>Ga0111539_10011917_pt1 | contig 10899 bp, 12 predicted proteins | sample RhiMethybrSRZTD1_FD_79667 | JGI IMG/M metagenome (GOLD analysis project Ga0111539, IMG submission 79667) | Populus rhizosphere microbial communities from Tennessee, USA - Rhizosphere MetaG P. TD hybrid SRZTD1 (version 2) (version 2) | ecosystem: Host-associated > Plants > Roots > Rhizosphere >... | reverse complement strand
CTGGAAGCGTTTGCGGCGCCGGTGCACGCCCCGGACTTCAGACCGCGTCTTGAGGCGGGTACAACCGCCCTGGCGGTCTTCATCATCGTGAGCTGCTCGTCGCGAGTTCGCGATAGTTGTTGAAGGGCCGACGCGGGTCCTGTATCGTTATGACCGGTTTCAGGTTCACTCGGTTGCCGATTCGCAAGATTCGAGATCAACGCCGCGAGGACCTCTGGTCCCGCGGCGTTTTTGTTTTGCCCTCCATTCGGAGGGCGCCCCCGCCATGGTGGTGGGGTTTCACCGGGGCGCAAGCCTCAGAAGAAAGAGGTCGGTTCAATGGCTCACGGTACGGTCAAGTGGTTCAACGACGCGAAGGGCTTTGGTTTCATCACCCAGGAGGCGGGCGAGGACGTGTTCGTGCACTTCAACGCCATCCAGGCGCAGGGCTTCAAGAGCCTCGCCGAGGGCGATAAGGTCGAGTTCGAGGTGACCAAGGGCCCGAAGGGACTCCAGGCCGCCAACGTCCGCAAAGTCTAGCGGCGCTTCGCATCGAGCGGCAGGCCGGGCTTCGTCGGGGCTCGGCCTGCCGTGCTTTCCCCGGGCGAGGCCGCCTGCCCGACCCGCCCCTGCTCCCCGTAGCGACATGCCAAACGCCCTCGAGCACGCCACCTGGGCGCACTGCCTACGACGAGCCTCGACTCCCCGCTCGCTTTTTCTTCGGGCATGATCGGGGCCGGCTGACCTGAGCGATATCATCGGCGGGCTGACCCCGGCTGCTGTCACCACGGTGGCGGCGACCCCTCGCGGGATGAAGCGCAAGCCATGCGTGATGCGGCGGGGCCGGGCAGCGCCGGCGCGTGGAGCACTAGATGCCGCGAACGGGGGAGCGAATCGGCGAGACAGAAGGGGGCCACTTCGCCCCCGGCGCCGTCGTGCGGGATCTCCGGCGAACGAGCATGGGCGCGGCGAGGCATATACCCACCAAGAGCGCGAGGGCGGCGACGGTGCCGCCCACCACCGCCCCGGCATGGGCGATGCCGGCCAAGCCGGTGGGAATGATTCCGCCGGCGACGCCGAGCCCGATCAAGCCGATTGCGGTTCTCACCGGGAATCACGCTAGCAGCAGCGACGGGGGGCCGATAGCTGGACCAAAGTCCACTAGCCTCGCCGCCTCGCGTCGCGATCGCTCAACGCGAGATATGTGCGCTCTCAGCCGAAGGTCTTGCCCGGCCCTAGATCGTGCCGGAGGTGGGTCGGCGGCGCCGAGCCCGAGATGAATCGCCTGCGAACCTGTCAGCGGTCGTGCGACCCCTCGAAACCGCGGTGGCTAGCCCGCCGGCCGCTTCAACAACACGTAGCTCTCATAGCGAGACTCGGGGTTCGGGATACAGGCCACCGCTTCCCAGCCATCGCCCATGACGTCCGCCCAGGCCGAACCAGACCATGTCCGCCATGAGCGATGCGAGCGTGGCGGCGAGCAGCACCGGGATCACCCGCATCTCTCCCCTGGCCGCGAATGTGCCGCACAGCACCAGGACGGGCATGGCGGGTATTGGCACACCGGCCTGCTCCAGCAGGACGCTCAGAAATACCAGTTGCAGAGCGTGGTGGGCGAGCTGTGTTTCGAGCACATCCATCGAGTCGACCCTTTCCTGAAGTGCAGACGATGAGCGCCCTTGCAGGGACCGTAGATTCCCGCGTCGCCTGCATCGGCAATGGGGAACCCGTCGGCTCCGAATGGGCCGTGCGCCTACCAGACGTACGGGATGAGAGCCTTGCGCTCGGGCGGATAGTCCGAAAGCGTGCCACGGTACCAGCCCAGGTTGGCCGACGCGCGTGGCGCGAGGTTGGCCACGGTGTAGAACGCGAAAGCGAGTGCCGCCGGCGACCAGGACATAAGCGCGAAACCGGCCCACTCGATGATTTCGCCCAGATAGTTGGGACTCGCAACGCGATCGTGAAGACCCCCGCGAGGGACGCGGTAGCCGGTCTCCCCGGGTCTGCGCAACCGGAAGAGCAGCGAGTCGGAGCGCACGTTGATCCACCAGCCGGCCAGGAACAGCGCGGCGCCGGAAAGGAACCGCGGATCCCGGACCCATGAGTCATCGTAGTACCCCAAGTGCGAGATCCAGCGCGCATTGATCCAGGCGTTGATGAAGTTGAACACGAGCGCGAGCAGCGGAATCACCAGGGCCATCTTCTTGCCACGGATGCGCATGCGGAAGGGGAAGATGAGCATCCGGTGGATGTAGTGAAACTGCCAGAAGGCGAAGAGCAGCAATGGTACGAGCGCGGCACGGCGATCGCCCCGGCTGTAGACGAGCGAAAAGAAGATCACCGCGGGGCTCTCCATGACGATCCAGCCCAGCCGGCTCGGGATCTCGGGGCCCCACCCGGCCCGGGCATGACGCCCGTACGGAGCGGTGACGTAGACGAGGCAGACCCAGGTGAGGGTGCCGAGCGCGAACACGGTGACCACGAGCCAATTGAAGATCTGCGCTTCGCGCATGCTCAGGCCGCCGCGCAGGTGAGTGCGCCGGATGGCAGCCGGCCGGTCTTCACGTACCACTCCAGCGTGTCACGCACGGTGCGCTCCAGCGGCCGCGGCGCAAAGCCCAACTCGGCGCGGGCCTTTGCCGTTGAGATCTCCCGGTTGGCGCGCAAGGCCCGCAGCGCCTCGATCGTGTAGAGCGGTTCGCGCCCGGTGATGCGTCCCGCGGCGACGACGAACGGCGCGCCCATCAGCGCAAGCCAGATCGGAGACGTGAATCGCGGCGTCGGGGTTCCGGTCTCGCGCTTTACGAGCGCGGCGAGCTCGCCCACCGACGCGTAGCGCCCACCGAGCAGGTAGTTTTCTCCGGTTCGACCGCGGTCGCCGGCGGCGAGGATCCCCGAGCAGACATCCCGAACGTCGACCCAGTTGAAACCACCCGCAATTAACATGGGAAGCCGGCCCAGAGCCAGGTCGAGGATCACTCGGCCCATTCGTGAACTCTGGAAGTCGTTGGGGCCGACGACAGCGGTCGGGTTGACGATCACGGCGTCAAGACCTCGCTCGATTACTCCGCGGACTTCGCGTTCTCCGCGTGCCTTCGAAACGTCATAGGACGGGTGCCTCGGCCGCTGATCGGATCGGGCGCGCGTCTCGTCGAGCGGCTGGTCGAGTGGTTTCTGATCGAACGCATGGATCGAGCTGCAGTGGACCAGACGTCGAACACCCGTGGTCAGTGCCGCCTCGGCGACATTACGCGCCCCGCGCACGTTGATCGCGGGCACCGCGCCACCGCGATCTCCGTCAATCGAGATCAGCGCGGCGAGGTGATAGACACGTTCCGCATCCTCGAATGCGCGAACCAGGGAATCCGCATCCAGCACGTCTCCCCGCACACGTTCGGCGTCCAGCCCATCCAGCGCGGCTTCATTCCGGTGCACGAGGGCGCGCACGGTGTCGCCCCTCTCGCGAAGGGCGCGCACCAGGTTCGCGCCGACGTGCCCCGAGGCACCCGTGACGACGACTCTCATGACGCGCGGGATGATAACACCAGGGCCCATATCGGCCTCCCCTCATTCGTCAAGAACCATATGATGGTAGCGGGTCGGTTTCGTAAGGCATGCAACGGTCAAGGGAGGCGAGTCAGGATGAAGGCCATCTATGCGGCAGCCCATGCCCGGCCCAGTCAAGCCCTGGCGGCCACGATCGTCACTCTGTTCTTCGTACTGGCGTTCGCCTATCTCCTGTACGAAGTCTTCCTTGTGAAGCTCGAGTACGACCAGCGCTTCATCTACTCCTACACGCCATTCTTTCCAGTGCAGCGAGTAGTACGCCGCTGGAAGAGATCCACCCGATACCCCCAGAAATCGCGGTGGCTTGGTCCAAGAGACCAAGCGCGTCCAATTCCTCAAGCATCGCGGCTCCAAAGTTTGCCGCCCTACTTCCCCCGCCAGAGATGGCGACTCCGACAAAGACACCCCGTTTGAGGTGAATCTTGTTCCACAAGCCAAGGTTGGTCCTTCGGAAAGTTCGCGTTGACCTTCGCCGCGAAGTACGGGGGGTCCGCGTTGAGGAACCCCGCCTTGACGTGAACGCTTCCCTCGGCCGCATGCAGGCCGAGGATGCCCAGCGCGGGCACGTCGCCGACGGCGAGCCGCGGAAGACCTCCTCGCGCCAATGCACGCCTCGGGCGTGAGCAGGCGCTCTACGTCGGCGCTGGACAGCAGCAGCATCGCGCTCATGGTTGCCTCAAGCAAATTGCGCGAGTCCGTGGCCGACGGACCAATTCTCTTTCGCGGCCTCGAGAACGTTCACGAACACGTCGTCCGGCCGGATGCCGGGGCTTTCGCCGAGCAGCTCCGCGATCCGCCGGAACAGCGCTTTCTTCTGTTCCATGGTACGGGTGTTGAACACTGTGATCTGGATGTACACGACATCGGCGCTCCGGGCGACGCCGTAGGCATTGCCGTAGCGGAAGTTCGCGGCGTCATGCTCTGTGATGGTCATGAATTGGTCGTCTTCGGGCACGTTCAACGCCTCGCGCATCGCGCGGTAAAGGCCGTCAAGGATTGCTTGCCGGTAGGCTTCCGGCTTTCCGGCGCGCAGTGAGATGTGAAGCAGCGGCATGGCGGATTCCTCTCATGTGTTCTGATGTTGAGCTTGCTGCCGAGGGCCTTCATCCCAGATTGCCGACGCTCACGGTCCCGCTGACCGGTACCGGCAGAGGGCCCACGATGGTCACCGGCGCAGAGCACGGCGCACTGGCCGGGGCGCTCGGACCCTAAACTGGATTGCGACTGGACGCCGCGCCGATCACAACCGAGTCGAACGCCACTGCGACGCACATTGCGGCCTTCTTCCACCGCGGCTTCACTTTTTCTTCTCCCTCGGGGTACCCACCCGCTCTGCCGCTCTGGTGCAGAGGTTGGACTCTAGGTCATCTAAACCGGGATTTGCGATTTCGGCCCAGGTCCTCGCTCCCTCGCGTGGTCGAACAAACCGTGTAGACGCGCGACGAGCCCCTTCGGCTGTTCGGAAGACGTCATCGGGGCTGTCCTCTCGTCGTCCACAAGGCTGACAGCCCATCGTCCGAAGAGATGCCCGCGGTGGTCTTTCGGCCGAGAGAGACTCTCCTCAAGAGCACTCCGTTTCCCCCCTTCGTATCGGCCTTCTCGATCACGTGGGGTGCCAGGCCAGCCGCTCGATGGGCGCGAGGATCTGACTAAAGAGGCGCCCGGTCAAGTACCCTTCGGCAAGCTGCAGCGTGAAGTACCGGGCGTGCCGGATCAGCCGCCCGCCGGTCTTGAACAACCGCTGCTGGAGGCTCGTCAACGACCAATCCTGGATCGCCACCGGCAGCACCAGCCGACGGAGCAGGTTGCCGAGATTGTAGGCGATAACGCTGAGCAGCAACCGGACCTCGTTGGCCCGGAACCGATGGCAGGAGAGCCGGGTCCAGTGGATGGCCGTCTTGCCTTCCTTGATCCACTGCTCGGCGGTGCCCCGCTGGTTGTAGAAGTAGCCTGCAATGATGCGGAGCCCGTACGGGCTCACACACTTCCACGAGGATCACCGCCGCGACATTGTCACCACGATCCTAGAGTTTGGTGACAGTCTTGGCGACTTTGGTGACAGGTCCCCGTCCGCTCGGCGTCGATGGTAAACTCTGACCGCCAATATCTCAGCTAGTTACACTACGGAAGCGTTTGCGGCGCCGGTGCACGCCCCGGACTTCAAATCCGGTGTTCGGCTCTAGACAAGTCGAAGGTGGGTTCGACTCCCACACGCTTCCGCCACCCGGGCGACCACGCGGAGGGAGACCGAGGAGCGCATGGCGAAGAACACGCGGCAGGACACGAAGGCTCGCAGGGTGGGGGAGAAGCCGGCGCGCGGCCTCTCCCGCGCGGCGCGGCGGCGGCGCAACATGACCATCGGCATCGCCATCGCGGTCGTGGTGGCTATCGTAGTCGGCTACTTCGCGTATCAGGCGCAAGCGAACCGGCCCGGCGTCGAGTTCGCGGACCAGGGCAATCTCCACATCCAGACGGAGAACGAGCCGCACGTGCCGTACAACTCCGACCCGCCCACCTCCGGGCCGCATCTGCCCTACATCGCGCCCTGGGGCGTCCACAACGTGCCGATCGTGCGCGAGCTGCAGGTACACAACCTGGAGGACGGGGGCGTGGTGATCCAGTACAACTGCCCCAACGGCTGCGCCGACCTCGTGACCCAGCTCGAGGCCATCGTGAAGGGCTACGACCGGCAGGTGCTGCTCGCCCCCTATCCCGGCATGAAGACGCGCATCGCGCTCACCGCGTGGACGCGCCTGGATGCCTTCGACGACTACGACGAGGGGCGCATCGTCCGGTTCATCCGGACCTATCGCGGAATCGACCACCACAAGCGGTAAAATGGCGCCATGATCCGGGCGCTTCGCTTGCGCGCGCTGGGGGTCGTGGCCGCCGGCCTCGCCCTCGCCGGGCTCGGCGCCTGCTCGCGGCCCTTCGTCTCGCCCATCCTGCCGCCGCCGCACCGCGACCAGATCGCCGCGGCCTACGACTCGACGTGGAAGGCCCTCATTCGCGCGCTCGCCTCCGAGAACGTGTCCCTGCGGGCGGTCGCGAAGGACTCCGGGGTGGTGTCGTCCGACGAGATGGTGTCGCCCATCGGCGTCTTCGCCGACTGCGGCCGCATCGGCGATGACGCCCTGGAGGGCGACGCGGTGGTGTCGTTCACGGTGTTCGTGCAACCCAACGGCTCGGGCGCCACCGATGTGCAGGTCAACTCCAAGATGCGCACGCAGGCGTGGCGCCGCGGCGACTCGGGGAAGCTCAAGTCGGAGACGGTGTACGTCTGCGCCTCCACCGGCCGCTGGGAAGCGAACCTGATGGACAGCATCCGCCGGCTGGTGAAGGAGTAGCGATGCCTCCGCGGCTGCCGGAGCTGATCAAGCGTGCCCGCCGCCTGGCGCATGAAAGAGACCGCTTGGTCGACGAGCTGGCGCGCGAGTGGACGGGCGCGCTGCGCGGCCAGGGCTTCTCGCCGAGCGACCTGGACGAGCTGTGGGCCGGGCTCACGGAGGAGGCGGTGCGCCGGCTCCTCAAGCAGAGCCCCGAGGGGGCAAGCGTGGAGGCGATACGCCGGGAGGCCAACGAGGTGATCGCGCGGGTGAAGGAACGCGTGGAGACGGGTCTTGCCGCGGGCGGATAAGCGAGCCGGCGCGGGCGTCCCGGCGGCCGCATCCGGCGCGCAGGCGCTGCTCCGCGGGCTGCCCTCGGTGGACGCGGTGCTGATCGCGCTGCAAGGGGAGCCCGCGGTGGCTGCACTGCCCCACGCCCGGCGGGCCGAGGCGGCGCGCGAGGCCCTCGCCCGTGAGCGCCAGCGCCTGCTCGCGGCGGCGGGCGCCGGCGCGCCCGCGCCCCCGGCGCCCGCGCCGAAGGACGCCGCGCGCCTTGCTGCCGAGGTGGCCCAGCGGCTCGGCGGGGCCGGGGCCTTCTCGCTCACGCGGGTCATCAACGCTACCGGCGTGGTGCTCCACACCAATCTCGGCCGCGCGCTCCTGTCGAAGCTGGCGCAGGAGCGCCTGCAGGCCGTCGCCGCCGCCTACTCCAACCTCGAGATGGACGTGGCGCGCAAGGAGCGTGGCTCGCGCTACGCGCACGTGGAGGCCCTCTTGCGGCGGCTCACCGGCGCCGAGGCCGCGCTGGTGGTGAACAACTGCGCCTCCGCGGTGCTGCTGGCGCTGGAGAGCCTCGCGCGCGGCAAGGAAGTCATCGTGTCACGCGGCGAGCTGATCGAGATCGGCGGCGAGTTCCGCATCCCCGACATCATGCGCCGCTCGGGCGCGGTGCTGCGCGAGGTGGGCGCCACCAACCGCACGCATCTCAAGGACTACACCAACGCCATCGGGCCCGAGACCGGCCTGCTCTTGAAGGTGCACACCTCGAACTACCGGGTGGTCGGCTTCACCGCGGCCGTGTCCTCCCGCGAGCTGGTGGAGCTGGGTCGGCAGCGTGGCATCCCCGTGATGGAGGACCTGGGCTCGGGCTCTCTCCTCGACCTGCGCCCCTACGGCTTCCCCTACGAGCCGACGGTGCCCGAGGTGGTGGCCTCCGGCGTGGATCTCGTGTCGTTCTCGGGCGACAAGCTCCTCGGCGGGCCGCAGTCCGGCATCGTGGTGGGCAAGGCGAGCGCGATCGGGCTGCTCGCGAAGAATCCGCTGAACCGGGCGGTCCGCATCGACAAATTCACGATCGCCGCCCTCGAGGCCACGCTCTACGCCTACGAGGCGGGCGACGCGCTCGAGACCATCCCCACGCTTCGTCTCCTGACCGAGCCGTTGACGACGATTCGTCGCCGGGCGCGCGCGCTGCTGCGCCGGGTGCCCGCGGAGACGCAGCGCCGGCTGGGCGCCGCGCTCGTCGAGACCACCTCGCAGGTGGGTGGGGGCGCGCTGCCCACGGTGGAGCTGCCCACTGCGGCGATCGCGCTCGGGACGGCGCAGCGCGCCCCGCAGGCGCTCGACGAGGCGCTGCGCGCGGGCCGGCCCCCCGTGCTCGCGCGCCTGGCCGACGATCGGCTGCTGCTCGACCTCCGCACCGTGCTGCCCGCCGATCTGCCCGATCTCGCCCGCATCCTCTCCGCGCTCTAGGGCTCGCGGCATGGCGGATTCCAAGCACGTCGTCATCGGCACCGCCGGCCACATCGATCACGGCAAGACCTCGCTGGTGAAGGCGCTCACCGGTACCGACACGGACCGGCTCCCGGAGGAGAAGGCGCGCGGCATCACCATCGACCTGGGCTTCGCATTCCTGGAGGAGCCCGACGGGCTCACGATCGAGATCGTGGACGTGCCGGGCCACGAGCGCTTCGTGAAGAACATGCTGGCGGGGGTGGGGGGCATCGACCTCGCCATGCTCGTCATCGCCGCCGACGAGAGCGTGATGCCGCAGACACGCGAGCACCTGGCGATCTGCTCGCTGCTCCACATCAAGAGCGGGCTGGTGGCGCTGACCAAGATCGACATGGTCGACGCCGACTGGCTTGAGCTCGTGCGCGACGACGTGGTGCGGCTCCTCGACGGCACGTTCCTCGCCGGGTGCCCCATCGTGCCGGTGTCGTCGAAGACGGGGGAGGGGCTGCCCGAGCTGCGCGCCACCATGGGACGCCTGGCGCGGGCGGTGCCCGCCAAGCCCCTGGACCAGACCGCGCGGCTGCCGGTCGATCGCGTGTTCACCGTGCGCGGGTTCGGCACCGTGGTCACCGGCACGCTCACCACGGGGCGTCTCGCGCTCGATGATCGCGTCGAGATCTATCCGCGGGGCCTCCAGTCCAAGGTGCGCGGGCTCCAGGTGCACGGGCACGGTGTGGAGTCGTCGCGGGCCGGACAGCGCACGGCCGTGAATCTCCAGGGTGTGGAGCGCGCGGCGGTCGAGCGGGGCGATGTGCTGGCGCCGGCGGGCGCTCTGGTGGCGACCACCGCCGTCGATGCGACGGTGGAGCTCCTGGCCGACGCGCCGCGGCCGCTCAAGATGCGCGAGCGCGTGCGCTTCCACGTGGGCACCCAGGAGGTGATGGCGCGGGTCCTCCTCGTCGGCCAGGCCGAGCTGCTGCAGGGCGAGGCCTCGTTCGGGCGCTTCCGCCTCGAGGCGCCGGTGGTGGCGCTGCCGGGCGACCGCTTCGTCATCCGCACGTATTCGCCGATCGTGACCATCGGCGGCGGCACCTTGCTCGACGTCGATCCGCCGCGCTTCAAGCGCAAGGCCCCGGCGCTTCGCGCGCACCTCGAGCTGCTCGCCACCGGCGCGCCCGCAGAGATCGTGGAGGAGCACCTCAAGCAGGCGGGGGCGGCGGGGGCGCGCCTCGGCGATCTCCTCGCCCGCACGCCGTACGGCCCCGAGCGGCTGCGCACCCTGCTCGCCGAGCTCCAGCAGAAGGGCGCCGCCGTCGCGGTGGACCGGGACGCGTGGCTCCACCGCGCGGCGAGCGACAAGCTGCGCGCGACCACCCTGGCACTACTCGAGGCCTTCCACGCCGAAAATCCCCTTCGTGGGGGAATATCGAGAGAGGAGCTCAGGAGCCGCGCCGGCAATGCCCAGGAGAAGGTGTTCACTCAGCTCCTCACCGCCCTGGAGGCGGAGGGCGTGGTGCGCAGCGAGCGGGATCAGGTGCGGCTGGGCTCCCACACCATTCGCCTCACGCCCGAGCAGCAGCGGGTGATCGACGCGGTCGAGGCTGAGTTCCGCCGCGCCGCTGCTGCGCCGCCCACCGCCGAGGAGGCGCTGGGCACGGCCGGGGTCAAGGGCACCGACCGGCACGAGCTGTTCCAGCTCCTGCTCGCGGAGAAGAAGCTGGTGCGGATCCGCGAGTCGCTCTACTACCACGCGGAGGCGCTCCAGGAGGTCCAGACCCGCCTCGTCGCGCACCTCAAGGAGAAGAAGGAGCTGAGCCCGGCCGACATGAAGGACCTCTTCGGGGTCAGCCGGAAGTACGCCATCCCGCTGATGGAGTATTTCGACGCCCAGCGCGTCACCGTCCGCCAGGGCGAGAAGCGGGTGCTCCGGAGCGGCTAGCCCATCACCGGCTAGCCCTTCAAGCCGCTCAGCCGCACGCCCTCGACGATGCGGCGGTTGGCGATCAAGAACACGATCAGGAGCGGCAGCGCAGAGAGCGCGGCGCCCGCCATGATGGGCCCATAGGACTCCGAGCTGTAGGCTCCGCGCAGCAGCGCCAGCGCCACCGGCAGCGGGAACATCTCGGCCTTGTTCACCGCGATCAGGGGCCAGAGGAAGTCGTTCCACGCCGAGCGGAAGGCGAAAATGGCCAGCGCGGCCAGCACCGGCTGGGACAGCGGGACGACGATCCGCGCGAAGACCTGCCAGGTATTGGCTCCATCGATGAGCGCCGCGTCCTCCAGCTCGTGAGGG
>Ga0111539_10011916_pt1 | contig 10899 bp, 12 predicted proteins | sample RhiMethybrSRZTD1_FD_79667 | JGI IMG/M metagenome (GOLD analysis project Ga0111539, IMG submission 79667) | Populus rhizosphere microbial communities from Tennessee, USA - Rhizosphere MetaG P. TD hybrid SRZTD1 (version 2) (version 2) | ecosystem: Host-associated > Plants > Roots > Rhizosphere >... | reverse complement strand
GTCTTGTCGGTCAGGCGGATGCCGGTGGCGCCGTAGGCCTCGGCCAGCTTGACCCAGTCGGGCCACGTGCCCATGTCGACGCTCGAGTAGCGCTTGTCCCAGAACAGCTCCTGCCACTGGCGCACCATTCCCAGGTACCCGTTGTTCATCACGAACACCTTGATCGGGATGCCGTACTCGGTGCAGGTCGCCAGCTCCTGGATGTTCATCTGGACCGAGCCGTCCCCCGCAAGGCAGCACACGAGCTCGTCGGGGCACCCCACCTGCGCACCCATGGCCGCGGGCAGCCCGAAGCCCATGGTCCCGAGACCGCCGGAGTTGATCCAGCGGCGCGGCCGATCGAAGTCGAAGTACTGGGCCGCCCACATCTGGTGCTGGCCGACGTCGGAGGTCAGGATGCAGTCGCCGCCCGTGGCTTCGTACAGGGCCCGGACCATGCGCTGCGGCTTGATCTCGGCGTCCGCGGTGTCGTCGTAGCGCAGCGGGTAGCGCCGGCGCCACTGCTCGATCCGGCCCCACCACTCCTCGAGCCGCGCGGCGTCGGTCTCGAGCGCCCGGTACTCGGCCACGAGCCGCGGCAGGATGTTCTTGGCGTCGCCGACAATCGGGATGTGCGCCGGCACGTTCTTGGAGATCTCGGCGGGGTCGACGTCGATGTGGATGAACTTGGCGCGCGGCGCGAACTCCGACAGCTTGCCGGTGATCCGGTCATCGAACCGAGCACCGACCGCGCAGATCAGGTCGGCCTCGTCCATCGCGTAGTTCGCCGCCCGCGTGCCGTGCATGCCGAGCATGCCCAGCCACTGATCGCGGCCGGCGGGGAACGCCCCTAGCCCCATCAGGGTGCAGGTGCAGGGGAAGCGGTCGGCGGTGACGAGCTCGGTCAGCTCGGGCGCCGCGTTGGCGTTGACGACGCCTCCGCCGGCGTAGATCACCGGCCGGCGGGCGTTGGCCAGCGCCTTCGCCGCCAGGCGGATCTGCTTCTGGTTGCCCTCGGTCGTGGGCTGGTAGCCGGGCAGGTGCAGGTCGCCGACCGGCTCGTACTGGATGTCGGCTCGCGACAGGTCCTGCGGGATGTCGACCACCACGGGGCCGGGCCGCCCCGAACGCGCGATGTGGAACGCCTCGTGCAGCGTCCGCGGCAGCTCCAGCGGGTGCTGGATCATGAACGAGTGCTTGACGATCGGCATCGTGATGCCGATCGTGTCGGCCTCCTGGAACCCGTCCGTGCCGAGCAGCTCGGTCCGCACCTGGCCGGTGAGGAACACCGTGGGGACCGAGTCCATCATCGCGTCGGTGATGGCGGTGACCAGGTTGGTGGCCCCCGGCCCGCTCGTGCCCAGGGCCACCCCGACCTTGCCCGTCGCCTTCGCGTAGCCCTCGGCGGCGTGCCCGCCGCCCTGCTCGTGGCGGACGAGCACGTGCTTGATACCGCCGTCGTAGAAGGCGTCGTAGGTGGGGAGGTTCGCCCCGCCGGGCAGGCCGAATACGACCTCGACGCCCTCGGCCTTGAGACATTCGATCAGGGCGTCGACAGCGCGCATGAAAGACGGACTCCTTGCTGAGCGGTCGCCTGGGGACCGCGTTGCGGGACGGGAACACCGAGAGTAGCGGGGCTTTAGCCCGCCGCGGGGTACTCGAGCTCGGTTCCGCAGCGCGTGCAGAGCGCGTCGTGGACCGGGACCACCTTGCCGCAGCCGGGGCAGCGCCGGTGTGGCTCGTTGTGCTCGTTCCGATACAGCGCCGCCGCGATCAGCCCGAGAAACGGCACGCACGCCGAGACCAGGAACCAGATGAAGAAGGACGAGCCTTTCAGCTTGCCGATGATCCCGCCCGACAAGCCGAACGAGAAGGCGATGACCAAGTAGGCCAGGCCCTCCACGGCGCGCTCAGTTTCGCAGCGTTACGACCGCCCAGATGACGGCGATGATGAGGATGGCCACCAGCACGATCCAGAACACGCTGGCCACGATCGCGAAGATGAACTTGATGGCGATCCACGCCACCACGATCAGGATCGCGACCGCCAGCGCCTTCATGAGCAGTGACGATCCGCGCGATTCGGTGTTCGAAGTGCCCTCCATGCTCTGAAGAGTACCGGGGCGGATCAGCCGGCCATAAGCGCTGCCGCTGGACCCGCATGCGGACTCCGGGCGACTTGCACCGCCTCGTCGAGCGCGGGGCGCAGCTCGGGCTCGAGCCGGCGCCGCACCCGCCAGCGCGCGCCCGTGAACGCGAGGTTGGCCACGGTGGCAAAGCCCTGCTCGTCGGCGCGCAGCGCCAGCAGCAGGTGGGCCGTGCGATCGCCGGAGGGCAGGTCGGGGTCGGACGCGCGCACGCAATAGCAGTACACGCGCTTGCCGCCCGCCGGTACGAGCAGCGCGCCCGCCTCGCCCACGAGCCACGTCCCCAGCGTCCCTGCCTCGAGCACCAGGCCCGTGCGGGCGTGCAGCTCGCGGGCGCGATGGTCGATCAGGTCCCCGAGCAGCCCGACCGAGCGGTGCTCGGCGCCCGCCTCGCCCTTGCGGCGCGGGCGCACGACGTTGGCCCCGCGCTGCGCGTAGAGCTCGGGGATGATCCACGCGTGCGCGAGCGCGATCGCCGACACCGGCGCCGCCAGCGGCTGCAGCGCGACCATGCCGGCCGCCACCGCCACGAAGGGCACGACGTGGGCGGTCGTCGCCGCCGTCCACAGCCGCGCGTCGCGGTGCAGCTTGTCCGCGTCGACCCGCCGCCGCCAGTGGACGGTGGCGATCTCGGGGAGGACCTGCTCGGTCACCGCTGGTTCAGTCGGGGTCGGGCTTCGCCCGACCACCCTGAGCGCCGCCCGCAATCGGCGCGCGCATGATCACCAGCTCCGCGTCCACCGGCAGATCGCGCACCATCTCGGCCTGGCCCGGGCCCGTGGTGACGACGCCGTAGTAGCCGCGATCGAGCTCCCGCCGGAACGCCTGCACGGCGGCCTCGACGGCCTCGGGATCCTCCGCGCTCCACTCGGCCAGCGTGGTGTGGCCGCTCTGATCCATGCGGATGAGTCGTGACATGCCTCGATGGTACGCCGATGCTTGAGAACGTTGATCCTTCCCTACACCTGACCGCACAGCTCTGCCTGGGCGCTCAGGGGTTGATGGCGAGGAACAGGAACGCGGCCAACAGGGCAAGGTGCACGCCGCCTTCTTGGACCGTGGCGCGGCCGGGCAGGACGGTCAGCGCGCCGACGACGACCGTGATCGCCAGCAGCACGATCTGCGTGGCGCCGAGGCCGAGCTCGAGCGGGCCCTTCAGCCAGATCGATGCGACGGCGATGGCTGGAATCGTCAGCCCGATGCTCGCCATTGCCGACCCGAAGGCGAGGTTGAGGCTGATCTGGACGCGGTCGCGGCGCGCGTTGCGCACCGCAGCCAGGGTCTCGGGTGCGAGCACCAGCAGCGCAATCACCACCCCGACCGCTGAGGGTGGTGCGCCGATCGCCCCGACTGCGTCCTCGATTGCCGGCGACTCGATCTTGGCCAGCCCCACCACAGCGATCAGCGCGATGACGAGGAACAGGAGACTGGCGAGCGCATGACGGCGGGAGGGGGGTTCGGCGTGCGCCCCCTGGTCGGGCAGCGCGTCGGGTCCGCTGGGCACGAAGTAGTCGCGGTGGCGCACGGTCTGCACGACCACGAACAGGCCGTACAGCGCGAGCGAGGCGACCGCCGCGAACGCCAGCTGGCCGCCGGTGAACTCAGGCCCGGGTCGGCTGGTCGTGAAGCGCGGCAGAACGAGGCTGAGCGTGGCGAGCGTCGCCACCGTGGCCAGCGCCGTCGCCGTGCCCTCGGCGTTGAACACGGCGACGTGCCGGCGCACGGCGCCCACCAGGATCGTGATGCCGACGATGCCGTTGCACGTGATCATCACGGCGGCGAAGACCGTGTCGCGGGCAAGGGTGGCCGTGTCCGAGCCGCCGGAGACCATCAGCGTGACAATCAGCCCGACCTCGATGACGGTGACCGCGACGGCGAGCGCCAGGGAGCCGAACGGCTCGCCGACCCGATGGGCGACCACTTCGGCGTGATGCACGGCGGCGAGGACCGAGCTGGCCAGCACCACGCCGAGGACCGCCAGGATGACCGCCGGCGGCTTGGAGTTCCACGTGACGAGCACGCCGATGAGGCCGACCACGGGAATGACGCCCCTCCACGACGCGGCGCGCAGTCCCCGCCTCAGCGCATTTGCACGCCGGGCGCGCCCGGCCGGTTGCATTGACTTCTGGCTCACCGGCCGCCTCCGGGCGACGGCGACCAGTGGGTTGGCCTCAACGGAGGGATCCTGATCACGATGGCCGAACAGTTGCACGGCGGTCACGACACGCGGAGCAAGGGCGCGGCTCAGGGCTCGACCAGGCCGCGCCGGATCGCGTACCGGGTGAGCTGGACCCGGTCGCGCATGCCGAGCTTCGCCATGATGTTCTGGCGGTGGCGCTCGACGGTCTTGGGGCTGATCACCAGCAGCTCGGCGATCTCCTCGCTGCTGTGCGCCTCGGCGACGAGCTTGACGACCTCGAGCTCTCGGGGCGTGAGCGGCTCCTCGTGGACGTCCTCGCCTTCCGCGGCCCGCTCGAGGTAGTCGCGCATGATCCCGCGGACCGCCGGCGGATAGAGGAACGGCTCGGCGCGCATGGCCGCTCGGCACGCCTCGACCAGGTCCCGTCCCGCCGCTGTCTTGAGCACGTATCCGGAGGCCCCCGCGCGCAGGGCCTCGAAGAAGTACTGCTCGACCTCGTGCATCGACAGCATGAGGATCCGCAACTCGGGCCGGCGGCGCGACAGCTCCCGCGCCGCCTGCAGCCCGGTGCGTCCCGGCATGGCGACGTCGAGGATGGCGAGGTCGATGTCGTCCCGAAGCGCGCGGGCGACCGCCTCGATGCCGTCGCCCGCCTCGGCGACGACCTCGAGGTCTGGCGCAGTGTCGAGAATCATGCGCAGCCCGCGCCGCACGATCGTGTGATCATCGGCGAGCAGGATCCGCGTGCGCAGCGGAACGCTCACGGGTCGGCGGGCGTCGGGACGACGAGCCGAACCTCGGTTCCATGTGGCGCGACCGGGCCGATCTCGAGGCTGGCGCCGACGAGAAGGGCGCGCTCGCGCATCCCGCGCATGCCGGTTCCGCTCTCTTCCGTCCGCCTGCCCATACCGCGTCCATCGTCGCGGACCCGCAGCACAACCGCGGCGTTCTCGCGCTCGAGGATGACGTCGGCCCGCGTCGCGTGAGCGTGCCGAGCGACGTTGGTGAGGCTCTCCTGCGCGATCCGGTAGATGACGAGCTCGTCGTCCTTGTCGAGCTCGGGAAGATCGCGGGCGAGCCGCGGCTCGATGCGCACGCCCGACCGGTCGGCGACCATCGTGCTGAGGCTGACCAGAGCGCTGCGCAGCCCGAACTCGTCAAGCGCCTCGGGTCGTAGCCCACGGGCGATGTCGCGGACCTCCTCGACTCCCGTACGCGCCGACTCCTGCAGGGCGGTAACGCGGGGCCGGAGGTCGGGCCCGACGAGGTCGGCGAGAACGTCGAGCTGCAGGGCGACGCCGGTCAACGTCTGTCCGATCTCGTCGTGGAGCTCGTGAGCGATCCGCCGGCGCTCGTGTTCCTGGGCGGCCAGCGCCCGTCGTGCGCTGTCGAGCCGCTCGCGCTCGAGTCGGTCGAGCATGTCGTTGAAGGCCGAGCTCAGCTCGCCGACCTCGCCCACGGACCGCTCGAGCTCCAGTCGCTGGCCGGGCAGCAACGGATCGACGCGGCGGGTCAGCTCCGTGAGCCGTTCGAGCGGCTCGAACACGCGCCGAAGCAGGGCGAGGTTGACGACGAGGGCGACCATCGCGCCGACCGTCAGCAGCACCGCCTCGGCCACCACGACGCGGTCGCTGACGGTGATCGGGGAGAGCGCCAGCACGAGCGCCGCGGCGACAAGGACTGCGCCGTTGATCGCGATGACGCGCCAGAACAGGGACACCCGGCGGATCATCCACCAAACGGCGCGCGTCTCAGCCGCTGCGTCCACGCCTATCGTTCGGGCCGAAGCGACGCAAGCATGCGCCCGATGCGCCGGTCGAGCTCGGCCGCGTCGAGCCGCAATGTGGCCGCGATCTCCGGCCGCGGCGTGCCCTCCGACAGCATGCCGAGCACCGGAAGGTCCTCCGGATCGAGCGCGGTGCCGGCGTCCCGCAGCAGGTCGGGCCTAAGGGGCGGGAGCCACCGCCCGCCCCCCGCCACGACCCGGATCGCGTCCAGGAGCTCGCGCGCCGGTCCCCCCTTGTGGACGAGGCCGTCGGCGCCGGCCAGCAGCGCCGGCACCACGAGCGCCTGGTCAGCGTACGCGGAGTACAGCAGGACCGCCGGGTGCAGCGGCTGCGCCTTGACCCGGCGGCACAGCACCAGGCCGTTCGTACGCGGCAGCCGATAGTCGAGGATCACGACGTCGGGGCGGGCCCGGTAGAGCAACGGCGCAAGCGCCTCGGGGCCGTCGACCACACCGACCGAGACCAATCCGGGGCGGGAGGAGATCGCCGCCTCCAGCCCGAGGCGAACCGCGGCATGGTCGTCGACCATCGCCACCCTGATGAGGTCGTTTTGGATGGTGGAGCGTGTCATGCGATGCAGGATCCAGCCGCACGACGGTCGCGACCATCCGGTGAAGGCCCCATCTCGTGATGCGGACGGCAGCGCGCGGCGCGGCGCTAGACGCCAAGCTTCTCGCGCACGATCCGGCTGACCTCGCCGCCGTCGGCGCGGCCCTTCGTCTCGCGCATGACGTGGCCGATGATCGCGCCCACGGCCTGCTGCTTGCCGGCGCGGATCTTCTCCGCCGCGTCGGGGTTGGCGTCGATCGCGGCCTGCACCAGGCCTTCGAGCTCGTCGCCGTCGCCCATCGCCGCGAGGCCCTCGGCCTCGACGATGGCCTTGGGGTCGCCGCCGTCAGCGGCGAGCCGCTCGAGCACGGTCTTGCCCGCGCTCGCGGCGACTTCCTTGCGCATGACCATGCCGACGAGGGTGGCCAGCGCCTCGGGCTCCACCTTCGAGTCGGCCGGCTCGGTGCCCGCGAGCACGGCGGCGAGATCCTGCGTGATCCAGGTCGCCAGCGGCTGGGGCTCGGCCTCGCCAGTGGCGAGCCCTCGCTCGAACCATTCCCCCAGGCCCTCGCGGAAGGCGAGCAGGCGGGCGGATTCGGCGTTCAGGCCGAGCTCGTCCTCGTAGCGGCGCTGGCGGGCCGCGGGCAGCTCGGGGAGGTCGGCCCTGGCGCGCTCGATCATCGCCGCGGTGACCTCGAGCGGCGGCAGGTCGGGCTCGGGGAAGTAGCGGTAGTCCTGCGCCTCCTCCTTGGAGCGCAGCGGCGTCAGGGTGCCGCTCTGCGGGTCGAAATGGAGCGTCTCCTGCTCCACCGCGCCACCGTCGTCGATGAGCGCGCGCTGGCGGCGCAGCTCGGCGTCGATCCCGCGCTCGAGGAAGCGAAACGAGTTCATGTTCTTCAGCTCGGTCTTGGTTCCCAGCGTGTCGCTGCCCGCGGGACGCACGGAGACGTTGGCGTCCGCGCGCAGCGAGCCCTCGTCCATGTTCACGTCGGAGACGCCGAGCTGCCGGAGGGTCGAGCGCAGGAGCTGCAGCCACTCGCGCGCCTGCGCGGCGGAGCGCAGGTCCGGCTCGGTCACGATCTCGATCAGCGGCGTGCCGCCGCGGTTGAAGTCGACGATGCTCGCATCGGCGCCGTGGATGCGGCCCGAGTGGCCGATGTGCACGAGCTTGGCCGCGTCCTCCTCGAGGTGCACGCGGTGAATGCGCACGTCGCCCAGGTGACCGCCCGTGCACAGGGGCGTCTCGTACTGGGAGATCTGGTACGCCTTCGGATTGTCGGGATAGAAGTACTGCTTGCGGGCAAAGATCGAGCGCTCGGCGATGTCGCAGCCGAGCGCCAAGCCGACCATCACGCCGTAGTGCACCGCGTGTGCGTTGAGCACCGGCAGTGCGCCCGGCAGCGCGAGGCACACCGGGCAGGTGTGGACGTTGGGCGGGTCGCCGAAGGACAGCGGGCAGCCGCAGAACATCTTCGTCCGCGTCGCGAGCTGGACGTGGACCTCGAGGCCGATGACCGCTTCGAGCTCGGTGCCGCTCATGCGCGGGCCTCCGATCCATCGAAGCCGATCGACTGCTCGAGCGCGTAGGCGGCGTCGAGCAGACGCGGCTCGCTGAAGGCCGGGCCGATGACCTGGAAGCCCACGGGCAGGCCCTCGGACAGCCCGTTCGGGATCGAGATCGCCGGCAGCCCGGCCAGCGGCACCGGAACGGTGCAGTAGTCGTTGAGGTACATGGCCCAGGGGTCGTTCATCTTCTCCCCCAGCGTGAACGCGACCGTCGGCGAGGTCGGGGTGATGACGAAGTCGAAGCGGGCGAAGGCCTGGCGGAAGTCGTCGGCGATCTTGGTGCGCACCTTCTGGGCGCTTCCGTAGTAGGCGTCGTAGTAGCCCTCGGAGAGCGCGTAGGTGCCCAGCATGATGCGCCGCTTGACCTCGGCCCCGAAGCCCCGCGCCCGCGTGCGCGTGTACATCGCCATGAGGCCCTGGTCGCCGTCGACGCGCAGGCCGTAGCGGACGCCGTCGTAGCGGGCGAGGTTGGCGCTGGCCTCGGCGGGCGCGATGAGGTAGTAGGCGGCCAGCCCGTGCGGCGCGTGCGGGAGCGTCGTCTCGTCGACGCTCGCGCCCAGCTCCTCGGCGAGCGCGACGGTCTTCTCGAACGCCTCGCGCACGCCGGGGGCGATCCCGTCGCGACTCAGCTCGCCGGGGATGCCCAGCCTCAGGCCGTCCAGGCGCTCGCGGCGCGGGAGCTCGATCGGCTCGGGGAAAGGGAGCGAGGTCGAGTCGCACGGGTCGCGGCCGACCATGTGCTTGAGCAGCAGGGCCGCGTCGGTGACGTCGCGCGTCAGCGGGCCGGCCTGGTCGAGGCTCGAGGCGAAGGCGATCATTCCGTAGCGGCTGACGGCGCCGTAGGTCGGCTTGAGCCCGACGATCCCGCACAGGGCGGCGGGCTGGCGGATCGAGCCGCCGGTGTCGGTGCCGATCGCCCACGGCGCGAGACCGGCGGCAACGGCGGCCGCGCTTCCGCCGCTCGACCCGCCGGGCACGCGCGCCCGGTCCCATGGGTTCAACGTCGGCCCGTACCCCGAGTTCTCCGTGCTCGAGCCCATGGCGAACTCGTCCTGGTTGGTCTTGCCGAGCAGCGGCGCGCCGGCCCCGTGCAGGTTGCGGACGACGGTCGCGCTGTAGGGCGGTCGGTAGCCCTCGAGGATCCGCGAGCCGGCCTGGCTGGGCACGCCCTCGGTGCAGAACAGGTCCTTGGCCGCGAACGGCACGCCCGCGAGCGGCGCCGCGACGTCGACCTCGGAGACCTCGTCGCCGACCCAGGTGAAGGCGTTGAGGTCGTCGGCGGCGGCGCGGTCCCGGTAGGCCGCGAACAGCTCGCCGGGGTCGAGGTCGCCGGCGCGGATGGCCGCCGCCGCCTGGGCGCCGGTGAGCTCGATGGGATCGCTCACGCCGGTGACGCCCCGGGGCTGGGGACGAGGAAGCCGCCGTCCTGGGTGGCCGGCGCCTGGTCGAGCGCCTGCTCGCGGGTCAGGCACGGGGTCGGCTCGTCCTCGCGCAGCGGCGTGGTGACATCGACGACGTGCGAGGTGGGCGGGACGTCGGTCAGGTCCAGCTCGGAGATCTTCTCGATGTGCTCGAGCACGCCGCTGAGCTCGCGCGCCATCTCGTCCTTCTCGGACTCCTCGAGCGCGAGCCGCGCCAGGCGCGCGACGTGCTCGACCTGGGCGCGATCGATCATCCCGACGATTCTAGGTGCGACCGGTCCAGGCGCAGGCCCGGCCGGTCGTCCCGAATCGCCCACCAGCCGCCGGCGAGCAGGCCGACGGCGCCGGCCAGCCCGATCCAGATCCCGTAGCAGGTCTCGGTGTAGCGGCCGGGTGGGTCGGCGACCTTGATGAGGATCAGGACCACCGCCAAGACCCCGGTCCAGTTCGCGGCGACACTCGCGACCGCGGGCACCGCGGGCGAGCGCTGCGTGGCCTGGGCCACCACCGCGACCAGGCCCACGGCGGCGCAGGCAAGGAGGACCACGTCCACGACGCTGAACGCCTGCCAGGCCGTGGCGCGCCGGCCGGTGGGCAGGGCATACCAGGACAGGAAGAGCGACACAACCAGCACGATGGCGGCGGCCGTGAGCACCCACTCGCCGGGCCGCAGGCGGCGGAGGTCCATGCCGCCCTGTACGTCCGCGGGGCGACCGCGGTTACGCCGGCTCGATCGATCCGGCCGCTCGGCTTCCGGCCTCGCCCCTCGGGCGGCGATCGAGTCGTCCGGCCATCTGCGCGGCCAGCAGGGTGTTGCGCAGCAGGCACGCGACCGTCATCGGCCCCACCCCGCCTGGCACGGGCGTGATCAGCCCCGCGCGCTCCCGCGCGGCGTCGAAGTCGACGTCGCCGGCGAGACCGTCATCGAGCCGGTTGACGCCGATGTCGATCACGGCAGCGCCGGGCTTGACCCAGTCACCCTGGACCAGGCGCGGCACGCCGACGGCGGCGACGAGCACGTCGGCGCGCGCACACACGGCGTCGAGGTCGCGCGTGCGCGAGTGGGCGGTGGTCACGGTCGCGTTGCGCTGCAGCAGCAGGCCTGCCAGCGGGCGCCCCACCAGGAGCGACCGGCCCACGACGACCGCCTCGGCGCCCTCGAGCTCGACCTCGTAGGCATCGAGGAGCTCGATCACGCCCTGCGGGGTGCACGGCCGCAGCCCCGGCCGTCCCTGCGTCAGCAGGCCGGCCGAAATGGCCGTGAGGCCGTCGACGTCCTTGGCCGCCGGGATGAGGTCGACCATCTCGTC
>Ga0111539_10011914_pt1 | contig 10902 bp, 7 predicted proteins | sample RhiMethybrSRZTD1_FD_79667 | JGI IMG/M metagenome (GOLD analysis project Ga0111539, IMG submission 79667) | Populus rhizosphere microbial communities from Tennessee, USA - Rhizosphere MetaG P. TD hybrid SRZTD1 (version 2) (version 2) | ecosystem: Host-associated > Plants > Roots > Rhizosphere >... | reverse complement strand
GGCAATGGCGGCCGCCGCGGCCGGGACGATGACGCCCCGAAGTCCCTCCTTCCTTCACCCGCCGGCGCGTAGGAGGAAACCATGGAAACGAAACAGGTCAACCGGCGGCAGTTCCTCCAGGTGTCCGCCATGGCGGGCGGCGGCATCCTCATCGCCACCTCCTTCGAGCCGTTAGGCAGGATGGACGCTCTGGCGGCGACGCCGGTCGCAGACTTCTCGCCGAACGCCTACATCAAGCTCACGCCCGACGGCTACGTCACGATCATCGCCAAGAACCCGGAGATCGGGCAGGGCGTGAAGACGATGCTCCCGATGCTGATCGCTGAGGAGCTGGACGTCGACTGGGACAAGGTCCGGATCGAGCAGGGCGACCTCGACACCGTGAAGTACCAGGGCCAGAACGCCGGCGGCAGCACGGCGACGCCTAACAACTGGCTCCCGATGCGCCGCGTTGGCGCCGCGGCGCGGGCCATGCTCGTCACCGCCGCGGCGCAGACCTGGAGCGTGCCTGAGGCGGAGATCACCACGGCGTCCGGAGTAGCGACGCACGAGCGCTCCCGCCGGCGGCTCGAGTACGTGCAGCTGCTCGACAAGGCGGCCACGATCACGCCACCCGCCCTCGACCAGGTGGTGCTCAAGGAGCCCCAGGACTTCAAGATCATCGGGAAGCCGACGCGAAGCGTGGACAACCCGAAGATCGTGACCGGCAAGCCGATCTTCGGTATCGACGTGAAGGTTCCGGGCATGTTGCACGCGGTATATGAGAAATGCCCGGTCTACGCCGGCAAGGTGGTGAGTGCGAACGTCGACGAGGTGAAGGCGCTGCCGGGCGTGAAGCACGTCGTCATTATCGATGGCGCGACGAACACCGGTGGCCTCCAGGGCCTCATGCCGGGCGTCGCTGTAGTCGCCGACACCTGGTGGAACGCGAAAACGGCGCGCGAGAAACTCCGCGTAACGTGGGATGAGGGGCCGACGGCCGAGCAGAGCAGCGAAGGGTTTGCGGCGAAGGCGGCTGAGCTTTCGAAGCAGCCGGCCCAGCGCACGCTGCGGCGCGACGGGGAACCAGATGGCGCGCTGGCGTCGGCCGCGAAGACCGTCGAGGCCGCGTACTACTACCCATTCATTGCCCACGCGCCGCTCGAGCCGCAGAACACGACGGCGCACTTCAAGGACGGCAAGCTGGAGATGTGGTCGGCGAGCCAGACGCCAGCCGGTGGACGCAGCCTGGTGTCCCGGACGTTAGGCATCGCCGAAGAGAACATCACGATCCACCTCCCGCGCATGGGCGGCGGCTTCGGGCGGCGGCTGGCCAACGACTACATGGTCGAGGCCGCGGCCATCGCGATGAAGATCCCGGAGCCGGTGAAGCTGCTCTGGACGCGCGAAGACGACATGCGACACGACATGTACCGGCCGGCCGGCTTCCACTTCCTGAAGGGTGGGCTGGACGCATCCGGGAAGCTGGTGGCATGGAAGAACCACTTCGTTTCTTTCGGACCGGAGAACGGCTTCGCGGCAAGTGCGGGGCTCGGAGGGACGGAATTCCCGGCACGCTTCATCCCGAACTACGCGCTCGATGCGTCGGTGATGCCGTTAGGAATTCCCACCGGCGCGCTCCGGGCACCGACGAGCAATGGCGTCGCGTTCGTCATGCAGTCGTTCATCGACGAGTTGGCTCTGGCAGCGGGAAAGGACCCGGTCCAGTTCCGCTACGAACTGCTGGCGAGCCTGCAGCCTGACCCGCCGTCGGTGCAGGCGCCTCCGGGGCAGCAGACGCCCGGTGGTGGCCGCCAGGGCGGTGGCCCGCAGTTCGAGGGCGAGCGGATGCGCGGCGTGCTCGAGCTGGTCGCCGAAAAGTCCGGTTGGGGAAAGACGAAACTCCCGAAAGGAAGCGGCATGGGCGTCGGCTTCCACTTCTCGCACCGCGGCTACTTCGCCGAGGTGGTGCAAGTGACGGTCTCGCAGGCCGGACAGGTCAGGATCGAGAAGGTCTGGGTGGCCGGAGACATCGGCAGCCAGATCATCAATCCGTTGAACGCCGAGAACCAGACGCAGGGCGCGGTACTCGACGGCATCGCCGAGGCGCTGGCGCAGGAGATCACGTTCGAGAAGGGCCGGGCCGTGCAGGACAACTTCCGGAACTTCCCGTTGCTGCGCCTCGTCCAGGCGCCGCCGGTGGAAGTGCACTGGAAGGTGACGAGCTATCCGCCGACGGGCCTTGGCGAACCCGCGCTGCCGCCAGTGATTCCGGCGCTGTGCAACGCCATATTTGCCGCGACGGGCAAGCGGATACGGTCGCTGCCGCTTTCGAAGCATAATTTGAGCTGGACGTAAACGGGCAAACGGGTAGAAGGACAAACGGGCAGGCGATGTCCTGCCCTAACGAGGAGGCACCATGATCGACCGGCCTGCGGTCTCGCGTCGTACGTTTGTCGGCGGAGTGGCAACCGTTGTCGGGGCGCTCGGATTACCTCCGTTCGAGTTGTTCGCGCAGGGCACGCCGCCGGTCCGGCCGCGTGACCTGCCAGCGCCCGACGACTACGACATGCTCGCCAAGCTCGCCAACAACGAGAACCCGTACGGGCCCTCGGACACGGTTATCAAGGCGATGACGAAGGCGTTCAAGTACGCCAATCGCTATGGCTACCCCGACGGCAACATCGTCGGCGAGATCGCGAAGTATCATGGCGTGAAGAACGAAAACGTCATGATCGCCGCGGGATCGGGCGAGATCCTCGACGTCTGCTGCACCGCGCTCCTGCACGACAACGACAAGAAGATCATCGGGTCTGATCCGTCGTATTCGATCCTGTACCAGAACGCGGCTGGGCTCAAGGCGGACACGATCCGCATTCCGTTGCTGCCCGACTACCGGCAGGACATCCCGGCCATGATCCGCGCGACGAAGAAGAACCACCGCGACGTCGGGTTCGTTTACCTCTGCAACCCGAACAACCCCACCGGGCGCATCGTGACCCGCGACGAGGTACGACAGTTGCTCGACGGCATCCCGGAAGATGTGCCGGTGCTGATCGACGAGGCGTACCATCATTTCGTCGAAGATCCCGCGTACGAGACCTCGATGAAGTACGTGACCGAGGGGAGAGCGGTGATCGTGGCCCGGACCTTCTCGAAGATCGCCGGTCTCGCCGGCATGCGGCTCGGCTACGCGATCGCGCCGCGCGAACAACTGGCGGTGCTGCGCCCCTGGGCGACCGGAACCGTCAACGCCTCGGTGCGCTGGGGCGGCGTCGCCGCGCTGGCCGACAAGGCCAACGAGGAGAAGGTCCGCACCGTGACGCTCGAGCTGCGGAAGAAGACGATGGCTGACCTCAAGGCGTTAGGCTACGAGAGCATTCCGTCGGAGACCAACTTCTTCATGGTGCACATCAAGCGCCCCATCCAGCCCACGATCGAGGAGTTCCGGAAGAAGGGCGTCCTCGTCGGCCGGCCCTTCCCGCCGCTCAACGAGTCGATGCGCATCTCCATTGGCACGCCTGACGAGATGGCGCGGTTCATGGTGGCTTTCCGCGAGATCCTTGGTCCCGCGAAGGCGGCATCGGGCGGATAGCGCGGCAAGCGGCAAACTCGCGCCAATGCGAAGCGCACGACCGTCCGTTGGCGCGAGCTTTTTTTTGCGAAATTCCGTGCGATCCGCGGAGTCCGCGTTCGGTTAAACGAGTTTCCGCGGGAATTCGCGTCGTCCGCGATTTCCGCGTCGCGTCACACGAAGCGATTCACGAACGCCAGCGCCTTTCCCGCGACTTCGCGCCAGCCGCTGTCGACCGTCAGCGTGTGACCGCGTCCCGGCATCTCCACGATTTCGGTGACGCTGGCGTTGCGCTTCTGGCGCTTGTACGCAGCGTTGGCGATGGACCACGGCACGGTGTTGTCCATTTCGCCCGACATGATCAGCACCGGACCGCGATCCGGATGCTCCGTGTCGACGCGCACCTCGGTCCACGGATTCAGGTTCGCCGTGGCGGCCTGGAAGACTGGCGCCCCGGATCCGGGGACCGCGTACTTCTCGTAGAGGTACCTCGCTTCCACCTGGCTCACGGCATTCGCGAAGCCGAAACGGAATTGTTCGTAGCTCAGTGGAACTGCCCGGTGGCGATTCGCGGGGTTGGCTAATACCGGCAGCGCCGAACGCAGCGCGGACAACGGCAGTGGCAGCACTCCGCGGAACGGAGCGGGATCAATCGCCACCGTGGCGATCGAAAGGCCGCGACCCGCGAGGATCTGCGCGAGCAATCCGCCGAACGAGTGCCCGATGATCGCGGGGCGTCGCTCGAGCTGCCTGACGATTGCGTCGAAGTGATTAGCAACCTGGCCGACCGTCTTGTCGGCGAACACATCCGGGTGCGCGTTGGCCTCGTCGACGGTTTCCGGATCATCAGGCCAGCCCGGCGTGACGGCCACATATCCCGAGTCCTCGAACAGTTTCGCCCAGCGATCCCAGCTGCTGGGCAATAACCACAAACCGTGAACGAACACGACAGTCTGGAGGCCGGATGCGTTGGCGCGCTCGACTTGTTCAGCCTCGTGGTCGGTGATCGCCACCGTCCCGGTCGGCGTCCTGAGGAGTTGCGAGGCCATCCGGATCCTCCACTTCGGCGACAGCGTTTTACTGAGTGGAATCCCCAGATATGGAATCGGTTAGTCAAACGCAAGAACGGGATTGCAGCCGTGCTTGTTAGCGAATAGCCGTTTGATTCTGCCGATACGAAAACAAGAGAGCCGCCCAAACAGGGCGGCTCCCAATGGACTGCCTAACGAACCCGGCGCTAGCGGGTGCCGCCTGTTCTGCCACCCCCTCCGGTCGGACCGGCGGGAAGGGCGAGCGCGGTGAGGCCCGTGTTGGCGCCTTGTCCGTACGCGAACACGATGTACTGCTTGCCTTTGTGCATGAACGTCATCGGGACAGCCGTGTTCACCTGGGGAATGCGAACCGCCGCGACCTGCTGACCAGAGGCCTTGTCGATCGCGTAAAGGCGCGGCAAGAGCGCCTGCTGCAGGACGGAGTCGGCCGGTGTCGGTGCGGCACCACCACGTCCGCCGCGCCCACCTCGTCCTCCTCCACCACCTCCACCGCCACCGGAACGCCCGGTGCCGTAGATCATCAACGTCCTGGTGTTGATCACCTGCGGCTGTCCACCCACGGCAGGCACCGGCGGCAAGGTCACCCCGGCGAACAGCGGATCATTCGAAGTCACCGGCCGCATAACGCCACCGTTCGGGATCCACCACTTCTTGTCGCCCGTCGTCATGTCGTAGCCGGTCACGCCACCCATCTGTTTCGGCTTCAGGATCGACACACCGCCAATTGACGACGTGGCGATCGACCGCCCGTTTCCGACCTCACGCTTCGCGTAACCCGCGGGAGCGGGCAACGCGCCGATCAATCCACAGCTGTCGTGCAGTGAGCTGTAGTTGAATTCGGAGCACGGATCTTTCTGGAGGGTGATGGTACCCAGACCGCTCTGACCGCCAACGAACAACATGCCCGTCTCGGGGTCGGCCGCCGCGCCGCCATCGATATTGACACCGCCACTCGCACCCGGCGCATACCAGGAGCACTTGTAGCCGGTGGAACCTTTGCCGTCCGCTGCGGCGCCCGGGATGAAATACGGACCCATGCGGCAGACCTTCGCGAGCTTCAGCGCCGAGTCCTTGATCGCCGGCGTGTAATCGATGAGGTCTGCTTCCGTGAGACCCTGATGTGAATAGGGCGCCGGCCGCGAAGGAATCGGCTGCGTAGCGGACGTTTTCTCACCCGGCACGTCGCTCTGCAGCACAGGCGTCTCCGGCATCGGCCAGATGGGCTCACCGGTCGCACGATCAAACGCGTAGATCCAGCCCTGCTTGGTGGTCTGCGCCACGATCTTTCGCGGACGGCCATTGATGGTCACGTCCATGAGGTTCGGCGCCATCGGCGTGTCGTAGTCCCAGATGTCGTGGTGCACCATCTGGAAGTGCCACTTCCGCTGGCCGGTCTTCACGTCGATCGCGACGATCGAGTTGCCGTACAGGTTGTTGCCCGGGCGGTGGCCGCCGTATTCGTCCATCAGCGGCATGCCAACCGGGATGTAGACCAGGCCAAGCTCCGGATCCGCCGAATAGACCGACCACGCGTCGTTCTTTCCAACGCCTTCAGTGCCGATCTTGGAGCCGTTCTGCCACGTTTCGGCGCCGAATTCACCCGGCTGCGGAACGAGGTTGAATTTCCACAGCTGCTTTCCGGTGCGAATGTCGAATCCGCGAATGAAGCCGGGGACGTTGCGCACCCGGATCGGATAGTAGCCGTGGATGGAGGAGTTGCCGACGACGATGACATCGTTCACGATGATCGCCGGCGAGCTGGCGGCGATCTGTCCGAGCAGTCCGACCGTGCCGTCAGCACCAATCTTCTTTACCGGATCCCACGTTTCGCCTGGCTTTGCCTGACGATAGGGCGCGGCGTCCGAGATGATGAGCGAACCTGAGTCATCGACCGCGAGCGGCACGAGCGGATACCCGAGTCCGTCCATCAGGTCGACCACACCATTGGCGCCGAACTTCGCGTCCGGGAGGCCGGTCTTCGCGTCGAGCGACACGAGGTGATAGCCGGGCGTAACGACGACTACCCGTTCGTTGGCGCCATCCTGCCAGTACGCGAGTCCACGGCCGGCGAACTGGCGCGGTGCCTTCTGCCAGCGAATCCCCTCGTTCAACCGGTACATCCAGAGCGTCTCGCCCGTTTCCGGATCGATCGCCGCCGCCACGCGGCGCGTCGACGCCACCGTGAACAGGCGTCCGTTCGCGAAGAGCGGCGTGGTGCGATAGTATTCGTCGGCGCCTAACGAACTGGCATTCCACTGCCAGGCGACTTCGAGGGACCCGAAGTTCGACGCATTGATCTGGTCGAGGGCGGAGTAGCGCGTGCTGTACGCGTCCGCGCCCCAGTAGCGCCATTCGCCGGGCACGTTTCCGCGCACCTTGGCCGGCCCCTGCACGGCGTTCGACTGCCGTGCCTGCGCCACGATCGCAACCGCGACAATCGCCGCGCCTAACACCGCCAGGCCGATCCGACGGGGAGTCAACACCATGTGGTCATTCCTCGATGAAGAGGTCACGAAAAGAAGTGCAAATCACAAATTGCAGATTTCACGGCGGCCCAACGCGCGAACTATCGATCCTGATCTTCGCCAGCGCCACGGAGTCGACCGGCAATTCATCGACGCCAGCGGGCATTCCGTTCAACCGCAGCAAGTACGACATCACGTCGACGTAGTCCTGCTCCGAAAGGCTCCCCGGATCGTTCTTGGGCATGCGCTCGCGCAGGAACCCGAAAAGATCCGAAAGTTTTTTCCCTGCCCACGACTTCGTGAACACAGGCCCTACGTGCGTGACCGCCGGATGGCAGCTGGCGCACATGCCCGCGTACACGTCGCGCCCCCGCAGCCACTGCTCCCTGCTATAAACGCCCAACTTTGTCGAACGCTGGCCGTTTTCCTGCTGCTGCGCAGTAGTCCCAGCCGGCAGCACGACGATGCAGGTGAAAAGGAGCCAAGTCCAGAGCGGACTTCTGGTTGTCAGCCGTTTGCCAGGCGAATTCACGATGTGATTCCCGATTCCCGATTCCTGATTCCCGGACGCGCCAGGCGCGACAGCGCTCCCGACAGGATCCAGCCCACGCCGAGCACGATAAGTAATAGCATCAGCCCCCGCAGTATCCCGGACAGCATCGCGGCATCGAGGGCTGGACGCGCAAAACGATACTCCCTGAGCACGCCAAACCTGGCGGTCATCCAGTGCCACGCGCTGTGTGCCAGAATCGCGGAGATCACGACAACGCCGACGCGTTCCGCCACGACCCAGCGGAAGAGGGCGAGCAGCACCGGAATTCCTATCGCGATCACGAGAAGCTGGCCCAGCTCGACGCCGACGTTAAACGCCAGCAATGACGTCAGCAGGTGTGAGCCCGCGAATTGGAGGGACTCGCGCAGCGCGAACGAGAAGCCGAAGCCGTGAACGAGGCCGAACCCGAACGCGATCATCCAGCGCCTTTCGAGCTTCGCTCCGATGATGTTCTCCAGCGCCATGTACACGATCGAGACGGCGATCAGTGTCTCGATGAGCGGCGGAAACCAGAGCGCGTTTGGAGCGAGGCCAAGCGCTGACGCGATCAGCGTTATCGAGTGCGCCACCGTGAACGACGTGATGACGGCGACCAGCGGCCGAATTCGCCGTATCGGTACCACCAGGCACAGGACGAACAGCAGGTGATCGAACCCGCCGAGGATGTGCCGGAATCCGAGCGCTACGAACGTGGCGGCCGCCTGGAACCAACTGGGATCGAGCCTGACGAGTCCCGGGTTGCTGCTGTACTGGAACACGCGTTCGGTGCCCGATGGCGTCACGAAATGCAACACGCTGATCGTGTTGATCCCGAGGTGCGCCAGCATCGGGTCGATTGAAAAACGCGAATTCTCGGATTCGATGTGAACCTCGAGCAGCACATCCAGCTTGAGCTGCTCCCACATGATTTCCGTCTCGTTCGGGAGCGGTGGCGCGCGGAATCCTGCCATCGCCGAGTCGTAGCTGACGAAAGCGCGGTCCGAGGGTAGCGCGATGCGCGTCGCGACGATGTTCTCCTCAGGAAGCTCCCGAGAGCCTTCGTAGAGCCGGATGTAATCGGCGATCCAGATGCGCGCGGCATCGCGCGGTTGTGTCCCGAGCCGCGCGAAGTCGAGATACCCCGGTCCCTTCAGCGGAAGGTCCAGGTCGCGCATGGCGCCGAGGGGCGCGCGAATCAACAGTTGGAGGGTGGAGCCGGACGGCCGGATGTAGATCTGGACGGCGACATTTGCCGGCACTTCATGGGCGTCGACCGGGCCCGATGGGACGGCAAGAAGTGCGAAAAGCGCGGCCGCGCGAAAAAGGCGGCGCGGCGCGGCGTGTCGAGACGGTTCTTCGAGTGTGGAAACGGGCAAGCTACGGCGCTCTAACGGTTTGGCGTGCCTGAACGTAGAATGGATCGGGAATCGGCAATCGGGAATGGGGAATCGATGCCGGCTCGACGTCCTGCGCGCACCAGGTTGATACGTGCTTGGAGGCACTTCTGATGAAGCAAGTCCGCACGGCGCTTTTTGGCTTGGGGTTAGTGGCAGCGGGGGCACTCGGCACCAAGTCTATCCTCGAGGGGGCGACCCAGGGTGGCAACGTCCAGGCGCCTCGGTTCGAGGTCGACCCGATGTGGCCCAAGCCGCTGCCTAACCACTGGCTCCTTGGCTCGGCCACGGGAATCGCAATCGACTCGCGCGACCACGTCTACGTCGTTCATCTCACCGACAGCTTCACCGCGAGGACGGAGACGGGAGCAGGAACGATTACCCCGGCAGGCGAGTGCTGTTCATCGGCGCCGAACGTGCTCGAGTTCGATGCGGCCGGAAACCTGGTCAGCAGCTGGGGCGGACCGGGTGCGGGGTACGAGTGGCCCACGCAGAATGCGGGTATCGCGATTGATCCCGCCGGGAACCTCTGGATTGGTGGCATCGGCGGCACTGACACGCGCGTCCTGAAGTTCTCGAAGGACGGAAAGTTCGTGGCCCAGTACGGGAAAGCGTTCACCCTGCGCAACCCCGACGCTTCCGCTGCCGCAGCAGACACGCAGTACGCCGGACAGTCCCCGGCGCGGGGGCAGGGGGCGGCAGGTCGTGGCGGCGGTCGGGGTGGTCGCGGTGGGCGTGGTGCCGCTCCGGCACTTCCGCCGTTGAGCACCAACATGGAGATGTTCGGTGGCGCGAGCGGCTTTGCCTTTGCCGGCAACGACGTTTACGTCGCCGATGGTTCGCGCAACCGCCGCGTCGCGGTGGTGGACGCGAGCACCGGCGCGATCAAGCGCTTCTTCGGCGCCTACGGCGAGGCGCCTGACGATGCCGCGCCGACGACCTACGCACCTAACGATCCGCCGTCGAAGCAGTTTGCCGGCGTGCGCTGCGTCAAGACCGCGACCGACGGCACGATCTACGTCTGCGATGCGCGCAACAACCGGATCCAGGTTTTCGCGAAGGACGGCAAGTTCATGAAGGAGGCGCGCATTGCGCCGAACACGCTGGCGGGGGGCGCGGTGTGGGACGTCGCCTTCTCGCGCGATCCGCAGCAGCGCTACCTGTATGTCGCCGACGGCTCGAACATGAAGGTGCACGTCCTCGAGCGGTCCTCGCTCAACCTGCTCACGAGCTTCGGCGAAGGCGGACGACTGGCGGGGCAATTCCTCGCCGTCTCAGGCGTAGCGACCGACTCCAAGGGCAACCTGTACACGGTGGAAGGCTCGGAGGGGAAGCGCCTTCAGCGGTTCGTGTTCAAGGGGGTTGGGTCGGTCAGCCGGAACCAGGGCGTGTTGTGGCCAAAATAGGATGGGGGATGGGCGATGGCGGATGTGGGATGAACTTCTTTCTGATGACGTCTGATTCCTTCCGATGCATCCAATGAGCAAACGAAAAGTTCTTCTCGTTTCGGGCTGGGTGATCGCCATCGCAGCGCTGGCTGCTGGCCAACGCGCGCTCGAGTCGCAGCAGCCGACGGTCGAGGCGCCGATGTTCGAAGTCGACCCCCTCTGGCCGAAGCCGCTGCCTAACAAGTGGGTCCTCGGCAACGCCATCGGCGTCGGCGTCGATTCGAAGGACCACGTGTTCATCGTCCACCGCCAGGACACGATGAACGAAGCCGAAAACGGCGCCGGCGTGAGCCCGCCGACCAGCGAATGCTGCAAGGGCGCGCCACCGGTGCTCGAGTTCGACCCGCAGGGAAACCTCGTCAACTCCTGGGGCGGACCTGGTGAAGGCTACGTCTGGCCCGGATCCAACCACGGCATATCGATCGACAAGAACGACAACGTCTGGATCGGCGGGAACG
>Ga0111539_10011912_pt1 | contig 10903 bp, 10 predicted proteins | sample RhiMethybrSRZTD1_FD_79667 | JGI IMG/M metagenome (GOLD analysis project Ga0111539, IMG submission 79667) | Populus rhizosphere microbial communities from Tennessee, USA - Rhizosphere MetaG P. TD hybrid SRZTD1 (version 2) (version 2) | ecosystem: Host-associated > Plants > Roots > Rhizosphere >... | reverse complement strand
CTCGACGCGCTCGGACATCTCCACGCGGGTCGCCAGTCCCTGTTGCGCCTCGTGCAGCGACTTGAGTGTGATCTCGGTGCCGCCTTCTCCTGTGGCGCCTGAATCGACATCGGCCTCACGCGCGTGTCGCACGCGCAACGCGAACCCGGCGCGAAAAATCATCCAGTCGCTGGAGTCGTAGTACGTGTCCTGCAGGGTGAGCGTGGGCTGCGGCGCGCAGCGCCGCTCGGTAACTTCATGAGGCTGGGCTGCGAGCCAACGGCGTGTGGTGTCGAGGTCCTGCGCCGCGAATTGCCATTCCTGTTCGGTGTGACGATTCATGCTCATTTCGACCACCGTTTCCCCAATTCAGTTCGGCGACTTTTCCCTCGCCACCGCGCGATATCCGATGTCGCGCCGGCACTGCATGCCCTGCCAGGAAATTTCGTCCACCAGCCTATAGGCGTGCGCCTGCGCCTCGGAAACATTCTTGCCAAGGCCGACGGCACACAACACGCGGCCGCCATGCGTCAGGATCTTTCCGCCCTCGGCGCGTGTCGCGGCATGGAACACCTTGCCTTCAAGTCTGGCCGCGGCGTCCAGCCCGGAGATGGCGTCGCCTTTGCGCACCGCCTCGGGATAACCCTCGGCGGCGAGCACCACGCCGAGCGCCGCGCGCTCATCCCAATCGGCATGGACTCGGTCCAGCCGCCTGTCGAGCGCTGCCTCGCACAGCTCCACCAGGTCGCTTCTGAGCCGCATCATGATGGGCTGAGTTTCCGGGTCACCGAAGCGACAGTTGTATTCCAGCACGTTGGGTGTGCCGTCAGGGTGCACCATGATTCCCGCGTAAAGGAATCCGGTATAGGGCGTACCGTCCTTCGCGAGTCCCCGGATGGTGGGTTCGATGACTTCGCGCATGATGCGCTCGTGCATTGCACGCGTGACCACGGGTGCCGGCGAGTAGGCGCCCATGCCACCCGTGTTCGGGCCCTGGTCCGCGTCGAGCAGGCGCTTGTGATCCTGCGACGTGGCCATGGTCAGGATGTTCCGGCCATCGGCCATGACGATGAAGCTGGCTTCCTCGCCCGGCAGAAATTCTTCGATGACGACCTGGTCGCCGGCCGAGCCGAATTGCCCGCCAAACATGGCTTGGGCAGTGGCGATGGCTTCTTCCGTGGATTCGACGATGACTACGCCCTTGCCGGCCGCCAGCCCCGAGGCCTTGACGACGATGGGAGTGCGCTGTTGGCGAACCCAGTCCGCGTCAAAGGTTTCACGCGTGAACGTCGCATAAGCGGCCGTGGGGATGCCGTGCCGCTTCAGGAATTCCTTGGTGTAGGCCTTGGAACCTTCGAGCTGGGCTGCCGACCGGTGCGGGCCGAAGCAGCGCAATCCCGCGGCCACGAAGGCGTCGACCACCCCCGCCACCAGCGGCGCCTCGGGACCAATGATGGTCAATCCCACGTGTTCGGCCTTCGCGAGCGCGACGAGGCCGGCGACATCCTCGGCTGCCACGGCGACATTGCGGACACGCGCTTCGGTTGCCGTGCCGCCGTTGCCCGGCGCGACCAGCACTTCGGAAACCCGTGACGACTGCGCACATTTCCAGGCCAGCGCGTGTTCGCGACCGCCGCTGCCTACGATCAGAACCTTCACGCGGGATTTTCCCTGGCCGCTAGTGCCGGAAATGGCGCATGCCGGTGAACGCCATGGTCATGCCATGTTCGTCCGCGGCGGCGATGACTTCTTCATCGCGCTTGCTGCCACCCGGTTGCACGATGGCCGTGATGCCGTATTCGGCGGCCACATCGATTCCATCGCGGAACGGAAAGTAGGCATCCGAGGCCATCACGCTGCCTTCGACCGTGAGGCCTTCGTCCCTGGCCTTGAGGGCGGCGATGCGGGTCGAATACACGCGCGACATCTGGCCGGCGCCAACGCCGATGGTCATGCCCTCGCGCGCGAACACGATTGCGTTGGACTTCACGTACTTGCACACGCGCCAGGCGAACCAGAGGTCAGCGAATTGCGTGGGCGTGGGTTTCTTCTGGGTCACGATCCGGAAGGTTGCCGGATCGGCGAGTGCAGTGTCGCGACTTTGCGCGAGCAAGCCACCGGTAACGCTGCGGTATTCGAGTTCGGAAGTGGGGCGATTGGCGAGCGCACCAATGGCGAGCACGCGCACATTCTGCCTGCCGGCGAGCACGGCCGCGGCCGCGGCCGAAATTGACGGCGCCGCGATGACCTCGACGAACTGACGACCGACGATCGCCACCGCGGTCTCCTCGTCGAGCTCGCGATTGAAAGCGATGATGCCGCCGAAGGCCGACGTGGGGTCGGTGCGATAGGCACGGTCGTAGGCGTCCACCAGTGACACGGCCGTCGCCACGCCACAGGGATTGGCGTGCTTGACGATGACGCAGGCCGGCTCATTGAACACACGGACACATTCGACGGCGCTGTCCGTGTCAGCAATATTGTTAAAGGACAGCTCCTTGCCCTGGAGCATGCGCGCCGTGGCTATGCAGGAGCCGCTGGCCGAAGGTTCTCGGTAAAAAGCGGCGCGCTGGTGCGGGTTCTCGCCGTAACGCAGGTCCTGAACCTTCTCGAAAACCAGCGGCAACGTGGCCGGGAACGGTTCCTCGGCGATGGTTTCGCGGCCGAGCAGGTACTGGGACACCATGGTGTCGTACTTGGCCGTGTGTGCGAACGCCTTGGCGGCGAGTTCCGAGCGGGTATCGATGCTGGTGGCGCCGTCATTGGCGTCCAGGTCCGCCAGCACGTGCTGGTAATCGGCCGGATCGACGATGACAGTCACCGATTCGTGGTTCTTCGAGGCGGCACGCACCATGGCGGGGCCACCAATGTCGATGTTCTCGATGGCCTCGGCATAGGAGCAGTCGGGGCGGGCGACGGTGGCGGCGAACGGATAGAGATTCACCGCCAGCAGGTCGATGCGCGGGATGTCATGTTTCTGCATGACGGCATCGTCCACGCCGCGGCGCCCCAGCAGGCCGCCGTGTACGCGCGGATGCAGCGTCTTGACGCGGCCATCCATGATTTCGGGGAAGCCGGTGTACGCGGAGACCTCGGTGACCGGGATGCCGGCGTCGGTGAGTGTCCGGGCTGTACCGCCGGTGCTGAGAATTTCGACTCTGCGCGCAATCAGGGCGCGGGCGAAATCCACGATCCCCGTCTTGTCGGAGACCGACAGCAGGGCCCTCTTGATGGTGACCAGCATCGAGCGTTCAGGACGAAGGGAGCATCAGCCCGAAAGGCCGAATTGCCGCAGCTTCTTGCGCAAGGTCCCGCGATTGATACCGAGAATGGCCGCGGCCCGGCACTGGTTGCCGGAGGAATAATCGAGCACGGCGCGGAACAGGGGCTCTTCCACTTCGCGCAGCACCATGTCGTACAGGTGCGCCGGCTTGTGGCCGTTCAGGTTGGAAAAATAATCGGACAGGGCGCGCTCGGCATGGTTACGCAGGGGCACTTCAAGCGCGCCGTTGCGACCGGAATCTTTTCTGGTCCGAGAAGTTTTCGCCGTCATTTATTACGCCCCATCGTCTGTGCTCGAGCCTGAACACAATCACCATCTTCATTGTGCACACGCTGCAATGCCTCCCCAGGTTGCAACGGTGGTCCCGACGTCCAGCAGGACTTCGAGACTTTTTTTCGCCACCGCAAACTGCGACGCCGACGTTGAAGCTGCCATCAACTCCCGACGGACATCGGGTGCATCCTGCAACTTTCCAAAATACCAACCGAGGTGTTTGCGTGACACCCGAACGCCTGTCTCTTCGCCGTAAAACTCGTAGAGGGATTCGAGGTGCGCGAGGATGGTATCACCAACTTTTCCAAGTGGAAGTGCGGGAGCATTTTTTCCGTGAGTAAAAAAATAATTGACATCACGGAAGATCCACGGCGAGCCATGTGCAGCGCGGCCGAGCATTACTCCTGTTGCGCCCGTGAAATCAAGCACCGCGCGCGCTTTTTGCGGCGAATCGATATCACCATTTGCAAACAACGGAATTTTGACGCGTGAGCGGATTTCTCGAATGGTGTCGAACTCCGCGTCACCGTCATAAAAATCTTCGCGCGTGCGTCCATGCACCGCGAGCGCTGCGATGCCACACGATTCAGCGAGTTGCGCGATCTGCACGCCATTGCGCGCATCGCGCCGAAATCCGGTACGAGTCTTGAGAGTTACCGGCACGCTCGATGCAGCTACCACCGCGCTGAGGATTTTCGCCACCAGGTTTTCATCGGTGAGTAATGCCGAGCCGCACAGGCGGTTACAGACTTTTTTTGCCGGACATCCCATGTTGATGTCGATGATCTGCGCGCCGAGATCGATATTGCGGCGTGCCGCTTCCGCCAGGGCCTCGGGGTCCGCGCCGGCGAGTTGCACCACGCGCGGTTCGGGCTCGCCTTCGTGATTCATGCGCGCGCGCGTCTTTTTCGTACTCCAAAGCCTCACGTCGCTGGTGATCATTTCCGAAGCAGCGAGACCTGCTCCAAATGCGCGCGCCAGTTGCCTGAATGGACGATCGGTCACGCCCGCCATGGGTGCGAGCACGACATTCGAGCTCAGCTCGTAGGGTCCGATTTTCACGTGGAACCTTTTCGGCTCAACCAGGCGCGCGGTGCCGCAGCTGATTGGCGCAGCCGATCAGGCCGGCCTCCGAGCGCAAACAGGCGTCGATCTCGAATCCGACCGCGGCACGGCCAGGATCGATGACGTGCAATTCGCCATCGATGCGCTGGTTCGGTTCGAGCAGCCGACGATCGGCGATTTTCGACGGCAGATACTCTTGCGGCTCGAGATCGCGTGTGGCCACCGGGTTGTCATAACGGTCGGTGAGCGTGAGCCGCACCAGTGGCAGCGGCTGAACCCGATCACTGTCGTTCTGCACCGACAGCCTTACTCGCAGATGCGAGCCGTCGGTGCCTTCCGCTTCCACGCCGAGTTGTCTCACCGTGTACGAGGTCAGGTCCCAGCGCGGCGCAATCGTGGCGCCGAACCATCCATACACCGTGCTCACCAGCGGGCCGAACGACGCGTTCAGCACCAGGTCCTTGCGCTTGTGGTGCACAACCTGCAGGAGCAACACCAGGCTCAGCAGCGCAAGACCCGTGATGTATTGCCATGCGGGACGGCGAGTGGCCGGAGGCATTGCCAGCAGTGGCTCGAGAACAGTATCGCCGCTCGACGCGGACACGCCCTTGATGTCGCGCGCCGCCTGCACAACAGCCGGTTCTTCACTTTGGCAGTCTTCGCCGATCTCCGCCGATTCGAGCGCCCACTGTTCCGCGGTCTGGCTGCGGATCGCCTCGGCTTCGGCTTCAGCGAACATTTCCTGCACCCAGGCCGGGTCGCCCGCGACGGTTTCCTGGGTGGGCTGCTCTTCAACTGGTTCGAGGTCCGGCTCCTGAGCTTCCGCGAACGGCGACTCCTCGATGATGGATTCGGCATCCGCGGGCGGTTCATCGTCATCGAGCAACGACCAGTCATCAGCCGCAATCGTGTCGCTATGCGAGAGATCGTCCGGTTCCGGCGCGGCTTCAGCCTCGAGTTCGGCTGAAAGTTCGATCGATTCGGGCTCGAACGATTCTGGCTCGGACAGTTCCGGCTGTGGCTCTTCCGCCATCACCACCGCTTCGTAACTCCCCGACCCGGTGTCGTGCTCGACCTGCGACGGGGACACGAAGATCTCCGAGACGTCGGTGGCCGCGGCATCGAACTCGAGCGAGCCTTCTTCGGGTTGTGCCTCGGAGTCGGCCGAATCGAAACTCAGTTCTTCTTCGGGAGCGGGGACTTCGAGCGATGGTTCAGGTTCCTGGATGAGTTCGGGTTCCAGGAACGACTCAGGTTCCTGAAACGATTCAGGTTCCGTTTCTGTTTCCGGTTCCTGTTCCTGTTCCTGTTCAGGAAATGGTTCGGGTGTCGGTTCGGGTTCGGGCTCGGGCTCGGGCTCGAGCGCCACGCCAGATCCCAAGGCCGGCTGCACGGACGATGCGGGCGGAGCTGATTCGATGATTCGCTGGCGCGCGCTCTCGGAAGGAGGGTTGGACGGATCGCCCTCGCGCAACGCAATGAGCGCGTTGAACACATTCGCACAGCGGCCACAACGCACGTAACCCTGTCCCGCGCGCAGGTCCACGGTCGTGACGACCAGGGTCAGCGTGCACTTGGGGCATATGGTGAACACTTCTGCGATTCCTTCAGCGCCGCCGGGTACCGGTGAGCGCCGTCCATCCATCCCGCGTCGCAAATGGCGAGATATCAAACCACGGCGTGTGCGCGCGTGTCACCTCGTCGGCCTGGGTGGCGAGCAGACCGGCGAGCACGATCCTGCCGCCCGGCGCGGTGAGTTCGGCAAAGCGCGGCGCGTGCTCGCAGAGCGGCCCGCAAAGAATGTTAGCCAGCAGGATGTCGACGCCCGTCGGCAGGTCGGCATCGCGTTCGACCACGTGAACCCGAGCGTCGACGTCGTTGGCAATGGAATTGTCCCGGGCGGCCGTGAGCGCCTGCGGGTCGATGTCATAGGCGTAGGCGGCTCGGGCTCCGAGTTTCGCAGCCGCGACCGCCAGCACTCCGGAGCCGCAACCGTAGTCGATGACCAGCTGGCCCTCGTGCGCATGTTCGTCGAGCCAGGCGAGGCACATGGCCGTGGTGGCATGCGTGCCGGTGCCGAAGGCGAGCCCCGGATCGAGGCGGACGATGATGGCGCCCTGCGTATGCACGTGGGAGTGGTGGGGCGCGACCCAAAGCCGCTGCCCGAAGCACATGGGGTGAAAGTCGCGCAGCCACTCACGCTCCCACACCTTGTCGGCGAGCGTTTCCACGCTGATCTGCTGCGGCTCGATGCGCAATACGTGCGTGAGACCGGCGACGATCTCCTGCGGCTTGCAGTCGAACGGAAACAGCGCCTGCAGGCGCGAATGCGGCCACAGCCGGAACTCACCGGGCGCGGGTTCGAGGATCGGATCGTCGCGCTGATCGGTGTACGAAACCGCGTGCGCGCCGAACTCGAAGCAGGCTTCTTCGACCCGCTCGGCGTCCAGTCCGTCGAGATTCAGCGTGAGGGCAATCTGTGGCACAGCGACGCCGGATTACTTGAGGCCGAGACGCCGCTCCAGGTAATGAATGTCCTGGCCGCCGCTGCGGAATGCCGCGTGCGTGAAGATTTCCTGGTGCAGCGCCGTATTGGTCTTGATGCCTTCGACCACCATTTCGGCCAGGGCATTGCGCATGCGCGCGATGGCGGTTTCGCGCGTGTCGCCATAGGCGATGACCTTGGCGATCAGCGAGTCGTAATGAGGCGGCACGTTGTAGCCGGAATAGATGTGGCTATCGACGCGGATGCCGGGACCGCCGGGGGCATGCCAGAGCTTGATGGGGCCGGGCGACGGCATGAATGTCTTGGCGTCTTCGGCGTTTATGCGGCACTCGATCGCGTGGCCGGTGAGCTTGATGTCCTTCTGCGAATATCTGAGCTTCTCGCCCGAGGCGATCATCAGCTGCGCCTTCACCAGGTCGATGCCGGTGATGAGCTCGGTCACGGGATGTTCCACCTGGATGCGGGTGTTCATCTCGATGAAGTAGAACTCGTTGTCCTGGTAGAGGAACTCGAGTGTTCCGGCGCTGCGGTACCCCACGGCCTTGCAGGCTTCCACCACGCGCTCGCCCATTTTTTCCCGTTGCGCATCGGTGATGCCCGGCGCCGGGGCTTCCTCGACCACTTTCTGGTGGCGTCGCTGCATGGAACAGTCGCGCTCGCCCAGATGAATCACGTTGCCGTAATTGTCCGCCAGCACCTGGAATTCGATGTGACGCGGCCGCTCCAGGAATTTCTCCATGTAGACCTGGTCGTTGTTGAATGCCGCGTGCGCTTCACCCTTGGTGACCGCGATGGCATTGAGCAACGCGGCTTCGCTGTGCACCACGCGCATGCCGCGTCCGCCGCCGCCGCCGGAGGCCTTGATGATCACCGGGTAGCCGATGTCCTTGGCGATCTTGAAATTCTCTTCCGGTACGTCGCCGAGCGGACCACCGGATCCCGGCACGCAGGGCACGCCGGCCTTCTTCATCACGTTGATGGCCGATACCTTGTCACCCATCATGCGGATCACGTCGGCGCGCGGCCCGATGAACGTGAAACCGCTCTTCTCGACACGCTCCGCAAAATCCGCGTTCTCCGAAAGGAAACCGTAGCCCGGGTGGATGCCGACCGCGTCAGTCACCTCGGCGGCGCTGATGATCGCCGGCATGTTGAGGTAGCTCTTCTGCGATTGCGGTGGACCGATACACACCGACTCGTCGGCCAGCAGCACGTGCTTGAGGTTGTAATCGGCCGTCGAATGCACGGCGACCGTCTTGATGCCCAGCTCACGGCAGGCGCGCAGGATGCGGAGCGCGATCTCGCCCCGGTTGGCGATAACGATTTTGTCGAGCATGTGGCGCGGTTACTCGATGACCATCATTCGATCACGAACAGCGGTTGCCCGAACTCGACCGGATCGCCATTGGTGGCCATGATCGCGGTGACCTTCCCGGCCTTGTCGCTCTCGATCTGGTTCATCATTTTCATCGCTTCGATGATGCAGAGAACCTGCCCTTCCTTCACCTCGCTGCCGATCTCGACGAAGGCCTTCGCGCCGGGCGAAGCGGAGGCGTAGAACGTGCCGACCATCGGCGCCGCGACCACGTGTTCGCTGGCGCGCCGCGCGGGTGCCGCTGCAGCGGCTGCCGGGGCCGCCGATGGCGCGCTCGCCGCCGCCGGCGCGGGCGCCTGGATCATGGCCGGCTGCATATGCATGGCATGGGCACCGGTGGGCATGCGGCTGATACGCACGGCTTCCTCGCCTTCCTTGATTTCGATCTCGGCGATGCCGGATTCTTCAAGTAGTTCGATCAGCTTTTTGACTTTGCGGATGTCCAAGGTGCTTGCCTTCTATTGATGACTTTTCAACGGGCGGGACGCCCGTCCGAAATGTGGGTGACGCGCATCGCCGCGGCCTGGACGGCCAGCTCGTAACCCAGGGCGCCGAGGCCGACGATGCAGCCAACGGCGATGTCCGAGAAATACGAGTGCTGGCGGAATTTTTCGCGTGCGAACGTATTGGACAGGTGCAGTTCGATGAATGGCAGTTTCACGCCGAGCAATGCGTCGCGGAGCGCCACGCTGGTATGCGTGAAGCCACCCGGATTGATGATGGCGAAGCTGATGCCGTTGCCCTTCGCGGTCTGCACGCAGGCGATCAGCTCGTGCTCGGCATTGCTCTGGAAGGTCACGACTTCATGGCCGAGCCTGGCGGCGGTGTTCTTGGCGCGTTCTTCGATCGATGCCAGCGTGTCCGAGCCGTAGACCTCGGGCTCGCGCTGGCCGAGGAGGTTCAGGTTGGGACCATTAAGTAATAAGAATCGCGCCATACGGCTGTACGACCGGTTTCCGGGGGGCCAATGAAGGCGGCGAATTTACCGTAGTTGGCAGGTAACGTGCGCGGTTTTCGTCAATCTGGCGCCAATTGGCTATTTATCGGCGTCGGTGGCTTTGGCCCTGTCGTTCTTGGCGCGATCTGCGGACATCTGCCGAAATGCGTCGGCAACCATGGCTTGGGCGGCCTTCCTGGTCACGACGCCATTGTCGATATCCCGAAGGCGATCAAACGCGAAGTTGGCCTCATCTTCGTGTAACTCGCCAATTTTTACTGTCAGGATCCGATTCTGGCTGTCCACAAACACGGAAAACGGAAATGCCATGCCCATGCCAAAAGCCTCTGCGGCGGCCAATCCGTCCTCCTCGCCGATCAAAAGCGGGTAGTTCAGGGGGGTTTCCTGCAGGAACTTGAGGACATCCTCGCGGAAATCGACGGCAATTCCCACGATCGCGGCATTTTGGGTCTTTCTTTCGACACTTATCTTATTGAGCAGGGGGATCTCACGGCGGCAGGGTGCACACCAGGTGGCCCAGAAATTCACCATGAGGGGGCGGCCGGCAAAGCTCGAGAGCTTGGTGGGTTTGCCGTCGCGATCGGCGAGGGTGATGTCGGGCAGGGTATCGGGGACGGCCTTCCTTGCCGGGACCGCGGGTTCACTGACCGGTGTGCGGGGTGTTGCCGCCGCAGGGGCTGCCGGCACGACGGCATCGCGAGCGACCTTGGCGCGATAGGCGAAGTAGCCGAGCATGCCAGCGGCCAAAATGAACAGTGCCGCACCGAGCAGGCGCGGCATCGCAGATCCCGAGGATTTCACGTTGCCGGTCAGGTCGCCGGGGCGACCGCTTGCCGGACCACGGCCGCGAACTCCGCAGCCTTCATGAATCCGACGACACGGAAGTTTCGCTTTTCCTCTCCGTCAGTTCCATAGAAGGCGATGGTCGGCGGACCGAAGATGCCGAAATGCTTGAGCAGCGCCTGGTCGTTATCGTCATTGGCGGTCACATCCGCTTGCAGCAATACGCTGTTGGAGAGCGCCGCCTGCACTTCGGCCACGGGAAAGGTGTTGTGCTCCATTTCTTTGCACGACACGCACCAGTCAGCATAGAAGTCGAGCATCACCGATTTGCCCGCGGCCTTTGCTGCCGCGACCTCGCGCTCGAGGTCCGCGAGGGTCTTGATGCGCTTGAACTCGATTCCGTTCTGCTGCGGCGACATCCGGGGATTCAAGGCCAGCGGGTTCGTTCCGCCGCGTGCGCCATTCTGCAACTCGCCGATGGCGAGCACAGTGGCGACCACGGCGAACGCGCGCAGCGCGAGGCGCCTCGTCGGGTCTTTCGCATTCGCACGCCACAGCACCCAGGCGAGAGCCAGCAGCGGAATGGCCCAGATCATCACGCCGATGGCCGGCGAAACGATGCGCGTGACCAGCCACACCGAGACCGCGAGGAACATCACGCCGAACAGGTTCTTGATGGTT
>Ga0111539_10011911_pt1 | contig 10903 bp, 10 predicted proteins | sample RhiMethybrSRZTD1_FD_79667 | JGI IMG/M metagenome (GOLD analysis project Ga0111539, IMG submission 79667) | Populus rhizosphere microbial communities from Tennessee, USA - Rhizosphere MetaG P. TD hybrid SRZTD1 (version 2) (version 2) | ecosystem: Host-associated > Plants > Roots > Rhizosphere >... | reverse complement strand
GCCCAGGCGCAGCAGCAGAAACCCAATATTCTCGTCATTATGGGCGACGATATCGGCTGGTTTAACCCGAGCGCTTATCACCAGGGGATCATGGGGTATCAAACGCCCAACATCGACCTGATTGCGCAGGAAGGCGCGCGCTTCACCGACTGGTACGGCCAGCAGAGCTGCACGGCGGGACGTGCGGCGTTCGTCACCGGGCAATCGCCCATCCGCACCGGGCTGACGAAGGTCGGCCTGCCGGGAGCCGACACCGGCCTGCGGGCGGAAGATCCGAGTGTCGCAGAACTCCTCAAGCCGCTCGGCTACGCTACCGGACAGTTTGGCAAGAACCACCTGGGAGACAAGGATGAGTTCTTGCCAACCAACCACGGCTTCGACGAGTTCTTCGGCAACCTCTACCACCTGAACGCCGAAGAAGAGCCGGAGAATCCCGACTATCCCAAGAGTCCGGAGTTCCGTAAACGCTTCGGGCCGCGCGGCGTGATCCACTCCTACGCTGATGGCAAAATCAATGACACCGGCCCGCTGACACGCAAGCGCATGGAGACAGTTGACGAGGAATTCCTCGCTGCTGCCCTGGATTTCATCGACCGCCAGCACAAGGCCGGGAAGCCATGGTTCTGCTATTTCAACTCGACGCGCATGCACATCTTCACGCACCTCAAGAAGGAATCGGATGGGAAAACAGGCCTCGGCATATACCCTGACGGCATGGTTGAGCACGACGGGCACGTGGGCCAATTGCTGAAGAAGCTCGATGACCTGGGAATCATGAACAACACCATCGTCGTGTACACTACCGACAACGGGGCCGAGGTGATGAGCTGGCCCGATGGTGGCAGCACCCCGTTCCGCGGCGAGAAGGCCACCAACTGGGAAGGCGCCTTTCGAGTTCCAACGATGATACGCTGGCCCGGCGTTATCAAGCCTAGCACCGTGTACAACGACATGTTTGCGCATGAAGATTTCATTCCCACATTCGCCGCCGCTGGCGGCGATCCGGATGTGGTGGAACGGTGCAAAAAGGGGTGCCAGTCCGGAAACAAGACATTCAAGGCCCACCTCGACGGCTACAACCTCATGCCTTTCTTCAAAGGTGACGTGAAGGAATCGCCGCGCAAGGAATTCCTCTACTGGAGCGACGATGGCGAGTTGGTCGCCCTGCGCATCAACCAGTGGAAGATCTCCTTCAAGGAGCAGGAGCACACGGGCCTCGACGTCTGGAAGAGGGACTTCACCAACCTCCGGGCACCGAATATTTACAATCTCCGTACCGATCCATTCGAGCGGGGCACCGAGTCGTTCGAATATGGCAAATGGATGGCGGAGCGCGCATTCCTCATCGTGCCGTCACAAGCGGTGGTCGGGCAGTGGCTCGCGAGCTTTAAGGAATTCCCAATCCGGCAGAAGCCCGCGAGCTTCAATCTTGACGAGGTGATACAGAAACTGTCGCCGAAGCAGTAGCGCGATAGGAACGCAGCGATGAGCTGAAGGCCAGCGCTCATGAGTGCTGGCTTTCAGAGCCGGTCCTCTGCTGATTCCCGTACCGCAGTCTTTGGATATATGATGTTGCTTGCAGTGGGAGCCGTGTAGGCAGGGATATAGCATGGCCCTGCCAGTGCGTTGACCGCGCTCTCTGAGCAGCGTAAAATACGCCCATGAAATCTCCTTTCCCAGGCATGGATCCATACCTTGAACATCCCTCCCTGTGGCCCGATGTGCATAATCGGCTCATTACGGCCATCGCTGATGATCTGAGCGAGCGCGTCGCCCCACGGTACTATGTGGGATTAGAGCGGCGTACGTACTTGCTGAAAGCCGACGATGTTGTCTTCATCGGTCGCCCAGACATTGCCGTGGCGTCAACCGCTGAGGCGTCCCTTAGTGCCTTGTTACCTGCTACGACGTCCGTCACTGTCCTGGAGGTCGATGTCCCCATGCAGGATGAGGTCTCTGAGAATTTCCTCGAAATCCACGAGGTCAAGACGGGCAAGCTAATCACGATCGTGGAACTGCTCTCGCCTGTCAACAAGCTCCACAAACAGGGGCGGGAGGAGTACGAACGCAAGCGTGGATACGTCTTTCGCAGTTGGACCAACCTCGTCGAGATTGACCTGCTGCGGGCTGGCGAGCCGATGCCTGTAGTGGGTGCGCTAGTACAGAGTGACTATCGGATCCTCGTGAGCCGAGGCACACAACGGCCTCGTGCCACGCTTATTGCTTGTACGCTGCGGCAGCCGGTCCCTGCCTTTATGCTCCCCCTGTTGCCCGGCGATGCCGAGCCTGAGGTCGCCCTGAATCACATCCTCCATGCGCTGTACCAGCGCGCCCGCTTCGATCTGCGGCTCGACTATAGCCAGCTACCTGTCCCACCTCTTGCTGAGGCTGATGCATCCTGGGCCAGAGCACTCATCACCGCGCATGGTCTTGGGCAGTGATTGCCGTGAGTTGAGACTTTTCAGCGACAATGCAATGCCTGTGGCTCCCGGAAACCCGCGTCTGAGGATCACAGGCGTCGGACAGCCGCTCTGTGAGACAGGCATTCTATACAACCAGCCCCCAGACATAAGACGAAAGTCCCATTGGTATAGGCCCAAGGTCCAATGGCACGCTCTATGCCGCAAGGATACATTGCCTCGTACAAGGAGCCCCGCCGCCAGCGAGCTTCTCCTACCTCAAACCCTGAATGCTGCCAACGATATCGACGCTGGAATGCATGGGCTGGAACAACGCGGAACGCCGATTGATGTAGGGCAAAGGACGCTTGAAGGCCCCTAGCAAAGCATTTAATCTACCAGGTTTTATTTCCATCTATGTCCTTTGAAACACCACTCAACTCAAAACCAAGAGAAGACCCTATGCGAACGAGCATGACCCTCACCGCCGCGGTACTGCTTAAGGTACAGCTCAAAGTCGATTTCGCATACAACGGCGGAGCCGGAGAGCGCGGCAAGGGCGCGGCGGTGACCATGATGGTGAACGGTGCGAAGGTCGCCGAAGGCCAGATGCCGAGAACCATCCCGCTGCAGATCTCGCTTGGCGAAGGCATGGACATTGGCATGGACGTCGGCTCCGCGGTGGACTTCACATACAAGCTACCGTTCACGTTCACGGGCACGATCGACAAGGTGACGATCGAGTGGAAGTGAGCCGGCAGGGGCAATGAGGCAAAGGCGAGCAACGAAAGGACGCTACACATGAACACTACATGGCACTTCATCAGCCTGCTCCTTCTCGGTGCATGCACCGCTTCGTCGGTGTTTGCGCAAAACTACGAATTCAAAGGCGGCTATCCCACGCCCGAGACGGTGCAGAGGGCCTACGACGACATAGACTTGAACCGTGCCGTCCAGATGTATCGGATCTTCTATCCCACCGTGTCCGGCGCTGCGATCTTCAAGGGCAACGCGAAGATCGGTGTGATCCCGAATAAGTCGTTCGGCACACTCGACTCTCAACCGAAGCACGTCGGCTTCACGCTCAACTCGGACACGCCTTACGCGCCGCTTCTGCTGGATCTGACGGACGGCCCGATGGTGATCGACATGCCTCCGGGACCGCTGATCTGCGTCGCGATGGATCTGCATCAGCGCTGGGTTGCCGACATGGGCCTGCCGGGACCCGATGCGGGCAAAGGCGGCAAACATTTGCTGCTGCCACCTGGCTACAAAGGCGAGATTCCGTCCGGCTACCACACCGCCACGTCCACCACCTATCGTATGCTGGTCGGCGTTCGCTCGCTCCCCGTCGGTGGCGACGTCCCGGCCGCCATCGAACGTATCAAGACCGTCAAAGTGCATCCGTTGCATCCAGCCACCGGCTGGACTGAGCCGAAGTGGCTGGACTTGACCCCACCGCCGCAGGACACGACACCGCTCGCCTGGGAAGACAATGTCCAATACTGGCAGGTGTTGCACGAGGTTGTGAATGTCGAGCCACCCTTTGCGGGCTACCGTGACCACTATGGCGAACTCGCCGCCTTGGGCATCGTAAAAGGTCAGCCCTTCGCCCCTGACACTCGCATGCAGCGCATCCTCGCACAGGCCGCAAATATCGGCAGCGCGCAGATGCGCGTCGAATCCTTCGCCGACCGTCGTCCCGATCGCGTTGTCTGGCCAGACCGCACCTGGGAATGGGCCGCACTGCGTTTCGAGGACGGCGATTTTAACGCCGCAAACTACGCAGATACCTACGCCCGCGACAAATGGTTTTTCCAGGCCATCGGTGCTTCGCCGGCCATGTTCCGGCGCGATGCCGGTGCCGGCTCGCTCTACTGGCTCGGCCTGCGCGACAAGTCAGGCGCCTATCTCGACGGCGGCAAGACCTATAAGCTCACCGTACCCCAGCTGGTCCCAGGCAAGTTGTTCTGGTCGGTCACCGTCTATGACACTGAGACGCGCAGCCAGGTGGTCACCGATCAAGGCAAGGCGGCGCTGCGATCATTGTTCGAGTTGAAAGACAAGATGGCGGGCAAGACCGTGGACCTCTATTTCGGTCCGAAAGCGCCCCCCGGACAAGAGGGCCAGTGGATCAAGACGATCCCGGGCAAGGGTTGGTTCGTCTATTTCCGCATCTACGGCCCGGAACCGCCCGCCTTCGATGGGTCATGGAAGCCGGGGGATTTCGAAGCGGTGAACTGACCTTCCAAATTACCACGCAAGGAGACTAAACATGACAACGAAACCTCAACTCACCAGCCTCATCCTCCTCGTCGCGGTGACGGCGCTCGGCGGCCGTAGCATGGCGCAGAGTTTCTCCGCCGAGGACCTGGCCCGCCGCACCATCGAGCGTCGCGCCATTGAGGCCGTCATCTGGGGCATGCCGGTGGTCAACTACGACCTCATGTATCAGGCGATGGTCCGTGAGACTAAAGGCAGCTTCAACCAGATCGTCTATTGGTCGCGCCTGCCAGATTGGAAGAACCAGACTCTCACTCCAAATCCAGATTCAATCTACCTCATGCCCTTTATCAACACGAAGGACGTAGGGCCGGTGGTGATCGAAATACCGCCAGCGGACGATGGCTCGATCAACGGCACCATCATGGATGTCTGGCAGGCACCGCTGGAGGATGTGGGCCCGGCCGGTGGTGACAAGGGTGCGGGCGGCAAGTACCTCATCCTGCCGCCGGGCTACAAGGACAAGGCGCCCTCTGGCTACATTGTCCTGCCGTCGGACACCTATCAGGGGTACGCGCTGCTGCGCTCCATCCTTAGGAGCGGCAGCGACGCTGACATCGCCAAGGCGGTGACATATAGCCGGCGGATCAAGGTTTACTCCTTGTCGCAGGCGGCGACCCCGCCACCGACCACCTTCGTCGATGCGATCGATGTCGTTTACGACGCTACGATCCCCTACGACCTGCGCTTCTTCCAGTCGCTCGACCGTTTCGTGCAGCAGGAGCCCTGGCTCACGCGCGACAAGGCGATGATCGATCAGTTGAAGTCTATCGGCATCGAGAGAGGCAAACCGTTCAATCCCGATCAACAAACGCAGGCCATCCTGAACGCCGCCGCCCGTGAAGCCCATGCCCTCCTGGAAAGCAGGTATGAAGGTATCTTCACGCCCTATTTCGACATGAGCCGATGGGCGTTGCCGGCCTTGCCCGATTACCTCAAGGCGGCGCCGACCCTCTACACCGACCCCGACAACTATCCGATCGACAGTCGCGGGCTCGTCTTCTCCTTCGCCTTCTTCACGCCTAAGCATCTGGGCGAAGGCCAGTTCTATCTGATGACGATCAAGGACAAGGACGGGCAGAACTTCAGCGGTGCTAGCACCTATCGCCTGACCGTACCGGCAAACGCGCCCGTCAAGCTCTACTGGTCGGCGACGGTCTATGACCGTGCGACTCATGCGCTCATCCGGGGCCTGCCCCATGCAAGCCACTCGTCGCAGAACCCGGGACTGCAAAAGAATGCCGACGGTTCGGTGGATATCTACTTCGGGCCAAGGGCGCCGGCGGGCAAGGAGTCGAATTGGGTACCCACAAGCGCCAGCGGGCAATTCGAAGTCCTGTTCCGGCTCTATGGCCCTGAGCAGCCCCTGTTCGACAAGACATGGAAACTGCCGGACATTGAGAAAATTTCGGCCCAATGATGCAGGAGAACGTCACCATGCAAAATCGTCTCGCATCAATTTCCGCCATCCTGTGCCTTGCGACGATCAGCTGCGCCGCGTTCGTGCTGGCGCAGCCTGCTCCGCAATCGTCGGCCGGCAATGCCGTCCCTGTCACTCCCGACAACTTCGTGCGCGCCGAGACTGACATGTATTTCGCCCTCTTCGTCAAACGGGGCGCGCTTGGCAAGTTCATCCACTTCCGTGAGCTGCCGCTCGAAGGTACCGGTGTGCGCCCCAACCGAGACACGCTGTATTCGGAAGCGGTGTTTGACCTCAATGCGGGGCCGGTGGCCGTCACGCTTCCCGATGTAGGCAAGCGTTTCATGTCGATGATGGTGACCGATCAGGATCACTATGGCCGGGAGGTCACCTACGACGGAAGAAGGTGCGCGAGGCGCTTTTGGCGCTGAACGCGACACTGCCTGACCTCAGAAAGGCGTTCGGCGCCAGGAGTGAGGTCGATCCGGTGCGGCACCTGATTGGCGCCGCCTCCGCCTGGGGTGGCAATCCCGACAAGGATGCCATCTATCTCACCGTCACGCCGAGCAGGAACGATGGCGCCGCCATCTACAAGCTCAACGTCAAGGACGTCCCCGTTGACGCCTTCTGGTCGGTCATCGTCTACACCGCTGACGGCCATCTTCAGAAGAACCAGTACGATGCCTATTCACTCAACAGCATCACCGCGAAGAAAAGCGACGACGGCTCGGTTGCCATCCAGTTCGGCGGCTGCGACGGCAAGATCGCCAACTGCCTGCCGACCATGCCGGGCTGGAATTACATGGTGCGTCTCTATCGCCCTCGTGCGGAGATCTTGAATGGCAGTTGGCAATTCCCTGAGGCTCAGCCGGTGCCGTGAGGCGGTTACGGCACAATTCAACCATGCAAGGAAACTGGACATGAAACCCAAACTTACCCGCTTCACATTGAGTAGCAGCCTCATTTTGGCCTGCGCGTTCGCAACCTTACCGGTGCTGGCGCAGAAATACAAGACGGATATTCCGCCAGCGATCACCGCGCCGGACAGTATGGAGACGCGGATCGGCACCTTGAAATTCAACGATGGTTTTCCCGACGACGCGACCGTGCAGAAGGTTTACGATAATCTTGACTTCCAGCGCGGCATGCAGGCTTTTCTCAACACCATGCCGGCGGCGGCGCTCTCGGCCATGCGCACAGGGCTCAGAAGCATCGGGGTGAACAACAGCTCGGTGGCGCTCTTCGAGTCGCTGATGGACTCGAAGTCGCTGTTTCTCACGGCGAATACGGAGAGTGTCTATCTGTCCGGCTGGCTCGATTTGAAGGACGGCCCGATGGTGATTGAGTCGCCGCCCCATGTGCTGGGCTTCGTGGACGATTTCTGGTTCCACTTCGTGACCGACATGGGCAATGCTGGTCGCGACCAGGGCAAGGGCGGCAAGTATCTGATCCTGCCACCGGACTACAAGGGACAGGAGCCGGAGGGTTATCTCGTGTCGCGCTCCGCGACTTACGGGAACTGGTTCATCATGCGCGGCTTCCTGGTGAAAGGCGATCCCAAGCCGGCGGTGGCGAGCTTCAAGCAGCACATGCGCCTCTATCCGCTGGCGCAGGCGGCCAACCCACCCGCGACAACGTTCATCAACGCCAGCGGCATGGCGTTCAACACGATTCACGCTATGGACTTCTCCTTCTACGAGGAGGTCAACAAGGTCATCCAGGAAGAGCCGAACGCGGCGATCGATCCTGAAACACTCGGCCTGCTCGCCTCCATCGGCATCGAAAAGGGCAAGCTCTTCGCGCCTGACGCACGCCTGAAGAAGATTCTCGTCGAGGCCGCGAACGTGGCCAATACCACGACGCGGACACTCATGTATCGGTCGCGGGACAACGAGCGTTTCATTGCTCCCGACAGCGGCTGGGTCAGCCCTCCGCCAACCTACACCTTCGAACGCGAAGGTGTGCGCCTGCTCGATACCCGCTCGTCGTTGTTCTTCTATGGCACCGGCATTACCCCGGCGATGGTCATGAAGATGGTCGGGGTGGGCTCGCAGTATGCGTTTACCTTCACCGACGCCAAGCAACAGCCGCTCGACGGTGGCAAGAGCTACCGGCTGCATCTATCGCCGAACATCCCGGCAAAGGACTTCTGGTCGCTGGTCATCTATGACAATCAGACGCGCTCCGAGCTGCAGACGGATCAACAATTCCCAAGCATCGGCAGCCAGAAGGCGGATATTGCGATCAATGCCGACACGTCAGTGGATGTGTACTTTGGCCCCAAGCCGCTCCCTGGTAAGGAGAGTAACTGGGTACAAACGTGGCCCGGCAAGGGCTGGAATGTAATTCTCCGCCTCTATGGCCCGCTTCAGCCCTGGTTCGACAAGACGTGGCGACCGGGTGAGATCGAAGAAATGCAGTAAGCTTCCATCGCACCGCAAGGAAAGCAAACATGAAAAGCCGGGATACACGGGTGCAGTGCCCTCCGGCTACATCGTCGAACGCTCGCGCACGCAGCGCGTGTTTGCGTTCTCGCGCGGCATCGTCACACCGGGGGCACCGCCGGTATCCAGTTCTCTTATGACAAGGTCGAATAAACAGAAAGAGAAGCGGGGAGGTGACACGACGTGTTGTGATCGGATACGGTGACCATGAGGGACGTCTCCATGGAGCATATCAAGCCGAAAGACACGAAGGAGATAGCAATGCAATCAACGCAGAAAGAACCATCAGCAAAGAAGCTCCGCGGCATCCAACGCAGCGTGGACCAGCACTGGGTTGGCGATGGGTTCCCCGTACGGACCCTCTTTGCGTACCCCAACCTGGGGCCGGTGCTCAGTCCGTTCCTCCTGCTCGATTACGCCGGCCCCAGGGAGTTCGCGCCGACGGACGAGCGCCGCGGCGTCGGCGAGCATCCACATCGTGGGTTCGAGACGGTCACCATCGTCTATGAGGGCGAAGTGGAACACCGGGACTCCTCCGGTGGCGGGGGGAAAATTGGTCCTGGTGACGTGCAGTGGATGACCGCGGCTTCTGGCATCGTCCACGAAGAGTTTCATGGTCGCGACTTCGCGCGGCGCGGTGGTATGTTCGAAATGGTGCAGCTGTGGGTGAATTTGCCCGCCAAGGACAAGATGGCGCCGCCGCGGTACCAGGGCATTGTGAGCAGCCAGATTCCCACCCAGCCCCTCCCCGGCGGCCACGGACGCGTGCGCGTCATCGCTGGTGAGTACGCGGGAGCCAAGGGACCAGCTAACACCTTTACGCCCATCCATGTGTGGGACCTCCGCCTCACGAGTGACGAACGGACGGACCTGGCGCTCCCCGATGGCTACACGACGGCGCTCGTGGTACTCAAAGGGGCGCTGCGCGTGAATGGCTCCGAGCCGATCGCAGCGGCGGAGGTCGGCCTATTTGACCGCGCGGGGACGAGCATTTGCATCGACTGTGCGCACGACACGACAGCGCTCCTGCTGTGTGGCGCGCCGATTGAGGAACCCATCGTGGGGTACGGACCGTTTGTCATGAACAGGCATGAGGAGATTCGCCAAGCGATCGCAGACTACCAAAGTGGCAAAATGGGTCACTTATCCGGAGCAGATGCTCCCGGAACACGGTAACCATGCGGTACACATGGTGCAAGAGCAAGCGGGCCTTGCAGGCCTCATGAGCATACTGCTTGCTGGCTGGTGAGCCGGACTTCTGTCCTTTGGAGGGGAGGCACGCGAGCGCTTCGAGGTGTATGCGAACGAGCTCTTCAGCACGAAACCGGCCGCGGACCATGTCTCCCTCTTGCAGCGTTATCTTCTACACGCCGACTATCACCCTACCGAATGGCTGGGAGCCTTGGGCCAACTCCAAAGCTCGCTCGTGGCGGATGTTGACTCTAGAAGAGGTCCTAGCGTTGGTCGCGTAGGTGCAGCAGCGCAATCACCGCACCTATCTTGCCCACGGAAGGCGGCGAGAGACAGAGTGCTACATAAAGTGGCGTTGTAAGGTTAATGCATCAACCATTTCTCGAAAAGGAGCGTTGTATGCGCAAACGTGCTTTGTCGTTGCTGGCGTTGATCTGCGCGTTCCTGCGCGTGCCATCGGTACACGCGCAGGACACCAGGAAGCCCAACCTCGTCGTGATCATGGGCGATGACATTGGGCAGACAAACATCAGTGCCTACAACCGCGGGCTGATGGGTTTCACCACACCCAACATCGACCGCATTGTCAACGAGGGCGGCGTGTTCGTCAACTACTACGGCCAGCAGTCCTGCACAGCGGGTGGTGCCGCGTTCTAGGACGCGCGTTCATGGAGAGCTTTCCATGCTAGTGCGTTACATTCTCTACACTGCCTTGCTTTACGGCGCCGTGCTTTCGCAGCTATCCGCCATGCCTGCGTATGCTGCGGAGTTGACGCGCATGCCAGCACTGCCAGTACCTCGCGGTGGTGGAAGCCTCGCGTGTGGCGAGGCCGGTCGACAGCGAGCCGCGCAGACGACGGCATGCACCTTCACGGTGCAATTCCGCTGAGCCCTCGACAGCTTCCGGCTCCATCTGATGCGCCAGGCCCTCCAGCGCCGCCAGACCGTCCGGTACGCGCTGCCTCGGGAAGTAGACCTCCATATGGCACCAACGCGTGTGATGCTGTCGCACTGGAAGAGCGGCGTGCCCGTTCCCGGTGCACTGGTGGTGAGTTTTGCAAATCTCTCTAAACCATTGCTGATTCCAACGGATTTCGTGGTTCATAGTTTGTGACCTCCCATGGAGGAGGCGATGAGCAGGTTGTGGAGCCAGTTGGGATGGTACT
>Ga0111539_10011910_pt1 | contig 10904 bp, 5 predicted proteins | sample RhiMethybrSRZTD1_FD_79667 | JGI IMG/M metagenome (GOLD analysis project Ga0111539, IMG submission 79667) | Populus rhizosphere microbial communities from Tennessee, USA - Rhizosphere MetaG P. TD hybrid SRZTD1 (version 2) (version 2) | ecosystem: Host-associated > Plants > Roots > Rhizosphere >... | reverse complement strand
TTAACCGGCCCGAAGACGGCTCGTGGGACCCGTCGAATCCAAACGATTTCTACTTCGTGACGACCGCGACCTTCGCCGGAAAGAGCCGCCTGTGGCGGCTGCGATTCATTGACGCAGCGCAGCCCGAGCTGGGCGGCACGGCGGACATGTTACTCGAGGGAACGGAAGGGCAGCACATGTTCGACAACATGACCGTGACGCGCCGCGGTCGCGTGATCCTGCAGGAGGACCCAGGCAATCAACCTGACCTTGCGAAAGTCTGGGAATACGACGTCGCGCGTGACGCCCTTGTGCTGATTGCGCAGCATGATCCTGATCGCTTTTCGCCAGGCGGACCCAGTTTTCTAACGACGGACGAGGAGTCATCCGGCGTGATCGAGGCGACCGACATTCTGGGAGACGGCTGGTTCCTTCTCGACGTGCAGGAGGCCCATCCGTCACTCGACCCGGAGCTTGTTTCCGGGGGGCAGTTGCTTGCGTTGCACATTCCGCCTGGTCGACGATTCTAATTATCAGTGATCAGCTCTTAGCCGTACGCTGCCGACAGCTGACACTTGGTAGCGGAAAGCTAAGAGCTGGTCTACTTCGGCGCGGTGATCACATTGGTCGCTGTCGCCGCGCGTCGCTCCTCGTCACCCTTTCGCAACTCCTCTGAACGCGCCAGCAACGGCGCCGCCTTGTCATGCTGACTCGTTGCTGAGTACGCGCGCGCCAGTTGCATGTGCAGGCTTCCATCGGAATCAGAAGAGAGCTGTTCCTGCAGTAATGGAATGGCCTCCGTGTAGTGACTCGTCTGCAAGTACGCGCGGCCGAGCGCCAGCTTCATCCGGGAATTGTTGGGATTGCGGTCGATGAGCTGCTTCAGAATCGGCAGGGCCTCGTCGGCGCGCTGCAGTTGCGACAACGCCTGCGCCTTCACCGTCAACAACCGCACATCGTCTGGATACGCCTTCAGCAGCGGCGTCAAAGTGGCGAGCGACGCTTCGTAGTCGCGCGCCGAGTAGTAGGCAGACGCCAATTGATACTGCACTTCCGGTTGCTGCGGCGCGAGGCTAACTGCCGCTTTCAGCTCTGCTACCGCATCGGTGTGGCGCTCTTGCGCCTGAGCCACAGCGGCACGCACCGATCGGCGTTCGACTGAATCCGGCAGCGTGTCGAGACGCATGAACGCAGCAAGCGCGAGTTCGTTTGCCGCACGCGCCGTCCAGTAGCGTCCCTCGGCATCCGACGCCTTCATGGCGGCCTCGAGCGCTGCATCATAGCGGGCAGCGCGGAACTCACAGAGCGCGCGTCGCGCGACGCAGTCGTCGGCGCTCATGTCGATCTTCCCGCGTTCGGTCACTGCCCACTGCGTGTGTCCGCTGCGCTCGTAAATGCGCGCCACAGAGTCGTGAATATTCGCCATGGACGGCAGCGATTCGAGTGCCGCGCGGTACAACGTGAACGCATCCGTGAGTTGTCCGTTCTCGAGCAACGCGTCGGCAGACAGCAATGCGCGCCACGGCGCATCTGCTGGGCTGGTGAATGTCGACAGCGCGTTCTGTTTGATGACGTTGTATCCCTGTCCCAGCTCGTACCAACCGCGTGGGTTGCGTGGTGTCGCTTGGGCGGCAGCGCGAAGCTGCGCGAGCGTGTCAAGTGCGGTCGGGTTTTGCTGTTGAGCGACTGCCGCCACGACGGCGAACGACGCCGCCGACAGGAACCCGTGAATCATGGCGCGATGTAGGTGGTCTTCACCGTCGTGTAGAACTCGGCCGCGTAACGGCCCTGCTCGCGCGGACCGTAGCTCGATCCTTTACGGCCGCCGAACGGCACGTGATAGTCGACACCAGCAGTCGGGAGGTTGACCATCACCATGCCGTACTGCGCATGGCGCTTGAAGTGCGACGCGTGCTTCAACGACGTGGTGACGATGCCGGATGAAAGACCGGTGTCGGTGTCGTTGGCAATGGCGAGCGCCTCGTCGTAATTCTTCGCGCGAATCACGCAGGCAACCGGCCCGAAGATCTCTTCGCGCGAAATGCGCATCGAGTTATTCGCGTCGACGAAGAGTGTCGGGGCCATGTAATAGCCATCGGTGGCTCGCTTGACACGCTCGCCGCCAGCAACCAGTCGCGCCCCTTCGCGTTGACCGACGCCAACGTATTCCAGATCGGTATCGAGCTGCGGCTGTTCAACTACTGGACCGATTTCGGTCCCCGGCGTGAGCGCGTTGTCGACCTTCAGTGTCGACAATCGTTGGGTGAGTGCTTCGACGAACCGATTGTGAATCCCTTCGGTCACGATGAGGCGTGATGAGGCCGTGCAGCGCTGGCCGGTCGAGAAATACGCTCCCTGGACCGCGACGTTGACCGCGGTGGCGAGATCCGCATCATCGAGCACCACGAGCGGATTCTTGCTGCCCATCTCGAGCTGCACCTTCGCCATCCGCGCGATGGCCTTTTGCGCAATGCTGCGGCCGGTTTCCATCGATCCGGTAAAGCTCAGCGCCGTGATATCCGGGTGGTTCACGATCGTGTCGCCGACGACCGACCCGGTTCCCATCACGAGATTGAACACGCCGGCGGGAACGCCGGCGTTGGCGAGGATTTCAGTCAGTGTCCACGCACAACCGGGCGTCCATTGTGCTGGTTTGAAAACGACCGTGTTGCCAAAGGCGAGCGCTGGCGCAATCTTCCATGCTGGTATCGCGATCGGGAAGTTCCACGGTGTGATGAGGCCGACTACGCCGATCGGTTCGCGTGTGATCTCGACGTCGACGCCGGGGCGCACCGACGGGACCTTTTCGCCGGTGAGGCGAAGCACTTCGCCGGCGAAGAACTTGAAAATGTGAGCGGCGCGAACGGTTTCGCCCACCCCTTCCGGCAGCGTTTTGCCCTCTTCGCGGGACAGCAGCCGGCCGATTTCATCCTTTCGCGCGAGGATGTCGGACCCAACCTTGTCGAGCAGGTTGGCGCGCTCCTGGATCGATCCAACCGACCAGGCTGGAAATGCGCGTTTGGCCGCCTCAATCGCCGTAATCGTCTGCGCCTTGTCGGCTTGCGCGTATTCGCCGATGACGTCGCTGAGATCCGATGGATTCCGGTTGGGTGTCCATGACGGTCCATTCACCCATTCACCGTTGATGTAGTTCTGAGATCGGTTGGCCATATGCTCTACGACGTTCGGGATGCAGCCGCGGCGAGAAGACCGCGCTGCGCGAGATTGTTCATTAACGCAACCGCACCGAAATTCCACGGCGCAATGCGATCGGTATGGTTGACGCGATTGACGAGCGCACCAAGCGCCGGCGTCGACACCGTGACGATGTCGCCAACCGCGTGGGTGAAACCCTGGCCTGGCGCGAACCGGTCGATCGTCGGTGCAAACATCGTCCCTAAAAACAACATCATGCCATCGGGGTACTGATGATGGCGGCCCATCGCGTGCTCAACGAGTTCGATCGGGTCGCGGCTGATCTGTGACATCGAGCTTGCTGCCGTGAATTCGAACCCATCCGGCCCTTTGACGTGCAGCGCCACATCACATTTCCGCACATCGTCGATCGTGAAATGGTCGTCGAACAGACGAATGAACGGTCCGATCGAGCCGGACGCATTGTTGTCTTTCGCCTTGCCGAGCAGCAACGCGCTTCGTCCTTCGAAATCGCGCAAGTTGAGATCGTTACCGAGCGTGGCTCCCATCACCTTGCCGGCGCTGTTGACGGCGAGCACGATCTCCGGCTCGGGATTGTTCCACTGCGACTTTGGATGAATCCCGATGTCGGCGCCGGTGCCGACGGCCGACAGGGGCTGACCCTTGGTGAAGATCTCGGCGTCGGGTCCGATGCCGACCTCGAGATACTGCGACCAGACCCGTTGCGCGATCAGTGCCTCCTTGACGGCTTGCGCTTGCGGAGAACCCGGGCGGATGTCTCTGAGATTGTTGCCGATGACGGCGACGATCGCCTGCCGCACGGCTTCGGCCTTGCTGGCATCGCCACGCGCCTGCTCCTCGATCACTCGCTCGAGCAGGCTCGCGACAAACGTGACGCCGCTTGCCTTGATGGCTTGCAGATCGCATGGAGCGAGTAGCCACGGCGCACTCGGGTTCCGTGTCACTTCGTTGGAATTGTCCAACACATCGCGGAACGACCCGACTCGCGGGAGACCACGGGCCGCGCGAATGGTCGCGACCGGATTGACCAGCTCGAGCAGCTGGCTGCACGTGGGTGCAACCGCCGAGACATCGAACAGCTCATCATTTCGGAGGCAGACCAGAGCCGGGCCCGCGAAATCGGTGTGCCAGACGCGTCCGATGAGCGTTGCGCGTGAGTGATCGTCGGGGAGACCAGGGACGGGACTTAGCCACTGTGTCATGACCTCTCAGAATAATCTTTTTTAGTTTGTCGCGGGGGCCCCCGCGACCTACCAGCCCTCGCCCAGGCTCGGCCCGCTGCTTCACCACATCAGGGCAATATGCGTTGCGGTGTCTGGGCGCTCTCTCGTTGGATCCGGCTACTACCCAGACCCTGTATACTCGGTGGCTTCGGAGCGACCGTGAACCCGTGCGGTCGATCGTGCTTTCAAGGACGTGCATGTCATGGTCAAGCAGTTTCGTTCCTGCCTCGTTCTCTGGAGCTTCATCCTCGGCTTCGCCGCGACGGTTCCTGCCCAGGAATCGCGCGGCACATTGCAGGGCCGCGTGACCGATTCGAGCGGCGCGGCGGTTCCTGGCGCAACCGTGGAAGTGTTGAATCTTGCCACCGGCGTTGTGGTCACCAGTGTGACCAACGAGCAAGGAAGTTATCGTGCACCGCTGCTGAATCCGGGCAACTACCGTGTGACCGTCAGCCTCTCCGGATTCAACAAGTTTGTCAGCGATCAGATCGAGGTGCACGTCGCTGACGTGTTGACCGTCGATGCGACGCTGAAGGTGGGATCGCTGACCGATGAAGTGACGGTGACTGCGACTGCCGCAACCGTCGATCGCACGACGGCGGAACTCGGCCAGGTGGTTGACGCGCGGCGCATCGCCGAGTTGCCCATCCGCGAGGGGAGTCCCGTCGAACTGGTCATCCTCGCCCCCGGCGTCACGGTCACGACCGACCTCCGCTCGCGCAAGGCGGCATTCAACAACGGGCTGTCGCAGTTCTCGACCGACGGTGTTGGCGAGAAGAAGAACGACTTCACGATCGACGGCGTGTCGAACGTCGCCAACGACCGCGTGGCCTATAGCCCGCCATCAGCCTCGGTCGAGGAATTCAAGATCCACACGACCTCGTACGACGCCGCGATTGGCAACACGATGGGCGCGGTCGTCAACCTGGTCACGAAGAGCGGAACGAATGCGCTGCATGGACAGGCCTACGAATGGTTCCGCGGCGCCTCGCTTGATGCCAAGAACTACTTCGACCGAATCAACAACCGGCCGAAGCGCGATTATCAGGACAACCGGTTCGGCGTGGCGGTGGGCGGGCCGATCCGAACGAACCGGACGTTTTATTTCGGCAACTTCGAGGCGAATCCATTCCAGGTGCCCTCGCCGAACATCCTGACCGTGCCGACCCAGAAAATGCGCAACGGCGACTTTTCCGATCTTCTCGCCCTGGGTCCGCAGTATCAGATCTACAACCCATTCACGACGCGTCCGAGTCCGACGACCCCGGGGCGCTTTGTGCGCGACCCGTTCCCCGGCAACATCATCCCCCCGGGCATGATCGATCCGGTGGCGAAGAAAATCATGGACTTCTTTGCCTTGCCGAACCAGACCGGTACGGCGGATGGACAACAGAACTATCAGAACCCCACCGCCGTGGCATTCGAGACCTACTACACGGCCACCGGCCGCGTCGATCACAACTTCTCCTCGAAGCACCGTCTCTACGGCCGATTCAGCTGGGACTTCTGGGAAGAGGAAAAAGACGACCGCTTCGACAATCTCGCGACCGGAATTTTCCTGAATCGCAAGAACCGCATCCTGGGAATCGACGATGCCTACACCCTCAAGAACAACGTGCTGCTGAACGTCCGCGGCGGCTTTACGCGACAGATGTTCCCCGAGCGGCGTCGCAGCATGCCTTTCGAGCTCGCGAGTCTTGGTTTTTCGCCGACCCTTGTCGCACTTGCACCGGAGAATGCGTCGTTTCCGTTCGTGAACTACGACGGCTTCCAGGACTTCGGTGTCTCGGAATCCGGCGATGGATGGTTCACCACCGATGTGTACTCGATCACCGGCAGCGCGATGTGGCTGGTCGGCGCGCACAACATGAAGTACGGCGCCGAGTACCGGAAATACATCGAGGATTCGAGCCGGTTCTCGACCGCATCGGCGCCGCAGCTCAACTTCAGTAATACCTGGACGCGGGGACCGCTCGATAATTCGACGGCGGCGCCGTTCGGCCAGGACTTCGCATCATTCCTCCTGGGGCTGCCAACTGGCGGCACGATGAGCCGGCCTGCCGCGTATCGTGAGATGAGCACCATCACCTCGTTGTACGCGGGGGACGACTGGCGCGTGCACGCCAACCTGACTCTCAATCTCGGCGTGCGCTGGGAGATCGAGCAACCGTTGACCGAAGCGGACAATCGTTACGTCAGCGGGTTCGATTTCACGACGCCGCCTTCGATCGCGCCTGCCGCTGAAGCCGCGTATGCGCAGAACCCGATTCCCGAAATCCCCGCGAGTCAGTGGAAGGTTCGTGGTGGTTTGCTGTATCCCGACACAGGCGGCCCGAAAGCGGCCTGGGATCTCAATGCGTCCAACATCATGCCGCGCCTTGGCTTCGCGTGGCTGGCGACGCCGAAGACGTCGGTGCGCGGCGGCTATGGCATCTTCTACGACGTGCTTGGCACGAACCGAATAACCGTCAACCAGGTCGGATATTCGCGCGACACCGCCCTGACGCCGTCGACTGACAACGGACAAACATTCCGGGCCACCCTGGCCAACCCATTTCCGGACGGGCTGCTCGAACCGGTCGGTTCTTCGCTTGGACTGATGACCAACGTTGGTCTCGGCGTGAGCTTTCCGTATGTTGGAGAGGTCCACAACCCCAGCACGCATCGCTGGTCGCTCGGCCTTCAGCGCGAATTGCCATGGCAGATGCTGATCGAAGCGACCTACGTCGGTTCTCACTCCGAACATCTGCCGGTGCTGCGTCAGCTGAATCCCGTTCCGCAGCAGTACCTGTCAACCTCGCCGGTGCGCGACGATGCCACGAACAACCGGCTGTCGCAGCAGGTGCCGAACCCGTTTATCGGGCTGGTGCCGACCGGTCTGACCGGCACGAATGTCTCGCGCAGCCAGCTCCTGCGTCCGTATCCGCAATTCACGTCGGTGCAGGCGACCGAGACGAATGGACAGGGCGACTACAACGGCCTCCAGGCCAGAGTCGAGCGGCGGATGGCCAACGGCTTCACGGTGCAGATGGCGTACGCGTGGTCGCGTTCCATGGTCGAGACTGGTTATCTCAATGACTCGGACACAACACTCGAGCGCGTGGTCAGCCCGTTCGATCGTGAACACACGTTCGTGACAAGCGGCCTTGTCGAACTGCCGTACGGGCACGGTCGCCATTGGGGAAACGGCGCATCCGGTGTGACCAATGCGGTGTTGGGCGGCTGGCAGGTCGGCTTTATCTTCAAGGCGCAAAGCGGAGCGCCGTTGGGGTTCGGCAATTTCCTGTTCGCCGACGGCATGGGAGTCGACGACATCATGGCGGATGATCCGTCCGTCAATCAGTGGTTCAACGTGAACGCGTTCAACCGGGTGTTGTCACAGCAGCTCGTGTCCAACGTGCGCACACAGCCCAGCCGTTTCGAGGAAGTGCGTGGACCTGGCTATGCCGTGCTCGACCTGAGCCTCTTGAAGAACGTGAGTCTTGGCGGCTCGCGCCAGCTCCAGTTCCGCGTTGAGGCCTACAACGCGCTGAACCGGGCCAATTTCCAGAACCCGAACACGGGGACCACGAGCACCGCGCTCGGCACGATCACGGCGCAGAATGGACTGCCCCGGCAGTGGCAGCTTGCGGTGAAGGTGAGTTTCTAATATGTAGTTTCCAGCTTCCAGCTTCCAGCTTCCAGCTTCCAGCTTCCAGCTTCCAGTTTTACTGGAGACCTGGAAACTGGCAGCTGGCAGCTGGCAGCTGGCAACTGCGCCAGCCAAGGAGCCACAAGATGTGGAGCCGTAGGCGCTTTCTCGAGAGCCTTGCCGCGACGCCTCTGGTCGGAGATCTGCTCGCGACCCGGCGCGGTCTCAAGACCGCGCCCTACACGTCGCCGGTGACCGCCGCAAAAGGCGGCCGTGACTACTTCAAGGAACTCGGCGTCCGACCGTTCATCAACGCGGCCGGCACCTACACGGCCATGACCGCGTCGTTGATGCTGCCTGAGGTGATGGACGCGATCAACTACGCGTCGAAGCACTACGTGATGCTCGACGAACTGCACGATCGCGTCGGCGAACGCATCGCGACGCTTGTCCGCGCAGAGGCCGCGATGGTCACCTCCGGTGCCGCCTCGGCCTTGACCCTGGGGACCGCCGGTGTTCTCACCGGCACCGACCGTCAGAAGATCAGCGATGTGCCGAATCTCGCGGCGATGAAAAGCGAGGTCATCATCCAGAAAGCGCATCGGTTCGGATACGACCGCGCGTTGCGCAACTGCGGCGTGCATTTCGTTGAAGTCGAGACTCGCGAGGATCTCGAACGCGCGGTGAACGGCCAGACCGCGCTGATGCTGTTCTACAACAACAACAATAAGGAAGGGCGTATCCAGGATCAGGAATTTGCCGAACTCGGAAAGAAACACGGCATTCCGACGATGAATGACGCAGCGGCCGATGTGCCGCCGCTCGAAAACCTGTGGAAGTACACCGCGATGGGATTCGATCTCGTCGCCTTCTCCGGCGGCAAGGGCCTTCGCGGTCCGCAGAGCGCGGGATTGCTGCTCGGGAAGAAGCCGCTCATCGCCGCGGCGCGCATGAACGCATCGCCAAACGGTTCGGCAATCGGCCGCGGAATGAAGGTCAATAAGGAAGAAATGGTCGGCATGCTTGCCGCGGTCGAGATCTTCGTGGCGAAAGATCACGCGAAGGAAGGTCTGGAGTACGACAGGCGCGCGGAGGAAATCCGCAGGAGTGCCGCCGCCGTCCCGGCAGTGAAAGCGGAGATATTCGTTCCCGACGTTGCCAACCATGTGCCGCACGTGCGCGTGACGTGGGACGCCGCGTCGAAGCCGTTGCAGGCCGCCGCCGTCGTCAAGGCGATGCAGGACGGCGAGCCGTCGATTGCCATCAGATCGGAAGGGGAGTCACTGGTCATCGGTGTCTGGATGATGCGCTCCGGCGAAGAAAAGATGGTCGCCCGCCGGTTGCGTCAGGAGTTGGAAAAAGCAGGCATGAGTCACCTGTAACGGCCGCGCGTCGGGCGCGACCCGCCTTCGCACACGCGATCGACCGGTGCTACGGCGAGGCAAGCCGGTGCGGAAGACGACGCGAGCGAGCGCAGCGAAGCGAGCCACGCGAACGGAGCGAGCCGACGAAGCGGCTCGCGAGAGAGCGTGTCGGGGAGTCCGAGGGGCGAAGCCCTTCGGAGTGAATTCGACAAGGAGGAAGAGAATGCTACGTCGGGTATCGGGGTTCCTGGGTCTCGGGTTCCTTCTCGCGACCAGCGCGTTCGCGCAGCTGGCCTCTCAAACCGCGCTGGTTGGTACCGTCACCGACAGCGGCAATCTCGTCGTCCCTGGTGCACAGGTCAGCGCCGTCAACACCGGTACGAAGGATACGTACGAAACCACCACGAACTCCGATGGGTACTACAACATCCAGTTTGTGCGCGCGGGCACTTACGACATCACTGTGTCGCTCTCCGGCTTCCAGACGTTCAAGGCAACCGGCGTGCAGGTGGGGAACAACCAGGTCGTTCGCACCGATGCGGTCCTCAAAGTCGGTGGCCTCACCGAATCGGTGAACGTCGAAGCGAGAGCGCAAGTTCTGGCGACCGACAGCGCGGTCGTCTCGGAAACGATTGGCAAGCGGGCGATCGTGGAGCTGCCGCTCAGCAGCCGGAACGTGTGGAGTCTTGCCAGCACGACGCCCGGGGTGCTCGCTGGCATCAACAGCGACATCGGTTTGAGCTTCAGAGGCGCGGGCCAGCGCGAGATCCAGAACAGTCTGTCTCTCGACGGGATCAACTCCTCGGCCAACCTTCTTGCCTCGACGAGCATGCGGCCGATCGCCGATGCCGTCGAAGAGGTCACGGTCCAGACCGGGAGCACCTCCGCCGAGTATGGCGCTTATCTCGGCGTCAGCATCAATGTCGTCACCAAGAGCGGCACCAACACCCTGCACGGGGCCGCCTTCAACTTCTTCAAGGATGATGCGCTCAATTCGCGCGGATGGTTCGAGAACCCGGCGAATCCCAAGAACCCCCTGCGCAGCAATCAGTTTGGTTTCGAGGTCGAGGGGCCGGTGGTGATTCCTGGACTCTATGATGGCCACAACAAGACGTTTTTCATGGGCGCATACGAAGGCGTGCGCGCCGAATCGCTCAGCCCCGCGACCGCTTCAGTTCCGACCGCACTGATGCGACAAGGAAATTTTTCCGAAGTCAGCACTCCCATCAAGAATCCATACACTGGACAGAACTTCCCGGGCAACATCATTCCGCAGTCGATGCTGTCGCCGGTTTCGTTGAACCTGCTGCAGTACATCCCTCCGGCGAACACAACCGGGACTGCCAGTAACCTGGCGACGACCGGGTCGAACGAGGACAATATCGACCAGTTCCTCGGCCGCGTCGATCAGAACGTCGGCAACAAGATCCGGCTGTATGTGCGCTACAACTGGCATGACAGCCTCAACACAAATATCGGTGCGACTCCAGCCCTTGGCGTGACGCAGCCGCGGGTGAACAAGAACACGCT
>Ga0111539_10011907_pt1 | contig 10905 bp, 10 predicted proteins | sample RhiMethybrSRZTD1_FD_79667 | JGI IMG/M metagenome (GOLD analysis project Ga0111539, IMG submission 79667) | Populus rhizosphere microbial communities from Tennessee, USA - Rhizosphere MetaG P. TD hybrid SRZTD1 (version 2) (version 2) | ecosystem: Host-associated > Plants > Roots > Rhizosphere >... | reverse complement strand
GCGCGCGAGCTCGCCGGGTGCGGCGCTTCCGTCGTCGTTCTCGACCGCTACGAGATAGGGGAACGGGCGACCTCGGCGTGCGCGGCCCCGACCGTGTGGCTCGAGGCGATGGGGGTCGCCGGGTCGATCCGCCAGGAGATCCCGTGCATGCGCTTCACGACGCCGTTCGGGTCGTTTCGGTATCGGCTGCCGTGGTCGTGGTCGTCCTTCGACTACCGCGCGCTGTGCCTGCTGCTCTGGGAGCAGTGTGGGGAGGCTCGGTTCGAGACCGCGAAGGTTGAGGGGCGGGGGCCCAACGGCGCTCCTTCCTCCCTCTCCGTCGCCCCGACGAACGGCGCGACGAAGGAGGGTGTTTCCGACGGCTCCGCGTCGCCCATCGCCGTCGTCACCGATCGCGGGGTCGTTTGGGGTCGCCTCGTGGTCGACGCTCTGGGGTGGCGCAGGGTGCTCGCTCGCTCCGGGTACCAGCCTCCGGATGCGCCGTTGTCTCGGGGGTTGGAGGTGCACCCGCATGCACCGGGTGGCGAGGACCTGGATGTCTGGATCGAGCGCTCGCTGGTGCCGCGCGGCTACCTGTGGCGCGTCCCCGCGGATGGCGAGCAGCGGGTCGGGGCAGGGTCCTACGAGCCCCGCGACCACGTCAAGGAGCCGACGCGCGAGCTCGCGGACCGGCTCGACTACCCGCCGGTCCGCTATCAGGGCAACTGGTTCCCGCACAGGCTGCGCGACGCCGCCGAGGACGGCGTCTTCTTCGTCGGCGACAGCGCGGGCCACTGCTTCCCCCTGTCCGGGGAGGGCATCCGAACCGCGTTCTACTTCGGGATCGCGTGCGGTCGCGAGCTGCGCGCCACCCTGGCCGGCGAGCAGACCCGCGCGCGGGCCCTCGATCGCTACGCGGCCTTCTCGGCGCGCCACGAGCGGGCGTTCCGCCGCGCGCTGCAGCTCCAGCGGCTGATCCCGGCTCTGCCGCCAAGGCTCCTGACCGTCCTGCTGCGAGCGATGTCCAACCAGCGCATCATCGACCGAAGCTTCGGCTGGTACCTGGACCAAGCGCACCCTTCCTTCGCAAACCGCGCGCCCCACGCAACACCTTCCTCGGCAGTCTTGGGGGGTGTGTGCAATTGAGCCCGCATACCGGACCAAAAAGCACAGACCCCCCGATCGGGTCGTCGCCGAGCTGGCTGCCGCGCAGTACGGGGTGGTTGCCAAGCGGCAGCTGCTCGCGATCGGGCTGAGCCCGAGCGGGATCAAGAGACGCGTAGCGGCCGGGCGGCTCCTCCCCCTTCATCGCGCCGTTTACGCCGTCGGGCACAGCGCGATCGAGCGGAGAGGGCACTGGTTGGCGGCCGTCCTGGCCTGCGGCCCCGACGCCGTCTTGAGCCACCGGTCGGCGGCGGCTCTCTGGGGCATCCGGGAGACGGCCCAGACCCGCATCGACGTGACGACCGGCCGCAAGGCAAGCCGTGGGCAGGAGGGAATCTGCCTGCACCGCTCGCGCCTCGACGAGGGCGACGTCACCAGCCACGACCGCATCCCCACCACCAGCCTCCCGCGCACCCTCCTCGACCTCGCATCGTGCACCCCGCTCGACGCAGTCGTTCGAGCGCTGGAGGAGGCCGAGCGGCGTCGTCTGATCGACACCGCGCCGATCCACCCGCTGCTCGAACGCGCCAGCGGCCACCAGGGAGCGGGGCGGCTCGCGAACGCGCTCGCGGCCTACGACCCTCGGGCGACCAGGACCAGAAGCGAGTTCGAGCGCGCGTTCCTGGCGCTGTGCCGGACCAGGCACCTGCCGCCACCTACGCTCAACACCCTCATCGAGGGATACGAGGTCGACGCCGTCTGGCCCGAGCGCAAGCTCATCGTCGAGCTCGACGGCTATGCGTACCACCGGACCCGCGCTGCCTTCGAGCGGGACCGCAGGCGCGACGCGGCTCTCCTCCGAGCCGGCTACAGGACCCTGCGAGTGACCGCGCTACGGCTCGAGGCCGAGCCGGACGCGGTCCTCGCAGATGTGGGGGTTCTCCTGACGGCCGCCTAGTTGCCGACGACGCGCTCGAGCTTCTCGAGCCCGCGCTCGAGGTCGACCTTCTCGACGGCCGGATTGCCGCGAGGAGCGGTCTTGATCCCCGGGATGGGGTGACGTTTCTCCTCCATCCCTATCGGCTTACCAGCGGCACGCCACGCCAAACGTGCGAACGGCTCAAAGCCGGGGCGCAGCGGCGGGGTGGTGACTGTGTACCGTCCTGCGCAGTGACCGACGACGAGATCCGCTACGACGACCGTGGCCTCGTGCCGTGCATCGTCCAGGACTGGCGCACGGGCGAGGTCCTCACGCTCGCGTACATGAACGCGGAAGCGCTGGCCAGGACGCGCGAGACCGGGGAGATGTACTTCTGGAGCCGTTCGCGCGACGAGCTGTGGCACAAGGGCGCAACCTCGGGCAACACGCAGGCGCTCAAGGCCCTGCGCACCGACTGCGACGGCGACGCCATTCTGGCGCTCGTCGAGCCCGCCGGCCCCGCCTGCCACACCGGCGAGCGCACCTGCTTCCACAACGGCGAGCTCGAGCCGCCGGCGCCGCACGAGGCGCTCCCCGCCCTCGAGCGCGTACTCGTCCAGCGCGACCGCGACCGCCCCGAGGGCTCGTACACGGCCACCCTCCTCGCCGACCCGCCGAGAATCGGCGCCAAGGTGCGCGAGGAGGCCGACGAGGTCGCCCGCGCCGCCGCGGACGAGTCCGACGAACGCGTGGCCGAGGAGGCCGCCGACGTCCTCTACCACCTCGACGTGCTACTGCGCAGCCGCGGCCTCACCCTCGCCGAGGCCGAGGAGGTGCTCAATGCCCGTCGCCGCTGAGCGCACGCTCGTCCCCGTCACCGAGAGCTTCATCGACGACTGCGAGACCCCGGTCTCGGCCTTCCTCAAGCTGCGCGAGGCGGGGCCGGCCTTCCTGCTCGAGTCGGCCGAGCAGGGCACCCGCGTCGGGCGCTGGTCGTTCATCGGCTTCCGCCCCCACAAGGTCGTGCGCTGGTCGCTGGGCGACGGCGGCGACCCGTACGCGATCGCAGCCGCCGAGGTGGCGCGCCACGCGCAGCGACCGCTGACGGGCGCCGACGCCCCGCCGTTCACCGGCGGCGCGGTCGGCTACTTCGGCTTCGACCTGGTCCGCACGGTGGAGCCGCTCGCCGAGCCCAACCCCGACCCGCTCGGGCTCCCGGACATGGCCCTCATGCTCTCCGACGCCCTCGTCGTCTTCGACCACCTCAAGCACACGATCACCGTCCTCGCCCACGGCGACGACGCGCTCGACACCCTGGCCGAGGTGCGCTGGCGCCTGAACGGGCCCGTTCCGCGCCCGGCCAAGCCGCCGGCGGCCGAGCGGGCCGTTCCCTCGTTTGAGCCCAACATGCCGCGGGAGCGCTTCGAGGCGATCGTGGCCCGGATCATCGAGTACGTCTTCGCCGGCGACTGCTTCCAGGTCGTGCCTTCCCAGCGCTGGTCGGCGCCGGTGCCGGTGGACGCGTTCTCGATCTACCGCGGCCTGCGCGCGGTCAACCCGTCGCCGTACATGTACTTCCTCGACTTCGAGGACTTCCAGATCGCCGGCGCGAGCCCCGAACCGCTGCTCACGGTCTCCGGCCGCCAGGTCTCGACGCGCCCGATCGCCGGCACCCGCCCGCGCGGCGACGACGCCGAGGCCGACCGCCGCATCGCCGAGGAGCTGCTCGCCGATGAGAAGGAGCGGGCCGAGCACGTGATGCTCGTCGACCTCGGCCGCAACGACCTCGGGCGGGTGTGCGAGTACGGCACGGTCAGCGTCGATTCGTTCATGACCGTGGAGACCTACTCGCACGTGATGCACATCGTTTCGTCGGTGTCCGGCCGCCTCCGCGAGGACGTCGGCGCCATGGACGCGCTGCGCGCCACGCTGCCGGCGGGAACCCTGTCCGGCGCACCCAAGGTGCGCGCGATGCAGATCATCGACGAGCTCGAGCCGGTCAAGCGCGGCGGCTACGGCGGAGCGATCGGATGGCTCTCCTACGGCGGCGACCTCGACACCTGCATCCACATCCGCACGGTCGTCGTCAAGGACGGCGTCGCCCACGTCCAGGCCGGCGGCGGCACGGTGGCCGACGCCAAGCCCGACTACGAATACGAGGAGTCGGTGGCAAAGGCCCGCGGGGTGCTCAAGGCGATCGAGCTCGCCGTGGCCCAGCCGGACTGGCCCTAGGAGCCCGCATGCGCGTCCTCGTCGTGGACAACTACGACTCGTTCACCTACAACCTCGTGCAGTACCTGGGCGAGCTCGGCGCCGAGATCGAGGTCTTCCGCAACGACCAGGCCGATCCCGACCGACTCGTCGAGCGCGCCTACGACCGGGCCGTGGTCTCGCCCGGCCCGTGCACGCCGGACGAGGCCGGGATCAGCCTGGCGGTCACGCGCCGCTTCCCCGAGGCCGGTGTGCCCACGCTTGGCGTGTGCCTGGGACACCAGGCGATGGCGCAGGCGTTCGGTGGCACGGTCATCCGCCACGAGCCTGTGCACGGCAAGACGACGGTGATCGAGCACGATGGGCGCGCGATCTTCGCCGGGCTGCCGAGCCCGCTCACCGTCGGGCGCTACCACTCGCTCGTGGTCGACCCCGACTCCCTGCCCGACGTGCTCGAGCCCACCGCCAGCGGAGGCGGGGTGCTCATGGGCGTCCGCCATCGCCGCCTGCCCGCCGAGGGCGTCCAGTTCCACCCGGAGTCGGTCCTGACCGACGACGGCAAGCACCTGCTCAAGAACTTCCTTGACCAACCCGACGCTCACTGAGGCGATCGACGCGCTGGCCTCGGGCCGCGACCTCGCCGCCGACGAGGCGGCCGCCGTCCTGCGCGAGATCATGGCCGGGGACGCCTCCGAGGTCGAGATCGCCGGCTTCCTCATCGGCCTGCGGGCCAAGGGGGAGACAGAGGACGAGCTCGCCGGCTTGGCCCGCACCATGCGCGAGCTCGCCATCCCGGTCGACGTCGGCCGCGACGACCTGCTCGACACGGCCGGCACCGGCGGCGGCCGCCCCACGTTCAACGTCTCGACCACGGCGGCGCTCATCGCCGCCGCGGCCGGCTGCCCCGTGGCCAAGCACGGCAACCGCTCGGCGACCGGCCTGTCGGGGTCCGCCGACCTGCTCGAGGCCCTCGGCGCGCGCATCGACCTGGCCCCGGACGCCGTGGCGACCTGCATCCGCGAGGTCGGCTTCGGGTTCATGTTCGCCCCCGCGCATCACCAGGCCACGCGGTTCGTGGTCCCGGTGCGCAAGGAACTGGCCGTACGGACGATCTTCAACTTCCTCGGCCCGCTCACCAATCCCGCCGGGGCCACCCGCCAGCTGATCGGCGTCTCCGACCCTCGCTACCTTGACGTGATGGCGGGAGCGCTGGCGCGCCTGGGAGCGCAGAGGGCATTGGTAGTGTCCAGCCACGACGGTCTGGACGAGATGAGCACCGTTGCGTCCACCCAGGTGGTCGAGGTCTCGGGGGACGGTCGGACCGACCGTTACGAGGTCGATGCCGCTGACGTCGGCCTGACACCGGCCTCGCCCGACGCCATCGCCGGCGGCCCACCGGAGCACAACGCGCAGGTCACCCGCCGCATCTTCGCGGGCGAGCCCGGGCCCGAGCGCGACCTCGCCCTGCTCAACGCCGGGGGCGCCATCTACGCCGGCGGCAAGGCCGACGCGCTGGCCGACGGCGTGCGCGCGGCCGCCGAGGCGGTCGACTCCGGCGCCGCCGCCGACACGCTGCACCGGTTCGTTGAGCTGACGCAAAGGGTCAGCAGTCACGGGCGACCGGAGGTCGACCGTCGCCGTCAGGACGCGGGGCCGGATGCCCCGCGAAGGTACCCCCACGCATGAGCGTCCTTGACCGCATTGTCGAGGCCACCCGCCACGACGTCGCCCAGCGCCGGCGCGAGGTTCCGGTGGCGCAGCTCGAGCGCGCGCTCGAGCGCCGCGGCGACGACCGCCCGTTCTCCGAGGCCCTGATCGGCCCCGGCCTGTCACTGATCGCCGAGTACAAGCGCCGGTCGCCATCCTCCGGCCTGCTGCGCGACGACGGCGTCGGGGACGTCGTCGCGGCCTACGAGCGCGCCGGCGCCGCGGCGCTGTCGGTGCTCACCGAGCAGCACCACTTCTCGGGGTCGCTCGAGGACATCCGCGAGGCGCGCGCCGCGTCCAGCCTGCCGATTCTGCGCAAGGACTTCGTCGTCGACCCGTATCAGGTCTACGAGTCGGCCGCCGTGGGCGCCGACGCCATGCTGCTCATCGTCGCCGCGCTGGAGCGAGACGAGCTCGAGCGCCTGTACGCCGAGGCGCGCGCACTCGACCTCGACGTGCTCGTGGAGGTGCACTCCGAGCGGGAGCTCGAGAAGGCGCTCGAGATCGACGCCGACGTCATCGGCATCAACAACCGCAACCTCGCCGACCTCAACGTCGACCTCGAGACCACGCTCGAGCTGCTCGCCCATGTCCCGGCGGGCAAGACCGTGGTCTCGGAGTCCGGCTACTCGACCCGGGAGCAGCTCGACGAACTCGATGAGGTGGGCGTGGACGCCGTGCTGGTCGGGGAGACCCTGCTGCGGGCGCATGACGTCGAGGCCGCCTGCCGCGCGCTGACGGGGTTCCCCGAGGCTTAACGTCGGACATCGAGCACTCTTAACTTGGGTTGATCGGGCTTTCGCACACTCAGCTCGATGACCCCAACCAAGCGCGCGCCTCTCCTTGCCTTCGTCTCCGCCCTTGTCGGCGGAGCCTTCGTCGCCCTCCTCCTCATCGCGTTCAACGCCGTCGGCAGCGACACGACCAAGACCGTGGTCGAGCAGGCGCCGATCGGCCAGCCGCTGGAGTCGAACAACGCGCGGGGTCTCACCGCCCGCGACATCTACAAGCGCGACGCCCCCGGCGTGGCCTTCATCCGCGCCAACATCGTCCAACAGTCGCAGTCGCCGTTCGGCTTCGGGCCCATGACCCAGCAGGGCACCGCGACCGGCTCGGGCTTCGTCATCGACAAGAACGGCAGCATCCTGACCAACGCGCACGTGGTCGCGAGCGCGACCAAGATCACCGTCTCGTTCGGCAACAAGGAGTCCGTCCCGGCCCAGGTCGTCGGCCGCGACGTCAACGACGACCTCGCATTGATCAAGGTCAACCCGAGCGGCCTGAACCTCAAGCCGCTGGCCCTGGGCGACGCCCGGTCGGTCCAGGTCGGCGACCCGACCATCGCCATCGGCAACCCGTTCGGCCTTGACCGCACGCTGACCACGGGCGTCGTCTCCGCTCTGCAGCGGAAGATCCAGGCGCCCAACGGCTTCGCCATCTCCAACGTGATCCAGACCGACGCGGCGCTCAACCCCGGCAACTCGGGCGGCCCGTTGCTCGACGCCGCCGGGCGCGTCATCGGCATCAACTCCCAGATCGAGACCGGCGGCAACGGCGACGCGAACGTCGGCATCGGGTTCGCCATCCCGATCAACACCGCCAAGAACGCGCTGCCCCAGCTGCAGAAGGGCAACATCGAGACTGGCTACCTCGGCGTCACGGGCTCATCGATCAAGCCCTCGATGAACCTCGCGGTCAAGCAGGGCGTGCTCGTCGAGAGCGTCGATCCGGGCAGCGGCGCCGACAAGGCCGGCATCAAGGGCGGGCAGTCCAACTCGTCCGACGCGGTCTCGGCCGGCGGCGACATCATCACGAGGGTCGACGGCAAGGCCATCAACGGCATCGAGCAGCTCCGCTCCGCCATCGGCTCCAAGCAGCCCGGCGACAAGGTGACGCTCACGGTCCTCGCGGGCGGCCAGACCAAGGACGTCCAGGTCACGCTCGGCACCGCGCCGACAGTGCTCGCCAGCGACCAGAACGGCGGCGGCGGCCAGGACTCCCCGCAGATCCCGTAGCCCGCGCGGCTTCCGGCCCTACGATGGGGTCGTGGCACGGGTCAAGATCTGCGGACTGACCAACCTGAGCGACGCGGAGCGCGCGGTCGACCTCGGCGCGTGGGCGCTCGGGATGGTGTTCTGGCCCCGCTCTCCCCGCCGGTGCCCGCGTGCCGAGGCCGCGCGGATCACCGCCGCGCTGCGCCGCCGGGCCGAGCTCGCCGGCGTCTTCGTCGACGCGTCGCTCGACACGGTGGCGCGGGCCGCCGACGAGCTCGGGCTCACCATGGTCCAGCTCCATGGCGACGAGGGCCCGAGCTACTGCGCCGAGATCGCGCGACGGACCGGCTGCAAGGTGATCAAGGCGGTCAAGGTGCGCTCGCAGGCCGACCTGCGCGCACTGCGCTCGTTCCACACCGACTTCCACCTGCTCGACTCCGGGTCCGCGCTGCGGCCGGGAGGCACCGGCACCACGTGGGACTGGGCGCTCGTCGACGAGCTCACCGGCGGCGTGCCCGTGATCGCCTCGGGCGGCCTGAGCCCCGACAACGTGGCGGACGCGATCCGCATCCTCCGGCCCTACGCGGTCGACAGCGCGAGCGGGACCGAAGCCGAGCTTGGGATCAAGGACCCGGCCAAGCTCGAGGCGTTCTTCGCGGCCGCCAACACGGCGTCGGTGGTGGCATGACCGCCGCCGTGGAGCACCGTTTCGGCCCCTACGGGGGCCAGTACGTCCCCGAGACGCTGATGCCGGCGCTCGCCGAGCTCGAGCGCGGCTGGCTGGCCGCGCGCGAGGACCCGGCGTTCCGCGAGTCGCTCGCCGTCCTGCTGCGCGACTTCGCCGGGCGCCCGACGCCGCTGTACCGCGGCCGGCGGCTCTCCGAGGCGGTTGGCGCGCCCGTGTTCCTCAAGCGCGAGGACCTGCTCCACACCGGCGCGCACAAGCTCAACAACGCGCTCGGGCAGGCGCTCCTGGCGCGCCGCATGGGCAAGACGCGCGTGATCGCCGAGACCGGCGCCGGCCAGCACGGCGTCGCCACCGCCACCGCGTGCGCGCTGCTGGACATGGAGTGCGAGGTCTACATGGGCACCGAGGACATGCGCCGCCAACAGCCCAACGTCGAGCGCATGGGCCTGCTCGGCGCCACGGTGGTCCCGGTCGAGGCGGGCACGCGCACGCTGAAGGAGGCGACGTCGGCAGCGATCCGCGACTGGGTCGCCAACGCCGGGTCGACGCATTACGTGATCGGCTCGGCCGTCGGGCCGGCCCCGTACCCGTCGCTCGTGCGCGACCTTCAGCGTGTGATCGGCGACGAGGCGCGCGCGCAGCTGCTCGAGCGCGCCGAGCGCCTGCCCGCACGCGTGATCGCCTGCGTTGGCGGCGGCTCCAACGCCATCGGGACGTTCACCGCCTTCCTGGATGAGGACCAAGTCGAGCTCGTCGGCGTGGAGGCCGGCGGCGAGGGCATCGAGACCGGCCGCCACGGCGCGCCCCTGACCGTGGGCGGGCGCGCCGGGGTGTTGCACGGGGCGATGTCGGCGGTGCTGCAGGACGCCGACGGCCAGATCCTCGAGGCGCACTCCATTTCGGCCGGCCTGGACTACCCCGGCACCGGCCCGCAGCTGGCCGCGTTGCGCGACGCCGGCCGTGTGCGCTTCGAGGCCGTCACCGACGCCGATGCGCTGCGCACCTTCCGCGAGATGGCGCGCCTCGAGGGGATCATCCCTGCGCTCGAGAGCGCGCACGCGATCGCGTGGCTGCTCGCCAACCCGCCCGTCGACCCAGACGCGCTGCAACTCGTGTGCCTCTCGGGGCGGGGAGACAAGGACCTCGCCGAGGTTCTTTCAGCCGGATGACTCGCCCGGCCCCGATCGGCGAGCCCGGACGGCGAGCAGGGGCGGCGGGCGAGCCGTGAGCCGCATCGCGGACGCCTTCGCGCGCAACGGCAGGCGGGCCGCCTTGATGCCGTACCTGATGGGCGGCTTTCCCGACCTCGACACCTCGCGTCGCATCGGCGAGGCCTACGTCGACGGCGGCGCCGACCTGATCGAGGTCGGGGTCCCGTTCTCGGATCCGCTGGCCGACGGCCCTTCGATCCACGCCGCCGGCACCGCGGCGCTGCGCGCGGGGGCGACGGTGCAGGGCGTGCTCGACGTCGGTCGGGCGCTGGCGCAGCGCGTGCCGGTGGCGCTCATGTGCTACGCCAACCCGATCCTCGCCCGCGGCGCCGAGGCCTTCGCCACGATGCTCGCCGACTCCGGCATCGACGGCCTGATCGTCCCCGACCTGCCCACCGAGGAGGCCGACGACGTGCTCGCCGCCTGCGACGCGGCGAGCGTCGCGCTGATCCCGCTCGCGGCGCCGACCACGCCCGAGGAGCGGTTGCGTCGGATCGGCCGGCAGGCCCGCGGCTTCCTCTACACGGTGTCGCTGACCGGCATCACCGGCGAGCGCAAGGACCTGGCGGCGCAGCTCCCCGAGACCCTCGCGCGCGCAAAGCGCGCAACCGACGTCCCGGTGGCGGTCGGCTTCGGCATCGCGACGCCCGAGCAGGCCCGCCAAGCGGCGGACATGGGCGCCGACGGAGTCATCGTGGGCTCCCGCCTGGTCCGCGAGGCAACAGAGGCCAACGACCCCCCAACCGCAGTACATACGCTCGTAACGGGCCTGGCCAACGCACTAGCGACGAACGACTAACCACTGGCGACCAGTGACCGCCGGCCTAATGCCTAATGCCTAATGCCTAATACCTAATGCCTAACGCCCACCGACTAAGCTCCAGCGCCAGTGGGCCTCGTCGCCGCTACCGCCGCCGGTCTGGTCGTCTGGATCATCCTCTGGGCCCTTGGCCTGAAGGCGTTTGACGCCTTTCTGGTAACGCTCGTAATCGTCCTGTTGACGCAGGTTTTCCGCGGGCTGATGCCCCACATGCCTGGCCGTCGCCAAGGTTGAACGGCGATTAACGCTGCTAACACCTGCCGGTCGCTCTG
>Ga0111539_10011905_pt1 | contig 10906 bp, 11 predicted proteins | sample RhiMethybrSRZTD1_FD_79667 | JGI IMG/M metagenome (GOLD analysis project Ga0111539, IMG submission 79667) | Populus rhizosphere microbial communities from Tennessee, USA - Rhizosphere MetaG P. TD hybrid SRZTD1 (version 2) (version 2) | ecosystem: Host-associated > Plants > Roots > Rhizosphere >... | reverse complement strand
GAGCGGCGACGGCGCGCTCGCGCGCCTGAGACGCCGTTGGAGACGCGGCGTGCTCCAGGAGCTCGCCACCGAGACCGCCGATCGGCCGGGGGCGCTGCGATTCCTCTTTGTCCCGGAGGTTCTCTTCGGCCACCTGCGCCTCCTACTCGGAATGGTGCGGGCAAACCGCCCCTGGCATCTGGCGGCCCGCCTCTACCGCGCCCTGCTGGCAGCGGTCGTGGCCGGCGCCTACGGCCTCGTAACCTCGGACATCTGGCGGATTTCGGCGACGGCGGGGTCGACGCGACTCGCGCTCGCGTCCATCGCCTCGATCTCGTTCACGAGCGGAGCGGTGATCATCGCGCACGGCCTCTGGGAGCGAGCGCCCGCGCGCCACCTGCGCGACCAGGTGATCCTGTTCAACTTCGCGACCACGGCGACGGTCCTGATCGGGATCGCGGCGCTGTACGCCGCCCTCTTCCTCCCGATCTTCGCTACCGCTGAACTCCTACTCAGCCCGGACGCGCTCGCCTCGGGACTCGGGCACGCCGTTGGGGCCGGCGACTACGCCACGCTCGCCTGGTTCACGGCCTCGCTTGCGACCGTCGGCGGCGCGCTCGGCGCGGGGCTCGAGTCTGATGAGGCTGTGCGCGAGGCCGCGTACGCCTCTTCCAATGACGGTGACGACAGAAAGGAGTCGTAATGGGACTGTTTCGCCTCTTAGCACGAACGACGATTGGACTGCTCTTCGTCGGCCACGGCACGCAGAAGCTCTTCGGCTGGTTCGGCGGCGGAGGTCTCGAGGGAACCGCTGGGTTCTTCGAGCAGCTTGGCTTTCGGCCGGGGCGCCGCTACGCCCTGACCGCCGGCGCCGCCGAAGCCGGCGGCGGTCTTCTCTTCGGCCTCGGCGCCGCCACACCGCTCGGCGCGGCGGCGGTCTCGGGCTCGATGATCACGGCGATCAAGACCGTCCACTGGGAAAAGGGCGTCTGGGTGAGCGCCGGTGGCTACGAGTACAACCTCGTTCTGCTCGCCGCGGTCTTCGGCCTGACCGAGAACGGGCCGGGCCAGTGGTCGATCGACGGCGCGCTAGGGAGGAGCCGCTGGGGCACGCGTTGGGCGCTCGCTGCGCTCGCCGCGGGAGCCGCCGGATCGGCCGGCGTGCTCCGAGCAGCCAAGCAAGAGGTGGAGAAGGACATCGAACGGCGGGCGGCCGAGACCGAGCCCGTAACCGCTGCCTCGTAGCCGACCGCCAGACGCCGCTGAAGACGCAACATCGGCCCCCTCACGTTCAGCGTACGGAGGCGGTGTCGACCTAGGGACAATGCGGGCATTAGCGGGCAGCAAACGGGCAGCAAACGCCTGAAGCCGTTTCGCTCAGCCATGCGAGGCCGCTTCCTGGAGAGCTGAGGGACCGCATGTACAGAGCGACCCCGTGCCCTTCGTGTTCACCTCGCGCCCTCGCAGTGGTTTGTCACGCCGGAGGTCGCGGGTTCGAGTCCCGTCGCTTCCGTTCTCGTAACCTGCCTGCAAATCTGCCTCTTCTGTTGTCTTACAGGCATAACTTGCGCGGATTCAGGCAGGTTCGAGCCGTCCGAGCGGTTGCCGACGTAGACGTAGTGGTCGAAGATGGTGAGCGCCGCGTTCATGCCGCGGCCAAAGAGCGAGTTGTGTCCGACGAGCCGGAAGTGGATCGAGGTGCCGGGCGTTCCGCCCCCCGTTGCCGCGGTGACGTCACCGAGCACCGTCATCGGCAGGAAGAGCAAGTAATGCCAGGACGAACGCCATCACCAGATTGCGTCGCATGGCTTCCCCCCTTCAATTTCGAGCAGCGCCGCCGGTAGCGGCGTGCCTGATGGCACGCAAATTTTTACGCATGGCATCGCTCGTCGGATTGCGTGCCCGAGGTGCTCGGGCGGTTGCTTGCCGGGCCGCGATGGACAAGCTCGGGTAAAACCCGCTGCAACGTGGGAATAGGTGGGACACTCCAAGGCCAGGTCGCCCTTGTGACAGGCGCCAGCAGCGGGCTTGGCCGCGCGACCGCAATCGCGCTGGCAGGGGCAGGAGCGCACATCGCTCTCGTCGCACGCAGCGAACCGGAGCTCGAGCAGGTGGCCGCCGGCCTCCGAAGCGAGGACGTTCGCGTCCTCGGGCTCGCGGTCGATCTGGTGGACGCCCGGGCTGTCATAGGAGCAGCCGAACGCGTCATCAGCGAGCTGGGCCGGGTCGACCTGCTCGTGAACAGCGCCGCCACCGATGTTCCTGGACCGGTCGAACATCTGACCGTCGAGGACTGGGATCGCGTGCTCGCCGTCAATCTGCGCGCCCCCTTCCTACTCAGTAAGGTCGTCTTCTCGGGGATGCGTCAGTCAGGCACAGGGACGATCGTGAACATCTCGTCCGTCGCCGGCAGACGCGGGTGGGCGAATGCCGCTGCCTACTGTGCCTCGAAGTTTGCCCTGACCGGATTCACGCAGGCGCTCAACGCCGAGGGGAAGGCCCACGGCGTCCGCGCCTGCGTCATCTTCCCAGGCGCAATGGCCACGGCCTGGGGCACGTCGAGCGCGGCGAGGCGAGAGTCCCTCGAACGCGAGCCAACAGCGCCGACGCGCGCCCTCCCGCCTGAGGACGTCGCCGCGCTAATCGTCTGGATCGCGTCCGCGCCCCCCGAGCTCGTCCTCAACGAGGTGATCGCGACACCGCTCGAGGAACAGGGCTGGCCATAGCGCTCTCGTCATTCTCTGCGCAGCGCGTCGCCACACGTCACTGGAACGCCCCGCCGATCAGGATCTGCTGGGCACCGTTGACGTCGGGAAGAGCGCTATTCACTCGGATCTGGTCGCGTGAAACCCCGAAGCGACCCATGTTGTAGGTCGCCATCGTGCCGGATCCCCCGCGCAGGGTGATCGTTCCCACGGGGCCGAAGTCGAGCGTGACCCAGAGCTGCGTGCCGTCCGGGAGGTTTACGTTGGTGACCTGAACGGACAGGAGGCTGAAGCCGCCGCAGCCGCTGAACTGCGTCTCGTCAGCGGTGGCCCGCCCACTCGGCGTCCGGCCGTTGAACGCGGGACCGCTCAAAGACTCCTTCAGTGTCCCTCCGGTCTGGCAGCCCGGCGGGGTCGGCGGCGGTGGGCTGGTGGCTGTGAGCGAGAACGTCCCGGACGCCGTCGCTCCAGCCGCATCGGTCACAGTCACCGTGAACGTCGAGGTCCCCGTCGCGCTCGGCGCCCCGAGGAGGAGACCCGACGGCCGTAGCGTCAACCCTGCCGGAACCTGTCCCGACCACGTGTACGGCGCCGTGCCGCCGCTCGCGAGGAAACTCGTCGAGAAGAAGTTTTTGACGAACACGTTGTGGCCCGCGCCGATGTCGCAGACACCGTTCGCGCACGTGAAGAAGCGGGAGTCGATCGCGAGCGGGGGGTTCTGGCCGGTGCCGCTGCCGCTGATCGGCACCGTCTGTGGGCTGCCGGCGGCGTTGTCGGTGAGGATGAACGTCGCCGACCGCGCGCCGGACGCCGTCGGCGAGAACGTGATCGACACGCTGCAGCTTGTCCCGGCGGCCAGCGTAACACCGGAGCAGCCGTCGCTCACCTGCGTGAAGTCGAGGGGGTTCGCCCCGCGCGTCGCAGCGCTGTTGATGAATAGCGGCGCGTTGCCTGTATTGGCAACCGTGATCGACTGCGGAGCGCTCGTCGTTCCGATCGCCCGCGCGGCGAACGTCAGCGACGTCGGCGTAAACGTGACCGCAGGTGCTCCGGCAGGCGGCGGGGGTGGAGCTCCGCCGCCCCCACCACTGCCGTGATCGCCCGCAGCAGCGGCCGGGACCGCCAGAGCCGTCAGTGCCGCAAGTACAAGGAATCCGCCTCGAACGCGCCTGATGCCGGTCATTTGTTCCCCCCAATGGACGTGAGCTTTTGCCGGCTCTACGGCGCTCCGGAGGAACCGGTTTTGCGGTTCCAGTCGTGCAGGACATGGTCGCCCGTCATCGGTCTCGGCTGCTCACCGCGGCGAGGGATTGCGCCCGGGCGCCTTGGCAATCGGCCCGTCCTGGCCTGGTTAGCGGGAAAGCATTCGGCCGAGGGCGCTCATGAGCTCGTCCGCATGCTCATCGGCGCGGCCACGATCCTTGAGGCAGTGGCGAACGTGGTCGTCCACGAGTCCCAGTGCGATCTTGTCGAGAGCCGCCCGGACCGCGTTGATCTGCGTCACGACGTCGATGCAGTAGCGGTCGTTTTCGATCATCTGCGCGACGCCGCGCACTTGACCCTCGACTCGCGCCAGCCGCTTGATCAGGTCGTCCTTGGACGCCGAGTAGCCGCGCATCAATGGGCGTGGTAGACGTGGACGACGGCGTGGCCCCTGCCGCGGCCGATCAGCCAGCGGTTCACCGGGAGGGCGAAAGCGAAGGCGATGATCAAGCTCACGCCCAGGCTCCACCAGAACAGCGAGTTGCCAAGCCCGGCATTGATCGCGCCAGGGACGATCAGGATGAAAGCGTTGTCGACGATCTCCATCACGGTGATCGACGCGGTGTCGGACGCAAAGGCGATCGGTAGCGCACGTCGCATCGGCACCCCGGCGCGCAGTACCGGACCGAGCGTCAGCGAGTAGCCGAAGAAGAACGCGAGCACGATCGCAAGGGCGATCGACGCGGCGTTGCCCCAGCCCCACCAGGTGGCGAGGATCATTCCGAGGACCTCGCCGATCGCACAGCCGGTCAGGCAGTGGGTCGTTGCCGTGAACGCCGCTCGATTCAGCGAATGCGAGTCATGCCCGTGGGCGTCGTGGCTCGTGGTGTGCTCAGTCAACAATCATCCTCTAGAGAATACCCCCATAGGGTATATGTTCGCGAAAATAGGTGACGCTGGATCATCCTGCCGGGAGCTCACGGCGTTGGCTAGCGCAAGACGCCGTCGAGTTGGCTCTGCTGCCAACTAGCGGGGCAGCAAACTGCTTGGAACCACGACGTGGAGCCATCGCTCAGGAAAGAAGGAAACGATCGCCGATAGGCTCGCCAGTGCGCACGTGAGATGAGGAAAGACGTTCGCGAGTTCATTCGCCGCTTGGAGGCTGTTGGCCTCGAGGTCGAGTCGACACCGGGGCACTACCGCGTCCTGCGCGACGGCAAGCCGCTGCGCAAGGCGAACGGGATGCCCGTCACGTTGCCTTTCTCTCCCGACACGACCCGCTGGCGGAGAGCGGCGATCGTCGAACTGCGCAAGCTCGGCTTCGACGTGTAACCGGCCCGAGGCACGGGGAGCTCAGGGCACATCGAGTCGATCCGGGCAAAGCGATGAGCGAGTCGAGCCGGCTGGCCCGCTGCGGCTGGCAGCCGGCGGATCCGGTCCGACGGCCGGTGCTCTTCGTCAACCCGAACTCGGGCGGCGGGAGGGCAGCGCGGGCCGGCGTGGCCGAGCGAGCGAGCGAACGCGGCATCGACGTCAGCGTCCTTGGGCCGCAGCGGAGCCTGGCGACGCTGGTGGATGAGGCCGTGGCAAGCGGGGCCGATGCGCTGGGGTCAGCCGGCGGCGACGGGTCACTGGCGGTTGTCGCGGCAGCCGCCCGCGCACACGGGCTCCCGTTCGTGTGCATCCCTGCCGGCACGCGTAACCACTTCGCAATCGACCTCGGTGTGAACCCGCACGATCCGATCGGAGCCCTCGATGCGTTCACCGACGGCGTCGAGCGGCGAATTGACGTGGCCGAGGTGAACGGCCGCCTGTTTCTCAACAACGTCTCGCTCGGAATCTACGGCGACGCCGTTCGCCGCGAGGGCTACCGCGACGCGAAGGCGCGGACCCTGCTCGAGACGGCGCGCGAGGTGCTCGGACCGAGCGCCTCCACCTCCGAGCTGCAGCTCGTGGACGACTTAGGCCACGAACATCGCTCGCCGGCGGTCGTGCTCGTGTCGAATAACCCCTACGCCCTTGACCGCCCACCGGCCGGCCCTGCGCGGCCGGCCCTCGACAGCGGCCAACTCGGCGTCGTCGTCCTCGATGCAGGGAGTCCTCGCCGGGCGTTCGGGAAAACGTGGGCGGCGACATCGCTCGAGGTCACCGGCCCGGGACCGGTGCATGCCGGCGTCGACGGGGAGGCCGTCGATCTGAGCCCGCCACTCCGGTTCTCGATCCGGCCCGCCGCACTGCGCGTCAGGATCTCTCCCCGACATCCCGGCGTGTCTCCTTCGGGGCCGCTCCCGTGACCTGCGGACGTTCAAGCCGCATCGGCGGGCGTAACGGAAGGAACGGCCTGTGTGCCGGCGCTTGCCTCCGACTCGGCGGCCCCCGGTGCACGAAGCGCAACGAAGAGCGCTCCGCCGACCAGCGCCACGGCGCCGGCGATGAGCGCGAGGCTGACGCCCCGGACGAAGGCCGAGTTCGCGTGCATAGCCAGGTCGCCAGAGCCGAGCCGATGACCGATCGCCTGGGCGGCGCCAAGCGAGCCGCGGGCCTTGTCGGCGAGCGGAGCCGGGAGCGTGGCGGTGTGTTCCGCCACACCCGAGCGGTAGGCAGTGTTGAGGACGCTGCCGAGCACGGCGATCCCGAGGGCGCCGCCGAGCTCGCGTGAGACGTCGTTGATGGCTGACGCCACGCCCTGCTTCTCTCGCGGAAGAGAGGCGACGATCGCAGTCGTGGCCGGCGAGCCCGCCAGGGCCATCCCGGCACCAACGGGAAGGAGGCCTGCGAGCAGGTGCCAGTAGGAAGCATGGGTTCCGAGCGTGGAGAGCACGATGAAGCCGGTCGCCATCAACCCCAGTCCCAACGGACCGGTGACACGAACACCGAGCCGCCCGGCGATCTTCGGCGCGAACCGCGAGAGCGGGATGACGACGGCCGCCATCGGAAGGAGCGCCGCAGCCGCTTGGAGCGGCGAGTAGCCGAGGACCAGCTGGAGGTAGGGCAGCGCGAGGAAGAGGAACCCGAAAAAGGCGAAGAACTGCACCGTGATGGACAGCGAACCGGCTCCGAATCCGCGCCGGAGGAAGTTCCGCGGGTCGACCATGGGCTGCTCTCGCTTCAACTCCCAGACGACGAAGAGGCCTACTGCGGCGAAGCCGCCGACGAGTGCTGCAAGGGTGATGGGATCGATCCAGCCGCGGTCCGGGCCTTCGATCGTGCCGTACACGATCGCCGCCAATCCGAGGACGGAGATGAAGCTACCGACCGGGTCGAGTCGCGGCGGCCGCGACTCGCGGGTCGCGGGAACGATCAGCAGCGTCCCCGCCAGCGCGAGCGTGGCGAGCACCACGTTTAGTGCGAAGATCGACGACCAGGAAAAGAAGTGGAGCAGGATGCCCGAGGTCAGGAGGCCGATGACGGCACCGCCCGCAGCGACTCCGACCCAGGTGCCGACGGCCTTGCCGCGCTCCTCGGGCGGGAAGATCGTCGTGATCACCGAGAGCGTGACGGGCATGATCAGGGCCGCCGCCACGCCAAGGACGGCACGCAGCGCGATGAGCGTGCCCGGCGAATCGACGAACAGCGCCGCGAACGAGGCAGCGCCGAACAGCACGAGTCCCACGGCGAGCAGCGGCTTGCGCCCGAAGCGATCGCCGATCGCGCCGGCGGGCAGGAGGAGCGCCGCGAAAACGATCGCGTAGGCATCGACGATCCACTGGAGCTCGGTCTGCGAGGCGCCCGTGTCCCGGGCGATCTCCGGCAACGCCACGTTGAGGCTGGCGACGGCCGCCACGACCATCACCAGAGCGAGGCACATGACCCGCAAGACCGCTGCGCGCCGTCGTGCCTCGCTCCTGACGATGAGTCGTCGCTTCACGCGACCTAGCTCGTCGGACCCAACGCCGCCGGAGCCTCGGCCGGAACCTCGACGCGCTTGGGCCGTTCCACCTTTTCGACCGGTGGCTCGAGGCGCGGCAGCCATTCCAGCCAGCTCGGCAGGTACCAGTTCCAGTCGCCGAGCAGCTTCATCGATGCGGGCAGGAGCACGGCGCGGATGATCGTCGCGTCGATCAAGACCGCAGCCGCCAGACCGATGCCCATCTCCTTCATGTCGAGGATCGGCATCAACGCGAACACCGCGAACACGCCGACCATCACCAGCGCGGAGCTCGTGACGACACCCGCTGTGGCGCTGATCCCCTGTTCGACCGCTTCGCTGGTCGAGAGGCCGCGCTCGCGCGCTTCACGTATCCGCGTGAGGATGAAGACGTGGTAGTCCATCGAGAGCCCGAACAGGATCACGAACAGGAAGATCGGCAGCCAGAACGCGATGCCGCCGTTCGAGGTGAAGTCGAACAGGCTCTCGCCCCACCCGTACTGGAAGGTCGCGATCAGCACGCCGTAGGCCGCCGCAACGGACAGCAGGTTGAGGATGATCGCCTTCACCGCGATCACGATCGAGCGGAACGAGACGAGAAGCAGCGCGAAGGCGAAGATCAGGACGAACCCGAAGACGAGCGGCGCCTTGCTTTTCAGCAGCGAGTTCTGATCGACCGACTGAGCCGTGTTGCCGGTGACAGCGAAGGTCGCGCCCGGAACGCGGCCGACCGTGGCCGGCAGGATGTCGTCACGCAGGGTCTTCAGCGCCGCGTTCGACTTGTCGTCGACACCGTTGCCGACGAGCGGGATCGTCACCCTGGCGACGTCATGAGACGCGTTGACGTCGACCTCGATCGGCTTGAGCGCCTGACCGCTCGCGAGCGCTCGCGTCCTGAGCTGCCCGATGGCTTGCCTGGTCACGGACGAATCGGTGTTCGCCTCGATCGCCACGATCGCGGGAGCTGCGACGCCGTTCGAGAAGGCGTCCTCGATGCGCTGGATCGTGGGGACGGTCGGGGCGCTCTTCGGCAAGGCCTCCAGGCCACTCTGGGCGGTGTGCAAATGGAAGGCCGGCAACGCCAGCAGGATCAGCAAGCCGCCCGCCAGCGCGGCTGCCGCAACCGGATGCCTGAGCGTGGGCCGGAGGATCGCCCTCCAGACCCGGCTTCCGCCCGCGTCGTTCCGGAAGCGGTGCACGAATGGGATCCGCCCCTTGTCCACGCGCGGCCCGAGCTTCGACAAAAGCGCCGGAAGCACGGTCAGGGAGCCGAGCATCGCGACTCCTACGACGATCATCGTCGCGATCCCGAATGAGAGGTACGTCTTGTCGCCGGCGAAGAACAGCCCGGCCATGGCGATCAGCACCGTGAAGCCGGAGATGAGCACGGACCGGCCCGAGGTTGCGGCCGCAGCTTCAAGCGCGGCCGACGGCTCGCGTCCGGCGGCACGCTCCTCCCGCCAGCGCTTGATGTAGAAGAGCGAGTAGTCGACTCCCACGGCGAGGCCGATCAGCAGGATCACGGCGTTGACGTTCTGGTCGGCCGGAACGAGGTGGCTCGTGACGGCCACCAGGCCGATCGTGCCGAGGACGCCCGACAGGGCGAGCAGGATCGGGATTCCGACTGCGACCAGTGTTCCGAGCACCACCAGTAGGACGGCGATCGTGATCGGGATCGAACGTTCACCGGCCAGCTTGAGCTGATCGAGGAACATCTTCTCCAGCCCCTTGTCGGAGCTGACTCCGGCGTGGCCCACGAAGAACGCGGGATGTTGCTTCCCCACCCTGTCAGTCGCCGCGGAGAGGGCGTCGATGTGGTCCTGGGCCTCGCCGGCGTCGCCTTTCATCTCCCACTGAACCAGCGCCGCGTGACGGTCGTCGCTGATCAGGCTTCCGCGCTTGGGGCCGTAGGGGGAGTCGAGCTTCGCGATCGCGGGGCTCGACTTGACCGAGCCGATCACGGCGGCAACCGTCGAGCGGAAGGCAGGGTCGTCGACGGTCCGGTTCGCGCTCTGAACGAGGACGAACTCCGTCTGGGGACGCCGCTCGGGAAAGGCCTTCTTGAGGACCTGGTCTGCCTTGTGCGACTGGCCGACGCCGGCGTCGTTGATGTCGAGCTGCTTGAAGCCGACCACCATGTTGCCGAACGCGAACAAGACGATCACGCAGGCGACCCAGCCGAAGACCGCGGTTTTCCAGTGACGCGCGCTCCAGCCGCCCATCCTGCCGGCGATGTTCATCGCCCGCTGCATCTGTGCTGAGGCCAGGTCGGGCACCCTGTGATGGTTCGGCGCCGGATCGTCCTGAATGACACGCGTCTTCATGGCAGCTCCTCTCGCTGTGCTGGAGTCACCAACCTCCCATCCGCCGGCACCGTGCAGAAGACGGGAGACTTGTGCGTCTAGGGGCGGGTTTCTGGTGTCTTCAGGAGCGGAGGAACGTCAGCACCGCGAGGACCCGTCGCGATTCACTGCCGGTGGACGGCAGGCCGAGCTTTCCGAAGATGCTCGAGACGTACTTCTCGACTGCGCGGACGGTGATCACGAGCTTGTCGGCGATTCCCTGGTTCGAGCTCCCGGCAGCCATCAGCTCGAGCACCTCCCGCTCGCGCGGGGTCAACTGGACGAGCGGGTCGTCCGGGCGCTGGCGGGAGACGAGGGTCTGGACGATTATCGGGTCGAGCGCCGACCCGCCCACCGCGACGCGCCGGACTGCAGCGATGAACTCCTCCACGTCGCCGATCCGGTCCTTGAGGAGATATCCGACCCCCTCCGCGGAGCCGGCAAGGAGCTTCAGCGCCAGCCCGAGCTCGACGTACTGGGACAGGACGAGCACGCTGACCGAAGGATGCTGCGAGCGGATGTCGAGCGCCGCCTGCAGTCCTTCGTCGTTGTGCGTCGGCGGCAGCCGGATGTCCACGATCGCCACGTCGGGGTGGTAGCTGCGCACCTTCAAGAGCAGGTCGTCCGCGTTGTCGCATTGCGCGACCACTTCGAAGCCGGCCTCGCCGAGCAGCCGTGCGAGCCCCTCGCGCAGCAGGACGCTGTCCTCCGCGATCGCTACGCGCATGGGATCTCGGCCTGCACTCGCGTGCCCCCGCCCAGCGGAGTCCAGACACGGAGCCGCCCGCCGAGGGCCTCGACCCGGTCGG
>Ga0111539_10011904_pt1 | contig 10906 bp, 6 predicted proteins | sample RhiMethybrSRZTD1_FD_79667 | JGI IMG/M metagenome (GOLD analysis project Ga0111539, IMG submission 79667) | Populus rhizosphere microbial communities from Tennessee, USA - Rhizosphere MetaG P. TD hybrid SRZTD1 (version 2) (version 2) | ecosystem: Host-associated > Plants > Roots > Rhizosphere >... | reverse complement strand
CTCCACTCGGCGCCCGGGGGGGGGGCGGGCGGGGGCCGTTGATCCTGGGGGGGGGGGGGGGGGGGGGGGGGGGGGGGGCGGTGTAATCGGGGGAGGAACGTTGGGCGGAGGGGGCGCGTCGGGCCCCGGCGGCGGCGGAGGCATGGGGGTCGAGGTGTCGGGCGCGATGCAAGCCGACAAGTCGAAGAACATGAAGGCCAGCGCCTTGGCCTGCGCCGACATCCCGGTGGGCTTGCAACCATCGGGGAACGGCACTTTGGGATCCGAGTCGTCGCCTCCCAGCGTGCCGCTCGGGTCGGGAACGCTGGCGTTGATGTGCAGGTCCGTGAACACGACGCGCCCACATTTCATCGGTTCGGGCACGGTGACTGGCGTGTTGAACGTCATGTATTGGATCGACGGCTTGTTCCCCTCGTTGGGATTCATGGGCACGTGGATCCAGCGCTGCGTCGGAGGGACGACCGAGGCCACGGAGTGCTGCCCTTGGTAGATCACGAACTGACCGCGCGTGGTCGATGCGCGCACGGTTTGCATCCAATCGGCCAGCGCGTTCCCCTTGGGAAACGAGGTGTCGATCAGCGCCGTCGACGGCATCGGCAAATCCGCGGCGACGCCGAGGTAATCGGCAGTGTTCTGAATTTCGTCGGGACCGTGATTGAGCCAATAGAAGTGCAGGTGGTCGACGAAGACACGGCCCCCCTGATTCATGTAGCCGACCATGTTGTTGATGTAGGGCGTCTTGGTCCCCGCGTATTGGCTCCCTTCGCAGGAGAGCATCAGCATGTCGTACTTCTTCATCTTCGCGACGTCGTTCCACAAGGTAGTCGCGTGCGTGAACATTTGGCCGCCGAGGGCGGGGCTCAGCTGATCGGCACCTTGCCCCTTGGCATCGGTGCCGACCTCTCCGCCGACGTACAGGTGGACGCGCCCCATTCCCGATTCGTTCGTGAATTCCGAGTCGGCAATGCCGATGCGCCGCAAGAGACATTCGAGGGCGTCCGAGCCCCCCGTGGTGACGGCGATCTGGGGGATGTCTCCTTCCATGCGATTGCGCGGGAGCCGCGTGAGATCGCTGCCGGGAATGGCGTTGTCGGCGCATTGCTGGTTGATGCTCACCGTTACCTGTCGGCGCCATTTGCCGACTTGCACGACCAATGGGACGGCAGCGCCAGTCGGCACTTTTTCCAGGACGAAGTGCCCGTTCACGTCGGTGAGCGCGCTTGCGATCGGCTGTCCGGAAGCCGTGGCGCCGCATTGATCGCACGTCGCGCCGGAGACGATGGGATCGAGCGGGAGCCGGTTGGCGACGTAAACGATGGCGTTGTAGAGCGGCAACGCCCCCGATGGGTCGTAGACCGTGCCGCTGAGCGAGGTCGGCGGCTTGCCCATCGCTACGCACTCTTTCGTTTCGCGCTGCGCATCGCACAAGATCCCAGTGCATCCAGGGGCCGAGCCGGGGCAAAGGTGATCGGGGCGGCACACGCCGGCATCGGGGCACGCCATGCCGCAATCCTTCGAGCCACCGCATCCGTCACCGATGACGCCGCAATAGGCGACACCGGTCGACGTGACGCACGAGATCGGCGTGCAATTGGCCGGAACGCACACGTTCGGATTGGTCGAAGCGCCGCACGTGCTTCCCGCGGGGCACGCGCCGCACGTGAGGGTGCCGCCGCAGCCGTCGCCGATGGTTCCGCAAAATTGAAATCCCATCGAGCTACAACCGAGAGGTTTGCAATTGGGATCGACGCAGAGATTGTTCTTACAGCTCTTGCCGCTCGGACAGCCCATGCAATCGAGCGATCGCCCGCAGCCGTCCCCCATGACGCCGCAATACTGAGCGCTCGCTCCGCCGTCGAAGACCGCGCTGCACGTGAGCGGCTTGCAGCTCGGGCCCCCGACGCAGACACTCCGCTCGCAGGTCCAGTCGCCGAGCGCGCTGCAGTCGCCGCACCTTCGAATGCCGCCGCAGTTGTCTCCAATATCGCCGCAATAGCGTCCTCCCGGAACGTCACACGACATCAAACAGGGACTCGATCCATCGCCGGCTCCGGCATCGGTGGTCGTGATGGGCGGAGCGCCGCTCGATCCTCCCGCACCCCCCGTGCCGCCGGTCGTGATGATGGGTCCTCCGCTGCCGCCCGCGCCGGTGCTCGTGCCGGTGCTCGACGCTCCGCCGGCGCCGCTGCTCAGGTCTCGCTTGGCGACCTCCGAAGAGCAGCTGAGGAGAATCACGAAGGCAGCTGCGGGCCAAAGGAGCACCAAGAGCCATCGGCCACGTGAATGGGTCATCGAACCAACTCTGCCTGTCATCGGGCCTCGTTGCGGCGCGCGGCCAGCGCAGATCTCCGCGCGCGGTCGCGGACGAGACCTTGCTGGCAACGCGATGGGATGAACGACGTCAGTGAACGAATGGTCCGTCTGACGCGGAATTTGTCGGCCCAAGGCCGATCGAGCTTCTCGGTCTTTCTCCGTTCGATCTCGTCTCGCCGGGGAGACCACGTGTATTCATCGAGGCGCCCCGATCGATCATCATTTCTTGCGAAAGCCTCGACGTGATGGCCGGCCTGTGCGAAAAACGGCGGTTGGCAAGGGCATGCGCACACCGCCGGACGAAGCCAAGCAATACAAGGCCGGATCGACGGCCAAGGTTGTGCTCGGAAGAATCCGACGGATGATCGAAGTGGGGGACCTCAAGCCGGGCGATCGCCTTCCCGCAGAGCGCGACCTGGCGCAGCGCTTCAAGATCAGCCGCGCCAGCTTACGGGCCGCGCTTCATTCTCTGGCCGGGATGGGGCTCGTGCAGTTTCGTCACGGATCGGGGACGTACATCACGGAAGGGCCCCCGGCGCTGAGCGAAGGACCGCTCGCGCTTCTCGCCAGCCTGCACGGTTTCACCGACGACGCGATGTTCGAGGCGCGCAGCCAGCTCGAGGTCGGCGTGGCGGGGCTCGCGGCCGAGCGCGCGACGCTCGCGCATCTTTCGCAAATGCGGACGGAGATTGCCGGGATGGCCGCGGCCATGCGCGATCCGCACAAATACCTCGTTCATGACATCGACTTTCATCGGACGATCGCCGCGGCATCGGGCAATCCCATCCTGAAAGCGCTGGTGGAGATGGTTTCGAACATTCTCTATCGGAACAGACGCGAGACGGTGGCGCAGGCTCGCGACCTCGGGCCGTCGCTGGCGATGCACCGTCGCATCTACCGCGCCATCGCCGCCGGCGATCCCGATCGCGCGCGCGAAGCGATGAATCAGCACCTCGTCCAGACCCAACGGGCCCGCAAGCTCGAGGTGGAAGCGGCTTCAGCAGAGCGAGCGACACGACGGCGGCGCTGACGCTCGTCAAAACACGTACAGCGCCTGCGCCATGACGCGAAGGTTGTATGGATGGTCGCCGTCCAGGTACTCGACGCGGGTGTAAGCGAAGCCAGCGCCGAGACGCACGGCGGGCGTGGTATCCCAGAACACGTTCACGTCGGCATAGCGCGATCGATCGGCCACCCTCCCCAGGAGCTCGATCTCAGCGCCGCCCTTGGGGAATAGCTTGGCCATGTTCTTCGAATAGCTCTCTGTATAGTTCGCGGCCAGAATGACCCTGCCCGATGGCGGAAGGTAATACTGCAGCCCGACCTTGAAAGCCCGCCAATCGATCGTGTGGAGCACCCCGCGCGTGTCGAACGAGACGAGCCCGTTGTCGATGTCGGGGTCGTAGAGCGGCGGTGGATTGGCTTGCGCCGGATTGGGGAGCGTCGGAAAGGACGCGCCGCCCCCCGCCGTCACGAGGTCGCCAATTCCGGTGCCCATGACGAAGGAGCCGGTGACAGTGATGCGGTTGCCTCGGTCGCCTGCGTCGACGGCGTTGAGAATGGGAACGAGCGCGTCCACCGAGAAGCCCCAACCGGTCGCGGTGTTCGAGTTTTGCACGGGGGGCGGTGTGAATGCGTTGACCTTGAATCGACGGACCGTTCCGGAGACGCCGATGGACATGGGGACCGCAAGCGTTCCCACGTTGCCGGGCGTCGTGATCCCTTTCCAGCCGTCGATGTTGAATCTGAGGCCCGCGTTGCCATCGGGCAGCCCAGAATCCCTTTGCGCGGGCCGGACCGCGCTCGCCGCCACCTCGACGCTGATGGCGTCCGAAGCGCGGAACGCCCGCGAAATACGCAGCTGCATGCTGCGCGAAAAGAGCTGGTTAGGAAGGCCGAGAAATTGAACCGTGCAAGGTGAGAAGAAATTCTGCCAGCCGAAGACGTCGTAAGTCTGCCCCGCCACGACGTCGGCGTAGTCGCTGTGCAGCCGCAGATAAGCGTGGCGCACGCGGAACGAGGGGCTGCCGTAGAACGCGTTTTCCGAAATCGAAGGTGGGTCGCTCGGTTGGTTTCCGAAGAAATCACCCTCCACCACGGCGGACGGACGGACGCCGCCGAACGGAGGCGATTCGAACATGAGACCGAGCCTCGTGTTGCGCATCGAGAATTGGGTGCGCGATGCTCGCCCGTCGTAGGTGTCGGTTCGCGCAACGAGCGATCTGCCGATGGCGTCGTCATAGCTGCGCGTGCTGTCGAAGATGTAGTCGGCCTCGACGAACCCGAAGAAGGTCATCGACCATTGCCGTTCGCCCTCGCCGGCCGTGACCGTCAAAGGTGGTCGCGCGAACCAGTCGGTGCGTTCCTCCGTGGCGGCACGAGCGATCCGTGCGACCTCGATTGCCGGCGCGGCCGGCGACGGTTCATTGGGTGGCGCCGGCTGCTCGGCGCGTGCAGGTTGCGACCACCATGCGAGCGCCATCGCGCCCGCGATTTTCGTCAACGCCCTTCGGCTGCTCGGTCTCGATCGATTCGTCATGTGCTTCTCGCCATGGGCCCACCGCTATTGGAAATCGCAGCAATAGAGCTTGGCCGGATAGCCCTGCGCGCTTCGGCCCAAGATGGGCGGCGCGGGACAACGCATCGGCAGGAAATCCTCCTCCGGCGTTTCCGGCCCGTAGCAGGCGAACCCGAATCTGCCAGGCCCGCAACCGGGGACCTCGGTGTGCTGCACGCAAGAGCCACCTCGCGGAACGAGCGCCGGCGTGTAGCAGCAGTAGTTGTTGTACGCGACGTTGGCAGCCGGCTCGGGCGTGGAGCAAAGGAGATAGTAGTAGTCGGCGCGGCTCTTGTTGGCGCCGAGCTGCCCGGCCTTCGGCAAATTGCGGCCCAAACAGCTGAAGCCCATCAAACGCGGCGAGCACGTTACGCTGTCGGATTGCAAACAGCCGTCGGGTTGCGGCGTGCCGGAGCAGCAATAATTGATGCGCTCCCCCTCCCTCACGCCTTGGCCGCAGGCGAGGGCCGCGTTGAACGACTCGGGGCGATTCGCTCCCCGGCATTGGTAGCCATAGGTTGGGGTCTCGCAATCCGCGACGGGATCGTAGGCGCAGGAGCTGGTTTCGTCCGAGCAGCAGTAGGTCTGCTTTCCTTCCTCGCTGCGTGGACCGCGCTCGGCGCATACCCTGCCTTGCGGAATGCCTTCCACGTAGCGCGCGTTTTGATCCGGTCGCGCTGAGCCGCTGCACGCGTATTCGTGAAGGCCGAGGTCAAGCGCCCCGCCGTCGGCGGCGATGCCGCACGGACCGTCGGCATGTACGAGCGCGATGCAGCTGTCGCCCTCGGCGGGGCGGTCGCTGGAGCAACCGACGGCAAGGCCAGAAGCGAGCATGACCAAGACGCCGATGAGCGTCGGTGAGCTGGACGTCGCACCCTTCATCGGAGCCAGCCCGCCGGTTTCACGGGAGTCGGAAGCGGAGGAAAAACGCAGGACCGCGCGGTGCTTTCGCCGGTGACGAGATCGGTCGTCGTGACCCCGACGCCCTCGGGTTTGAAGTTGACGCGTCCAGGCCCCAGGCGGATGTCGGCAAATTCCGCAGCGACGGCGTGAGGGGCAATGTTGTCGATGACCACGTTGTCGAGCGTGATCGGCCCAGCGCGTACGGCAGCGTTGAAGCCCTCCAGGGTCACGACGGGTTGCTGCATAGCCATGCAGGACACGTGACGGACGTTGTGGAAGTTCAGCGTCTTGAACTCGGGATACATCGTTCCGGCAAAGAGCGGGTTATAGGCAGTGCTGACCAAGATGGCGTTGGCCATGTCGCGCATGCAGATGTCGCGAAACGTGATGTCGGAGACGAGTCCACCGCGGCTCACGTCCGATTTGATACGGATCCCGTTGGAGTCGGCGGAGCTCGACTCGAATCCTACCGGGCGCGAATCGGCGTCGATCGTGAGGTCGTAGACCAAGACGTTCTCCACGCCGCGATGCACGACGCCGTCGGGTGAAGTGTAGACGCCGTAGGTCTCGCTGCCGATCGACATGCCGTGACCGGTTCCGAAATGGTTGTGCGCTATCACCAAATCGGAGACCCAATGTCCACCTTTGATGGCGATTTGGTCGTCGCCGGTGCTGATGGTGTTGCACGCGATGACGCCGCAAGTGGCGATGTCGGTGGTGCCCGGATCGACTCCGTCCGTGTTGCGGGCCCAATGAGGCGAGAGAAACCGCCCTTGGCTGTTCATCCAGCGCGAAGGGGTGAGGATGGTGATGCCCCACACGATGAAGCCCTCGCCGGGCGTGGTGCAGCTTCGGTCGGCGGGGGTCGACGTCAGCTTCACGTGAAATTTCGGCGAGTCGTGGAGCGTCACGCGGTAAAGCAAAAAGCCCGTGGTCTTGGACGCCAAATTGATGAGCGTCGGATTTCCTATGCTGCCGTCGATTTCGCGCAGCGCGTTGGACATCTCCCACCACGAGTAATCGCGCCCCACGAGCGGCTCTCCGCCTTGTCCATCGATGGTACCGTCACCGACGATCGCGGGGCTCGTGCCGCTCACGGTGATGAAATCGTTGCAGGCGCCGGAATCATTCACGCCGAGAACGCCGCACGATCCCGTCTTTTGATAAAGATCCGGGTTGCGCGAGGCGTAAAGCGTGGTGCCCTGGTCGATCCAGAGCGTGACGCTGTCGACCACCAGATGCGCCGCGACGAAAGCGTGATAATCGCCCGCGGAGGTCAGTTTGACCGCTCGACCCTTGCAGTCGCTCAGGGCGGCCTGAATGCGGGCCGTGTCGAGGTTCGCTTCGTCGGGCGTCGACTTGTCGGCGAACAACGTGGCGCAGACGTCGGTGGGCAGGGTGGGCTCGGGAGGGAGGTTGGGGTCGTCGGCTCCGCATGCTCCCGGCGTGTATTCAGTCGGGCTCGCGGAAGGCGCAGGCGTCGTGCCACACGCGTACACGATGGCAGCGATGTCGGGCGGAGCGCCGCAGGCGCTAGCCGCAAAGAGCGAGAGGGCCGCGACGAGGCGGTGCCACGTCAGCATCCTTGCCCGGCCGGACAAGGCCAGGCCGTCGTGCTCGCGCAGCTCCACTTCCTCGATCCGGAGGATCCGGCCGCGGGACAGATGCAATACCCGGCTTTGGCGGCACCGCTCGAGTCGAGGTAGTTGCCGGCGACGTTGCAGAGTGTGCACTCGGCGACGTCACACGCTTGGGATGCCTGTGGCGTCGCGGTGGGGCAAGCCGCAGGGATCGTGGCGGGAATCTTGTAACACGCGTAGTCCATCCCCGAGCGGAAGCTGCATCCCGACTGCTCGACGTAGACGCCTCCGGTGCACGTCTCCGATTTGAAGCCGATGCTTTGAGGCCCGCACGTGTTGTAGCAAAGCTGCGTGTCCGACGGTGTGCACGCGCCCCCCTTCGCCGGCGCAACACCGGCCGCGGTCAAGGGAACGGCGCTGCAGAGGGGGCTGAAGTCTCCTTTGCCGCCATCTGTGGAAGAACCACCGCCGCCTCCCGAGCCGGCACTCCCGCCGCCGGCCCCTCCAGTGGCGCCGCCCGTTGCGCCGCCCGTTGCGCCGCCGCTCCCGCCCGAAGTCGTGGTCCCGCCCGATCCACCGCTGCCGCCCGTATCGCCGCCGCTGCCGCCCGATCCCGGAGTCGTGGAAGGTTCATTGGAGCCCGAACATGCGACGTGCAGCGTCATGCTCAAGCCGAGAAGCCACAAAAAATGCGTCCTTGCGCGATAATGTCTCATTCCGCCTCGCCTCCTGAGATCGACCTCGGCCGGCCAGTAATGCGTCGAACCGCGCAAATCGATCCCCGTTTGTCATCGGAGTGGTCCGACAACTTTGGCCGCACGCGGGAGCACCCCCTCACGCAGTGAGGGGGCAGGGGGAGAATTGGCAGCACCAACCCATCCGTCGGCGAATCCTCCCATTTTCAGCAGACCGTCAGGACAACAAGATCGGCTCGAACTTGGGGGCCAATGCGTGACCGATCGCGAACGCCACGAGGTACGCCGAAGCGCAAATGGCAAAAAGGATCGTGTACCCGGCCGTAATATTGCCGATGGCCTGAAATCGGTCGAGGAGTTTGCCCGAGTAGAGGGGAAAGAGGATCCCACCCAGGGATCCCGCCATTCCCCCCATGCCGACGATCGAGGCGACCGCTCGCTTGGGGAACATGTCGGAAGCACTCGTGAAGAGGTTGGCGGACCATGCCTGGTGCGCCGCGCCCGCGAGACCAATCAAGAGGACCGCTCCCACGTCGCTCACGCGCGTGACGAGGAGGATCGGCAGCACGGCAACGGCGCATATCAGCATGCTGCGTTTGCGCGCGCTGCTGATCGTGCGGCCGCGCCTCACCATGAAGCCGGTCATCGAGCCCCCCGCGATGCTGAGCACGGTGACGATGCTGTAGATGCCGACCAGGTGCACCCAGCTGCTCTTGATGTCGAGCCCGCGTGACTTTTTGAAGTAGTCGGGCAGCCAAATGAGAAAGAACCACCAGACGGGGTCGGTGAGAAATTTCGCCACGATGAACGCCCAAGCTTGGCGGAAGGCGAGGATATCGGCCCAGCGCATGGGGCTTTTCACCTCGCCCTCATCGGCGTCGCTCTGAATGTGAGAAAGCTCCTCTTTTCGTACGCGCGCGACCCTTTCGGGGATCTCGTAAAGCGGCAGCCACAGGGCGAGCCATACGATCCCGGCGATGCCTGCGACGACGAACGCAGCGCGCCAACCCCAGGTGAAGGCGATCCAAGGGACGATCATGGGAGCCACGATGGCCCCCACGTTCGTGCCGGAGTTGAAGACGGCCGTCGCGAACGCGCGCTCTCGGCGCGGAAACCACAAGGCGACCGCTTTGATGGCAGAAGGAAAATTCCCTCCTTCACCGAGACCGAGCGCCACGCGGGCGCCGATGAAGCCGCCCACGCTGGCCACGGCGGCGTGACCGAGCGCGGCAAGGCTCCAAGCCGTGATGGAGACGGCGTATCCGAGCTTCGTGCCGTAGCGATCAATGAACGCGCCGAACAAGAGGAGCCCGACCGCGTAGGCCCCCTGAAAAGCCGCGTTCACCTGACCAAACTGCTCGTTGGTCCATCCGAGCTCGCTGTCGAGAATGGGCTTGAGCAAGGAGAGAATCTGCCGATCGATGTAGTTGATGGTCGTCGCCGCGAAGAGCAGCGCGCAGACGAGCCATCGGTACCTTCCGACCGACGAAGCCGACACTAAAGGACCGGGCCCATCATCCACGGCGCAAACTCCTCTTCGCCGACGCCCGCGAGCTCGCTCTTGCTCTTTTTCCCGGAAGCGACCGCGATGACTTCTTCGAAAATGCGCCTTCCGACTTCGTGGAGGGGTGCGCCGTCGAGAATGACGCCGCAATCGATATCCATGTCGTCCTGCATTCGTCGAAAGAGGGGGGTGTTGCTGGCGAGTTTGAGAGACGGCGTGGGCTTGCAACCCAAGACCGATCCACGACCGGTCGTAAAGCAGATGATGTTGGCTCCGCCGGCGACGAGCCCGGTGACGGACACAGGATCGTAGCCTGGAGTGTCCATGTAGACGAAGCCTCGGGTGGCCACGGTTTCGGCATATTCGAAAACGTCCATGAGCGGCGAAGTTCCGGCCTTGGCGATCCCCCCGAGCGACTTCTCGATAACGGTCGTCAGACCACCGGCCTTGTTGCCAGGGGCAGGGTTATGGCTCATCGCGGCGCCGCGCGCCGCCAAATGACGTTGCCACCACTCGATGCGAGCGAGAAGCTTTGCCGCGACGGCCTCGCTCCTGGCCCGCCGCACCAAGACGTGCTCGGCGCCGAAAATCTCCGTCGTCTCGGCGAGAATGCCCGTTCCTCCGTAGCGCACCAGCTCGTCGACGGCCCACCCCAGCGCTGGGTTCGCGGTAATGCCGGAGTTGCCGTCGGAGCCGCCGCAATTGGTGGCCAAGACGAGCTCGGAGATCGGCTCCTTCGTTCGCTTCTGTTCGCTGGCGCGCGGAAGAAGACGCTCTACCGCGGTCGTGGCTGCGTCGACGGCCCGCGCCACGCCGCCAGCTTCCTGGATGGTGATGATGGCGGGCCTCTCCTTCGGCTCCATCATGAGGGACAGGCGGTGACGTTCGACGAGCGCGGGCGCCTGGTTGACCTCGCATCCGAGCCCGATGACGACGTAAGCCGCGACGTTGGGATGCCGCGCGTACCCGGCCAGCACGCGCTCGAGAGCGCGGTGATCCTCTGCGCCTTGCACCTGTCCGCAACCGGACTTGTGCGTCAGCGCGATCACGCCATCGACGCCGGGATAGTCCCGCTCCACGTGGCGAAACCGCTCGCGCACCATTTGGCTGACGCTCGCCGAGCAGTTCACCGTGGAAATGACGGCGATGTAGTTGCGCGTCCCCACGCGGCCATCGGCGCGCTTGTAGCCTTCGAAGTACCTCATCTCCTCGGGGGGATAGAAATCGACCGGAACGACGCCGCTCCCCGCCGCGTACCGCTGCTCGTCCAATGATGGATCCATTCGCTCCAGCAGATTGTGCATATGGACGTGCCGGCCGCGCGCGATGTCCGCCCCCGCGAAGCCGATCACCT
>Ga0111539_10011903_pt1 | contig 10906 bp, 10 predicted proteins | sample RhiMethybrSRZTD1_FD_79667 | JGI IMG/M metagenome (GOLD analysis project Ga0111539, IMG submission 79667) | Populus rhizosphere microbial communities from Tennessee, USA - Rhizosphere MetaG P. TD hybrid SRZTD1 (version 2) (version 2) | ecosystem: Host-associated > Plants > Roots > Rhizosphere >... | reverse complement strand
CGGCACTGCCACCAGCAGTGCCAGGAAGGCAATAGTAAGCACGCCGAAAAATACCGAAGTGCGCCCATGTAGCAATACGATCGAAATTAAAGTAAAAACTGCTGCGACGAGGAACGACGCCAATTCGAGGGAGCCGCCGTATCCTCCCGATAGCCGATAGCCGAAATACGGGATGAGATACGCAACACTCCCCAGCGGAGTGTGGAAATCCTTGTGAGGAACCTGCCCGGAATTCAGACGGTGGATGCCGTCGAAATAGACGAACGTGTCATTCGTCATTATTGCAAGGAAGGTATTCCCGTCAAATACAATAAGGAAAAATAGGGAGGCAAGGATTAGAAGGGAGCAGCCGGATACGTAGAGTAGCCAAGCTTGGGATTCTCCTTTAACCACGGTAAGAATACGACATCGGTCTAATTTTCCGAAAAATCAGAAGGTGGGTGTGGAGGGGAATCAGCTTAATCGATTGCCATTCCTTCCCGTTATCACCACTCAGAAACGGCAGGGAATTTCCTTAGTACGCTTTTGGAGGCATTTCGCAGGTCGAATAACCCCCAGGGGATGGGCAGTACAACCACCGCTTCAAGGAGGAAGCCATTGACTTTTACCATTCCCGGCCGGAAAGCGGGACCCCATTTCTCCGGGCGGTGATCGCATCAGGAGGTTTCTGTTCGAGGCGTTCGATTTCCCCGTTCGCTGAGAATGCGCTCTGAAATTGCTAAAGCAGCACTACGGCCTTCCCGAATTGCGTAATTGGTGCCCCGATCCTCAGGATAGATTTGGGCCATAGAGCAGATGTGAAATCCATCTTTTGGACCTTCCCCCGGTGGAATCAGCTTGCTGTAATGTTTTTCTACCACGGGCTGAGACCAGCGAGCACGCCATAAGTGATGTTTCCCGATCCAGTTCCGATCTATTTCCGGAAACATGATTTTCAGGAATGGAAATGCGTATTCGAGAAACTCGTCTGCGCTTGCAGTGTATAAGGGATCGGTGTGGGGAAGGTATTTCGATAGGTAAACGATATGCCGCCCCCCATAGGTTTCCGGTTTTGCGAAATTGGTATGCTCGATAACGCCGACGAAGGGGAAGCTTGGATCGTTAACATTCAGCCAGTATGTATCAGATAGCGATCTGTCCAGTTCGAGAATGAGGCATATGTTGCCGATATACTGAATGCGTTCGAGTTTCTTCAAGTAGTCCTCAGCCGCCCAGCCCCGTACCATTTCTGCAATTAAGGGCAGAGCGGTGGTGGCGATAATGCGATCGGATGTGATTACACCGTTTCCTGTTATCGCTCTCCAACCCCCATCGAAAGGTTCAATAGCTGATACGGGCGCGTTTAATTCGAGACGACCGCCAAGTTCTTTGATTCTATCTGTTAGCTTCTCGGCAAGCGCAACAAATCCTCCTTTGAAATAGGCAAGGCGTTCTTCCCCTCCTTTGCCCCGGCTACTTCCGCGCAATTTCAACTTGTTCCAGAACCAGACAGCGGAAATTTCATCAGCATAAGGCCCGAATTTTCCTTTAAGCAGGGGCTGCCACACTACCCGATAAACGTTTTCTCCTCCCAGTTCCCGCAACCATTGGTCTGCAGTCTTGCTTTCCAGCTCAGTCCAATCCTTGACCCCGCGCGCTCTCAATGCCAGAAGTCCAAGGCGGATTCGGTCGGCGAACGTAAGGGGCGTAAAGTTCAGAAGGTCCCAGGGGGTTGCCAGCTTGAAGAAATTATTTGCGTAATAGATACCAGTATTCGTTGAATTGATCTCTACGCGTTCATTCAAACCGAGCTCTTCAATCAGGCCCATGACGTTTAGATCACTGGTGAACCAGTGGTGATAGAATCGGTCAAGCTTTTCGCCCCCGACTTCGAAGGCTGACGCGAGTCCGCCAATCTCATCTTCTGCTTCAAGGATGGTTACGCTTATACCTTTTTTAACAAGCTCGTAAGCTGCCGAAAGGCCGGTAAAGCCCCCACCAACGATGGTCACCTCTGTCTTATGAGATAAGCTCATGGGGTTGCCTTCAACCCATCCGGTTGTTTGACGTGGTGCTGCAGGAGGTATAGGCCACCCACAAGCGTAGGCGGCAGCCAAAGCAATAGATGGACAAGGAGCGCATAGCCCGCCGCTGCCGCCGCGGTATTGCCGAGCCCGGCCATTGCCTGCATGGTAAAGAAATCGAAGGTACCGACATATCCGGGAGTGCTCGGGATAAGGGTTGCGAGGGTCCCTACAGGAAAGGCTACCCATGCGGCGAGTGGGACGGAAATGGAGGGCAACGCCAGCGCGGTAAACCAGAAAACGCAACCTTCTGCCAGCCATGCCATTAGAGACAATGATACAAGCTTCCCCACAATATTTTTTCTACCCAAAATTTGAAGCGTTGTCACGCACTTTTCAATTTCCTTAAGGACTTTACTACCGAGGCGCGGTGCAATACGAGCAAGCAACCGAGTCCCAAAGGAGAACACCGGCTTGAGGATGCGGGGAAAAAATAGCACAACCAAAATAGCCGCAGCACCCGCCACGAGAAACTCGAGTCTGGCGACAGCAAAGTGGCTGTTATCCATCCCGAAAAGAGCAAAGGCGATGCACAGCAGGAGTAATATGACAAAGAAGTCAAGCAGACGCTCGACGAGCAATGTCGCAATTACGACGCCGGAAGTGGTGTTTAACTTTCGGTTGAAAGCGAAGGAGCGCAATACATCCCCTGCCCGGAACGGCAATAAATTGTTAGCCGCAACGCTTGCCAGTAATGGGCCCGCACAGGTCACCCATTTCAGGTTGTTGCTATCAGGTTCAAGCATTAGGCGCCAGCGCTCGATTCTGCAAGAGTAGCCAACAGCAAAAGCTGTTAACGCCGCCATGATCCAAGTTATGTTCGCATTATCGAAAGCGCGGTCTATTTCTTTTAAGCCCGTGTGCCGAAAGGTCAAATAAAGAAACAGCGACGCCAGGAGTATGCCGAGGGTAAGCCGAAGCGTTTTCTTGGAGGTCATTTAAATTTATTTTCTTGCAAGTCATTTATATTCATTAACCACTACCGGACTGCGAGACATGGCAGGACCGGATTTGCCAAACCCTGTATATTCCTGCACCACGTACAGCGGCCGGCCCTTGATTTCATTGTAGATGCGGCCCACGTACTCCCCCAGGATCCCGACGCTGATGAGCTGGATACCGCCAAGGAACAGCACGGCGATCATCAGGGCCGTCCAACCCTCCACCCAGCTGTTAGTAAACAGACGCAAAAACAGCGCATAGAAGATTCCGAGCAGCGCAAAAAAGGCACAAGCCATGCCGAGGGCACCGGATATCTGGAGCGGCTTGGAGGAGAAAGATAAAATCCCGTCAGTTGCGAAACGAATCATTTTTTTCAAGGGATATTTGCTTACTCCCGCAAAACGTTCAGCACGCCGGTAGGATATTGCCGTTTGCTTGAAACCCACCCAGCTCACCATCCCGCGCACGAATCGGTCTCGCTCGGGCATCGCCCTGAGTGTCTCGACCACATGCCGGCTCACGAGGCGAAAATCTCCCGTGTCAAGGGGAATGGGCACGTCCGAGAGGCGATTCAGCAAACGATAGAAACTACGCGCTGTGACCACCTTAAACGAGGATTCCCCCGGTCTGTCGGAACGCATACCATATACAACGTCATAGCCTTCACGCCATTTGGCGATCATCTCGTGGATCACTTCGGGCGGATCCTGAAGATCGGCATCTATCAGGACGACGGCGTCACCGCTCGCAGCATCAATCCCGGCAGTTACGGCAATCTGATGGCCGAAGTTCCGCGCAAAACCAATAATTTTAATTCGTAGATCTTCCGCCCGAAATCCTTTTAGGAGTTCTCGCGTGCGATCACAACTCCCATCGTCGATAAAAATCAGTTCCGCATCGAGATTCTGCAGTTCAGAACAAAACACTTTCAGCCGCTTGAGCGTCTCCCCGATCACCTCTTCTTCGTTATAGCAGGGAACAACGAGGGACAACAGCTGGGACGTGTTCTGGGGTACGAAAGCCTGTTCCATTTATATCCTCCCGAATCATTTTGCCGTTACTGGATGTTGCTGCAACCGGCTCGGCGGGTGGTTAACAGCTTTCATAGCTGCTTTTACTTCATTTAGGCCTGAAGCTCTGGTTCGCACAATAGGCCGAATGGCCTGTTTCAACCGTTATTGCACGACGTGGGGGCGAGATTCTTCCATTCTAATTCGCAAACCGTCGACATCGTCCTCCTTGTTGTCGCTGTTTGACGACACGGAGATTCGCAATCTAGGCAGGGAATTAGAGCTATATGAAGGGATATGCGAGTTATTGTGTCTCCACGAAGCGACAGCTAACTTTCTGCTTATTGTCAACGCATTATAGCACAGGAACTCTTGCACGACAATTCCACGGCCGCGCTTATAGGCGACACGAGCAATTCTTGTGCTTAAGGTCTAGACGTGGAGGGTGAAGAGAAAAAACGCAATGCCGGCAGGGACTTAATAACTATGGCATGGTTCATGCTAGAGGGGTTAGATGCAAGATGCCGAAAATGGACTGTTTGGTTGATGAGGGAGACAACCTAGATCCATAAAACAAAAAAAAGCACTGCGGCCGGCGACAGCTGAGTCCTTTGTTTATAAGGTATATAAATCGCAACGTTTAATTCACCCTCAGGAGGCACACATGGGAATCGAAAGTAAGGATTACGAGGAATACAACAAACACGAAAGCAAATACGGCGATAAATATGACGGGGCCTGTCTCCCAAAATGGTTGGAAGACCGGGAATATGACGGCAAGTACAAATACGGTAAAGACTGGAAAGGCGATAACCTAAACGGAACGCACAAAAACGACTATCTGAATGGCCGGGGAGGCGATGACAAGATTGATGGGAAGGGAGGCAATGACGCGCTCATAGGCGGCAAGGGGAACGACCAGATTTATGGCGGCGACGGCAGCGACATCCTGGTGGGTGGCAAAGGCTATGACACTCTTTGGGGCGGCAAGGGCAACGACTACTTTGCGTTCACAGGGGAGAAGTCCTGGGGCAAGTTCAACTGGGATGGTCCCGACAAGATTAAGGACTTCGAAGACAATGACCCTAAAAAGCCGTGGGATCATTACGACAAATACAAATCGGACGACAAGCTGGTATTCTGCAAAGAAGACCTGGATGATGCGGTCAAAGACAAGAAATACCACGATTGGGTAAAGGATGGTCACCTGAACGAGAAATATTTCACAAATGACAAAGACCATGACCATAAGCATGATTACGATTACAAGACCGATCACCACTTTGTCTGGGATAGAGACAAAGGCGACGATACCGGCACCTTGTATTTCGATGCCGACGGGGAAAAGGGTGGGCATGACTACGGCTTGGTGAAACTGGCAGAGATCACTATCGTTGGAAAAGGAGATCTCGACGCGACGGACATTCTGGTCGCATAAAGAGATTATGCGGCGAAAGGTGGGCTTGGAGCATGTAAAGATGACCTGAGATCTGAGATCCACCGAGAACGAAAAGTGTCAGGACAAATGCCCCGGGGGTGACCCCGGGGCATTTGTTTTTGCCCTTTATAAAGGCCCCGGTCCAGCGCGTATTGGCAAGCTTGGTTCCTATTCTCCCAGCCGTTCTCATCCTCCTTTCCTTGCTACTTCTTGCTCAGCCTAGAGCAGAGGCTGGCGGTCTCATGTTTTCTGTAGCTCCTTGCACCGGCGCGAAGTGCCTCTTTTGCAGAAGCAGCGTTGTCCAATTGGCCAATTCATTAATGAGCGCATTGCTTGTTAGCGACGACACTCGCACATGATGCTTCCCAATGCTTTGAGCGCCGAGATGCAATGGTCGCTGGAATGCGCGACTTGCGGTATTTAAATATCCCTTACTATTTCCCAAGGGGGTGGGGGGTTAAAAACACGCTCGAAAAAATTTGTTTACTTGCCTAAAGATTTTTTTGATATTGCCGTTGGCTGAGTACGAGACCTGCTCGCCAATTTGGAAATGCACCTAATCCGATGTTGCAGGGTACGTCCATCTCCCCTCCATTATGTCCACGTAGGAAATTTTCCTACGTGGATTGCTCAAAAGTTCCTACACGCAAATCGGATGGATTCCGGTTTCCCCGAGTCGGGCGCATAAGGACAATGCAAGCATTCACAAACGAGGGGAGGGATTGCGAAATGAACGATAATGAGCTGACGACTGAAATTAAGGAATTGAATCTGACATACCTGATGCTGGCGCAGCAAATGGTGCTTGCAGATAAGGATATGGCGATATTCCGGTTGGGCATAAGCAAGGACATCGCGGACATACTCAAGGTACTGACGCCGGGGCAAATCCTCAAGCTATCCAATTCAAATATGATGCTCTGCCGCATCCGTTTCGACGACAGCCTGGTTTTTGGCCTGCTCGCGAACTACAGCAAAGAAAAAACGATGGCGCAGTCCCATGCTGCTATCCTTCTCTCCGGTCAGTCGGTTGAAGAGATTTCCTAAGCTTGCGGGGAGATTTGCTCATGCGTAAGAAGAGCGTGGTATCGGAAGCCAAGGAGATTCAGGTGGCGATCGAGATGATCAACCTGGGTGCACGGCTGCAATTGCTGGAAAGCGAAACCAACCTGAGCCGCGAGCGGTTGATAAAGCTCTACAAGGAGCTGAGGGGCGCCTCCCCCCCAAAAGGGATGCTGCCCTTTTCCACCGACTGGTTTCTGACGTGGCAGCCCAACATTCACTCCTCCGTATTCGCGGATATTTACCACTACCTGATCCAGCATGGCGATTGCCGTGGAATTCAGGCCGTCATCAAGAGCTACAAACTCTATCTGGAGCACTGCCGGGTGAGCGAGATGGAGCCAGTGTTGAGCCTCACCAGAGCCTGGACGCTGGTGCGTTTTTTCGATGGCGGTATGTTGCAGACAACCTCATGCACACAGTGCCGGGGGCATTTTGTGGTGCATACCCATGATCTCCACAATCGGTATGTTTGCGGGCTCTGCCATACTCCCTCTCGAGCCGGAAAAACCAATCGGACGAAGCCCCGCGCCCTCCCGGCAGTAGCGGCTTAATCAACCCTTTAGTCCGCCACTAAATGTCCTCCCTGGCGTCCGCCCGCCGGGAGGATTTTTTCTATGACGTGTTCGTATCCTTGAACGCGTGGCTTATTCCCGCCTTGCCCCTGTCTGCTAAAGTTTGTCTGATTGCCACCGTTACAGAAGGCGCGGCACCTGGTCACGGTTGACCCCTTCGCGCGCCGGATTAGGAACGCGCTGTCCGCGCCGAACTGCGGTCAAGCCGTTGGGTCGGGCAGCGAAAAACATGAAATGGGAAGCAAGGGTAAATATGCTGGTCTTAGTAGGTATTATCGTGGTTGTCGGCTCGGTATTCGGCGGGTTCGTCCTTGCAGGCGGCCATTTGGCGGCGCTTTATCAGCCGGTCGAGCTGCTCATGATCGCAGGGGCGGCGGTAGGCGCGTTTTTGCTCGGTAACACGCACAAGGCGCAGAGGGCGACGTTGAAAGCATTGCCCAAGATCCTGCAGGGCCAGAAGTATACCAAGGCCATGTACATGGACCTCATGTCGTTGCTGTACGATCTTCTTGTAAAGGTCCGGAAGGAAGGATTGATGTCGATCGAGGCTGACGTGGATGAACCGCATGAAAGCACCATCTTCGCAAATTATCCCAGCATCCTCGACAATCATGAGATCGTCGAATTCATCACTGATTACCTGCGCCTGATGGTCTCGGGCAACCTCAATTCGTTTGAGCTGGAAAATCTCATGGACAATGAAATCGAAACTCATCACCACGAGGGCGAGATACCTGTTCACTGCATAACAAAGATGGGTGACAGCATGCCGGCCTTCGGGATTGTCGCGGCGGTGATGGGCGTCATACATACCATGGCCTCCGTCGGTTTGCCGCCGTCGGAGCTCGGGGTCCTGGTTGCTCAAGCGCTGGTCGGCACCTTTCTGGGTATTCTTCTCGGCTACGGTTTTGTCGGGCCGTTTGCGGCGGTGCTGGAGCAGAAGCTTAATGAGTCCACGAAGATGCTCCAATGCATTCGTGTCACGCTGCTTGCCAGCATCAATGGCTACACTCCGGCGCTTGCGGTGGAGTTCGGCCGCAAAGTCCTCTACACCACGGAACGGCCCAGCTTTGCTGAACTGGAAGAACATGTCAGGCACGCCCGCACCAAATAGCTCAAATAAAGCAAATGGCACAAACAGCCAATTGAACGTATCCCATGGCTGAGCTACGCCCTGTCGTTATCAGGAAAATAAGAAAGCATTCCCGTGCCCACGGGGGGCAATGGAAGATCGCCTATGCCGATTTTGTCACCGCAATGATGGCATTTTTTCTGCTCATGTGGCTGCTTACATCCGCTAGCCAGACCCAGTTGCAAGGTATTTCCGAATATTTCCAGACCCCACTGGATGCGATCCCGAACAGAGGGGCGGGCAGCGGAGACCGTACCAGCCTGATCCAGGGAGGGGGGAAAGACGTGACCAGGCGCGACGGGCAGGTCAAAAGTGGAAGCGACCAGCCAGTTAATCTCAAGGTTGCGCAGGGTGAACTGGAACGCCGCGACAGGCTCAGGCTCGAGGACTTGAAAACCCGACTGGAGCATTTGATCGAGTCCAACCCAACCATGCGGGAATTTCGTAAACAGCTGTTGCTGGACATTACTACCGAAGGGCTGCGCATCCAGATTATTGATGACAAGAATCGGCCCATGTTCGGTTTGGCGCGAGCCGAGCTGGAATCGCATACCCGCGAAATTCTGCGCAAACTCGGGGGGGTTTTGAACGAAATGCCGAACAAGGTGAGTTTGTCGGGGCACACGGATGCCACAGCTTATGCGAGCGGAGAAAAGAATTACAGCAATTGGGAATTATCCGCCGACCGGGCTAACGCTTCACGACGTGAGCTTATCCTGGGTGGCATGAACGAGCAAAAGATATTGCGTGTCGTGGGCTTGAGTTCGGTCGTGCTGTTCGACAAGGATGACCCTGCAAATCCCGTGAACCGACGCATCAGTATTATCGTGATGAGCAACAAGGCAGCGGAGGCGCTGGGCAAGGAAGGCGCCCAGACGAAAGAAATCCGCACGAACGAGGCAGTCGAACCGAAAAGCGTGGGAGCCCGGGCGCCAGCCGGATCGACGCATGCCCGCGCGGGCTGACCCAGTCCTGACTCGCTGGGCATTATCCCAGCAGGTATGAACACAACCTAGACACGCGAGCTAACGCAAAGAAGCGGTCGATATTTCGGTTTTGGATCTTCCAGGACCACATGCGTTTGTCCTTAAAGTGGAATTGCGGGACGAATTCCACTCTTTTCCCCTGATAGTGCTTTCCCGACACATTCAATAATGCCTGCGTGTTTGTGCGGCAATTGTATCCCTTTACGGGTGCATTGCTTGCGGTAGTGGGCGGATGTCGAGGAAGGACTTAGCGTGAGCGAACAAAGCGATCAAGAAAAAACAGAACCGGCGTCGCCACGGCGGTTGGAAAAATCACGCGAAGACGGCCAGGTCGCGCGCTCCGCAGAACTCACCACGTTCGCAATCCTGATTTCAGCTGGCGCCGGCCTATGGTTCATGAGCGGCCATCTAGCGGGACAGCTCGCCACTGTGATGAAAGATGGTATGCGTGTGTCACGGGAAACGAGTTTCGATTCGGGGCGCCTGGTGGAGCGCTTCTCCGATCAGATGCTCGATATCCTGATTGCGTTCAGCCCCTTCCTGATCCTGATGTTTGCTGTGGCACTGGTGACGCCGATGCTGGTCTCCGGCTGGCTCTTCACGTGGAAGTCTGTGGCACCGGACTTCAAACGCCTTAACCCGCTTACTGGCATAGGCCGTATTTTCTCACTGAATAGCCTGGTCGAATTGTCAAAGGCGCTCCTCAAGGCAACGCTTATCGGCGGGGTGGGAGTATGGACTATGTGGCACAACAAGGAAGCCGTGCTGTCCCTTATTTCCATGCCAGTAGCCGCTGGGGCTGCGGATATGGGCGAGCTGGTGATTACAAGTTTTATTGCCATTGCAGGAAGCATGGTGCTGATTGCCGCGGTTGACGTGCCGTTCCAGTTGTGGGAGCACCACCGCAAGCTGAAGATGACCAAAGAAGAAGTTCGGCAGGAAAACAAGGAAACCGAAGGCGATCCTCACGTCAAGGGACGCATTCGGGCGCAGCAGCGGGCAATGGCAAGAAAACGCATGATGGCCGAAATTCCAAAGGCGGACGTAATCATCACCAATCCGACGCACTATTCAGTTGCGCTCAAATATGAGGAAGGAAAGATGGGCGCCCCACGCCTTGTTGCCAAGGGCGCACATCTTTTGGCGCTGAAAATCCGTGAATTGGGGCAAGAGCATCAGGTGCCGGTGCTCGAGGCACCTCCGCTTGCCCGTGCCTTATACCACCACGCCGAATTGGGAGACGAGATTCCGCAGCCACTCTATAACGCCGTCGCGGAGGTGTTGGCGTATGTCTACCAATTGCGCCGCCATCGTGAAGGCGGCGGACATGCAGGAGATGCAGGCAGCCTACCCAAGGTACCGGATGCCCTGATGGTACCAGCAGAACTGGATCCCGAAAGTTCAACTGCGGGCGGCAGCCCGGAACATCATTGAACTTATGAGTACGATCACTCGGCGATTATCCCTCGTTAGCGGCGTGAACGGGCGCAGCCTGGCCGCGCCCCTACTTATACTCATGATTCTCGGCATGATGGTGCTGCCGTTGCCAGCTTTCCTGCTGGACATGATGTTTACCTTCAATATCGCGCTCTCCGTGATGGTGCTGCTGGTGAGCATTCATACGCTCAAGCCGCTGGACTTCGCGGTGTTTCCCACCGTGCTCCTGCTCACGACGCTCCTCCGGTTGTCACTCAATGT
>Ga0111539_10011902_pt1 | contig 10906 bp, 10 predicted proteins | sample RhiMethybrSRZTD1_FD_79667 | JGI IMG/M metagenome (GOLD analysis project Ga0111539, IMG submission 79667) | Populus rhizosphere microbial communities from Tennessee, USA - Rhizosphere MetaG P. TD hybrid SRZTD1 (version 2) (version 2) | ecosystem: Host-associated > Plants > Roots > Rhizosphere >... | reverse complement strand
GTCGGAGTCGTCGGGGATCTGGAAGTAGTGGTAGTAGGCGTCGTCGTAGCGGTGCTCCTCGTGGGCGACGCGCGCGGCGCCCAGGCGCGCCAGGTCCTTCAGGGCGAAGAAGCGATCGTCGACGACGAAGCGCAGCTTATCGTCGGAGTTGCCGGCGATCTCGCAGAAGGCCTCCTGGGCGTCGGCGAGCTTGCCCTGGCGCACGCGCAGCACGCCGCGCAGGTACATCGCCGACGAGAAGAGGCGGCTCTTGCGCGAGACCGCGGTGAGCTCGCGTTCGGCGGCGTCGAGCTCGCCCATGTCGTAGGCGGCGCGGCCGCGAAGGTAGCTGCGCTCGCTGGCGGCCTCGACGGGGAGCGGCTCGGTGAGCTTGATGGCCTCGAGCCGCGCCAGCACCGTGAGGTACGCGCGCGAGGCGATGGCGATGTCGACCGCGCGCCGGTGGGCGACGGCGAAGTAGTGCGCCTTGGGGCCGCGCGCCAGCGCCCGCTCGGCCACGCGCAGCGCGTCCTCGTGAGCGCCACCCGCGCCCAGCGCCACGATCAGGTCGTATTCGGCGTTCTGGTAGGCGACGGTGTCGGAGAAGTCGGCGAAGCGCGGCGAGTCGACGATGCCGAGGAGCACCGCCGCCGCGCGTCCGGGGTCGCCGCGCTCGAGCGCCGCCTCGCCCAGGGCCAGCTCCTCGTCGAGCGTCTCGGCGGTGCCCGTCTTGACGTCGATGACGCCCAGGCGGGTGAGGTCGGTGAAATAGTCGGAGGCCCGCGGCGCCTCGTCGGCCGAGGCGACGCCGCACAGGAGAAGAAGCGAGAGGCTAAGGCTTCTTCTCATCGATGGCCTTGGCCTCGACGCCGACGTCGAGGTGCAGCTTGTAGGAGCCGCGCGACTTCTTGCCCCAGCTGTAGCCCATGTCGCCTTGATCCTCGACGTCGGCGCGGAGGATCACCAACCGGCGGGCGGGCACGTCGATGGTGAAGGTCGACTCGGTCGAGGTCCCGTAGGCCGGGTCGTCCTTGGTCTCGGCGTCGATGCGCAGCGTCACCTGGTGCTTGCCCGGGGCGACGAAGCCGTCGAAGCGCATGACGTTGTCGTTCGCCACCGCCGAGGTGAGGTCCTCGAAGACGCTGGCGCCGTCGATGCGGATGGACGCGCGGTTGACGTGGAAGAAGCGCGGCGTGGTGTAGCGCAGGTAGATCTGCACCTTGGAGCTGTGCACCGTCTGCGACAGCGCGGCGGCGCGCGCGCGGGCCGAGAACAGCTCGGCGCGGATCTTCTCGTATTCGCGCTGCAGGTCGTCGATCGACGGCTGGGCGGCGGGCCCAGGGGCCGGCGCGGCGGTGACCGCGGCCGTCGGCGCCGACGGGGCCTGCGCCTGGGCCGGCACGGCGGTGGCGACGACGACGAGCATGACGAGGGCGCGCATCAGAACCCGAACGGCAGGAACACCGACAGTCCCGCCGTGAGTGAGAGATCGTTCACGATGAAGGTCTGCATGAGCAGCTCCTGCTGGTAGACGAGATCGCGCAGGTCGATGCGGAAGGCGAAGGCGCTGCCGCCGAAGAGCTTGATGCCGAGCCCGCCGACGCCGGTGACGCCGCGGCTGGTCGGCGAGTCGACGACGCCGACACCGGCGTCGAGGTGCAGGTCGAAGTGGACCACCGAGCCGCCGAGCTGCAGCTTGCCGTGCAGCGGCGACCAGATCAGCGCCGAGGCGAAGAAGAGCGAGCGGGCGTAGGGATCGCGCACCGTCTGGGCGCGGCCGTCCTCGATGGCGCGCACCACCTCGGCGTCGGCGTGCGTGTACCAGCCCGAGGCCTCGACCGCGGTGTCCTCGGTCATGTGGTAGGTGTAGCTGCCACCGAGGATGTAGGTGGCGGAGTACAGGTCGGAGACGAAGTAGCCGCCCGACACCGAGATCTCGTGGCGCTGCGCCTTGACGAAGTCGCGCGGCACGCGGCCGCGCCGCTCGCGCTTGTAGGCGGTCTTGTCGGCCAGATCCTTGTCGATGCAGTCGGCGGCGGCCGGCGTCGCCATCGCCGTCGCCAGCAGCACGACCAGCGAGCCGGTTAAAGGAAGGTGGGGATCCAAACGCCGAAACCTCCGAGGACCATGATGTTGTTGGTGAGCCGCGTCTCGGCGACCGCCTCCTGGATGAGCAGGATGTCGCGCACGTCGAGGCGGAAGGAGAGCCAGCCGGTGAGGAACATCTCGAGTCTCGGTCCGGCGTGGAAGGCGAAGCCCTGCGAGGTCTCGCTCCACATCTTGCCGGCGCCGAGGCCGAGCTCGATGTCGCCGTGCAGCGTGCCGCCGCCGCCGGTGCGGACCTTGAAATGGATGGGCGACCAGAGGAGGCCCGCCAGGCCGAGGTAGCCGGTGCCGGCGTGGAAGCGCGAGTCGCCGAAAAACTCCGAGAGCGAATCGTCGACGTCGAGCGCCACCGGCGAGACGAAGAAGCTCGCCTCGAGGCCGAGGTCCTCGGTCAGGTGAAAGGTGGCGCTGCCGCCCCAGGCGTACGACGAGGAGAGGAGGTCCGAGGCGTAGAGCCCGCCGGCGGGAGTCAGCTCGAGCTTGCGCCGCTTGAGGAAGGTCTTGGCCTGCACGCCGCGCCGCGCCGCGTCCTCGTCGAGGCAGGGGCTCGCCGGCGGGTCGGTCTCCGAGGGCAGCGTTTGCGCCCGTGCGGTCGCCGCGGTGGCGGCCAGCAGGAGTGAGGCAAGCAAACGCGAGTACACTGCGGCGTATGGTACAGGCCCGTCGCGTGTGGGTGCAATCCGGCGAAAGCTTGTAAGATGGGCCATGCCTCGTCGGCACCTCGCAGCGATCGCGTGCCTGGTGCTGGTGGGGTGCGGCAGCGGCGACAACGATCCGTCAGGGAATTACCGGGGGAGCGTCGTCAACCGCGTCAACGGCTGCCACTTCGAGGGCTGGGTCGAGGACAAGACCATGACCATGGTGGTCCTCTCGATCGCGAAGGACGCCGGCACCGACTGGCTCTACGCCGAGCTCTACGGCCTCGATCCTGCGCTGGTGCTGAACGTCCTCGGCACGGTGCGCTTCGAGGGCAGGGTCGAGGGCGACGACGTGAAGCTGAGGCTCCAGGGAACGCGCCAGCTCACGCAGAACGGCTGCAGCTATAGCGTCATCGGCAACTTCGCCGGCGTGCTCGAGCAGGACACGCTCGCCGGCGACATCCAGTACACCATCCTCGCCAGCAGCGGCCCCGACTGCGGCGAGCTCCAGACCTGCACCACGCTCCAGGAGTTCAGCGGGACCCGCCCTGCCGGCGCTCCGTAGCCCGTGTAAAATAGAGCATGCTCCGCCCAGTCCTCACCTTTCTCGCGCTGGGGGCCTGTCTCGTGCCGGCGGCCTGCGGCAGCAGCGACGTCGATCCGACGGGCGACTACCAGATCACCATCGTCAACCGTGAGAACGGCTGCCACTTCGAGGGCTGGACCGAGGGCACGACGACGCCGTACGTGGTGCTGGGGATCCGGAAGAGTCTCGAGAGCCCCGCGCTCACCGGGGAGATCCAGGGGCTCGCCGGCGCCTGGGTGTCGCTGGTCCTCGGCACCATGGAGATGACCGGCGAGGTGGACGGCGACGAGGTGACGCTCACGCTCCACGGCACGCGCCAGCTCATCCAGAACGGCTGCTCCTACAACGTGATCGGGACCATGCACGGCCCGCTCGAGGGTGACTTCCTGAGCGGCGACATCGACTACACCACCGCCACCAACGGCAGCCCCGACTGCGGCGACCTCCAGACCTGCAGCAGCCGCCAGGAGTTCAACGGCACCCGGCCGCCCGAGGTCCCCGGGGGGCCGTAGAGTATCCTTCCGGGTGTGACCCTCACCCCCGACGCGGTGCTGGCGCTGGCGCCCGACGAGGCGTCGGTGCATGCGGCGACGGCGATGGCGACGCCGCGGCGGTGGGTGACGCTCGGCGCCGACGAGGCGGCGGTGTGGGGCGAGATCCGCGGGGGCGACCTGTACCGCGTCGCGGTCCTCATCGGCGAGCCGGCGTTTCGCTGCACGTGTCCGTCGCCGAAGAAGCCGTGCAAGCACGCGCTGGCGTTGTTGCTGGCGTGGGCGCGGGCGCCGGGGGCGTTCGCGCCCGGCGTGCCGCCGGCGTGGCTCGTCGAGTGGGCCGAGCAGCGGGCGAAGCCGGCGCGGGCGGCGCGTGCCGGGGAAAGCTCCGTCGTCGATCCCAGAGCGCAACAGCGGCGGGCGGCGGAGCGCGAGGCGCGCATCGCCGGTGGCCTCGAGGATCTCGACCGCTGGCTGCGCGATCTCATCCGCCAGGGCCTGGCCGCGGTGCAGGGGCGCGGCTACGACCTGTGGGACGCGCCGGCGGCGCGCCTGGTCGACGCGCAGGCGCCGGGGGTGGCGCGGCGGCTGCGCGCGCTCGCGGCCGTGGCCGCCTCGGGGACCGGCTGGCCCGAGCGGCTGCTCGAGCGGCTGGGTCTCGTCTTCCTCCTCGTCGAGGCCTACCGCCGCCAGGCCCAGCTCCCCGAGGACCTGCGCGCCGACGTGCGCTCGCTGGTCGGCTGGACCGTCGGTCAGGACGAGCTGGTCGCCGGACCGGGCGTCGCCGATCGCTGGCTCGTCCTCGGCGAGCGCGTCGAGGAGGACGAGCGCTACAAGAGCCAGCGCCTGTGGCTCGTCGGTCTGCACGGCAAGCGCCCGGCGCTCCTCCTCTCGTTCGGCCCGCCGGGCACATATTTCGACCGCAGCCTGCGGCCGGGCACGATCCTCGACGGGGAGCTGGTCTTCTTTCCCGGCGCGACGCCGATCCGGGCGCTGGTGAAGACGCGCAACCACGTCGAGCCGGCGACGGGCGAGCCCCCCGGGCACGCCACCATCCTCGAGGCGCAGGCCGACTACGCGGCGGCGCTGGCCAGGAACCCGTGGCTCGACGAGCACCCGGTGGTCCTGCGCGCGGTGGTGCCGCAGCGGCTGCGCGACGGCTGGGTGCTGCGCGACGCGACCGATCGCTTCGTGCCGCTCGCCCGCCGCTACGGCGACGAGAAACGGCTCGCGGCGGTGGCCGGCGGCCGTCCGATCACGGCGTTCGGCGAGTGGAACGGCCACGCGATCCTGCCGCTCGCCGCCTTCGTCGAGGGACGTCATGTCGCCCTCTGAGCTCGGCGCGCGCCTCGCCGCCCTGGTCAAGGTCGCCCTGGTCGGCACCGACCGGCAGCCGCTGCCGGCGGGCGGACCGCTCGAGCGGCTGCACCGCGAAGGCGATCCCGAGGGCAGCCTGCTCGCCGAGGCCGCCGCGCTGGCCCTCGCCGAGCGCGCGGCCCGCCTGCCGCCGCGCGCCGACACCGCCGCCCCGACGCCGGCCCCCGAGGAGAAGCGGCCGCGCTGCAAGCCGGGCGCCGTGCGCCTGCTGGTCGGGTTCCTCGTCGACGGCGAGCACGAGCTGATCGCCGAATGGCTGGCGCTGGCGGCGCGCGCCGGCGTGCGCGCCGACGAGACGACCCTGCCCGAGCTCCTCGATCACGGCCGCTCGCGCGTCGAGCTGCGCGCCGCGATCGCCGCCGTCCTCGGCGAGCGCGGCCCTTGGCTGGCGCGCGAGATCGGCGACGCCGGCTGGTCCTGGGCCATCGCCGCGCCGGCGCCCGACGCCTGGGCGACCGGAACCAGGGCCGAGCGGCTGGCGCTCCTCGCGGCGACCCGCGGCGCCGACCCGGCGCGCGGCAGGGAGCTGGTGGAGTCCACCTTCGACGAGGACGCCGTCGAGGAGCGCGCCGCCTTCGTCGCCGCCCTGGCGCTGGGCCTCTCCGACGCCGACGAGCCGTTCCTCGAGGAGCGCGCCCGGGTCGACCGCCGCAAGGAGGTCCGCACCGCCGCCGCGACGCTGCTCGCGCGCCTGCCGGGCTCGCGCTTCGCCGCGCGCATGGCCGAGCGGGCGCGGGCGCACGTCCACCTCGACGCCGGGGAGATCAAGCCGCCCCACGCCTTCGATCCGGACTTCGCCGCCGACGGCATCGAGGCCTCGGCGCCGCGCGGCGAGGGGGCGCGGGCTTTCTGGCTGCGGCAGATCGTCGCCGCCGCGCCGCTCGCGATGTGGGGCGCGCCGGCGGAGGCGCTCGCCGCCGCCCGCCGCACCGACTGGGCCGAGCTCCTGATCGGCGCCTGGGCGGTCGCCTCGGCCCGCCAGCGCGACGCCGCCTGGGCCGAGGCCATCCTCGGCGTCACCCTCGACCTCCCCGACCTGCTCGCCGTCTTGCCGCCCGAGCGCGGCGAGGCGCTCGTCGACCGCGCCCTGCGCGCGGGCGCCGACGCGGACCTGATCGCCCACCTGCGCCACCCGTGGAGCGAGCCCTTCTCGCGCTCGGTCCTGCGGGCCGTGCGCGGCCCCGGGCTCCACCTCGCCGCGCCGCGCCTGCACCCGACCGTCGTCGCCGAGCTCGTCGCCCAGGGCGAGCCGGACGCCACGCTCGAACGCCGCGCCTCCATGCACAAGGAGCTCTCGTCTTGACCACCGAAATCCTTCGCGCCCACGCCGAGACCGAGCACGCCGAAGAGCTGGTGGCGCTGGCGCGCGACGACGACCGGCCGCGCCCGCCGCGCTGGCGCCTCTCGCCGCAGGCGGTCGCCACCTACCTCCTCGGCGGCACCGCGCCCGACGGCACGCCCATCACGCCGAAATACGTCGGCAGCCGCCGCCTCATCGAGGTCGCCATCGCCACCCTGGCCACCGATCGCGCCCTCCTGCTCCTCGGCGTCCCCGGCACCGCCAAGACCTGGGTCTCCGAGCACCTGGCCGCCGCCATCAGCGGCGACTCGACGCTCATGGTGCAGGGCACCTCGGGCACCAGCGAGGAGAGCATCCGCTACGGCTGGAACTACGCCCGCCTGCTCTCCGAGGGGCCGTCGGCCGCCGCGCTCGTCGCCAGCCCGATCATGCGCGCGGCCGAGGAGGGCAAGCTGGCGCGCATCGAGGAGCTGACGCGCATCCCGTCGGACGTGCAGGACTCGCTCATCACCATCCTGTCGGAGAAGACGCTGCCCATCCCGAGCTGGGCACCGAGGTGCAGGCGCGGCAGGGCTTCAACATCATCGCCACCGCCAACAACCGCGACCGCGGGGTCAACGAGCTCTCGAGCGCGCTCAAGCGGCGCTTCAACACCGTGGTGCTGCCGCTGCCCGACAAGCTCGAGGACGAGGTCGCGATCGTCGAGCGGCGCGTCGCCGACCTGGGCCGCGCCCTGGCGCTGCCCGCCGAGCCGGCGGCGCTCGACGAGATCCGCCGCGTGGTGACCATCTTTCGCGAGCTGCGCGCCGGCATCACCGCCGACGGCAAGACCAAGCTGAAGTCGCCGTCGAGCACGCTGTCCACCGCCGAGGCCATCTCGGTGGTCTCGAGCGGCCTGGCGCTCGCCGCCCACTTCGGCAACGGCAAGCTCACCGCCGCCGACGTCGCGTCGGGACTCACCGGCGCGGTGGTCAAGGACCCCGTCCAGGACCGCATCGTCTGGCTCGAGTACCTCGAGACCGTCGTCAAGGAGCGCTGGAAGGACCTCTACCGGGTGTGCCGCGCCGAGGCCTGACATGGTCACCCCGCCTAAATCCCGTTCGGGTAGTCCGACCAATCCGCCTGCGGGGTTTCCTAGGGTCACCGTCTTCGGCATCCGGCATCACGGTCCCGGCTCGGCGCGCAGCCTGGTCGCGGCGCTCGAGGGGCTGCAGCCCGACGCCGTCCTCGTCGAGGGGCCGCCCGACGCCGACGACCTGATCGAGCTCGTCGCCGACGAGGAGATGGTCCCGCCCGTCGCGTTGCTCGTCTACCGTCCCGACGAGCCGACCCGCGCCGTCTATTACCCGTTCGCCGAGTTCTCGCCCGAGTGGCAGGCGCTGCGCTGGGCCGTGACCCGCCGCGTGCCGGCGCGCTTCATGGATCTGCCGATGGCGCACCGTTTCGCCGTCCGCCTCGGTCGCCCGCGCGGCGAGGACGTCGATCCCATCGGCGTCCTCGGTGAGGCCGCCGGCTACTCCGATCCCGAGCGCTGGTGGGAGCAGATCGTCGAGGAGCGCCGGGATCCGACCGGCGTCTTCGAGGCCATCCTCGAGGCGATGACCGCGGTGCGCGCCACCGCCGATGCCTCCGACGCCGAGGAGTCGCTGCGCGAGGCGTGGATGCGCAAGACCATCCGCGCCGCGAGCGCGCCGGCGCCGCGAACATCGCCGTGGTCTGCGGCGCCTGGCACGCCCCGGCGCTGCGCGTCCGCCCACCGGCGAAGGACGACGACGCGCGGCTGCGCAAGTTGCCCAAGGTCAAGGTCGCGGCCACCTGGGTGCCCTGGACCTACGGCCGGCTCACCTACGCCTCGGGCTACGGCGCCGGCATCGTCTCGCCCGGCTGGTACGACCACCTCTGGCGCGTGCGCGACGCCACCGCCGCCTCCTGGATGACCCACGTCGCCCGCCTCCTGCGCGCCGAGGACCTCGACGCCTCGTCGGGCCACGCCATCGACGCCGTCCGCCTCGCCGAGGCGCTGGCGGCCCTGCGCGGGCGCGCCGCCGCCGGCCTCGACGAGCTCACCGAGGCGACGCGCGCGGTCATGACCGGCGGCAGCGACCTGCCGCTGCGCATCGTCCACCAGAGGCTCATCGTCGGCGAGCGCCTCGGCGGCGTCTCGCCGCGCGCGCCGTCGGTGCCGCTGGCGCGCGATCTCGAGGCGCAGCGCAAGAGCCTGCGTCTCAAGCAGGAGCCCACCGAGCGTCTGCTCGACCTCGATCTACGCCGTGAGATCGATCTCGCGCGCAGCCGGCTCCTGCACCGGCTGCAGCTCCTCGGCGTCGAATGGGGCGAGGCCGAGGACCTGTCGCAGGTGATGACCATGGGCACCTTCCGCGAACGCTGGCGCCTGCAGTGGGATCCGGACCTCGCGGTGTCCTTGGTCGAGGCGGGCATGTGGGGCAACACCGTCGAGGAGGCGGCCTCGGCCAGCGCCGCCGACCGGGTCGAGAAGGCCACGTCGCTGGCCAGGCTCGGCGAGCTCCTCGATCTTTCGCTGCTCGCGGCGCTGCCCGCGGCCGCGGCGCGGGTCATGGTCCGCCTCGACGAGATCACCGCCGCCACCACCGACGTCCCGGCGCTGCTCGAGGCGCTGCCGCCGCTGGCGCGAACGCTGCGTTACGGCGACGTGCGCCAGACCGACGCGACGACGGTGACCCGCGTCGTCGACGGGCTGGTCGCGCGCGCCTGCGTCGGGCTGCCGGCCGCCTGCGTCGCGCTCGACGACGGCGCCGCCAAGAAGATCGAGGAGGCGCTGGGCGCGGTGAGCGGCGCGCTGGCGCTGCTCGGGCGCCCCGAGCACCGCGCCGAATGGCACGAGGCGCTGGCGACGCTCTCCGGCGACGAGCGCGTGCATGGCCTGGTCGCCGGCCGCGCGCTGCGGCTGCTCCTCGACGCCGGCGCCGTCTCGCGCGAGGAGGTCCTGCGCCGCACGGGGCTGGCGCTGTCGTCGGCGCGCCCGCCGGAGCAGGCGGGGGCGTGGGCCGAGGGGCTGCTCAAGGGCAGCGGCCTCCTGCTTCTTCACGACGACGCGCTGTGGGAGGTCGTCGATCGCTGGATCGCCGGCCTCGGCGAGGAAGCCTTCACCGCCGTGCTGCCGCTGGCGCGCCGCACCTTCGCCGCCTACAGCCCGTCGGAACGACGCGAGATCGGCGCGCGCGCCCGCCGCGAGCTGCGCGGTGACGCGGCCGCCGCCGTCGCCGAGGCGCCCTACGACGCGACGCGCGCGGCGCCCGTCCTCGCCCGCGTCATGGAGATCCTCGGGGCATGAGCGAGGAGCGGCTCCGTCGCTGGCGGCTGGTGCTCGGCTCCGAGGAAGCCGACGGCACCGGCGTGGCGCTCGACGACGCCGATCTGGCGGTCGACCGCGCCCTGGGAGCCCTCTACGACCCGGGCGGACGCAAGGCCGGCCTGGGGGCGTCGGCGCCGAGCGTCGCGCGCTGGCTGGGCGACATCCGCGATCTCTTCCCGGCGCCGGTGGTACGCGTGCTGCAGCGGGACGCGCTCTCGCGGCTCGATCTGCGCAAGCTCCTCGTCGAGCCCGAGCTCCTCGAGGCGGTGGTCCCCGACGTGCACCTGGTCGCCGCCCTGGTGTCGCTCGCCGGGGTGATGCCGGCGCGCGCGCGCGAGGCGGCGCGGCGGGTGGTGCGCCGGGTGACCGAGGCGCTGGTGGCGCGTCTCGAGCAGCCGATGCGCCAGGCGGTGACCGGCAGTCTCCTGCGCGGCGCGCGCACCCGCCGCCCGCGCGCCGGCGATCTCGACTGGGAGCGCACCATCCGCGCCAACCTCAAGCACTACCAGCCGCCGTGGAAGACGGTCCTGCCCGTCGTGCGCATCGGCCACGGCCGCCGGCGCAACGCGCTGCGCGACGTGATCCTCTGCGTCGATCAGAGCGGCTCGATGGCGCCGTCGGTGGTCTACGCCGGCATCTTCGCCGCCGTGCTCGCGGCGCTGCCGGCGGTCAGCACGCCCCTGGTCGCCTTCGACGTGAACGTCGTCGATCTCACCGCCGCGCTCGCCGACCCTGTCGATGTCCTCTTCGGCGTGCAGCTCGGCGGCGGCACCGACATCAACCGGGCGCTGGCCTACTGCCAGACGCTGGTGACCCGCCCGCGCGAGACGGTGCTGGTGCTCATCAGCGACCTCTTCGAGGGCGGCGATCGCGAGAACCTCCTGCGCCGCGTGGCGGCCATCGCCCGCTCGGGCGTGCGCATGATCGCGCTCCTGGCCCTCAGCGACGAGGGCGCACCGGCTTACGACCACGAGCTCGCCGCCGAGCTGGCCGCCCGCGACGTGCCCGCCTTCGCGGTCACACCCGATCTCTTCCCCGAGCTGATGTCCGCGGCCCTCGCCGGCCGCGACATCTCCGACTGGGCCGCGGGGCAGG
>Ga0111539_10011901_pt1 | contig 10906 bp, 10 predicted proteins | sample RhiMethybrSRZTD1_FD_79667 | JGI IMG/M metagenome (GOLD analysis project Ga0111539, IMG submission 79667) | Populus rhizosphere microbial communities from Tennessee, USA - Rhizosphere MetaG P. TD hybrid SRZTD1 (version 2) (version 2) | ecosystem: Host-associated > Plants > Roots > Rhizosphere >... | reverse complement strand
GCGACGTGGAGGGAGTCGGGCCCTCGGGCGAGCTTGGCGCGGACGGCTTTCCGGTCCTGTGCGTGGCGGGCCTCCGGCCGGAGAAGCGCGTGGACCTCTTCATCGAGGCGGTGGGTGCCGCGCGGCGGGAGAACGCCGCGGTGCGCGGCTACGTCGCCGGCGAGGGCCGCGAGCGCGAGCGGCTCGAGCCTCTCGCCGCGCGAAACGGCGTGACCCTGCTGGGCGCGCGCCCGGACGTGCTCGAGCTGGTGGCCGCGGCGGGCGCCGTGTGCCTGCCCAGCGAGGCCGAGGCGATGCCCATGAGCCTGCTCGAGGCGATGGCGCTCGGCCGCCCGGTGATCGCCACGGACGTGGGCGGCACCGCGGAGCTCGTGCGGCACGGCGAGACGGGGTATCTCCTCCCACCCGGCGACGGTCGCGCGGTGGCGCGCGCGATCGCCGAGCTCGCGGAGGACCCGCCCCGCGCCGCCAAGATGGGCGCCGCCGGCCGGCGGCTCCAGCGCCAGCGCTTCACCGGCGAGCAGATGGTCGAGGGCTACCGCGCCGCATTCGAGGAAGCGATCGCTCGTGGCCAGGCCTGACGTCCTGCTCGTCTCGCTCGGCACGACGCTCGGGTGGCGGGTGGCGGACCGGATGCTGCTCCAGCAGCTCGAGCGCGCCGGAGCCTCCACCGACGCCGTCTCGATCGGCCGAGGCGCCGCGGACCGCCTGCGGCGCGGCTACCCGGTGAACGACCTCGTCGAGATGTACGCCGCGCGGCGCACGGTGCGCGACGCACTGGAGCGCCTGGAGCCGCGCGCGCTGATCGTGTCGAGCACGACCGCCGCGATGCTGCTGCCGCCGCTGCCCGTCCCCTACGCCGTCCGCTTCGACGCTCCGGCCCGGCTGAACCGGCCCGGCGCGCGGAACGCGTTCCTCCCCCTGCTCGAGCGGCGCGCGATGCGCCGGGCGCGGGTCACGATCCCGTTCAGCTTCGCGGGCGCGGAGGCGCTCCCGGACGGAGCCGCGCGGCCGATCGTGGTGTCGCCGCCGATCGACCCGTCCGGCGAGCCGCCGCCGGCCGACCGCGAGCGGCGCGCCGTGGCCTACGTGCCGGACCCGAAGGCGAAGGGGCTGGACGTGCTCGTCGGCGGCTGGGCGGCCGCGGCCGTGGACGGCGCGCGGTTGGCGGTGTACGGCCTCGATCCCGACTGGGCGCGCTCCCACCTGCGCCGCACGGGCACCCCCGAGCCGGACTCGCTCGAGCTGCCGGGCATGGTCCCCGCGGCGGTGTTCCGCTCCGCGCTCCGCCGGGCGCACGTGTTCGTCCACGGGGCGCGGTGGGAGGACTGGGGCCAGGCGCCGCTCGAGGCGCTGGCCGACGGCGCCCTGCTCGCCACGGTTCCGGCGGGCGGCCCCTACGAGGGGCTCCGGCTCGCCCGGCAGCTGGACGAGCGGCTCGTGGCCGAGCGGATCGACCCGGCGGCGCTCGCTCGCGCGATCCGGGCGGCGTTCGACATGCCCGCCGATGACGTCCCCGCCTACCGCGAGCGCGCGACCGGGCTGCTCGCTCCGTACCGGTCGGGGAACGTGCAGGAAATCGTGGCCCGCGACCTGCTGCCCGCGCTTTTTGCGGACGCGCCCCGGTAACCTCGGCCCCGTGACGGACGTGACCCTCGTAACGGGCGCGGGCGGATTCATCGGCGGCCATCTGGTCAAGGACCTGCTGGCCAGGGGCGAGGCCGTGCGCGCCGTTGACATCAAGCCTGAGGCCGAGTGGCATCAGGTGTTCGCCGGCGCGGAGAATCGCCGCGCGGATCTCCGCGAGCCCGGCGCTTGCGCCGAGGCCGTGGCCGGCGTGGGGCGCGTCTACAACCTCGCCTCGGACATGGGCGGCATGGGGTTCATCGAGAGCCACAAGGCGGCGTGCATGCTGTCGGTGCTCATCAACACGCACCTGCTGCAGGCGTCCGTGGCGGCGGACGTGGAGCGCTTCTTCTTCGGCTCGTCGGCGTGCGTGTACGCGGCGGAGCACCAGACCTCGCCCGACGTCATCCCGCTCCGCGAGGAGGACGCCTACCCGGCCATGCCGGAGGACGGGTACGGCTGGGAGAAGCTGTTCAGCGAGCGGATGTGCCGCCACTTCACCGAGGACTTCGGCCTCGAGACGCGCGTGGCCCGCTACCACAACGTGTACGGCCCGCACGGGACCTTCGAGGGCGGCAGGGAGAAGGCCCCGGCCGCCATCTGCCGCAAGGTCGCCGAGGCCGAGCTGCTCGACCGCCCCGAGATCGAGATCTGGGGCGACGGCAAGCAGACGCGCAGCTTCACCTACATCGACGACTGCGTCCACGGGACGCTGGCGATCATGGACTCCGACCTCTCGGAGCCCGTCAACCTCGGCAGCGCGACGCTCGTGACGATCGACGACCTCGTCTCGATCGTCGAGGAGATCGCCGGCATCACGCTCGAGCGGCGCTACAAGACGGACGCGCCGACCGGCGTCCGGGGCCGCAACAGCGACAACACGAAGCTGAGGGACGCGATCGGCTGGGAGCCGAATACGACGCTGCGCGACGGGCTCGAGGTGACCTACCGCTGGGTCAGGGACCAGGTTCGGACCCGGCCGGCTGTCGCGCTGAGCTAGCCGCCCGCAGGATCGCGCGCTCCCACGCCTCCACGTCGGCCTCCGGCGGATGCCGCTCGGTCACGGCGCGGCTGCCCGCGGCGAGCCGCTCCCGCAGCTCCGGCTCCCGGACGACGCGGCGGAGCGCCTCGACCAGAGCCATGCGGTCGTCCGGGTCGATCACGATGGCGTTCTCGCCGTCCACGGCCACGTCGCCGGTCGCGCCGGCTCGCTCGGAGGCGATCAGCGGCAGGCCGGCCGCGGCGCCCTCGCGCAGCGTCACGCCGAACGGCTCGTAGCCGCTCACGAGCGCCAGCACGCCGGCCGAGGCGTACACCTCACCCAGCTCGCGCGGCGTCGCCGGGCCCGGGAAGCGCACCTGCACGCCGAGGTCGTCCGCCAGCTCGGCCAGCTCCGACGCGAGCGGCCCGATCCCGCGCACCTCGAGCTCGGCCTCGCCCTCCCTGAACCCGGCCTCGGCGAACGCGCGGATCAGGCCGTCGAGGTTCTTGGCGGGCACGAGCCGGCCGACCGACAGGATGCGGACCGGGTCCCCCTCCGCTCCGGGTGTGGCGGGCCGGATGTGCTCGAGATCCGCGTTCTGCAACGCCACCTCGGCGCGCGCCGGGTCGACGCCCAGGCTCCGCACTCGCTCGGCCCCCTGCGACGACGCCACGATGAAGCCCGCCGCCCGCGGCGCCAGCGCGCGGTGCACGCGCCGCTGGAGGCTCGACAGGCCGGCGTCGCTCCACGGCGTGAGCTCGCTGAAGATCACGAGCGGCACCCGCCGGCGGCGCGCCCAGGTGAGCGCGCGCATGGTGGCGGGCCCGTACTCCCAGCTCACCACGCAGTCCGGCCGAGCCCGTGAGAGCACCCGCCCAATGCCGCGCGGAACCGTGATTGGAGTGCGCCCTGGGCGCGAGCGCTGCCAGGAGCGGAGAACCTCGCTACCGTACCCCTCTGCGTCAGAAAACCAGCTCTCGGGCTGGTCCCAGCCGGGTTGACGCGCGGCGAGGTAGACCACGTGAGGGACCACGTTGCCGCGCTCTGCAAGCGCACGGAACAGCGGCTCGCGGTAGGGAACCGGAACCGGGGGCAGGATCGCGACGCGAGGCGGCACGGCCGCAACTTTGCCTTATGGCAGGGGTCACAAACTTTTAGGCCATTTCATGAAGCGAATAGCCCGACATCTTCTCCTTGTCACCTGCGCGCTGGCGGTGCTCGCGCTGCCCGCGCCGGCGCCGGCCCACGCGAGCGCGAACCAGGTGCTGCGCGACTGCATCTACGACGGGAAGCTCGATCACCACTACTCGAACGCCGAGCTGAGGCGGGCGAGGGACCACATGCCGTCCGACGCCGACGAGTACTCCGACTGCCGCGACATCATCGCCGCGGCCATCAAGGGCGGGTCCGACCGGAGCGGCGGGAGGCCCAGCCCCGGCATCGCCGCCACTGACCCGGCCGGCGAGGCCGCCGCGCAGCAGGCCGACCAGTCCGACCTCGCGGCCATCGCGGACAGCGCGGACAAGACGGCGCCGAAGCTCGACGTCGGCGGCCAGAGCCTGAAGCCCGACAACAGCGGCTTCTTCAACCTCGGCGGGGCCGCCAACGAGGTTCCGGCTCCGCTCCTGATCGCGCTGGTGCTCCTGTGCCTGACGGCGCTCGCGACGGGATTGGGCTCGATCCGCGAGCGCGTGCCCGCGCTCGCGCGCATCCCGTTCCTGTCCAAGATCCCCACGCTGCGTGTTCCGTTCATCGGCCGTCGCGACTAGAGCCTTCTCGCTGATACTCGGCGCCGCCATCGTGGCGGTCGCTTTCGGAGCCCGGGGCGGCACCGAGCTCACGCGCACGAGCATCACCGAAGTGGCACTGATCCTGGTGGGCGCCGGCGTGCTCGCGGTGACCTTCCTGTGGAGCCGCCCCGGCCACCCGTACGGGCGGACGACGGTCATCCTGTTCGCCCTCCTCGCCCTGCTCACCTCGCTGTCGGTCCTCTGGTCGATCTCACCGGAGCTGAGCTACATCGAGGTCGGGCGGACGTTCGCCTACCTCGCCGTCTTCACCGCCGCGGTCGCGGGTGCGCGGCTCTTCCCCCGCGCGGGGCAGGAGGTGCTGTGGGGGCTCCTGATCGGCGCCGTGATTCCGGTCGGCTACGCGCTCGCCTCGCGGGTGTGGCCGGGCACGCTCGCCGTGAACGAGGTGTCGAACCGGCTCGGACAGCCGTTCGACTACTGGAACGCGGTGGGATCGGTGGCGGCCATGGCCGTGCCGATCCTGCTGTGGCTCGGCTCGCGGAAGAGCGGCAGCTCGACCGCGCGCATGCTCGCCTACCCGCTGATGGGCGCCTGCGTCCTCACGATCGCGCTCACTCAGTCGCGCGGTGCCGCGGGCGCGGCCGTGGTGGGCGCGATCGCCTGGTTCGTGCTCGTGCCGCTTCGGCTGCGGAGCCTGCCGGTGGTGATCTTCCCGTCGGCAGCGGCGGTCGCGGTGGGTGCATGGGCGTTCTCGAAGGACCCGTTCACGAAGGTGCTCCAGCCGCTGTCGGCGAAGGAGGCCGTGGCGGGCGACTTCGGCACGCTCGTGGTCCTGATGCTCGTCCTCCTGATGCTCGTGGGCGCGGCGATCGAGGCGGGCTCGGCGCGGCGCGTGCCGTCCGCCCGGATGCGGCGCAGGGTCGGGATCGCCGCCGTGGCCGTGGCGTGCCTGGTCCCGCTCGCTGCGTTCACCTCCGTGGCCTTCAGCGACCGCGGCATCGGCGATCGCATCTCCGACCTCACCAGCGAAACGAAGGTGGCGCCGCAGCAGGGCGGCGGCCGCGTGTTCGCGGCGTCCTCGTCGCGCGGCAAGTACTGGCGCGAGGCGTGGAGGGTCTTCAAGGCCCGCCCGGCGGAGGGCGTGGGCGCAGGGGCGTTCGCGGTCGCGCGGCTGAAGTACCGGAACGACACGTCCGTGACGCGCCACGCCCACGGCTGGTTCGCCCAGATACTGGCCGACTTCGGACTCGTCGGGCTGGCCCTCACGACACTCCTCTTCCTGACCTGGGCGATGGCGGCCCTCAGCGCGACGGGGCTGCTGCCGCGCCGCCTTCTGCGCGGCGCGGACGAGGAGCGCGTCCCGCTGCGGCGTGACTGGGACTCGCACCGCATCGCGCTGGTGACGATCCTGCTCGTGCCGCTCGTGTTCGGCGTGCAGTCGCTGCTCGACTGGACCTGGTTCATCCCCGCGCCGGCCGTCATGGCGCTGATAGCGGCCGGGTACGTGGCCGGCCGCGGTCCGCTCGGCTCGGAGGACGAGGAGGGGCCGGGACCGGTGTTCACGCGCCGCCCAACCTGGGGGCGGATCCTCGCCGGCGTGGCGGCGGTGGCCACCGCCGCCCTGATCGCCTGGGCCGCCTGGCAGCCCGAGGCATCCGACCGGGCGACGAACGACGCGCTGGCGCTCGCCGACAAGAAGAAGTTCGACGCCGCCGTCGAGCGGACGAAGGACGCCGAGGACTCGAACCCGCTCACGCCCGACCCGCTGCTCGTGCGCGCGTCGATCTACACCCAGGCGAACCGCGTGCGCGACGCCGAGCACTCGCTCCAGCAGGCTGTGATCTCGTTCCCGGGCGATCCGCAGACGTGGTACCGGCTCGCCGCCTTCCAGCTCGGCACGCTCGACGCACCCGAGACGGCGATCAAGACGATCCGCGGCGCGCTCTACCTCGACCCCCACTCCGGTCCGGCAAGCCAGCTGTTCCTGAACGCCCGCGCGCGGCTCCGGGAGATAGGTGCCGCCGGCGCGACCGAGAACCAGCCGGCTCCGGGCTAGCGCTTCGCCCGCGCGAGGAGCGATCCCGCGCGGCGCTCCAGCGAGCGCACGTCGAACCCGAGCTCGCCCAGGAGCCGGGCGAGCGAACGCCGCGTGAGGAAGCGGAGATGCGGCGACAGCGGATCGGGCGGGCGCATCAGCGGCCCGGTGGCCGGCGTCGTCAGGGCGAGCGTGCCGCCGGGGCGCATCACGCGCCGCGCCTCGGAGAGGAGCAGCTGCACGTCGCGCACATGCTCGAGCGTCTCTGCGAGCAGGACGAGGTCGAACTCGCCGTCGCCGAGCGGAAGCGGGGCGTCCGGGTCGAGCTCGACGAGCCGCGCGTCAGGCAGCCGCGCGCGGGCGCGGCCAAGCGCGACCGCGGACACGTCCGCGCCCGTGAGCTCCGCGGCGTCCAGGTCCGCCGTCAGGCGGCCGTCGCCGCAGCCCACGTCGAGCGCCCGGTCCACGCGGCCGAGCGAGCGCACGAACTCGCGCAGGTGCGCGGGCGGCGGCCCCGGATCCTCGGGCACGAGCTCCCACAGCTCGTCGTCGTAGCGGCTCGTCAAGACGCCGGATCCGCCGACCGGAGCGCAGGGAAGTCGGAGGGCAGGTCGGGCGCCTCGGCCTGGAAGATCTGGATCGGCTCGGGGAGCCCCCTGAACCGCCAGGAGCCGATGCTCCGGGCGTCGACCGTCGCGGGCAACGCCGACCGCACCGCGGCCGACAGGATCGTCTGGCCGCCGTGGGCGGCGAAGCAGATCCGCGCCGCCGCGTGGACCGACAGGCCCACGTATCCGCCGTCCGTGAGCTGCGGGCGTCCTCGGTGCAGACCGATCCGCAGGCGCACGTCGCGACCGCCGGGCCAGCTCGCGTCGCGCATGCCGCGCTGGATCGCGTAGGCCGCCTCGAGCGCGGCCGCCGGCTCCTCGAACACTGCGAACACGTCGTCGCCGCGGGCGGACGCCTCGACCCCGCCCGGGCTCTCGACGGCGGCGCGCACCAGGCGACGGATGTCGGAGAGCAGGACCGCGTACTGGTCCTCGAGCGCGGCGAGCAGCCCCGTGGAGCCCTCGATGTCCGTGAGGAGGAACGTGACGTCCCCGGTCGGCAGCTTGCGGCGCTGCCTGAGCTGGGCGGTGATGAAGCCCATCGGCATGATGCCGTGCCGCTTGGCGGCGCGGAGCAGGCGGCTGCGAGCGCGATCGCGGGCGGCCTCGTCCTCGAACGCCACCTGCCCGAAGCGCGCGAGCGCGTTGCGCACGTGCGACGCGTCGTTGATCGGCAGCCGCCGCTTGCCCTTCGAATCTATGTAGGCGAAGGCGCTGTCCGGCAGCTTCGCTCGCTCGCTGGCCTTGAGCGGGGGCATCGCCTCATGTTGCCATCCGAGCGATCAGCATCAGCGTGTGGCCGAAGGGCGCCAGGCGCGGACGCGAGCCTGCGCCGTCCAGCCCGTGGAGCGCGCGCTGGGCTGCCGGCGGGAGGCGGCGCCAGCTGAAGGTCACGGCATGCAGCTCCGGATCGAGGCCCGCCGCCCGCGCCTCGCGCATCAGCGTGCGCGGCGAGAGCGGGATGTCGTCGGGCGTTCCGTGCACCGCCGGCCCGAGCCGGGCGCGGTTGGCGAGCGCGAGCCCCGCCCCCACCGGATGCCACAGCCCGGGCTCCACGGCCACGAGCGCACCGCCCGGGCGCAGGAGCCGCGCGGCCTCGGCGAAGACGGGTCCGAGCGGCCCCTGGTAGATCACGTGGTGCAGCACGAGCCGGTACAGCACGACATCGAACGACGCCGGCTCGAACGGCAGCTCTCCGGCCCGGCCGACCACACCGTCGTCGAGGTCGCCGCTCTCGAGTCCCACGGCGATCATGTCCCCGTTGAGCTCCGCACCGGTCATCCGCCAGGCGGGCCGCGGAAACAGGTGCCGTCCCGGGTGCCAGCCGCTCCCGACCGACAGGACGTCGCCGCCGCGGAGGGCAAGGCGGCGGTCGAGCAGCGCGCGCTCGCGCTCCATCTGGTGGTCGTAGTGGACCTGGCGCGTGGCGTCGTCGCCCACGCGGTCCAGCACGTTGTCCGCCCGGTAGGGCTCGCTCACCAAGCGCCCCGGGCGCGAATGACGGCCGGGATCGTCTTGAGCAGGATGGTCAGGTCGAGGAAGACCGACCACCGCTCGAGGTAGAGGAAGTCGAGCCGCACCAGCTCGTCGAAGTCGAGCTCGGAGCGCCCGGACACCTGCCACAGGCCGGTCATGCCCGGCAGGACCAGGTAGCGCTTGCGGTGCCAGTCCTCGAGCCGCTCGTAGTCGCGCTGAGGCAGCGGCCGCGGGCCGACGAGCGACATCTCGCCGCGCAGCACGTTGAAGAGCTGCGGCAGCTCGTCCAGCGACCAGCGCCGCAGGAAGCGGCCGACGGCCGTGACGCGCGGGTCCTCGCGCATCTTGAAGAGGGCACCGCTCACCTCGTTCTGCTCCTCGAGCCGGTCCTGCAGCCGCTCGGCACCGGCCACCATCGTCCGGAACTTCATGCAGGGGAACGACTTCCCGCCGATCCCTGGCCGCGGCGAGCGGTAGAAGACGGGGCCGCGCGAGGTGAGCTTGATCGCGAGCGCAGCGAGCAGCATCACGGGTGAGAGGAAGAACACGAGCAGCACGGCTCCGACGAGGTCGAAGGTCCGCTTGAGCGCGAAGTCCACGCCCTCGAACACCGGGGGCTTCAGCTCGAACAGTGGGAGCGCCTGCCCGGGCACGTACTCCACGCGCTCCATGAGGATCTCCATGGTCGAGGGCGCCACGCGGACGCGCACGCCCTGCTGATGGCAGCGGTCCACCAGCTCGACGGCCTCCTCCTCGGGGAAGTCGGCGTCGGCGATCAGCACCTCGTCGATGGCGTCGAAGTGACGCTCGAGCTGTTCCAGCGAGCGGAAGTCGCGGAGGCCGTCCAGGACACCGGCGGGCGTGCGCGCGACGTAGCCGAAGGGCTCGATCTCGCGGCTGTCGCGGAGTGCGTGCGAGACGGCGTTGATGTTCGCGCCCGAGCCGACGAGCACGGCGCGGCGGCGGTAGCCGGCAGCCCGCAGGATGAGCCCGCTCAGCCGCTCGAACGCCCAGCGGAAGGCCGAGACGTAGATGAGCGCGAAGACCAGGGAGCCGTAGAAGACGTAGTACGACTGGAACTCCCTGCCCTCGAGCAGGGCGTACAGGAGCACGACCAGCGTGGTCTGGAAGAGCGAGGCGATCACGCGCGGGAGCCCGGGGCGCTGACCGCGCTCGCGGTACAGGCCCGAGCGCGCGAACAGCAGCAGCATCACGAGGCCGCCGAGCGGGAGGTAATCGAGCGCCTGGGCCCACATGTGGGGGATCGCGTCCGGGTTGCGCACGGCGCTCTTGACGACGAGTGCCGTGTAGATGGCCAGCTGGAGGCCGAGCAGGTCGAGAGCGCCGAGTGTGGCGATGCGCACCGCACCGCGGGCGAGGTCGAACTTCAGGAGGTTCCCGAGCAGGGGCTTGCCGGCCCGGACGTCGCGCTCAGGCAACGCTACGGGCTCTACCTCCTGGAGCTCTTTGAGAAGTCCGTTCGCCACGGTCCTCCGGGTCGGCACGTAGTCAAACAGTTGCAACAGGCGAATGTAGCGGCGCTGGGCCGCCTTGCCTCGTTGCGGGAGAATTCTCTCGCATTTTGCACGGCTAGACTCGGCGACTCGAAATGGCCGTGTTTCCGCGCAGGCTCCAGCTCGGGGCATTCGACCAGGTCCACGACGGCTGGCTCAGCACGGACATCACACCGCACCTGTTCGTCGCCCGCGTGCCCGGACTGGCCCGGTTGCTTCACAGGTTGGGTGTGTTGAACGCCGATCGATACGCCACACATCGGTCGGGGGCCTTCCGCGCGGTGCGCTATCTCGACGTGTCACGGCGCTTCCGGTTTCCGGATGGGACGTTCGAGTGCGTGTACAGCGGTCATATGCTCGAGCACCTGGACCGTGGCGTGGCGGAGCGATGCCTGCGTGAGGTGCATCGCGTCCTGATGGACGGTGGAATCCTGCGCCTCGCGGTACCTGACCTCGATAGCGAGATCGCCGCGTACGACCCGGCGGATCCTGACCGCTTCCTGCGTGGCATCTACGAAGGGATCAGCGAGCGCCGGACCCGCGCCTCCCAGCACCGCTGGCAGTACAACGCCACCTCCCTGGAACGGCTGCTGGATCATGTGGGCTTTCGGCAGATCGAGGTCTGCGAGTTCCAGGTCGGTCGCTGCCCCGATCTCGAGAAGATCGAGTTCCGGGTCGGCTCCTTGTTCGTTGAAGCCGTGAAGTAGAACGAGAAATCTCTCGCATTTTGCGACACTGAAGTTGTGCGCCGGGGGCGAGGCCGTGCACGATCTCCCTGAACGTCGTGCTGATGAGCGAACGGAACATCCGGCCGGAGCGTGCCGAGATCGATGCGGCGGCCCTCGAGCTGCTCGCTCGGCACGGGGCGCAGATCCTCGCCACTGCGCGCCGCTATGCGGCCACGCCCGAGGACG
>Ga0111539_10011900_pt1 | contig 10907 bp, 11 predicted proteins | sample RhiMethybrSRZTD1_FD_79667 | JGI IMG/M metagenome (GOLD analysis project Ga0111539, IMG submission 79667) | Populus rhizosphere microbial communities from Tennessee, USA - Rhizosphere MetaG P. TD hybrid SRZTD1 (version 2) (version 2) | ecosystem: Host-associated > Plants > Roots > Rhizosphere >... | reverse complement strand
TGATAGCGGCGAGCGATCGCATGATCACGGCCTTGACGAGCCCTTCGCGCGTTCCGAAATGATGCAACACCGTGGGATGCGAAACGCCGGCATCCTTGGCGACCTCTTGCAGTCGTATGCCCGACGGCCCCGCGAGCACGAGGTGACGTTCGGCAGCATCGAGAATCGCCGCCCGCGCGACGGCGGCATCGCGGCGACGGCGCGGCTTGGCGCCTTGTCCGGCCGCACTCGAAGGGGCGCTGCTTCGCTGGGTCGTGGCCGAGGTGCGATGCCGGGCCCCGGGCGGCGCGCTGGTGCGAGGCCCGGAACCGCGCGATTTCACGGGAGAACGGCGCGACGTCGAGGTTCGGGCCGACGGCGTCTTCGGAAGGCGGGCCACGCTGCAGCATCTCCCTTCTTCTGCTCGCCGACAAGACGTCGGCCGCTATTGACAACCTTGTAGATAGCATCCACTCTTGAGATTGGAGCAAGGAGGTTTTCGTGGGCTCGACGTACGCTCAATTGTCACCTCGCCGCGCGCTTCGTGCGGCGCGCACGCTCGCCGCCGATCCCGACGACCTCCCGCAAGTGTTCACCATCATCGAGTCCCTCTCCGGCAACACGCTTCATCGCATCTGGAAGCGCATGACGAAATCGGAGAGCGGCCGGCGCATTCTCGCGACGCGACCGGACATCGTGTCCCTCCTCGAGGATCGCGCGGCGCTCGCTCGATTGCCCGAAGGAAGCCTCGGCCGCGCCTATCTCGCCTTCGTCGAGCGAGAGAAGATTTCGCCCGAAGGTATCCGCGAAGCAGGACGGATGGGGATGACCAACGAGATCCCGCTGTCGGATCCATACGACTACGTGCACTCTCGCATGCGCGACACGCATGACCTCTGGCATGCCGCCGTCGGCTATCACGGCGACGTCCTCGGCGAAACGGCGCTCCTCGCGTTCACCTACGCTCAAACCCGCAATCCCGCCATCGCGCTCATCATCGGCATCGGCCTTTTGAAAACGATCGGTGCGCCGGAAGCCCGTGCCGTCATCGTCGAGGGCTATCGGCGCGGCCGCGCCGCCGCTTGGCTCGCCGATCAAGAGTGGGAAACGCTGCTGCCGCTGTCACTCACGGAAGTGAAGCGGCGTTTGAACCTCGACGGTACGCCCGTCTACACGCCGATTCGCAGCTCCGAGCTGAAGGCGCAGCGCGCGGTCGCGTGACCAAACGCCCGGCTACTTTTCGATCGCCGCCTTCGGAGCATCGCGTTTGACGGCGCCGATCGCCTTTTCCATCGCGCGGGCGCTCTCGCACATCGCGCTCGTGCCGAGCACTTCGCCGCTGGCCGACGTCAGCACGAAATAATGCCGAGCGCCGTCCGCCGTTCGCCGTTGGTAGCGGGCGTCGTCGGACGCGTTCGCTTTGACCGCCGCGACTGCATCCTCCGCGGCGCCGCGCCATCGATAGAGCTCACTATGCAGGAGAATCTCTTCATCGGGCGCCACGAGCTCGAAAAAGGAATGGGGCCCACTCTTGTGTAGGACGAATTTGGCGCTCTTCGATGGACGCAGCATGGTCAGGTTCAGGTCCGCTCTCTAGCAAATCACTGCTCGATCGCCAGTCGCAATTGGCAACGCGCGAGTCGGTCGTTCGTTCCTTTCATGCTTTGGTTCGGTTTCTTCGACCGTTTCAGTCGCCTATCCATGAGCTTCACGACGATGGCTCGGCACCTCCGCGCAGTCGTTCCCTGCGAGGCCCATCGATCAACGAAAGCAAAGCTTTCCCATGTCTCGAACGAGGACCCCATGACCAATACCCGACGAACCCAACTCCCGATGGTCTTACCGAGGACCCCCTGGTGCCGACGAACGGTCGGCGCGCTCGCATTCCTCGGCCTCGTCGCGGGTTGCGCTCCCGCAGCGCCGAGCGATGAAGCCCTCCAATCGTCGATCGTGGTCACGCTGCGCGCGCCTCAGGCCGACTTCGGCTCCTATCGCACGTACCACCTGCGGCCGGAGATCCGCGAGCTAACCGGCGACGGCACCGCAACGACGACGCTCGACGCGAACATCGCCAATCCGCTTCTCGACGAAACGAACAAGCAAATGTCCGCGCGTGGCTACCAGTCGGTCGATGTCGCGGCTACCGCCGACCTCGCCGTCGAGATGATCTACGTGTCTTCGCAATGGGTATCGACCTACTGCTACTCGTGGTGGGATCCGTATTACTGGGGCTACGCCGGTTGGTACTACTATCCGTATTACGACTGCAGCGCCGCCACCTGGCAGACCAACACCCTGGCGACGATGATCACCGATCTCGCTGCGAGTCGTGAAGCGAATCCAAGCGGCGCGACCGGAAAACAGCAGCAAGTGTTGGGCGGCATCTGGTTCTCCGGCATCAGCGGGTACGTGATCTCGGCGAGCGACTCGTTGCAGAAGGGGATCGACGGAATCGATCAAGCCTTCACGCAATCCCCCTACCTCGTTAGTCGCTGAGTGGAAGAGGAGCCAATCATGAAAGTGAATCTGTCGGTGAACCTATTGGGAATCGCGCTCTTCGCTGCGCATGCCGTCCATGCGCAGACTCAGCCCGCGGGCTCGCCCCCGCCGCAGCCCATGCCCATGAATGCGCCGCCTCCGAGTGGCCCGCTTCCGCCGTATGGCTCGCCGCAGGTCGTGGACGCTCCCATGGCCGGGGAGCAGCCCGAATCACGACAGGGACGCGGCACGCACGAGGGCAAATTCATGTTCGGCGGCAGTTGGGACATCGGCGTCCCGATCGGCAGCGCTCATTCCTTCACCGCCAACACGAGCGCCGTCGGCTTCGAGCTGCTCGGCCAATATTGGCTCATGTCGCGCGTCACGGTGGGGGCGAGCCTCGATTGGCAAACCTACTGGGACACCCGGCCGCGCCAGACCTACGCGGTGGGGGACAATGGCGCCATCACCGCCACGGCGGACAACAGCATTCGAAATGGCGCCGCCCGCGCGATCGCGCGCTACTACTTCCTCGATCAGGGGGTGGCATTGCCCTACGCCGGGTTGAACCTCGGCCTGGGGTGGTCGACGTTTCAAACGGCGGCTTCGACCGTCTCCCTCTACGACAATACACTCTCCGTCTTGCTCGGCGCCGAGATCGGTTCGCTGTTCGTGCTGGAGCGCGATGTGCCGATTCTCACCGTCGGCGCCAGGTACAGCACGCTCCCGGCCGCAGACTTTTTAGCCGTAACCAACGTTCAATCGCTCACGTTTCAGGTCGGTCTGATGACCCCCTGAAGTGAGTGAGGATCAAGGAGCGCCGCGGACGAGAACGCGCTCTTGCGAGAGGCTGAGATTCCCCATGGGCATCTCCAACTTCTCGAGCATTCCCTTGTCGTCCGCGGTTGCAACGGCGGCCATGGGCCCGAGCATGACCTTGATGCGACGCTCCCCTTTCGATTCCGTCTTGTAGGACACTTCGACCGGCGCCGTCGGATTGATGCTGGCGTGGTACTGCTCCATTTTGAGCTCGCGCGACTTGCCGCTCAGTAGCTCGGCCGCGACGAGACCGCTCGTGATCTTATCCGTAGCGAGCCCTCGCTTCGACTTCGTCTTGAATTTGCCGGACACGCTCTTGCCGCCGTGCTGCCCTTTGTAGGTGTATTCCTGCGGGCCGATCCTCTTCAGCGAGATGTTCACGCTGAGCTCGCCACCCTCGCTGCCGGCATAGACCGCCTCCAGCAGCTTTCCGTCGGAATCCCAGATTTCGCTGCTCGCGGCGTCCGAAATCGCGAGATCGCTCACTGACCGAGGGATGAAGGTCGTGGAGCGCGACAAGTAGGTCATTTTGCCTTTCTTGTCCGAGAGGACCACCTGGGACGAGAAGCCCGCAGGATGCCCGGCGATCTTGTCGACATAGACCTGGACCGACTTGGTCGGGTTGACATCCATGTCGGCGATCTTGAGTGACCCCGCGAAGGCCTTGGTCATGCGACGAAAGCTGTCGTTATAGCCGAGCTCGTCGTGGACGCAGAGCATCGGCGTCACCGGATGTTGGTAGAACATCGTCTTCAGCTCGCCGAGAGCTTGCCCTTGCGGCGTCTTCGCCAGGTACTGCGCTTCGAGGAAGACCGCGGGATAATCACCCACCAGCGAAACGTCCGCCACTTTGAACAGCTTAATGTCCACGTGCTTGGCGGCTTCGTTCGTGAACATGAGCAGCGTCCCGCCCGGGTCGACGGGGTTCTTGTAGACGAAACACTCGACGGGCGATTGGGTGCCCACGGGAATCGTCACCTGAAACGAGTTCTCGTGGCTCTCGCTCTTGGCGGCCCCTTCAATCTCGGCTTCTCCCGAGAGCTTCTCGACTTGGATCGCCTTCTTGGCGAGAGGTTCGATCTCTCGTTTGTAGAGGGCTTCGGGATCGAACTCGCCGCCTTGTGATTCGCCGGCAGCAGGTGCCGCCGACGCAGGCCCCGCCTTCTTGGCGCCCGAGCAGGCGCTGGTCGCGCATCCAGTGACGATGGCGGCGAAGATGAACCGCGCTGCGACGCGCGAAGATTGGTCAGCCATGGCCCGTTCTCCCCTTTCGGTCGTGCAACCTGCCAACACGCGACGAAAGTGGAGCACCATCGCAAATGCCGGTGCCCCATCGCGCGCACGTGCGCGGATCACATTCTCGATATCGTATCCAATGATGGCGACCCAGACCACTGTGCGACATCGATGCGATGCCTTGACACGTCTACCTACTTTGCTGCCAATCGGTGTTGATAGTGGGGGTTACCCGCACCTGGTGGGGCGGCTTCGCCTCATTGACCAGGCACGCGATTAAAGGGGACAAGCAGCGCTCGCCACCGACGAGCTCGCGCCGCATCACCGCGGGACTCGGAGGCGAGCTCATTGAAAACATCGAGCGACGTGTCCGCGCCGGAGTCGACGGCGGCGTCGATCGAAACGTCGATCGACGCTTCGATCGCGGTATCGACTGACTCGTCGCTTCGGGCATTCTGCGCGGCATCGCCGGAAGCGTCGCGGGCGTCTAGACCAAACTCCGCTCTGGTCGTTCATAAAATGCGTCCGGGCGGTGTCGGTGCGCGCCTCGCACGGAATTGCAACGCGCGATCGACGCTCGCTCGCTGCGACGCAGCGCGGGGCAAAGTGATTTTCGATCGCGATGGGTGGTGTTTTTGTCGAGCGAGTTGTCTATGGTCGCCGCCCTCAACCCCAACCACGCGAGGCCATGGTTTTGTTTTGCCAACGCTACGCTTGGTCGGTGCTGTTCAGCGCCTTCCTCGCGGTTCACTGCAAGGGATACGAAAACGACAACGCCCCGGAAAGGGGCCCCGGCAACGAAGACGCCGGTCTTTCCCGCGACACACGCACCGCGGACGACGCGCTCATCACCGGCGACGCGCGCAGCGCCGATGCTGCGAACGACGCGCCATCGGTGCCGCCCGACGCGACCCCGCCCGACGCCGCACGCGACGGTTTCTCCATCGCGGACCTCACAACGGATGTCCCAACCATCGACGCGCGCGGCGACGGTCCTCCGACGTCGCCCGATGCTCCCTCGAGTGTCGATGCCTCGCGCGATGCCTCCTCGACGTCGCCCGATGCTCCTTCGATCGCCGACGCCTTGGCCGACACAGGACCGGGCCGCGACGCGGGGGGCGGCGGGACGACGGACGCCGGCCCTCCCACAGGAAAGCCCGGCTTCTTGCATACCGATGGTGCGCGCATCGTCGATTCGAAAGGCAACGTCGTGCGCCTCACCGGCCTCAGTTGGTTCGGTTTGGAGACGTCGGCCTACGTGCCTCATGGCCTCTGGTCGCGCAGCATGGATGAGCTGCTCGATAAGGTCGCGTCGCTCGGCTACAACAGCCTCAGGCTCCCCTTCTGCAGTCAGCTCTTCGATGCCGGAAGTACGCCCAATGGCTTCGATGAGTCCAAGAACCCCGCCTTGAAGGGGCTGACCGGCCTGCAAATCATGGACAAGGTCGTCGAGGGGGCGCAAAAGAGAGGTCTGCGCATCCTGCTCGATCGCCATCGCCCCGATTCCGCGGGGCAGTCAGCGCTCTGGTACACGTCGAGCTATTCCGAGGATCGCTGGATCAACGACTGGACGATGCTCGCCCAGCGCTACGCCGGCAATCCGACGGTGATCGGCGCCGACCTGCACAACGAGCCTCACGGCAACGCGACGTGGGGCGACGGCAACATGACGACCGATTGGCGTCTCGCTGCCGAGCGCGCGGGCAATGCCATTCTCGCGGTCAATCCCGATTGGCTCATCGTCGTGGAAGGTATCGAGGTGACGGGAGGTAACTACTATTGGTGGGGCGGCAACTTGCGGAATGCAGGTACCGCGCCGGTTCGGCTGAATGTCCCGCAGCGCCTCGTCTATTCGACGCACGATTACCCGAGCTCCCTGCACGCGCAGTCGTGGTTCTCCGACCCCAGCTATCCCGCCAACCTCCCCGGCGTGTGGGACGCCAACTGGGGCTATCTCGTCAAACAGAACATTGCTCCCGTCCTTCTCGGCGAGTTCGGTACCAAGTACCAGACCGACTCGGACAAGCAGTGGCTCTCCTCGTTCGGCTCGTACATTACGAGCAACGGCCTGAGCTTCGCCTTCTGGTGTCTCAATCCGAATTCGGGCGACACCGGGGGCATTCTGCAGAACGACTGGCTGACCGTGGACGCCAACAAGCACGGCGCGCTCATGCCGCTCTTGGCCCCGAAGATTCCGTGATCGATATGGGCTGAGTTGGGCCATTTCACACTTGAACGACCGCGGCGGGGCTGGGCCAGAATGTCCCGCCGCGGGCCCGGGCGAACGGACTCGTTACCCGTTCGTCACGTCGATCAAGCGGCGTTCGCGACGAATTTCCCGCGCTTCTGATAAGATGGGTTGCCGTCCCTCGTTATACTTTCCGAACGGGACGAGACACCATGTTCGCCCACTGCAAACTTCTGATGGTTGTGGTGTTCGTTTTGACCCTCGGCGCTTGCGCGTCGACCCGCCCGCGTAAACCGGTCCAAGGCCTGCACGAAGAAGCAACGGGCCAACAAACGGCGCCCGCTGCGATGGCCCAGCAAGCGAACTTCTCGAGGCGTATCCCCGTAGGTGCTCCTGGTGGGAAAGGGGGCGGGTCGCGGAGCTTCGAGGCAGTCTCGGAGTCGACCGGGCAAGCCGACACCTACGGCACCTCGGTCGCGGGTACTCTAGACAAGGCGGAGGCGTCCACGACCGTGGCGCACCCGCCCGGTGTGGAAGTGGGTTCATCGTCGACCGGCGTGACGGAAAGCGCTCAGCAACGACAGGGCGAGCCGCCCACCGCCGCTTATGGAGCACCGGTGCCGCCCGCGGCGCCCGAAGGGGGTCAGCCACCGGCTCGACCACCCAGCGCCGCCGACGTGGTGCCTGGCCAGATGCTCGTCTACACGGCGAACCTGATGATGGCCGTGTACCAGGTCGAGCAGGGCCTCGCGACCGTCGAACGCGTGGCGCGTGAGCTCGACGGCTACTTGGCAACGAGGGGCGATCTCGCGATCACGATCCGCGTCCCGCGCGCCAAATTCGAAATCGCGCTGAAAGCGATCGAAGGCTCCGGCGACGTTCTGCATCGCGACATCAAGGCGGAAGACGTCACCGACGAGTTCTTCGATACCGAAGTACGCGTGCGCAACGCGCGCGCCATGCGCGACCGGCTCGCCAAGTTGCTGCAGCAAGCCGCCGTCAAGGAAGCGCTGGAAATCGAAAAAGAGCTGGCCCGCGTAACGCAAGAGATCGAGCTTCTCGAAGGCAAGTTGAAGCTCTTGCGCAGCCGCGTGGCGTACTCGACCATCAACGTTGCGTTCCGCCCACGCGGGGCCGTCATCGACACCCGCCCGACGCGACTCCCCTTTCCTTGGCTGGAACAACTGGGATTGGGCAACCTGCTTCGACTCGACGACAGCGAGTGACTGCATGAAGACGACCTTACGAACTTGGGGAATCGTGGCCGTTGCCGCTTCGCTCGCCGTCTCGACGGGGTGCGGCCGCCCCTTTCACGTCAAGACCGCGCCCGGCTTCATCGAGCTCGAATCGCACCCAGCCGAAGGCTACCTCTATCGAGCCACTACCCCCGACGGCGTCGTCATCGGCGTGCGGGTCGTCGATGAGGAGGAGCGCGGCGACCTGCCATTTTGGGTGAAGAGCGTCACCCTTCAGATGCGCGACATCAAAGGCTACGCGCTGATCGATGCCGCCGACACGAGAAGCGCCGACGGCACCCCCGGTAAGAGGCTGCGGTTCGGCAGAGATGAAGGCAAAAAGCCGTACCTTTACGACCTTACGCTCTTTCGCACGACGAACCGTCTCTTCTTGGTCGAGTCCGGGGGGCCCAAAGATCAAGTGGAGCGCGCGCGCCCGAGCCTCGACTGGATGGTCTCGACCCTCAAGGTCCGGTGCAATTCTTTCGTTTCGCCGGTGCTTGCATCACGCACCTGCAATCGCTGGTGACGGCGGTCGGGCGGCTCCCTGTGGACTCGGGCCTTCGGGGCGTCGACATAAGGCCGCGTCTCACCTAGCCTAAAGGCATGTGCATCATCTGTATCGATTTCGCGCGGGGCGCGCTGAAGATCAACGAAGCCCGTCGTGCGCTCGGCGAAATGCGAAGCACGCTCGATCCCCAACACGTTCGCGAAGTCGAGCAGCAACTCGAAAAAGCCGAGCGCAATCCGCCCGCCAAGGGAACGCCTTGACGATCGCGCGCTCGCGTTTCGAAAGTCGCCAGCGATCGTCGATGTGGCATGGCACCGAGCGGCATCGCTCGCGGCCAGGCGGGCCGTGACGCAGCTTTCGAGACGGGCTACTGCGCTTCTAGGGTATCGAGGTCCAAATCGAGGCCTGGCTCGGACGACGTCGTGTCGTTAGAACCCGATCCGGACGCCGCGGGGGGCGTAGCCGCTGGCGGCGCGGGCGCCGCGGATTTCGCGGCGGCTTTGGTCGACGCGCTCGCCGTCTCCGAAGGGAGCGACGGGAGCGCAGCGGGGATCGCTCCGTACGGAGGCGAGCCAGCCGTCGCATACGGCGCATATGGCCCGTTGGGCGCCGTCGCAAGCGACGGTCCGACGCGCATGGCAGAGCCGGGGTCGACACCGTCGTTGTAAGCATTGATAGCGTCCCAAAGATGCGGTTGCGCATTCAGCATGAGCACCATGCCGGTGATGTACGCGGCGATCCCGCCCACCACCATGGTGCCACCGATCGCCTCTTGGGTGCCGCTGCGCTCGTTGTCCGGCCCGCTGGAGCTCGCGGCATAGAGAATCCCTCCACCGATCGCGCTCGCCACGCCGCCGAGCGCCGTCGTGACGCCTGCGATCATGTTCGTCCGATACGACTTGGCGTACCGCTCGGCTTCGGAATTGCCCTGCACGGCCTCGCGCAGATCGCCTCCGAATCCGCCCCCTGGGAAAACCCTTCCTTCACGGATGTAGACGGGCGTGCCTCCTTGCATGACGACGGCAACGCGCGGATGCGGCTTCGGCGCATAACTCGTGGAACATCCCGAAAGCGCGAACGTGCTGACACTGATCGCAGAAATCGCTCGACGAAGTTTCACGCGGCTCCCTCCAAGCAAATGAACGAGGGCGGCGACGCTACCATCCTCACCGGAGCTGGCGAGTTTTCGGCGAAGTGTGACGACGAAACGAGCTCGCTTCGAAGCGAGCGCATTCTCGTCATTCTCCGTTGACACGAGCGACTCGGTGAACTAAGCGCTCCGCGATCGCTCGCACTCAGTTTTCGTCGCTCTGAGGAACGTCGATCTCCGGCCAACGCTTGGCGCACGGGCGCTCGGCAGCAAACTCGAAATAGCGGCGCGCCTCGCGAAGGTCGACGGAGGTCACGCATTTGGTGACGTCGTCGTTGAGGTCCTCGTGCATGAGCGCTTGCTCCTCGCGCACGTGTTGCAACCCGAAGGAGTGCCCCATCTCGTGCGCGATGGCTGGCCTCAGCATATCCCCTTCGATGCGATCGGTGATGACGACGATGAGCGACGACTCGAGTGTGCTCCCTGGATGATAGAACGCCGCCCGCGCATCCGAGACCATCGCCGGGAATCGATTGAACGCGGCGCGCGCGCCCACCTTGACGATGGCGTTCTGCTCGGTTTCGGTCACGTCCACGCGCTTGTCGAACACGAGGTCGAAGTGCAGCACCCCCCCCGTGGCCGCTTCCCACATGACGGCGGCATCCTTGATGCGCTCTTGCTCTTGTGCGGTGAAGCGCTCGTCGACGTAATACGTCTTCGAACCCATGCAGCCCGCAAGCAGGCCAGAAATCGTCAACACCGTCGCCCCCATGAATCGAACGCAAAGCATGTTGTCAGCGTCGGCAGCGGGGATGGCGAGAACGCCGCCGAGATCTCTCTTAGCGAACGCCTGTAGCCAATCCAACTACGATCTGCTCTTTTTACGCACATTCGTCGGAAACGCTGATTCTCGTTACCGCCCTCGAGCAAAAATCTATTCGTGCCGAATCGCCGTTCAGCGGTTTCCAATCGGATACCGAGTGTCCACGCGGCTCGCGAGCACGAGATAGGCGCCAATGAGAACGAGCCCCGCGCCGAGCACGCCGCGAAGGGTCACGGGCTCCCCCCAAACGACGGCACCGACGAACAAGGCAACGACCGGCTCGATCAACGTGAGAACCGCCGCGCGACTGGCCGGCACGCGACGCAGCCCGCTCAAGTAGGCGAACGTGCCCCCCGAAGAAAGCAGCACCGCGCCTGCGACGACGTATCCGATCGCAACCGGCGTACCGCCGCGGCTCGCGAAGAGAAGCGGCGTCACGAGCAGCGCCGATGCGGCCGCGTGGTACGCGAGGAGCTCCAGCACGGAGAAGTCGCGCTCGAGCCGCTTGTTGAGAAGCGTCGTCATCGCATAAAAAACGGCGCTCGCAC
>Ga0111539_10011897_pt1 | contig 10908 bp, 7 predicted proteins | sample RhiMethybrSRZTD1_FD_79667 | JGI IMG/M metagenome (GOLD analysis project Ga0111539, IMG submission 79667) | Populus rhizosphere microbial communities from Tennessee, USA - Rhizosphere MetaG P. TD hybrid SRZTD1 (version 2) (version 2) | ecosystem: Host-associated > Plants > Roots > Rhizosphere >... | reverse complement strand
TGACTGACGACGATGACGGTCGCGCCGCGTTGCTTCAACTCGTGCAGCGCCGCGGCAAGCGCAGTCTCGCCTTCTGCGTCCAGATTTGCATTGGGTTCGTCGAGCACCACTAACCGCGGCGCCCCGTACAGGGCTCGCGCGAGCGCGATACGCTGGCGCTGCCCGCCGGATAATGTGGCCCCCGCGTCGCCGAGCGGTGTGTCGTACCCCTGCGGCAGGCGCAGGATCATCTCGTGCGCATGCGCGAGGCGTGCCGCTTCGACGACGCGCCCGTCGTCGACAGCGCCGAGCCGGGCGATGTTTTCGGCCACAGTACCTGCGAACAGCTCGGCGTCCTGGGGCAGATAGCCCACGTGCAGGCCCAATGCATCGCGATCCCATTGCGCGATGTTGGCGCCGTCGAGCCGCACAACGCCGGACTGCGGCTTCCATATGCCCAGCATGAGGCGCAGCAAGGTCGTCTTCCCGGCGCCGCTCGGTCCAACCAGCCCCAGGCTCTCCCCTGCGTCGAGGCTGAAGCTCACCCCCTTAATCAGGGTCGCCCCCTGAACCGCCGTAGCGAACACGACGCGCTCGAGATCGACCCGGCCTTGCGGAGCGGGCAGTGCAAGCAGCTCCTGCGTGGCCGGTACGCTCCCCGGCCGCTCGATCCGTTGCCACGCGGCGCGCGCTTCGACGAACGTCTTCCAGCCGGAGATCAACTGCTCGACCGGCTGGAGCGCGCGACTGAGCAGGATCGTCGCCCCGATCATGATGCCGGGCGACGCGTTCTCGCCCACGACCAGCCAGGCGCCGATGCCGAGCAGCGCGGCCTGCAACCCCTGGCGAGCGATACGCGCGGCAGCCGCAAGCCGTGCCGAACGCTCGGCCAGTCCGGAACGGCTTTCGAGCAGTGCTTCGTGCCGGGTGCGCCAGGCCTGCACCGCCGCAGCGCCCATGCCCATCCCGGCGATCACGTCGGCGTGGCGCAGCAGCGATTGCGTGTGGCGCTGGATCGTTCGACCTTGCAGCTGCGCGCCTTCGGCCGCGCGGCGCGTCAGGTAGTCGGTCACGAGAGCGAGCAGGAACAACGACACGGCGCCAACTGCCGCCGCCACGCCGAGCAGCGGATGCAGCAGCGTGATGGCCAGCAAGTACACCGGCACCCATGGCGCGTCGAACAGCGCCATGACGCCGCTGCTGGCGAGGAACGCACGCAGCGAACCGATGTCGCGCAGAACGTCGGCATCGCCGGACCGCGCCGGCTGCGCAGCACGCTGCAACGAAGCGCGCAAAGCGACAGGCGACAATTGCCGGTCGAGCAAGGCGCCGGCCCACGCCAACGCGCGCGAGCGCACCACGTCCATGCCATACGCGAGTCCCAGCGCCAGTACCACCAGCACGCTCAGCATCGTCAGTGTTTCCAGGCTGCGACTCGAGAACACGCGGTCGAATACCTGCATCATGAACACTGCCGGCATCATCAGCATCAGGTTGAGCACCAGGCTCGCTCCTGCGGCGAGCAGGACGAAGGGTCGCAGTGTTCTTACAAACAGCCAGCGCATGTTCAGGGTTTCCCGGCGTGTCGATGGATCGGTTCGCTCGCGATAGCGCTGCGCGCATCGAGACTTGCCGCGCAACCTGTGTCGATATACGGAGCGAACGCCGGGTCGGAGACACCACCCCGCGCAATTTCTTCCCGCTCATGGGCGGGGCGGGGCAGGAGCAGAAGCTACCAGAGCTTGACGCAGTTGCCGGTGAGCAGGTAAGGCGCCGGCGATGTGCCCGCGCGCGCCGGGGTATCCTCGATCGAAACAGCCAGTCGCGGCACGCTGGACAGCAATCTTTCCGAGGTATCCGCCATCTGGAAGGAACCTTTGCCCTCGGCGGGCACCACGCCGAGCGGGAAGGCTACTCCGTCTTTGGGCAGCGCCCAGAGCTGCAATACCTTGCCCGGTGGCACGTCGACTTTTCGCAGGATCTTGATCGACATCGTCTTGCCGTGGCGGGTCGAGCTTGCGAGAACCACCGGATTGTTGGCGGCATCCGTGAGCAAGCCGACGTAGCTCGCGGGCAGCGTTCCGCGCTCCTGCACGATTTCGTCCACCGGCACCACTGCAGTCGGGTAAAGCCTCACCAGTCCGAGCGTTGCTGCCACCCCGAAGGCCACGCCAAGGACCGGTTTGAGCCAGGCGAGCCGGGCGGTTCCGGCGAGCCAGGCCGATGCCGGTGCAACCGGTCGTGAGCTCCGGCCGCCGGTCCTGCGATCGATGGCATCCCAGACGGCGGCGGAAGGCTGCTCCGTCGGTACCGACCGTGCAAGCGGCGTCAATTGCTGCTCCCAGGCCTGAACCGCCTGCCGTGCCGCCGGCAGTGCCCGCTGAATCGTCTGAAACCGGCGTCGTACCCGCGCGCTCATCATGCCGAACACGTACTCGGCAGCGAGGCGATCGAGGAGTTCCGGGCGATCGTAATTCATGCCAGCGACTGCAGGCAGCGCTTCAGTTTTTCCAGCCCGCGCCGCAGCCAGACCTTGACGCTCCCGATGGGCGAGCCGACATGACTGGCGACCTCGGAATGGCTGAGCCCATGGTAATAGACAAGCGCCAGGCACTGGCGCTGCACGCCATCGATCGCATCCAGGCAGTCGCGGATCGCCAGCGCATCCGCAGCCTGCTCCAATAACCCCAACGGGCCGGGGCGCTCGTCTTCGATCTCGTGGGCGGCTGCGCTCTCCCGGTCTTCCAGGGAATCCGCGCTGTGGCGGGCGCCGCTGCGCAGTTCATCCAGGGCGCGATTGCGCACGATAGCCGTCAGCCAGGTCATCGGCTGGCTCAACGCGGCCTGATAGCCGGCGGCCCGATTCCACGCGTTGACAAATGCATCCTGCAGCACCTCTTCCGCGCGGTCCCGCTGTCTGACTATGCGAAGCGCCACGCCAAATAGAGACGGTGCGGTCGCATCGTACAGTTGGCGAAACGCCGTCCGATCGCCCAGCGCGACACGGGCGAGGAGTTGCTGGAGGTCGGCCGATCCGATCATGGCTGCCATATGTTCTCAGCCGTCGAATTCCCGGACGCAAGCCTGGGGATCATAAGCCAAATGCCGATCCCGTAGCGTCCCGCAATTCGCCGGTCTACATTATCTTGCGACCCCCCTGCAGGGGCCCATTTGCAAGCACGTCATTCAAAACCGCGGCCTCCTCAAAAGGGGTGACCCACCTGGGTGATCCTCTCCAAGTGACGGTCATGGCGGCGTGTGGCACCGTGCCTATATACGAAGGGACTCCCGGATTGGAGACACTCCCGTCGCAGATTTATTTCCCGGCGCGTGGGCGGGGGCTAGGGCTAACGGAGCTTGACACGATTTAGGATCCGCACTATTCCCGTTTGCGGCGATGCCGCTCAAGCGGGCATTTCTCATGGTTCGCATGAGAATTTGGAATGGGGCCGCGCCACCGGCCTTTCCAACGGCGATTCCCGAATTAGCCATAGCCGCCCCGTTCGGTGCGAGACAGGTTTTCGCGGGCGGCGCGCGACGGCCAGGACAGAACGCGATAGGCTACGCGGCGTATCGTTAGATCCAGCGCTATCGCCGCGCGCACTATCTGGTCGCCAGCATATTCGGTGCGCAAGCGGCGCGCCTCGCGTTCGTAACGTTGCAGCTCAATGAGTCGGTCCATCGTGGTCTCCTTGTCGTGATTGACAGCGCCACGATAGGCTCGCACAATATATTTGTGAAACGAATTCTTTAAATACTACTCATTAACTTTATTCATCAATAGATATTTCAATCATGGCGACCAGCAACCTCGACATCGACCTCTTGCGCAGTTTTGCCGCCATCGCCGACACCGGCAGCTTCACCGCGGCCGCCGAACTGGTGGCACGCACCCAGTCGGCGGTGAGTATCCAGATCAAGCGGCTGGAGGAAACTCTCGGACAAAAGGTGTTCGAGCGCACCAGCCGTTCGCTCGCCCTGACGTCGGCGGGCGAGACGCTGCTCGGTTACGCACGGCGCATCCTTGAATTGAACGACGAGTCGGTCAGGCGCATTGCCGAACCGCCCGTGACGGGTGTGATACGCCTGGGCATCACGGAATATTTCGTGCCGACCGAGCTGCCGCGCCTGCTAGGGCGTTTCGCGGCGGCTTATCGGGGCGTGCAGCTCGAGGTGCGCATGGGGCTCTCGCGGGATCTGCGCGAGTCCATGACCGCCGGCGATCTGGATGCCGTGATCGTGCGTCTCGCTCCGCGCGAGCGGAGCAAGGCGATATGGAGCGAAGCGCAAGTCTGGGTGGCGCGGGAAGATTTCGATCTCGAGCGCGGCGATACCGTGCCGCTCGCGCTGCTGCCCGCTCCCTGCGTGCTGCGCGAGCACGCGATTGAATCCATGAAGCGATTGAAGCGCCCGTGGAAAGTCAGCTTCACCGGATCGAGCATGGCAAGCATTCAGGTCGCGGTGAGCGCCGGGCTGGGCGCCTCCATCATCCCGCGCTCTTCGGTTCTACCGGGAATGAAAATCCTGAGCGCCGGGCGCGACTATCCCGATCCGGGACCGCTTTGTATCGGCGTGATGCATGGAGCAAAAGCGCGCCGGGACATCGTTACCGCACTAGAGCAAATCATCCGGCAAACGCTTGCCGTGCTCGCGGTGAGCCGGATGGCGGCGTGAGTCGATTCCGTTCTAACTCGTTTTAGTATCGACAGCGTGGCCAGCGTTCTGGGACACGCAACGGCGGCGAAATAGGCGCATGAGATCGTGACGTGCCCAACAAATCGAGGGCCAATCATGTGAATTGTGCGGAGCGTATCCGACTGCCGGTCAAAATCGATCATGTGACTGTGTGACACGTGGTCTCTATCACTTTCGCGCAAGCATGTATCTGATTCGCATAGCATTCCCGAACTGACGTCGCGTCGGGATCCAGGAGCACCGCGGGAAAAAGTGATACGAAATTGAGACGTTGCGACCGCAATCCCATGGTCGAAAACGCGCAACGTCTTGATTGATGGTGGGTCTGGAAGGACTCGAACCTTCGACCAAGGCATTATACGGTTTCTCTCAATCTTCCTTGGAATTGTTGGACTGCTTACAAGCTTCCAGCCACTATTACCTCAATCGAGATGCTGGCACATCTAGCGCGTTCGGCCGGCAAAGCACTCGAACGAGCGCTTGAGTTAAACACAATAAATCCACGACAGACTTCGGCCACTCGGCATCTAAGGTACTTATTCAACAAATCGCGCTGGCGTGGACTGCAGCAAAGGAAGATTGGCCAATCGCCAGACCTGACGCCATCCGAAGAACCCGCACTACCGGCTTCATGGAGTTTCTTACCCGAGGCGCGCATAACGCCAGATCCTCATCTCCAGCACGGGGAAACCGAAGAGCTTATGCTTCAGGCGGAAGAGCGCGATCCGCCTGATAATTGCCGTGAGGAAATTCTTCTTCGCAACCCTCTCCCGATACAGCAGAAAGATGAGCGTCCTCGCGCGATCCGCTTTCTTCTGATAAGCGGGAGACAGGAAGGCCTTGACGCCGTAGTTGCTGTAGAACCCGTTCGCCCCATGGGTTGACCACTGCGTAAGGTCTTGCGGCAGATCAAGCGTCGTCTCCCGCGTATGTGGCGAGTTGGCGAGCCGCACTCCGGGCAGAGGGGTGAAGTAAAACAGGAAAATATTCGTCTTCGGGTTCGCACGGTAGATCCTGGCGACCAGATCGAGCGTGGCATCCAGAGCCCCCTCCGGTTCCCCGGGAACACCGATCACGAAGGAGATGTGAGGAACGATATCGTATCTGCCCAGCGCCTCCGCGGCGCCGACCGTTTGTTCTCCGGTGATGGGTTTTTTGAAAACCTCCATCAGCTCCTGGGATCCCGTTTCCGCCCCGATGAAGACGCCGGAACAACCACTCTGCTTCAGAACGCGCAGCGTTTCGTCGTCGAACTTGTGGATGACGTTCGAGGTTCCCGTCGCCTCCCACTCGAACTTGCCGCCCAACCCGCGCTTGACGATGAGTTCGCTGATTTCGCGGACCCGTTTCGCACTGACGAAGTAGTTCGCGTCATCGTAGAGGATTTTGGTCACACCCAAGGTGTTGACGAGATGCTCGATATCGTCCACCACGCGTTCCGGAGAAAGCGCGTACCAGCGCGGCCCGAACAAGGCGTCGTTGGAGCAGAAGGTGCATTGGTACGGGCAACCGTAGCTGCTGAAGTAGCTGATCGTCCGTTTGCCGTCGCGCGGCACGCCGGCTTCCAGATGCGCTTTGACGTCGATTAGGTGGTAAGGGAGCGGCGGAATGCTGTTGATGTCGACGACGGGCCGTTCGGGCGTGACCACTATCCGGCCTTCTTTCTTGTACGCGATTCCCCGCAGATCGTCCAGCGGCAGATTTCGGCTCAATCGATAAAGCAGCTCGAGGAAAGTGGCTTCTCCCTGTCCTCGAACGACAATGTCCACGTCTCGATCCTCGATGGTTGGACGGGTCAGCATGCTGGGAAACCAGCCGCCCCAGACGATGGGCAGCGATGGGTGCGTTGCTCGCACCAGCCGGGTGATCTCAAGCGCCTGATAAAGCTGATGCCCCGCAGTGCAGCTGACCCCGAAACACATGGCGCCGTCGACGCTGCGGAGCACCGCCTGCGCGACATCTTTCTCCATGATGGCATCGACGATTCTCACCCGATAGCCGGCCTGCTCCAGCGCGCCCGAGAGGGCCAGCACCGACAAGGGCGCCCTCGAATCAAAACCCTCGTCGAAGATGGAGCGCGATTCTCCCGACACTATCTGGGGATAAAACAATGCAACTGTCGCGCCGGTCACCGCCGGAAAATCCCTGATGTTCAGTACACCCGGCTTCTTGCCTTGTTCGCTCGGCGCAACCGGAGAAACGCTCTTTCGTTCAAACGTCTCGCGAATGTATGTCTGCAAGTCCGACATGCACGCCTCCATTTGTTCCTGTCACGCGACCAGCGAGCACCAGAATACTACTCGCTCTATGCAGGCCGCGGTATCAATGCCCGTTTTCGCTCCGCCGCCTCGATCAGCGCTACCGCCGCGGTGTTGCAGCGCTCGCTAGCGCGTTGAGCCGCGCCTTCTCGCGCGCGACGCGGCTGATTTCGGCGCGAGCCTTCGCCTTGACCACTGCTTGCCGGGCGGCGTCGGTCACCACGAACATCTCGAGCTCCTCGTCATTCTCGTCCGCGACTGGCGTGATCGCCAGATCGGTATAGGACTTCGCGGCGGGGTCGCGACGTATGCGCTCGGCCAGGCGCCGCATCCTGCGATAAAACCATAACATCGGTATGTAGGTGGTCAGGACCTCCCGGCCCCTCCGCGCATAGAACACCAGCGGGTTTTCGAGCGGCAGCCCATGGCGCCGCTGGGTCCGCACCTTCAGTCTGAAGCTGCCGCCCTGCAGCGGGTGCAGCCCCTCGTATACAAAACTCCCATAAAAGTGCGCGATCATGTTCATGAGCGGCGTCGCATCCCGACCCGTCGCAACCGCCCGCTTGAGCAGCGTTTCGATGTGATCCCAACTGTAGTAGAGGTCCCACGCTTTCGCGTATATCCCCTGCCATTCGGCCGCGCTCATTTTCGGGTGCCCGGTGGTAACGTGCTCCACATCGTACTTGTTCATATCGGGGTCCATCCATACGCCCTTCTCGTGCAGATCCCGGTGGTCGGCCGAGCCGGGAAGCGGGGTCAGAATGAAGAACTCAAGCATGTCCACCGGCAGCTCGCGCTGAATGATCCTGATATCACGCTCGATCGTTTCCGGCGTATCCGTCGGGAAGCCCAGAAGGTAGCCGCAATAGGTGATCACACCGACATTGCGCCAGGCCTGCAGCATCTTGCGGTATTCAGTGATCCGGTTGTGGCCCTTGCCCGCCGCTTTCAGGCTCTGCGGGTTGATGTTCTCGAGTCCGATGAACACCCGCCTGCAACCGGCGCGCGCCGCCTTCTCGATGAAGTTCGGGATCTTGTGGCACAAGGTGTCGACCTGAATAAAGCACGATGTCGAGATGCCCTCCTTCTCCCTCAGATGGATCATGCGGTCGAGAATCGCTTCCCAGTTCTTGTTACGCGCAAAATTGTCGTCGGTGATGAAATAGCCGACGACGTCATGCGCCGCGCTGGCCCGGATCAGCCGCTCGACATCATCGGCGTCACGGTAGCGCGACTTGTGCCCCTGGACGTTGATGATCGTGCAGAAACTACAAGTGAACGGGCAGCCACGCCCAGCGTCGAACGCGCCTATCCTGCGTATGTAGCGACTGACGTTCTCGCGCGGCAGAAATGGGGTAGGTTGGCCAATCAACCCCGGCAGATCGCGCATGAAGTTATACAGAGGTTCGAGCCGATGCTCGTAGGCCGCCCGCAGAAGCTCGTCGACACGGCGTTCTTCGCCTTCCCCGGCAAATATGGAAATCCCCATGTCCATGGCTTCCCGGATGTCGCTCGGTAACTCCGGAAGCATGGACACACAACCACTTACGTGAAACCCGCCCACCACAACGGCGATGCCTTCGGCCCTGAACTGACGCGCAATATCCACCGCACGCGGAAACTGATTGGTCTGGACGCCGACCAGGCACACCAGACCGATGTTGCCGTTCGCCTTGAAACGCTCGATGATCGTCCTGATTGGAACTATGGTGTTGGTTTCATCGCAGGCCGCAACGACGATATCGACATCTTCGCCCAGAACCTTGCGTTCCTTTGCATCTCCTACGATGCCGTACAGGCAGGCCAGCGAAGCCGACGGTATGTACGATTTCGTCCACTGGATGACGTAGCCGTCATCATCGTAGTGAGATGGCTTGATCAGTTCTACGTAGAAAGTGCGCCGCTGAGAACTCGTTGCTGCCATGTAACGCTCCCACATTAGTACGACAGTCCCGTGAGTTATCGTAATCCCCGCCCCTTCCCGGAGCAATCGCGGGTCCCAGAATTGCCGCGAAACTGTGACGTTTGCCCCATTAATTATTGAGCGTTCGCGAAATGCTTGACGCTAGCTGCCGGACCGCGGTTACCCGGAGGGCCGGCGCCCGCGGGGCAACAGCTTTCGCCGGATCTGGCCGAGCTCGCGGTGTCCGGCCATAAGGACACCGCCTAGCACCCCCCCCAGAATCACCAGCTCTCTCAGGCTATCGCGCTCGATTGCGCTACTCGTTGCTAGGCACATCGCGTAGGTAATGATCAGAATCGTGCAGGGCTTGAGGAGCTGGCGCAGGCCCAGGCTGCCCAGCGGCAGAACGACGCGACAGTAGTACAGCGCAAAGGCGAGATGCGCCACCCGGGAGACGAGGAGGGCCCATGCTGCACCCGGCGCGCCGTATGCAGGAATCAGCGCAAGGCACAGCCCGATGTTGATCAGCAGCGGCACGTAAGCCGCCCGAATGAAGCGGGTGAACTTTAGTTCGGGATACGCGAACAGGAAACTCTCGGGAAATATCGAGGTGATCCATATAGCAGCGGCCACCCCGAGGATCTTGAGCGCCAGTTCCGACTCCTGGTAACCCGGACCGAAGACGACAAGCAGGATTTCCCTGGCGTAAAGCGAAGTGATAATTATCAGCGGAAAGCTCAGGAACACGATGGCAAGGCGCAGCACCACGGCGAACTCTTCGTCGATGCACTCACCGCGGTGTAGCTTCTGCGCGATCGGCGGGAGCAGAGCCCGCCGCAGACCGAACAGGAGGCCAAGCGGAAAATGCGCGACCTGCTGCGCCGGCACGAAATAGCCGACGGCGCGATCCGCCGCAATCGGCCCCGGGACCTGCGACAGCATGATCACGCTGGTAAGGCGGTTCAACTGAACTGCAAGCTGCACGGGCATCAGCGGTGCAAGCATGATCGACAGGTGTTTCCAGGCCGAAACCGAAAAGCGCAGGCGATAGGGCTGGAACCGCGTGCTGAATAGCCGGTGCCAGGAAAACGTGGCCAGCAGGTTGATGCAGGCGCTGGCGGCGAACAGCACGAGCAGGCCTGCATCCAGATAAAGCGATACGCATCCTACGATCGCGGTAACGCTGCCGATGATGATCGTAAACGCGCTCGGGATGGCCATGCGTTCGAATGCGGTGTGATAGGCGGTGAACGCGTCCTTGAATGCGTCGATCACGAGGGCGCTTCCGGCTATTGCCGCGAGCGGCAGAAACTCGGGCGTCGGTTGCATGAGCCAGGAAATAAGTATCAGTGCCGCGTAAGCCAGCATGCCCAGCAGCAGGCGCAGTGACAGAATCTGCTCCAGCATCGGCCCCGGGTTATCGCGCTGCCGGACGATCTCGCGCACTGCGACGGGGAGCACCCCGACCGTGAATGTAATGCTGAAGAACGCGACGTACGTCCCGACCAGGACGTACTGCCCAAACGCCTCCGGGCCGAGCTCGCGTGCAGCATAGATCGTGAAGAAAAACCACACGCAACGGTCAACGACGTGCGCCACGCCGAAAAAGGAAAAGTTACGAAGGACGGACTGCAGCATGCGGCCCCGTGTGCGATCTACCAGTGGAGGAACGGGTTGGGGTCGATGATCCTCTGCGGAAGATGAAGGCGCAAGGTAAGCGTTCCGGTCCTTAGATCAGGCGGCGAGTTCGAGTGGAGGTTCACCGCGCGGAGTGTCGGCGAGATTCCAGGACAGCAGTTCGTCCATCCGGTTGATGGGGTGGTCGGAAATGTGTCCGAGGACGTGGCGCAGGTACCCGCGTGATGCCTATCTCCCAACACCCAACGTTGAAGACCGACAGAAACACTAACCGACAGCTTTTCATACCGGCATCACCATGTGGAAAGACAACTGGGGCAACCAACGGAAAAAGGAAGCTTGGTGCAGAACGGCCGAGGAACAGGATTGCAGATTGCCGCCACCACGGGCGGGCAGTGGCGTTGTTACCTTCGTGCTCCCGCGCCCGCCACTCCC
>Ga0111539_10011895_pt1 | contig 10908 bp, 5 predicted proteins | sample RhiMethybrSRZTD1_FD_79667 | JGI IMG/M metagenome (GOLD analysis project Ga0111539, IMG submission 79667) | Populus rhizosphere microbial communities from Tennessee, USA - Rhizosphere MetaG P. TD hybrid SRZTD1 (version 2) (version 2) | ecosystem: Host-associated > Plants > Roots > Rhizosphere >... | reverse complement strand
TGGCCGTAGAACGCCGTGTGGAGGTCGAGCGTGAAATGCAGCTGCGTTGCCGCGTCGGCCTCGCCGGCGAGCGTCGCACGCGCGCGGTCGAGCTGCCGCTTCTTCCACAATTGATAGAGCTCGTCCAGCCGATCCGTGCGCACCCACAGGGAGACGCCCGTGTAGCGACCGCCTCCTTCGGGCCCCGGAACGAACATGACGTCCGCCTGCCCCAGGCGCACCCACGCCCAGCCCGTCTGTCCCTCCTCCGCGTGGGATCCGACGAGCTCGAACCCGAGCCCGCAATACCACGCCACGGTCGCGTCCACGTCCGGCACGGCGAACATCGGCGTGAGCTTGCGGATCGAGGCCGCGAGCGCGGAGATCGGCGCCGACGTCGAGCCCTCCGGTGCCGGCGTCCTCGCACCGGCGGCGTGCAACCGGCGCATCGCTTCCTGATCGCCGCGCAGCATGGCGAGCGCGAGCGGTGTCCTGCCCCTCGCATCGCGCGCCTCGAGGTCGGCCCCGAGCTCGATCAGCACCTCGAGCGTCCGGTAGTGCTCGCCGGTCCGGAACCGACCGCCGACGAGCCCGTCCGGCGGCGCGATCGCGTAGTGCAGTGCCGTCTGCTCCTGCTCCGTCGGCGACAGCCGGCGGCGGAGCGCGTCCGGGTCCGCAGCGACCACGCGTCGCAGGAGCTCGACGTCGCCGAGGGCGATGGCCGAGAACACGTGGTGTCGCGCACCGCGCCCGACGAGGAGCTCGACCACGTCGCGGCGCGCCTCGTCGAAGACCGTGGCGGCGCCGATCACCTCCAGCCGGTGCGCGTCGCCGGTGCCGTGCACGTCCGAGCCCGCCTCGAGGAGCGCGCGAACCGACTCGATCGGACCGCCGCCCGCGGCGAAGAACAGCGGGATCGCGTTGTCGCCTTCGTCGCGCGCATTCGGGTCCGCTCCGCGCGCGAGCAAGAGGCGCACGGCTTCCGGATGGCGCACGGCCCGGTGCAGCCCGGTCGTTCCGCGATGACGCTCGCGCGCGAGACCGGGATCGCGATCGAGGAGCTCGCGCAGCGCGGGGACGTCGCCCGCAGCGCACGCCGCGAAGAAAGCGTCGAGCCCGGACTCCCGGCGGCGGTCCACCTCGGCCTTCAGCTCGCGCCAGCTCTTGAAGCCGTGCTCGCGGGCGACGTGACGCTGTGCATCGGCGAGGCGCGCGGCCGGGTCGCTCGCGCGCAACGCGCGCAGGCGCTCCTTCGCCAGCTTCCTCAGGTACTCGATAGACGGACGCTCGGGGAGCTCGGAGCTCGTCATGGACAGCCTTCCTTCCGTGAAGCCCGGTGTCCGCGTGCTCGGGCGGGAAGTGGAGGCGTGGGACCGTCGCTCGTCGCCGGGCGGGTGGGTTCGACCCTTCACGCGGACCGTGGCCGCCCCGCGCGGCCGGCGCGGAATGTAGCGCGGCCGAGCGACGAGGCGCCAGGGGTTCGGGCGCGCGCTCTCGTACGATGCCAGTCGAGCGCTCTGGATGGCCGCGCCTCTCCCTTCGCGGATCACCGTGGACATCGGCTCGCGCCGGTGGACCACCGTCGACGCGGGCCGCACCTGGACCGAGTCGGCGCGTCCCGCGCCGCCGGTCGTCGAATGGGACGGCGTCCGCTTCGACCAGCACGTGATCGGGGAGGAAGGACTCGGCCTCGCATCCGCCGTCGACGCAGCGCTCGATCCAGAGCGGCCACGAGCGCTCCTGTTCCTCACGCGCGACGGTGGCGCGTCGTGGGCGAGCGTCGCTCCGGCGCTGTCGTTCCTCGAACGGTTGCGGGCCAGTGCGGGATGGCCGCCGGAGGAGATCCACTCGCTCGCAGTCCATCCAGGCGGCCTCGCCGCGTTCACGTGGGAGGACCCGTGGCTCCACGACGGTCCCCGCTCGCACCTCGTCGTCTCGACCGACGGCGGAGAGTCGTGGCGCTACGCGCGAGTCCCTTCCGGGTGCATCTGGCTCGCCGCGTCAGGCGACGGCCTCCTGCGCGCCTTCGGGTTCCGCGAGCTCGCGAGCACCGCGGACGCCGGCCGATCGATCCAGACGGCGAAGGTCGCCGTGAGCTGGCCCGAGCTACCACCGCGTCCCGAGCGCCTGCTCGGCCTCGTCCGCCACGTGCACATGAGCTCCGCCTCGGAAGGGGTCGGCCTCGTGCTCTGCCAGGAGGACGATCTCGAGTCGCCGCTCGTCGGCCTGGCGTGCTCGGACGACCGTGCGAGGACCTGGACCGTCGTGCGGACGTGGCCGACCGCACGCGATCGCGACCTCAACGCGCGCGGCCTGCTGGCGCTGACGATCCCGAGGTAGCGCAGAGCGGTGAGGACTCGTCCGGCGGCGCGTCCTCGCCGACGAGCCGGAACACCGCGTCGACTCCAGCCGTCTCGCGCGATGCCGTGTCGCGCCGACCGAACGCCGTGAGCGCGCTCGTCCACCGGACACTACCCTCTCGGAGATGTCGAAGTCCTACGCCGCCGTCGTGCTGGCCTTCGCGAGCGGTCTCGCGCAGGAGACGAAGGATCCGAAGCCGCCGATCGTGCACGAGCTCGCGCCGGCGAGCGCTCCCGAAGCCAGCGCGACCGAGGCGCTGACGTTCCACGCGGCGCCGAAACCGCGCGCGGCCGACGCCATCGGCGAGGACTGGCCAGCGTTCCGCGGTCCGCGCGGCGACGGGCGCACGTGCGAGACGCGGCTCGCGACGGAATGGCCCGCGGAGGGACCGCCGCTCGTCTGGGAGCTCGTCGCCGGCAGCGGCTTCGCATCGCCCGTGATCGCCGCGGGGCGGCTCGTGTTCACGTACCGCCAGGAGAAGCGCATCCAGGTCGACTGCCTCGACCCGGAGACCGGCCGCACGTTCTGGCGCTTCTCGTATCCGACCGAGTACCGCGACCGCTACATCGCCAACGACGGTCCGCGCTCGACGCCGGTGATCGCGGACGATTCGGTCTACGTGCACGGTGTACAGGGAGAGCTGGTGTGCCTCGAGCTCGCGACCGGGCGCGTGCGCTGGCAGCGCAACACGTGTCAGGAGTTCGGCATCCCGCTCGACTTCTTCGGCGTCGTGGCGAGCCCGCGCGTCCATGGCGAGCTCCTGATCCAGAACCTCGGGACGCCCGGACCGTGCGTGGCGGCGTTCGAGCGCTCGACCGGGAAGCTCGTGTGGGGTGCGGGGCCGGCCTGGGGACCGAGCTGCTCGTCGCCCGTGCTCGGCGTCGTGGGCGGGAAGGAGCGCCTGTTCGTGCTCGCGGGCGGCGAGTCGCGGCCGCCGACGGGCGGTCTGGTCGTGCTCGAGCCGGCGAGCGGCGCGGTCGTTCACACGTATCCGTTCCGCAGCAAGATCGTCGAGTCGGTGACGGGCTCGAGCCCGGTCGTGGCCGGCGAGCGCGTGTTCGTTAGCGCGTCCTACGGCACGGGCAGCGCGTGCCTCGAGGCGACGGCCGACGGCTTTCGCGAGGCGTGGACGGAGCGCCACATCGGCCTGCAGTTCTCGAGCGCGGTGGTCGACGCAGGTGTGCTCTACCTGATCGACGGCGTCGCCGATCGCTCGGGCGAGCTCGTCGCGCTCGATCCCGCGAACGGGAAGGAGCTCTCGCGCACGGAGCTCGTCTGGGACGAGACCGACGCGGACGGGAAGTCGCGCAGCTTCACGGTCGGCGAGGGCTCGCTCCTCCACGCCGACGGGAAGTTCCTGTGCCTCGGCGACAACGGCCATCTGCTGTGGATCCAAGGCGCCCCGACGGGAGCGAAGGTGCTCGCGCGCGCGCGCCTGTTCGACGCGAACGAGAGCTGGACGCCGCCCGTGGTCGTGAACGGCCTCCTCTACGTGCGCCAGACGCGGGCCGAGCGCGACGGCGACGCTCCCCCGCGACTCCTGTGCTACGACCTGCGCGCCGCGGCGCGCTAGCAGGTCGCGAGCGCGGCCCGCGTTTGCGCGGGAATCCCAGAACTGCGCGGCAGGCGGACGACGCTAACGGGGCGTTCGTCCGCTTCGCACTCGAGCGGCTGTCGCTCGGCGTCGGGAGTGGACGGAGGTCCCGTCACGCCGGAGCCACGCTCCATGAACCGCGCCGCACTCTTCCCGCTCGCCTTCGCCTTCGCCGGCTCGCTCGTCGCCGCGCAATCGCCCTACCAGGCGGCGTTCACGCCCGAGGGAGACTACGCCAACACCTTCTACGTCACGCCCGGCGGCTCGCACGACCTCGTCGGACCGATGGCGCTGCACATGCTGGGCGGCGGCGACTCGGTGCCGGGCGGCGGGACGTACACGAAGGCCGGCATCGGCACCGCGCTCTTCTACTCGCAGTGGACCGAGGGGCTCGGGCAGGACTTCCAGTACGACCTCCTGAAGGGCTTCGAGGTCTTCTCGGCGCCGCTGCCGCCCGACGTCACGAGCCTGAGCCAGCTGCCGGCGCAGGTGCAGGCCGGGCTCGCGTCGTGGGCCACCACGTCGAAGGTACCGGGACCGATCGCGGCGCTCGAGTGGGCGCGCTTCCTCGACCTGCCGCTCTCGGTGCAGCTGCTATCGACGGTGAGCCAGGCCGGCGCGCTCGAGTACGCGCCCGGCGCGCCGACCTACGACCTCGACCGCGCCTTCGAGCGCGGCGACCTCGGGCCGCAGCCGAGCACGCTCGCGAAGCGCCGCTCGATGTGCATGTGGGACGTGGCCGATCGGGTCGACGCCTCCGACGACGACCCGTTCACGGGCGAGCCCGACTCGCCCGGCGGCGTGTTCACGTTCGCGTCGGTATCGATCGCCGATCCGGCGCTCGTCGAGGAGGTCACGGGATGGCCTGCGAGCAAGACCTTCCGCGCCTACGTGCAGCGCAACCTGGCCTCGGCGGTCGACCAGTTCCTCGCGATCGCCAGCCTGCCGCGTTACGCGGGGCGCGTGATCGCCTTCGCGATCGATCCCGAGGTGCACTATCCGGCGCACCACAGCGGGTTCGCGGGCGCGCCGAGCCAGCCGCTCCCGCGCCATCCGAGCTACGGCGGCGGTTTCAGCGACCGCGTCTTCTACGAGGACTACAACCCGGCGTCGGTGCTCGAGTTCGCGCGCTACGAGCAGAAGCGCTACGGCGACGCGACCCCGCTGGCGGACTCGAACGGCGACGGTGCTTCGTTCGCCGGCGACTTCGGAGCCGACTACCTGGCCTCGGGCTGGCCCGGTCTGCACCCGCACGCGGCGGTGCCGGCCACCTGGGACGAGATCGACCCACCGCGCCTGTACCCGGCGGACATCACCAGCGATCGCACGGCCTACTGGCACGAGTGGATCAACTTCCGCGTGCACGTTCTCGACGGATACGTGCAGGACCTCGTCGACGCGGTGGTCGCGGGCGGCGCACCGCCCACGCGCGTGTTCACGCACCAGGTGGGCGCGGGCTCGTCGACGAGCTTCACGCGCGCCGAGCGCGACCGGCCGCCGACCTCCTTCTTCTTCAACGCCGAGTGGCTCGACGACTGGATCACGATGGAGGTCTCGAACGGCTCGCTCGGCACCAGCCTCTATGGCTGGGGCGACATCGACTGCGGCGGCTTCCTCTACGACAACATCGCCGCGCGCGGCGGCGCCTGGGGCGTGCCCGAGTACAACCCGATCGTCGTGGCGTGCCCGCAGGGCGGCTGCGCGCAGGCCTCGGTGGACAAGGTCTACGACACGAACGCGCGCATCATCTGGCCGCACGCGTGGGACGCGGCGACGCATCCGGTGTTCGACCACCGGCAGAGCTGGACGCTCAGCGGCGCGTGGCCGCAACCGCCATGGACGGCGGTGAACATGAACTACGTCGCGCCCTACCTGCATCTCCCGCCGGGCGGCGCGACGGACGGCTACATCGAGTACCTCGGGTCCATCGCCACCAGCGCGCGCTACCTCGCGGTGGCGATGGCGCTGATCCACAGCAGCGGGCCGCAGAACCCGCAGCTCCTGCCGCTGCGCGCGGAGTTCCTCAAGAACGGCATCTGGCACACCGTGCAGAAGAACGTGCTGCGCTCGTGGACCATCGACTCGCGCTGGTTCGTGCTCGACATGGCGGTCGATCCGGCGTGGACCGGAACCGTGGACGGGCTGCGCGTGCACCTGACCACGCCGTCCAACGACCTCGTCAAGATCGACCGCGTCCTGCTGCCGATCGCGAACGACTTCACCGACGCGCTGAAGAACGAGATGGTCGCGAAGCGCAGCTTCGTGCGTCCCGTGCGGCCGCCCACCGCGCTCGCGCTCTCCGTCCCGGCGAGCCTGCGCGACCTGGTCGTCAACGACATCGGCGACGGCCGCCTGACGGTGTACGGCACGGATCCGGTGCCAGCGCCGCCGTGCGCTCCATCGGGGCCGCTGGGCTCGCTCGTCGACACCTTCTCGGACTTCGGCGCCGCAGGCAACTTCGAGCCCGTCACCGTCACGTGCGGTGGTCGCGCGCTCCCGGGGCTGCGCTCGCCGGCTTCGACGTACCTCGGCCTGCACAAGACCGGCAAGCTCCATCGCCTGACGCTGCCCGACGAGGACGACCTCCATCTCGTCTTCCGAATCGGCATCGAGGACGGTACGCCGGCCGGAGGCGACGGCGTGCGCTTCCGCGTGCTGCTGCGCGGCGCGGACGAGTCGCTCACCGCCGTGTTCGATCGCGAGTGGCGCGCGCACGACTGGTCGGACACCCAGCTCGTGAGCCTGGACGCCTGGCGCAACGAGGAGATCGACCTCGCGTTCGAGGTGCACGGCATCTCGAGCGCGCTGGGCGACGCCTCGGCCTGGTCGGAGCCGCGCGTCGTGCGCGCCTTCGCCGTGCAGACGGCGGTGCTCGGAACGGGGAGCGTGAGCCCCTCGCCGTCGGCCATGTTGATCGACGGCGAGTCCGCGCTGTTCACGGCCACGCCCGCGGGCGGCGCGACCTTCCACCACTGGGAAGTGACGCCCGGGCTGTCGGTGGCGGATGCGAACAGCGCGACCACGGGCGTCGTCGCGCAGGCCGCCGGGACGCTCACGGCGGTGTTCGTGCAGACGCAGACCTTCGAGTCGAAGACGGTGGAGGACGGGCGGACGCTCGAGTCCGCACCCGGCTCGGGCGTCGGCGGATCGGCGAACTCGGCCGCGATGGACGGGCTCGCGATCCGCGTCGGTGACGCGAACGATGCCTCCTACCGCAGCCTGCTCTCCTTCGAGACGAGCGCGATTCCCGCCGGCGCGACGATCGTCGAGGCGAGCGTGGAGCTCACCGTCGGCGGCCTCGCGGGGTTCGCGGGCCCCATCGGCAGCAATGTGCAGCTCGTCCTCGACGTGTCGAGCGTGCCCTTCGGCACGACCTTCGACCCGATCACGGGAGTGCCGACGATCCACTCGTCCGACTACCAGGCCGCGGGCTCGAGCGCGCAGCTCGGCGGCTCGCTGCCGCTCGACGTCAACGCGGCGACGCTCACGGTGCCGCTCGACGCGAACGGACGCGCCAACGTCTACGTCGGTCCGGCGGGCGCCGCCAATCGCACGCAGATCAAGCTCTACCTCCTCGACGGTCCCACCGCGAACCACGTCTCCGACGTGCTCGGGTTCTTCCCCGGCGGCGTGACGCCGCCCTCGAACAGCCCGCACCTGGTCGTGAAGTACTACTGATCCGTCTCCTCCTCCCGGAGAGCCTCCCATGAACTCGATCCGACGACACGCGTGGCTCGCAGCCGGCCTCGTCACTCTCGAAGCCATGGTCGCCGCCCAGGTTCCGCCCGCGGAGCCGCAGTGGCAGAACCCCAACGTGCTGATGATCGTGCTCGACGACCTCGGCACGGAGCACCTGAACGCCTACCAGCCCAGCGCGAGCAATCCGCCAACGCCGAACATCTCCGCCCTCGCCAGCCAGGGCGTCGTGTTCACGCGCGCCTACGGCCATCCGATGTGCAGCCCGACGCGCGCGGCGCTCATGACCGGACGCTACTCGTTCCGCACGGGCATGGGCTACATCGCCGAGGAGGGCGGCGGCCTGTTCTACACGGTGCCGAACACCGAGGTGTTCATGCCCGAGATGCTGCGCGACGGATTCCCGGCCACGCTTGGGCTCTATCGGCGCGGCGCGTTCGGCAAGTGGCACCTCGACGGGAACGACACGCAGGCCGGCATGCACCCGATCAACAACGGGTTCGAGCGCTTCTACGGCCACATGACGAACCCGGGCGGGCACTTCGACTGGGACCTCGTGGACTCCACCGCCGCCGGCAGCACGACGACGCCGATCGGCGGCACCGGCGTGTTCGACGACACCACATGGAACGCGTCGGTGATCGCGACGGAGGCGAAGGACTGGATGAACGCGCAGAGCGACCCGTTCTTCGCCTACGTCTGCTTCTCGCCGCCGCACGCGCCGTACGAGATCCCGCCCTTCCGTTTCCTGTCGCAGTCGACGAAGAACGCCATCCTCGCCCTGAACGCGGCCTACTCGCCGGGGGACCGGCTGGGGACGGATCCCGCGCAGCCCGGCTACGACTCGAACTGGACGCTGTGCTTCGACTGGATGATCGAGGCGGTGGACGGCGCGATCGGCGTGCTCCTGAACGGACTCGACGAGCAAAAGCTCGCGAACACGTTCGTGATCGTCGTGGGCGACAACGGCACGTTCAGCCAGCTCCTGGCCTGCGACCTGAAAGCGAACGGGATCAACACGACCGGACACGGCAAGCGCTCGGTCTACGAATCCGGGATCCGCGTGCCGCTGATCGTCTCGGGGCCCGTGCCGAATCCTGGCACGGTGTGCTCGGGTCTGGTGAGTGCGGTCGACCTGTGGCCCACGGTGGCCGAGCTCACGGGCGCGACCATCGCCGCACCGGCGCCGCTGCTCGACGGCGTGAGCTTCGCTCCCCTGATCGTGAGCCCCTCCGCGCCGAGCGCACGCTCGCACGTCTTCGCCCAGCTCTACCAGCACAACGGCCCGTACACGCCGAACCCTGCGGCGGCGCAGCCGCTCGTCTTCAACGAGCGCAGCATCTCCGACGGCGAGTACAAGTACATCTCGCTCTGGGAGAACGGCGTGATGAGCTGGCAAGAGGCCTACCACCTGTTCGACGCCACCACGGGCTTGCCGGTGGATCCGAACGAGCACTGCGACCTCCTGGCGGGCACTTCGTCCGTGACGTTTCCGAGCTGTCTGACCGTGACCTGCAACGGCGTCACGTCCCAGGACATCGCGCGCGTGCGCGGTCTGATCACGCAGATGAAGCAGCTGAGCGGGCGCTGAACCACCAGGCGTGCGACAGGACCAACCGACCGCGGAGGCGCGGAGAGCGCGGAGGAGCGCGGAGAAGAACGAGGGGCCTCCGGATCGTCAGCTCCCCGTGAGCTGAATCTCCGGAGGCACCTCGTTCGTCTTGCTCCGCGCTCCTCCGCGCTCTCCGCGCCTTCCATGAGAGGGTCCGTTGTTGTCAAGCGCGGGCCTTGAAGTCATCGGCAGCAGTGCTGGCACCTTGGTGCCGCGAGGCGAGGACGACTCCGCTTGCTTCCATTCGCACTCGATTGGGCCAGGTGTCTGTGGCCCGGTGCATGTTGGGATCCGTCCGATCAGCGCTGCCATCTCCGTCGACGCCCTCGAGGGGCCTAGCGCGGTCGCAGTCGCCAGGATCGGGCGGTTTGTCGTCGGCTCGTTGCTCTGTGGCTGGTCGGTGCTTCAGCGGGCTGCCGCGAGAAGCGAGTGGTTACGCGCTCACGGTCTCGCCGGCCTGCGCTTCTTCTTCGCGCGCTTCCTGGACCGGCTGACCTCGAGGGAAGCTGGCGGCGTCGAGCGGTACCAGGGCTCGTACGGCGTCTCGCTCACCCACAGTCGATGCAGGAGCACGGCAAGCTTGCGAGCGACGGCCACCGCCGCTCGCTTCTTGGCGTGCTTGCCGCCACGCTCGACGATTCGCTTCCCATGGCTCCGCAGGAGGCACTCAGGCCCGAAGGGCCCCAGGATGTAGTGCGCGGCCTGGACCAGGATGCGCCGCAGGAAGGGGTTGCCGGTGCGCGTGATCGACAGCTGTGGATCGCTCGCCCCCGAAGCGCGCTTCCTGGGCGTCAGTCCGACGAAGGGACCCACGTCGCGGCTCTTCTTGAATCGGCCGGGATCATCGAGCGCGAGCACGAAGGCCAGAGCGGTCAAGTTGCCCACACCCGAGATCGCGCTCAGCTTCGCGACGGCCGGGTAGCGCGCCGCCATTGCCTGGATCTCACTGTCCAGTGAGTGGATCCGCAGCTGGAGCGACTGCATCTCGTCGAGCAGGGGCTGCAGGCCGCGCTTCAACGCCGAGGGCACCAGTGCTCCGACGCGCGCGTGGAAGGCCTTCGTGGCCATCTTCGGCACCTTCACGCCCACCGACTTCAGGACGCCGCGCGTGCGATTGATCGTCGCCGTGCGCAGCTGCACGAAGTGGTCGCGCGTGAGCAGCACCGTGAGATCCGCGTGGGCCTGGTCGCTGCGGTGCTTGATGTCGCCCAGCAGCTCGGGCACTCCGGCTCCCAGCTGCGCCAGCGTACGCGCGTCGCGCCGGTCGGTCTTGTGGTTGCTGCGCGAGATCAGCTGGATCTTGCGCGCATCCACCACCCGCACCCTGTGGCCCAGACTCTCGAGGCTCTTCTGCATCCAGCGCGAGTGCGGGCCCACCTCGAGGATCACCTGGCACGGCTCGCGGCGCAGCTTGTCGCAAAGGCTCATCGCGCTCGTCTCGAAGCTGAATTCCTCCAGCACCGTACGAGTTCCATCGACGATACAGGCCTGGCTGCGCTGGTCGCCGACATCGAGGCCCATCGTCAGGACCGGGACGCACACGGAGTTGCTAGCATGCTTCATGGGTTGGCTCTCCAATGGGGCCTTTCCGAGGGCCCGCTTGACCGAATGCAGAGCCGCCAACGGCTACTGCGTCAAGCAGCCAACCCTCTCATCCCATCTCCGC
>Ga0111539_10011894_pt1 | contig 10909 bp, 10 predicted proteins | sample RhiMethybrSRZTD1_FD_79667 | JGI IMG/M metagenome (GOLD analysis project Ga0111539, IMG submission 79667) | Populus rhizosphere microbial communities from Tennessee, USA - Rhizosphere MetaG P. TD hybrid SRZTD1 (version 2) (version 2) | ecosystem: Host-associated > Plants > Roots > Rhizosphere >... | reverse complement strand
GCGCTCGTCGGCGCCATCCTTGGCACGTACTCGCGGCATCTCAACGGCCCGGTGGCGGCGACGCTCGCGGCGGACAAGGCCAACGTTGCGAAGTGGTCAAAGGCGTACGCCGGCAGCAAAGGCCCGGCGCAGCCACTCGTCGATGCCTGGGTGAAACACGTGCAGGGACTGAAGTAGGTTCAAAGGGTTCAAACGGTTCAAGGGTTGAGGTTCAGGCGCGATAGCGGTCGGCCAGATCACGGATCTCGGCGTTCTCGAAGATGCGCCGACGCAATCCTTGTCTCGTCGCTTCCAGCATCCCGCGGCCGATGTCGATGTTCAGAATGTAGAGATTGCGGAACGGCTTGAAGATCGCGCGCAGCAACGGCCGAAGCGCGCGCGTCAGCGCCGGCTGCGCGGACGAGGGCTCACCGTCGATCATCGCCGGCCGCCAGCAGAGTGCATCGACGGCGGCCATCAAGTCGCGCTCCGCTTCCGCCTTCACCCGCGCCCACATCCACCAGCTGTTCAGGCCGGCATTGCCGCCGCTCAGGTAATGAAAGATCGCCGCAGGACTCGTCTCGCGCAGCAACGTGGCTGCGGCCATCGGAAACTGTTGGTGGATGCGCCGATAGTCCGCTTCCAGCGGGACCTGCGAGACGGAAATGCCCAGACAAAAGAAGCACGCATCGACGCCGGCGAACGCATCAGCGATCGTCGAGTAGTCCAGGTAGTCGTCGTGGATGATCTCGCGCAGCTTCGGATCGCGGACACCGGTCGATCGACGAACGACCGCCCGGACTTCGGTGACCACGGGCGAGTCGAGGCACGCGTGAAGCACGCCGCCGCCGGCGAGCCCCGTCGCGCCGAACAGCAGGATCTTCACGCGATCGCTTTGTCAGTTGCGTAAAGTCCCTTGTCGATGATCGCGAACGCTTCGGCGAGCTCCGCCTCGGTGATGCACAGCGGCGGATTCGTGAAGAAGCCATTCCAGCGCACGAACGTGTAAAGACCTTCCTCGCGGAAAAATTTTCCGAGTGCCTGCATTTCCGGCGATGTTCCATTGAACGGCGCCAGCGGCTCCATCGTCTTGCGATCCTTGACGAGCTCGACGATGCCGAAGAGACCGATCGAGCGCACATCGCCGACGCACGGATGCTTCGCCTTGAGATCCTCGAGCATGCGCCGCATCACAACGCCCATCTGCTTCGCGCGCGCGATCAGCTTGTCCTCTTCATACACGGCGATCGTCGCCAGCGCTGCGGCGCAGCCGAGCGGATGACTGTTGTAGGTGAGGCCGCCGTAGAACACCTTGTCCTTGAAGTGATCGGCGATCTTGCGGCGGATGCCCACGGCGCCGAGCGCAACGTACGCGCTGGTCAATCCCTTCGCCATCGTCAGAATGTCCGGCACGATCTTCCAGTGATCGACGGCGAACCATTCGCCGGTGCGGCCGAAGCCCGACATCACCTCGTCGCAAATCAGCAGGATGCCGTGCTTGTCGCAGAGCGCGCGAACGCCTTCGAGATAACCATCAGGCGGAACGTGGATGCCGTTTGTGCCGGTCACGGTTTCGATGATGAAGCCCGCGATCGTATTCGGGCCCTCGAGCATGATGATTTCTTCGAGCTGCGCGAGCGCGTCGGCGCCGCCGTCGGTGCCGCGCTTCAGGCCATGATGCGGATGCGGCACGTGGATGATGCCGGGCATGCCCGGCTCCATCGCCCAGCGACGCGGATCGCCCGTGGCCGTCAGGCTGGCACCGGTGCCGCCGTGATACGAGCGATAGCGCGCGAGGATCTTGTGGCGCCCAGTGGCCAGCCGCGCGATGCGAATCGCGTTCTCATTGGCCTCGGCGCCGCCGTTGGTGAAGAAGAACACGTCGATGTCGCCAGGCGAGATCTGCGCGAGCTTCTGTCCCAGCCTGGCGCGGACCTCGGTCGCCATGAACGGGTTCGCATAGGCGAGCACCGCGGCCTGATCCTGGATCGCCTTGATGACGCGCGGGTCGCCGTGGCCGATGTTCACGCACATCAGCTGGCTGTTGAAGTCGATGAAGCGCTTGCCTTCCGGCGTCCAGAAGTAGATGCCCTTCGACTTCGCCACCGGTATCGGATCGACATGCGCCTGCGCCGACCACTCGTAGAGCGAGTGCTGTTTCGACAGCGCCACCATTTCCTGCCCGGTCATCTGTGCGTCAAGTTTCGTCGTCATAAATTCATCCACAGGCGGGTCTGAAGACCCGCCTCTACGAAGCTAGGAAGCGAGGCGCATCACCGCAAGCGCCAGCACTTTGGTGGCGGCGATGATGTCGTCGACACTGCAGTATTCATCAGGCTGATGCGCCAAATCCAGTTGCCCCGGCCCATAGGCGACGCAGTGCGGCACGCCGGCGATGCGGGCAACATGCTTGTGATCGTAGGTGCCCGGGCTGGCGACCAGCGCGGCGTCACGGCCCGTGACCTGTTTGATCGCGTCGGCGAGCGCGCCGACCACCGGAGCGTCTTCGGGCGTGCGTGTCGGTTCGAAGATCAGCCGGTCCTCGATCGAGAACTTCACGTCGGGCATCCGCGACTGCGCCCTGGCCACCAGCGCGGCGATCTCGGCGCGCGTGCGCTCGAGGCCTTCCTCCATCAGAAACCGCCGATCGAAGACGACGCGGCAGCGATCCGCCACACATGGACTCGGCGTGTCGTCGATCGGCTGTCCGCCGTCGATGCCGTTGATGTTGATGGTCGCGTGGCGCGATCCCTCTGGCACGACCGGCATCGTCGTCACCCGGCCGAACAGCGCCGGCCCGAGCTCGTCGCGGACCAGGTCGAGCAGGTGCGACATCCCGTCGATCGCGTTGATCCCGAGGTACGGCATGCTGCCGTGCGCGATGCGGCCCTCGGCGATCACTTCGAACCAGTAGACGCCGCGGTGGCCGACGCACACGCGATCCACTCCGAACGGCTCGGGAATGATCACGGCCTTGGTCCGCTCGCGCGACAGCAGGCGATTCTCCGCGAGCCACGCGACGCCGGCAAAGCCGCCGCTCTCTTCATCAACGGTGCCGCTCACTTCGATCGGCGCGGCGCTCATGATGCCCGCTCGTCGAATCGCTTCGACCGCGAACACCGCTGCGGCCAGGCCGGCCTTCATGTCGCAGGAGCCGCGGCCATATAAACGCCCATCAACGATCTCGCCGCCGAACGGATCGCGCGTCCAGCCGAGACCGGTTGGCACGACATCGAAGTGCCCGTTCAAGTGGATCGCGGGGCCATCGCTCGTGCCGACGTGACGCCCAATCACATTGATGCGTGGATGCTGCGGCGTGTGCTCGACGCGTCCGATCGCCGGCAGCAGCTGCACGTCGGCCCCATGCGCGCGCAGCTGATCGCCGATCACGCTGGCGCACGCCTCGTAGTCGTTGCCGGGAGGATTGACGGTCGGGATCCGAACCAGGCGCGCCGCAAAATCGACGATTTCATCCGCGGCGTGATCGACCTCCGCGACGATCCGATCGATGTTTGAGGGCACGCCAGATTATAGTTGGTGGGCATGTTCAGACTCGATGGCAAGACGATCGCCGTGATCGGAGCAGGTTCTGGTATCGGTCGCGCGGTCGCCATCGGGGCGGCGGAACAGGGCGGCCATGTGATCTGCCTCGACGTGCACGCCGAGAACGCGGCGGTGACGGCGGCGGCGATCACGGGATCGGGCGGATCGGCTGACGCCGGTGCTGTCGACATCACCAACGTGACGTCGGTCCGCGACGCACTGGCGAATTCGCTGCACCATCGCAAGAGCCTCGACGGGCTGGTCTGCACGCCGGCGATCAACGTGCGCAAGCCGATCCTGAAATACACCAGCGAGGAGTTCGAGCGCGTCGTCGCCCTCAACCTGCACGGCAACTTCAACGTGCTGCAGGCGGCGGGACTGCTGATGACGCTGCAGGGGTTCGGCAGCATCGTGTTGCTCTCCTCGATTCGATCGCTCGTCACCGAGCCGGGCCAGTCGGTGTACTCGATGACCAAGGCGGGCATCGTCCAACTCGTGCGCGCGGCGGCCACCGAATGGGGCGAGAAGGGTGTGCGCGTCAACGCGGTCGGACCCGGCGTGATCGAAACGCCGCTGACCGCCCCCATCAAGGAAAATCCCGAGTGGTACAAGGCGTACGCCGACAAGACGGCGCTGAAGCGCTGGGCCAAGGCCGAAGAAATGGCCGGACCAACGGTGTTCCTGCTCTCCGATGAAGCGAGCTACGTCACTGGAACGATTCTCTTCGCGGACGGCGGCTGGCTGGCCAACGATGGGCGCTTCTCTCCTCCGGGCATCTAGCCTCGCCCTGGTCATGCTGGCGCTCGCCGGGCGTCCGGCGTTCGCGCAAGGCGCCGACGCCGGCATTAGCGGCACCGGGATCATGTCGATCCAGCCAATCGACGACGGCTACCTCGGTGGGCCGTACCTGAACAAAGGTATCGGCGGCATCGCGCCGGGATTCGGCGCCGGCTTCAACGTCATCCTGCCGGCTGGCTTCGTCATCGCCACCGAGTACACGACCGCGTTCTACGAGCAGGAACAAAACGGCCGCCTGGTCCTCGGGGGCTTCCCGCTCGAAAGCGTGCCGGTGACCACCCGGCTCCGCGACTCGCTGCTCCACGCGATGGCCGGATACGCCACCGAGGGCGCGACACGCCTCCTATTCCTTGGCGGCGTCAGCTTCAAACTCGATCGCGCAACCATGGACGGTGTCGAGGCTGAGGAGTACGAGACCGATCCTGATTCTCAAGTTGCTTACACTGGCGGCGTCGATATGTTGCATCGGTTGGGCGAGCGAACCGATCTGTTGATCTCCGGCAGGTACACGTTCAATCCACGCGACAAACGCCTGCAGTATCTCGGCATCGGCCCACACATCATTCGGGCCGGCGTCGGCGTGCGCATTCGCCTCAACTGAATCGTGCCGTCGGTTCCTCAACTCATCGGCGTTCCGTACGACGCGAGCTCGTCGTTCCTTCGCGGATCGGCCGCCGCTCCACCGCTGATCCGGCAGGCCCTGCATTCGCCCGCCGGCAATACATTCACTGAACGCGGCGCTGATCTCTCGCGACTGGCGGACGCCGGCGATCTCGAGTTGACCGACGATCCCGGCAATGCGCGCGTGGCGATCCAGGCGGGCATCGAATTGTCGCTGGAGAACGGCTTCATTCCGATCGCCCTTGGCGGCGATCACTCGATCACTTATCCGATCATGCGCGCCATCGCGCAGAAGCATCGCGGCGTCACGATTCTCCATATCGATGCGCACGGCGACTTGTACGACGAGTTCGAAGGCGATCGCTTCTCGCACGCCTGCCCGTTCGCGCGGATCATGGAAGAAGAACTGTGCGGCCGCCTCGTCCAGGTCGGCATCCGCACGCTGACGCCGCATCAACGCGAACAGATTGCCCGTTTCACCGTCGACACGATCGAGATGCAGCACTTCGCCGCCGGCGCCCGCCCGAGAGTCTCCGGGCCGGTGTATCTGTCGATCGATCTCGACGGTCTCGATCCCGCCTTCGCGCCCGGCGTCTCGCACCGGGAGCCCGGCGGCCTCTCAGTCCGCGACGTGCTGCAGATGATTCACGGACTGGGCGGTCCGATCGTCGGCGCCGACGTCGTCGAATTCAACCCGGCGCAGGACGTCGGTAACCTTACGGCCTCCGTCGCGGCGAAGATCGCCCGCGAAATCGCCGGCAGCATCATCCTCGCTTAGAGATACGACAGCCACCAGTCTCGGCGACGTTCCTTCACGCCTGCGAACCAGCGGCACAGCGGATACAACCCGACGACGATCGTGATCCACACCGCGTAGGCGACCCACAAATCCCATCCGAAGTTCGGCGGGAATAACTTCGCATTCCCGCCCATCGACGGCACCGGCCCGCGCATGAAGGTGAACGCCGATGATCCGTATGTGACGACCGCGAGCACCAACGCGGCGAGGTGTGCGGCAAGGAAGTGCAGCACGAAGTAGAACAACGGCACCCGCCCGAACACGATCAGCGGATTCGTTCGCGCCAACGACCGGCGATCGAAATACCACAGCAGGATCAGCGCGGGTCCCAGCGTCATCAACAGGAACTGGAGCGACGGCGGATACTTCGTGGTGTTCAGGAACCACAGCACCGTGTAGATCGGTGAATCACCCCACGACCAGGGTTCGCCGTCTCCATACCGGTTGACGGCACGCACCACGAGAAACGCGATCGTGACGCCGATGCCGATGCGGAGGATGAGCCGTTGACGCTGCTCCACCGGCAGCTCGAGGATCCGGCCGAAACAGAACCCGAGCGCCATCACCGCCACCCACGGAATGAGCGGATACGGCGTGATGAACACGTGGCCCGCCAGCGGAAAACCGCCGACCTGGTGCAGCACGTAGCCGAGCGGCGCAGCCCATCCGAGTCGGCGTGCGTCGAAGCCGTCCGCGAAATGGTGCAACACGATCGTGGCGACGCCCAGCGCCGACAGCAGCGGGATCGGCAGCCATACGAGCGCCGCCAGGGCGATCATGCACACACCCAGTCCCCACAAGATCAGCAGGAGAAACGGATAGCTCTGATCGAGGTTGAAGTTGTAGGCCAGGCGCATCACGGTGATCTCGAGCACGATCAGCCACAACCCGCGCGTGACGAGGAACAGCGATAACTGCACTTTTGTTCGCTGATTCTTCCAGAAGAAGTAGGCCCCAATGCCGGCCGTGAACATGAACGCCGGAGCGCAGATGTGCGTGACCCACCGCGTCATGAACAGGAACGGCATCGTTTCCGACAGGTTAGTCGGCGACGAGGACATGGCGCGGCGATGAATGAAATCGCGCACGTGATCGAGCGCCATCACGATCATGACGAATCCGCGGAGCGCATCCACGGATCGCAGCCGATCCCGCCGCGGAGCGGCGGAAGGAGAAACTGTCATGACCGGCATTATCCCAATGGCGGCTAGAATCCCCTGCGTGGATCTGCGTGAAGAAATCCTGAAGGTCGCCGAATCGCCGATGGTGCAGATCGCCACCATCGCCGAAAGCATGCCCGGCTCGTTGAAGCTCTGCTACGGCGAGTCCGATCAGCCGACCCCGGCGTTCATCTGTGACGCGGCCACCGAGGCGATGCGCGCCGGCCACACGTTCTACACGCACACCGCCGGCTACGTCGAGCTGCGCGAGGCCATCGCCGGCAAGATTTTCGAGCTGCACCAGGTCCGCTACGACGTGCCCGAAATCATGGCGACGACGGGCGGGACCATGGCGATCTATGCGGCCATCAGGGCCTTCGTCGGCCGCGGCGACAATGCCGTGATCGTCTCCCCCGCCTACGCGATCTTTTCGAACGCGGTGATCATGTCGGGAGGCGAGCCACGCCCGGCGTCACTGGCGCGGAATGGCGATCGCTTCGTGCTCGATCTCGATCGCGTCCGCTCGGCGATCGATGCCAACACGCGGATGCTGATCGTCAACAGCCCGTCGAATCCCACCGGCTGGGTGATCGATCAGGACGAGCAGCGCGCGCTGGCCGAGCTCGCCGGGCGCCACGACCTCGTCATCCTTGCCGACGAAGTCTACGAGCGTTTGATCTACGATGGGCGAACGATCGCGCCATCGTTCGCCCGCATCGAGGCCAATCGCGATCGGCTGATCGTCGTCAACAGCTTCTCCAAGACCTACAACATGACCGGCTGGCGTCTCGGGTGGGCGCAAACCAGTGCGCGCACCATCAAGGCGATGTACAAGGCCGTGGAATTCATGACCTCGAATCCCGCGGCGATGGTGCAGCAGGCGGGCATCGTCGCGCTCAACGAGGGCGAAAAGTACATTGCCGAATTGCGCGAGAACTACCTGCGGCGACGCGATCAGGTCAAAGCGGCGCTGACCACGATTCCCGGCGTGTCACTGCCGGATCCCCAAGGCGCCTTCTACGCCTTTCCGAAATTCGACGGCATCACGGATAGCACGGCATTTACGGCCGCGCTGGTTCGGGAAACCGGCGTCGCCCTCGCACCCGGCGTCGGATTCGGGCGTGATGGCGAAGGCTACATCCGCGTATGTTTTGCATCCACGCCGACGACGCTTGGTGAAGCGCTCTCGCGTCTGCGCAAGTTTGTGATGACGAATCGCGGCTGAACTTGAACGGAGCTGTGGCAGAATCCGTCCAACTGGGCAGGCTCCGCCTCCAGTAACAAGGACAACTCAATATGAAGTGGTTGATCCTCGCGATCTTCGCCGAGGTCAGTGTGCTCTTGTGCCTGATCTATACGTTCGATGGCGCGCTGCATTCATGGTCGAGCGCGCGCCTGACGTGGGACCACGCCGCGGTGGCGATCGTCTACACCTACGTGCGGAGTGAGTTCTCCCGTCGACGCAAACTCCCGACGGCGTGGCGCTTCCCGACGAGAGGCACCTCCCGACATGAGGCGCCTCCCGTCAGAATGCCGATCTAGTTCGCCATCTTGCGCGCGTACTGGAGCTCGGGCCGCTCCGTACCGGCGTCCTTGCACATCTCGACGAGCTGTTTGTAGAAGGTTTTCGCCTTCGCGGTCTGCTTCGATCCTTCGGCCGCCTTGCCGGCGCCGTAGATCGCGAGGAAGCGATTCGGTTCTTTCTTCATCACCGCTTCGAACTCGACCAGCGCTTCCTTCGGCTGGCCGTTCTCGAGCAGCATGTAGCCAAGCAGCTCGCGCGCCGGCGCGATCGGACCCGGCGTCACCGCCGATTTGTCGGTCAGGTCTTCCATGTCCGCGGTCTCGCGCATCTGCGCGATCGCCGCGTCCTTGCGGCCTTGCGCGAACATCACCCACGCATCGGCGCCGCGGCGCTGGATATCGACCTGGCTCGACCAGTATTCGTCCTTCATCTCGATCTCGCGATCGCGGATCGCCGCGAGCTTCGCGACATCCGCCGCCGCATCCACCGGCCGGCCCGCGCGGGCGGCGCCGATCGCGCGCACGAAGTGCGTGATCGCTTCGGTGTACGGCGTATTCGGCGCCGGTCGCGGCTCGAGCACCGCGGCTTCGGCCCACTGCTGGCGCTCCATCGCATACCGCGCGGGAATCGCGGCCAACGCGAACGTGTTCGGTCCGGCGCCCGCTGCGCCCTGCGCGCCGCCGCCCATCGAAGCCAGCCGCATGGCGTGGCCGACGTTTTCCTTGGCCTGCGTGTCCATGCCCATCTGCAGGTAGGCGTAGGTCATGTAGTCGCGCGCGTGCATCGCCTCGCCGATGCCGTTGGTCTTCTCAGCGACCTCGGCCGACTTGACGTTGCTGTCGACGGATTCCTTCCAGTAGCCGACGCGCGTGAACGTGTGCGACGGCATGTGGAGCGCGTGCGGCACGACCGGCGCGATGCCGGCATAGCTGCGAGCGGCCGGCAGCGCCTTGGGCGCGAGCACCGGCACGTCGTAGGCGTGAATGATGTAGTGCGCGATGCCAGGATGCTTCGGCATCTGCTTGGCCAGCGGCTCGAGCATCTCGGCCGCCTGCAGGTTGCGCGCGTAGGTCTTGTCGGTCGGCGATGCCGCCTGCGCCACCGAGAGCGCCCAGAAGATGCGCGCCTCGATGTCCGTCTTGTTGGCCACCGACACGCGGCCCATCGCCTTCTCGTAATCGAGCACGCGCTGACGCTGGTTGGTCACGTCGTTGCTCGAAAACAGAATCGCCACCGCGTCGATGTAGCCCTTCTCGCGCGGCGTCGGCGATCCGGTCGCGAGACCCTTGTCGATGGCGGCCTTGCCGTTCGCGATCGTCTGCGGCGAGCGCTGACCCGCGAACGGATTGCCCCAGTGCGTAAGGGCGATGCCCCAGTAGGACATCGCGCAGTTCGGATCGTCTTTGAGCACGCTTTCGAAGATGGCCCGCGACTCGGCGAACCAGAATGAATGCAGAAGCGCGACGGCTTCGTTGAACTTGGTCTTGACTGCTGGACTGCAGGAGGTTGCGAAATCGACCGTGCCGATATCCTTCGGCGCCATTCCACCATGCTCGTGCTGCTGCGCAAACGCGGGCGGCACGAGCAGCGAACACAAGCAACAGGCCGTCAACAAGCTCTTCATATTTCGAACCTCCGCGGCGCAGAATATCACTCCGAAGTCCGACTGTTCCTGTCGGCAATTGACCGTTCAAGCCCGGCCTCAGCCAGTTCGGTGACCGTTCGGGCCCGCTCCCCGTTCTATGTGCAAGCGCGCGTCAGAAATCCGTAAAATACAGGCTAATCAAGTACTTAGCCCTGGGAGACGTCCATGCACGCGCCGATTAAGTACGCCGAGAAGACGCTGTCCATTGCCGCCAACGGCATCTGGCAGGTGTTCTCACAGCTCAACAAGATCAGCCACAACCCGTCGTTCACGCCGAAGTGGTCCGACAAGCCGATGCTGAAGTCGTACGAAAAGACCAAGCCGCCACTGGGATGGCCGCGGCAGACCGACTCGCTGTGTCCGACGTGCGTGCGTGAAGCGCGCCAGGCCATCCTCGACGGCACGCGTCCGCTCGAGACGCTGCTCAACGAGAAGGTCGGCGAGATCAAGGCGACGATCGATCAGAAGGACGGCAAGATCGTCATGATGAAGGACTGCCCGATCCACGGGCACTTCGAAGACGTCATGGCCATCGACACCGCGTTCTTCAAGCACCTTGAAGACGTGTTCCCCGGCCGCGACATCCGCGCCCACAACGACGAGAAGCTCCACAACCACGGCAGCTCGACGATCAAGCACGGCCGCGGCTCGGTGCTGACGGTGGACCTCACCAACCGCTGCAACATGATGTGCGATCCGTGCTTCATGGACGCCAACCAGGTGGGCTTCGTGCACGAGCTCACGTGGGACGACATCAAGACGGTGCTCGACAACGCCATCACCATCAAGCCGAAGCGCCAGATGTCGGTGCAGTTCTCCGGCGGCGAGCCGACGCTGTC
>Ga0111539_10011892_pt1 | contig 10909 bp, 12 predicted proteins | sample RhiMethybrSRZTD1_FD_79667 | JGI IMG/M metagenome (GOLD analysis project Ga0111539, IMG submission 79667) | Populus rhizosphere microbial communities from Tennessee, USA - Rhizosphere MetaG P. TD hybrid SRZTD1 (version 2) (version 2) | ecosystem: Host-associated > Plants > Roots > Rhizosphere >... | reverse complement strand
CGCGCCTGTTCCTGGTCGGGCGTGATCCCGCCAAGCTGCGTGCGCTGGTGGACGCGCGCGGGGATGCGGTCGCGGGCTCTCGCGAGGCGGATCTGACGGCGCCGGGCGCGGCCGGGGCGGCGGTCGCGGCCGCGCTGGACGCCCTGGGCGGCATGGACGTCGCGGTGATCGCGCACGGCTGGCTGGGCGATCAGCTGGTCAGCGAGCGTGACGTCGCCGAGGCCGAGCGGATCATCGCGACGAACTTCACGTCGGTGATCGCGTTGCTGGTGCCGCTCGGCAATCACTTCGAGGCCGCGGGAGCGGGCAACATCGCGGTGCTGTCGTCGGTGGCCGGCGATCGCGGCCGCCCGCGCAACTACACCTACGGCGCGGCCAAGGGCGCGCTCAACATCTACCTGCAGGGGGTGCGCACGCGGCTTTGGTCACGCGGCGTCCGCGTCCAGACGCTGAAGCTCGGGCCCGTCGACACGCCCATGACCGCCACGCACAAGAAGAACGCGCTCTTCGCGCGCGCCGACACCGTTGCCGTCGGGATCGTCGCGGCGATCGACGCGGGACGCGCCGAGGTCTACGTCCCCTGGTACTGGCGCCTGATCATGGCCGTGGTCCGCAACCTGCCGGAGCGCGTGCTGCAGCGGCTGCAGGCGCTGTCGGGACGCTAGTCGCTCCGCGCCGCAGGCGCGGTCTGCGACTATTGTTTTTTCAGGTAGCCGATATCCCGCGCTTCGCGCGGGATCGGCTAGCCGCGCGTCGCGCTGTCGGGGAGGCAGACGGCGTCGAACACGACGGGCCAGAATGCCGGAGGCAGGTCGTGGCCCATCCCGGAGACGATCTTCAGCCGGGCACCAGGGATGGCCCGCGCGACCTCCTCCGCGGCCGCGACCGCGAAGATGGGATCGGCGTCTCCGTGGACGATCGATACCGGAATCGCCAGCGACGAAAGCAGCGGCCGCCGGTTCGTCGCCGATATGACGGCCAGCAGATGCCGGAGAAAGCCCGCGATGGTCCAGCCTTGCTTCCAGGTCCTTCGTGCCCGGCGCTGGATCCAGTCGATATCGGGCGCCGGGGTCTTGGCCCCCGTCCGCGTGTACATCAAGACGTTCCAGTCGACGAAGCTTGCTTCGTCCGTCGGCAGCGGACTCAGCAGCACCGACATTGTCTCCGGTCGCGGCGGAGGAACATCGGGGCTGGCGGTGGAGCATGCAATCAAGGTGAGCGCGCTGACGCGCTGGGGTGCGCGCACGGCAGCGAGCTGCGCGACGCCTCCGCCCTGGGACAGTCCAAGCAGGTGCGCCCGGTCAATGCCGAGCGCGTCGAGCAGACCGATGACGTCGTCAGCGAGATCTTCGAGCCGATAGCTCGGCGCCAGCTTGCCCTGCGCGAAGGCCGCCATCATCTCGGGGATCGACGACGGCATCGGGCCGGGCGTGTGGCTGGATAAGCCCGTATCGCGGTAGTCGAAACGCACGACCCGGAAACCGCGATCCGCCAGGGACGCGCAGAAGTCGTCCTCCCACATCGTCAGCGGGGCGGCGGTTCCCATGATCAGGACGAGCGCCGGGGCACGCTCGTCACCGGTGCTCACGTATTCGATTGAATGGCCGCCGACCTGTGCTCGTGGCATGGCATCTCCTGTTGATCTGATCTGAATCTTAACACTGCTAAGATGCCGCCATCAAGCGCTTGACGTTCTCCGAATAGCCCAGAGGATCCAGTCCGAATGCCAGGAACACGCCGGTCTCGCCCGCTCCGCGCTCGCCGCAAGCGCGCGTACCATCATCGAGACCTGCGACAGGCGCTGGTCGCCGCGGCCCTGGACGTGTTGCCCGAAGTCGGCGCGCAAGGCCTGTCCCTGCGGGACATCGCCCGCCGTGCCGGCGTCTCGTCGGCCGCTCCCTACCATCACTTCGCGGACAAGGACGCGTTGGTCGCCGCGGTGGCCGGAGAGTGCGCGCAGCTGCTGCTCGCCGCGCTCGAGGCGGCCGTCGCCGAGGCGGGCGACGACCAGCGCCGGCGATTTCAGCTCACGGGCGTCGCCTTCATCCGCTTCGCGGTCGCGCATCCCGCCCACTTCAGAGCGATGGAGCTCCCCGGGATGACCACCAAGATGCCCGCGGCCATCAGGCGCCGGTTCGAGGCGTTCTACGTCGAGGAGGAGCGCCGGATGCGCGAAGCGCAGCGGCAGGGATACATCGCGCCGCTTCCGTTCGATCGCATGATCCTGGCGGCGACCTCCTTGGTGCACGGCCTGGCGCATCTGCTCATCAACGGCGCCACCGAAGCAAAGCCGGACGACGTCGAACACGCGGTCCGGCTTGCGCGCGACGTGACCGCGGTGTTCGGCGCGGGTGTCCTGCCGCGCGACGTTCCGCCGGCGCGGAAGGGTTAGATACGCACCGCATGTTATCGTTGCCGTCGCGATGAGGCCGGAGCTGGTGCCACCGATCCTCGCGGGCCTCTCGTTCTGCGGCCTCGGCGTTCTGGCGACCCGCCCGATCCGGAAGGCGCATCCGGTGCGCCTGGCGCTGGAGATCGTCACCGCCGCCGGCCTCGGTGGCTTTCCCGCCGCCGCCCTGTTCGTGGCCAGCGTGGACGGCGGGCGCTTCACGCCGATCTACCTGATGGTTGGCTTCCCAGTCGGAATCCTGATGAGCAGCGCCATGACCAGGTGGGCGGCGCGTTTCCTGAGGCCTTCTGGTCCAAACGCGGACGCGCGCGGCCCGTTCGCCGGCGCGTGCATCGGGACCCTGCTCGCCTTGGCGCTGGCCCATACGATGTGCGGGACCAGCGTCGACGACCCGTATGTGGTCGCCGCCGGCGCCGCCCTCGTCGGCACCGTCACCACCGTCGGTCTCCAGCTGCGCGGCGGTTGATCAGCCGGACGCCGCGCCAGCGGGCGGCAGCACCAGCTCGATCGGAAAGGCGTCGATGTCGCGCGGAAGCTCCTCGCGCGTCATCAAACCGTGGTCGAGCGCATAGCTGGCAAGTCCGGCGCCGGGCAGCGCGAGGATCTTGAGTTGGGGGAGATACTCATGCGCCATCGCCCTGCGGGTCGCGTCGGACAGCGTGACAATGGCGGGCGCCGCCTCGGCGCGCGCCGCGCGGGCCAGCGCCGATATCGCGCGCGCCTGCAGGTGAAAGTACTTGGTGGCCGAGGCGGGTAGGCGTTGGAGCGCTGAAACGGCCTCCTCAGGCCGACCGAGAATCAGATCTCGCAGGCCGTAGCCGACGCGATATTCGGGGAAGATTCGGATTCTGCCCATGTGGGGCGGGTCCCAGGTGTCCGCCGCGATCTCTCGTGCGAGCTCGTGTTCACGGAGCAACAGCGCCCAGTACATGTAGCGCAAGCTCACGCTCGAGGATCCGACCGAATACTCGAGCCACGATCCCGGGCCGACCGGCTTCTGAAACGCCTCCAGCGGGGGACGGGCCTTCAGGACCTGACGGAAGGCGAGTAGCGCGCGTCGCCCGTAGTCCCGGACCTGCGGCAGCGGCAGGCCGAGCGCGTAGCCGAGGGTCGCGGCGGCGGCGGGGTAGTCAGGACGCAGCGCCTCGGCGGGATCGTCGATGTGCCCCTTGACCGTGAGATAGGCCGATGCGACGAGGTAGCGCAGCTCCGCATCCAGCCGAAATCGCGGCTTCGGGAAATCCTGCCTCGTCACGCGGGCCTCCCGCGAATCAGTATCACGATCCGCTCCGCCCGACAGAGCGGCGCCCGACCAGCTTCTTGCCCACGCCGCCCAGCTGCGTCGCCAGGGCGACCATCGAGAAGCCGTAGCGCTCGCGGATCTGGTCGACGACGGCGCCGGCTTTCTCGTGATGATCGAACAGCGAGAGCTGCTCGTAGACGCCCAGGTTCGAGAGCTGCACGCCGAGCAGCCGCACCCGCAGCGGCCGGGTGCGCGCCGCCGCCAGCATCTCCTTCAGGATCGGGTAGAGCTCCAGCTCCGAGCTGGTGGGGGCGAGCGTGCGCGACCGGGTCAGCGTGTGGAAGTCGGCGTAGCGCAGCTTGAGCGTCACAGTGCGCGCCTTGATGCGGCGCTTGCGGGCGCGCCAGCAGACGCGCTCGCACAGGCCGCACAGCACCGATTCGATGGTGGCCGGATCGGCGACGTCCTCTCGAAACGTGCGCTCGTTGGAGATGCTGCCGACGGTCTCGCCCTCGGGATCGTGCTCAGAGAACGCGGGGCGCTCGCGCCCGAGCGCGCCCGATCCCTGGCCCTGCACGCCGCGCTGGATCGACGGCGCCCAGGCGCCGAAGATCTCGCGCAGCGCCGCGACGGGCGCGTCGGCGACGGCGCCCAGCGTCTGGTAGCCCGCCGCGTGCAGCTTGCCCTCCGCGACCGGACCGATGCCCGGAAACGATCGTACCGGCAGCGGCGCCAGCACCGCCCGCTCGACGCCTGCGGGCACCAGCATCACGCCGCGCGGCTTGGCCAGCGCGGACGCCACCTTCGCAACGACCTTGCTGGTCGCGATGCCGGCGCTGGCCGGTAGCCCCAGCTCTCCGTCGATCGCGCCGGTGAGATCGAGGACCGCCCGCTCGATCGCGGCGTCGCCGCCTTCGTCACCGGGGCGGCCGTAGAGACGCTCGCAGCCCGCGAAGTCGAGGAACATCTCGTCGATGCTGGCCACCAGCACGGTGGGCGAATAGCGCCGCGCGATCTCGCGGACGCGATCCGCGTAGGTGCCGTACGTGTCGCCGCGGGTCGGCAGGTAGATCGCGTCGGGCGCCAGCTTGCCCGCCTCGATCAGCGACATCCCCGACTTCACGCCCAGGCGGCGCACCTCGTAGCTGGCGGCCGTCACCACGCCGCGCGTGCCGGGCTGGCCGCCCACGACGACCGGCTTGCCCTCCAGCGTCGGATCGAGGACGCGCTCGACGGAGACGAAGAACGTGTCGAGGTCCAGGCAGCAGATCCGCGGCTGCGCGCGCGGCCCCGACCGCGCGACCTCGGACGCCGTCGACATCAGCGGACAGTAGCATGGCTGCTCATATGTTCAGTGCAGGCATCTGCGTGGCACGCAAAGCCCTCCGATACACTCCAGCGCGACGCGACTCCGGCGTCAGCTCATGAGGATCGCCACCTGGAACGTGAACTCGCTGGCCGCGCGGCTGGTCAAGGTGGCGTGGTGGCTGGAACGCGCGCAGCCCGACATCCTGTTGATGCAGGAGACGAAGCTGGGCGACGCCGACGCGCCCCGCGACGAATTCTCCCGGCTCGGTTACCAGCTGGCCCATCACGGTGAAGGCGGCTGGAACGGGGTCGCCATCGCCACCCGCCAGGGCGTGACGGACGTGGTCACCAACTTCGGCCAGCCGCTCGCGCCGCCCGCCACGCCCGACGTCCCCGACGACGAGCCGCTGCGCGAGGCGCGCATGATCGCCGCCGTGTGCGAGGGCGTCCGGGTGGTCAGCATCTACGCGCCAAACGGCCGCACGGTGGGCTCGGTCTTCTACAAGGCGAAGCTCGCCTGGTACCGGCGGCTGCAGCAGTGGCTGGTCGACACGCGCCAGCCCGGCGAGCCGCTGATCGTGGGCGGCGACTACAACGTCGCGCCCGAAGACGCGGACGTCTGGGATCCGGCGCGCTGCCACGGCGGCACGCACGTGTCGCCGCCGGAGCGTGAAGCCTTCGCGGACCTTGGCCGCTGGGGCCTGGTCGACGCCTACCGGCGGCTGCACCCCGAACCCGAGCGCTACAGCTGGTGGGACTACCGCGCCGGCAACTTCCACAAGAACTACGGCATGCGCATCGATCACCTGCTGGTGACGCGCCCGATCGCCGATCGGCTCGTGTGGGCGGAGATCGATCGCGAGGCGCGCAAGGGCAAGCCGATCCCGTCGGATCACGCCCCGGTGATCATCGATCTGGACGCACCGGGGCACCCGATCGACGCGGGCTGGGACGCGGCCAGCGCGCGCATCGCCGCGCGCCGGACCCGCTGATCGGCCTCAGGGGTGAGCCCTCCGTCCGGTGCGTGACAACCTGTCTTGCGCATGGCGAGCCTGGGACGATTGGGCGTTCAGCGCGGCGCGGTCGTGCTCACCGCATGTCTGCTCGCATGGGGATGTGTCGAGCGAGGAGCGCTGGTCACGACAGCTCCCGGGACGGGCGGTGGCGGCGCTCGGGGGCTCGACGGCGGCGACGACGGATCCGCCCGTCAATCCAACGCCGACGCCAACGCCGACGCTGACCACGTACTCGAGGCCTGCCCCACGACCGTCTCCTGCGTGCCCGACTGCCGGGGCATGCCGCCATGCTGGAAGACCTGCGGGCCAGCCCGATCCGGTCGCCGAGACTGCACCTGCGATGCCGCGACGGGGCTGCTGGTCTGCACGGCTTGCACGTACGATCCGGCTCAGGACACGAGCTGTTTCGCGCTGCCGGATCCGGTTCCTGCCTGCCCGACCGGCGCCCAAGGTTCAGCCCCCTGCCAGCTCGAACCCTGTCACCCGTGTGGCTCCAGTACCGGTCCGGGCTACCTCGACAGCAGCGGGGCGCCGAAGGCCGGATTTTGTGTCTGCTGGCTCTACCCCGAGAGCGGGCTGATGCTCTACACGTGCGCAAGCCCCGCCGATTGGCCGTCCGAGGTGCAAGCGTCGCCGCCCGAAGACGAGGTCATCCAGTGCCAGCCGTAAGTCGTTGAATCTGCACCCCTTGCGGCGGCTGGCCGCCGGTCGCAAAGAAACATCGGGCCCGTGTCGATCGCGGCCGTTCCCGTTCGTCGTCTCGTTGAAAGGAGCACACCGATGCGAGTCATGGTGATCGTCAAGGCGAACAAGGATTCCGAGGCGGGCGTGATGCCCAGCGAGAAGCTTCTGGCCGAGATGGGCAAGTTCAACGAGGAGCTGGTCAAGGCCGGGGTCATGCTGGCCGGGGACGGGCTTCACCCCAGCAGCAAGGCCAAGCGCGTGTACGTGGGCGGCGGAAAGAGGACGGTCGTCGACGGGCCGTTTTCGGAGACGAAGGAGCTCGTCGCCGGCTACTGGATCTGGCAGGTGAGGTCGATGGAGGAGGCGGTGGAGTGGGCCAAGCGCTGCCCGGACCCGGGGCCCGGCGACGAGGGGGAGCTGGAGCTCCGCCCGGTGTTCGAAGACGAGGAGTTCGGCAAGGAGTTCACGCCCGAGCTGCGCGAGCAGGAAAAGCGCCTGCGGGCCGAGATCGAGCGCCAGCGACGATCGTGATCGAGAGGAGGCGAAGTCATGGCAAAGGCGACAACCGGGCGAGCGAAGATCTTCACGGCATTCTGGTACGCGAAGGAGGCGGAGGAGGCGGCGAAGTTCTACGCCTCGGTCTTTCCCGATTCGCGGGTGGACCGGGTCTGGGCGTTGCCCAGCGACTCACCGAGCGGGCCGGCGGGCTCGGTGAAGGTCGTGGACTTCACGGTGCTGGGGCAGACCTTCCAGGCGATGAGCGCCGGTCCCCACCACGACTTCAATGACGCGATCTCGCTGGTCGTGTTGTGCGACGACCAGGCGGAGCTGGATCGTTACTGGAACGCGCTGATCGAAGGGGGCGGCAAGGCGCAAGCGTGCGGCTGGCTCATCGACCGGTTCGGCGTGCGGTGGCAGATCGTCCCCGCGATGCTGGACGATCTGATGCGGGATGCCGAGCCGGGGCGCGCCAAGAAGGTCACTGACGCGCTCCTGAAGATGGTCAAGCTCGACATCGCGGCGCTGCAGAAGGCCTCCCGCTCCTGATCGGGCTGCCCCGGACCGACTTTTTCACGCGCGGTCGAGGGTTCGTTCTTCTATGCTGCCGGCATGTCGGGTAGCGAGGGGGAGCCGAGCCGCGGACGCGCGCGCAAGCTGGCTGACCGGGTGCTGCACCTGCGCGCGCGGCATCTGGTCGTGGGTGTCGGCGCGTTGGTGCTGGCCGTGTCCGGTATCTTCGGCGGCCTCGCGCAGATGAAGGGGCCGCGCCTTTACACGGTGGCGGCGGGCGCCGTCCACCGCGGTAAGCCCTGGGACGTCGCGCTGACGCGTGCGATGGTGCTCGACCAGGCGCCGTTGCGGCTGCGAAACGCGCGCGATCGCTGGATCGCGGTCGGTGCGCGGGTCGAGATCACCGCCGACGAAAGCCGCCGCGACGTCGCCGACGTCCTGCAGGTGGTCGGTGTGGACGGGCTCCTCGACAAGCGGCCGGCGGACGTTTATCTGCTGCGCGACAAGGCCAGCGCGAATTTGCTGCATCCGGACCTTGGCGAAGATCTGATCTTTCTCTGGGAGCAGGCGGAGACCGCCGCTGTGCCGAAGACCATCGAGGTCCAAATCTTCGGCAAGAAGCAGCGCATCGACACGTTCAGCGGCCGGCTCGATTGGATGGACAAGGCGCCGCGCGCGCGCGCGTTTCTGCGGCTCGAGGACCAGCGAAAGCCGTCATGACCGAACACGGCGCGGAGGGGGCTGCGCGCGACGCCGGGGCGAGGCGGTCGCGGATCGGGTCCACGGCGCTGGTCGTCGCGGCGCTGGCGACGGGCGTCGCGATCACGTCGCAGGCGCCCGACACCGACGCCCGCCAGCGTCCCTTCGTGCGGGTGGGCGTGATGGGCGAGCCGGTCGACGGCCGCACCTTCCAGGGGTCCGTGGTCGCGGTGCGGGGCGCGCGTCGAATCGCGCGCTCGGGCAAGACGCGCGACACAGGGGGTGTCTGGGTCATCGTGCGGGCCCGGGCGGTGGCGCGCGACAAACCGACCAGCATCGACCACGCGTCCGTGCGCGACGCGCGGGGACGCACGTTCCTCGCGACGATGCGCATCAACCAGCCGCTCGTCGCCGGGGGCTATGTCATGCAGCCGGGGATCTCGGTCGAGGGCGACATCGTGTTCGAGGTTCCGCAGGCGAGCGCCGCCCGCCTCACCCTCCGGCTCGCCGATTCGTCCGACGTGCGGATGGACGCCGCCATCGAGATCCCGATCGCCTCGGACGGCCCGACGGTGGATCGCTGGCTCGCCGAACCGTCGGCGCTGCCCGTCGAGGACGCGCGGGTGGTCGAATGAGCTGGTGGTGGCGGAACCGCTGGGGGCTGGCGGCGCTGCTGCCCGCGCTGGCGGTCGCGCTCGGGCCCGGCGTGCGCGACGGGTACCGGCATCACCGAGACGCGCAGGCGAGCGCGCCGATCGGCGCCGGCGCCGACGGCTGGGTCGTGTTCGCGGGCGCGCACATGCGCCTGGCCGAGCTCACGCCGGCCGGCGAGCTTCGCGATTACCGCGGGCGCCGCTACACGCCGCCCGGCTCCCTGCGCGTCTGGCGCGCCGAGATCGTGTTCGACGGCGCCGCGCGTGACCGCCTGGCGATCTGCCGCCTGCTGCTGGAAGACGCCGAGGGCCGCACCTTCGACGCGGACCCCGCCGAGCTGCGCGGCGTGCGCATCCCGCTTCCGGGCTGCGGGCCCCAGCCGAGCGGCGCCGACGCACGGCCGCGGGCGAACCCGGCCGAATACGCGACCATGACCTATTTCGTCACGCCGGCTTCCGCGCGGCCGGTCGCCGTTCGCGTCATGTTGAGCAGCGCGCTACCGAGCTACGCGCGACTGACCGGCGGCTGACATCATGACCCTCTCCCGCTTGTGGGAGAGGGCAGGGTGAGGGCAAGCCGCTTTCAGCCACGCTCGTGCGGGAGCGGGTCCGTCGACGTCAATGTCCGATCGATCGCGGCCGCCAGCAGGCAGACCAGCAGCACTGTCCCGACCGCTTCGTTGAGCACCCCGAGCGGAACGGACAGCGGCATCCAGACCAGGCCGAGATCCCGCGGGCCGATGAGGAGGCGCTCCAGCTCCCACAACCACTGGGGCGCGCTCTGCGCGACCAGGAAAGCCAGCCAGAACGACAGCATCGACGACCAGCCCGCTCGCAGCAACCGCCGCAAGCCCTGCGCGAGCGGTGCGAACCGGTTGTAAAGATCCTTCCCGACCGCCGTCGCCAGCTTGCCGATCGCCCCCGGACGCGCGGCCAGTTTTTCAGCGGCGCGCTGGTACAGCCGATGGGTGGGGGGCGGCAAGGGCGCGAGCGCGCGTCCGTAGACCACCGCCCCGACCGCCAGCCAGGCCAGCGGCAGGACGAAGATCATGTCCGCCGACGAGAACGTCTCCTCGATCGACGAAAGTACGCGCTTGAGCGCGCCGTTCGGCTGCTTGCGGGTCAACGCCTCGACCGCGGCGGCCCAGGTCTCGGCCGCCCAGCGGATGACGCGGCGCTGTTCGATCCACTCGGTTGCCAGACGTTTCAGTAGCATGGCCTGGCGCACCACCAGGGTGATCCAGGTGACCTCGACGTAGGCGCCCAGCATGGCGGGCCACGTCCGGCGCCGGCCCCCCTCCCAGCGCGACAGCAGCCAGCGCAACACGACCGCCACGATCACCGTCGCGACCAACGTGTACCCGACGGTGAACGGCATCCGCGAGGCGACGTCGATCTTGCCGGGACTGGTGAAGAGATCGGCGTTCGACATCACCTCGTCGTCGAAGATGCGCCGCAGGTATTCCGTCCCGTCTTTCTTGAGGTGGCCGTACGAGGCGTAGATCGCCAGGAACGGGACGAGGACGCTGCCCGTGTAGTCGACCAGCCGGCGCGGAGGCCCGGTCGACGAAGCCGGCGCCGCCGCCGGATCGGCCCCCGCCGCCGGCGGCGGCTCGTCGAGCCCCGGCAGCGCGCGGGCGAGCAGACGAAGCATCAACACGAGGGCGGTGAGCGTGACGATCGGGACGAGCACGAAGATGAGGCCGCCGAACACGCCGTTGATCTCACTGGCGCGCACCGCGACCATCATCACCGCCCAGCGGCCGGCGCGCGCCCCCAGCGCCAGCGCGAGCAGCGCCGGCCAGTGTCCTGCGAGGAGCCGGGCAGCGCTCCCCACGACCGACGAGGGTCCGAGCAGCGATCGCACCGATCGCAGCAAGCGTCG
>Ga0111539_10011891_pt1 | contig 10909 bp, 10 predicted proteins | sample RhiMethybrSRZTD1_FD_79667 | JGI IMG/M metagenome (GOLD analysis project Ga0111539, IMG submission 79667) | Populus rhizosphere microbial communities from Tennessee, USA - Rhizosphere MetaG P. TD hybrid SRZTD1 (version 2) (version 2) | ecosystem: Host-associated > Plants > Roots > Rhizosphere >... | reverse complement strand
TTGGGCCGCAGTGCCATGGCGACCTCCGCGTCGCCGACTGTGGTGTGGAAAGGGAGGTCCAGCCGCCCGCCGTTCCAACGCACACCCGCTACGAGATTTCGATCCGACGCGCGCCCACCGGCGCGCGTCAGTGTTTTGGGCTCCGATGACCCTCGATTCCCGATTCCCCGGCAGCGATCTCACGCTCGACGACGACCTGCGCGGCGTGCTCGCGCTCGGCCTGCTCGATGCCGAATCGGTCGGGCACGATCCGCTGCCGCCGACCTTCGACGCGGAGCGCGATCAGGTGATCGCGCGCTGGACGGCGATCGCCGCCGACCGCGTGCAGGCCGATCTGCCGGGCCTCGCGGAGGTGCGGGCGATGTTCCATCGGCTCGACATCGACCCGACCAAGACGCGTCCCAGCAGCGAGGCGTTGCTGCGGCGCGTGCTGCAGGGCAAGGGGCTGCCGCGCGTGAATCCGGTGGTGGACGTGTGCAACCTGTGCTCGCTCGAGCATCAGCTGCCGCTCGGGCTCTATGACCGCGATCGCGTCCACGGAGGAATCCGCGCGCGCGCCGGACGCGAGGGCGAAGGCTACGACGGCATCCGCAAGGATCGCGTGAACCTGGCCGGACGCCTGCTGCTCGCCGACGACCAGGGGCCGTTCGGAGCTCCGACCTCGGACTCACAGCGCTCCGCGATCACCGACCAGACGCGACGTTTGATGGTGGTGGTGTTCTGCCCCTCCGAGCGCGCGTCGTCGGAACTGACCAGCGCACTCGAGCGGATCGCGGACCGCCTGACGCGATTCTGCAGCGCGCAGGTGATGGCGGTGCGGGTCCTCCAGTAGCGATTCTCCCGCCTTGGGGCGGCCACGGACCCGCTGTTAGACTGCCGACTTCTCATGCCGCGCGGGCTCGCATGGCCCGCGCGCACACAGGAGGTCGCACATGCGAAAGCTGTTCACCCTGGCCGCGCTCGCATTGATCCTGACCGCGGCGTCCGCGAACGCCGTCACCATCGGTGTCGGTGCGTTCGGCGGACTCAGCATTCCGATCGTCAACGACCTGTCGACCCAGGGCAGCGTGTTCGGGGTCCGGGCGCCGGTCGGGCTGTCGACCATGTTCACCGCCGAGCCGTTCTACTCGCAGGCCGCGCTCGGCGACGCCGAAGAGTCGTTCGGCGGCCCGGTCACCTATACCCGGGACGGCGGCGATGTCACCGGATTCGGCGCCAACCTGCTGCTCAACATGGGCGGTGGATCGACCCGGTTCTTCCCGTTCGTCGGGATCGGGTCGTACAAGATCGAGCGCAGCGGGTCCGAGGAGATCAGCGAGGTCGGCTACAACTTCGGTCTCGGCCTCGGATTCGGGCTTCCTTCGCTGCCCGGGCTGTCGTTCGACGTGCGGGGCGAGGCGGTCATGATCAAGACCGGTGACACCTCGCAGAAGCTGGGCAATGTGACCGCCGGCGTGACCTACAAGTTCTTCTCCACCCCGACCCCGTAAGGAGGCCTGCCATGAAGCTCAAGACGCGCTGGATGGTCGCAGGTCTCGCGCTGGTCGCGGTGCTTGCGAGCGGGTGCATCATCACGTCGGCCCAGGTTCTCGCCCACTTCGACCTGCCGAACCCGGTCCACATCGATGCGTCGGACGACCACGAGCGGGTCCCGGTCGACCTCGCCGAGGATGTCGGCTCCGATTACTCGGACAACAAGGACAAGCTCGAGGACGTGACCGATCTGGCGGTGCTGGGCACGTTCACGAACACCGGGAACGAAGCGGGACAGGTGACGGTGTACATCACGCCCGGCAACACGAACTACACGACCGCCGGCGAGATCACCTCGAACGGGACGCTGCTGTGGGGGCCGACCGCGATCGGCCCCGCCGGCTCGCCGGATGAAACGGTCACGATCGACTGGGACGCCTCGGCGGCGCTGTTCAACAGCGCCGGCAAGCAGATCCTGATCGACGAGGCCAAGGGCGACGGCCAGTTCACGATCTACACGGTCGGAACCGCCAACGCGCCCGGGTACGACATTCAGATCACCGACGGCAAGGTGGTGCTGGTGCTCGACGCCGGCCTGTAATCGCCTTCGATCGACACGACGACGCCGGGCTCCTCGCGGGGCCCGGCGATTCGTTTGCCGGTGGAAAACACCGGCGGACTGCGACCGATTCGCGATGCATCGCGCGACCCGGGGACCACATCGCAAGGAAGCTGGCCGCGGGCCGCGACCATCATCCAGCCCCCGGCGGAGACATCCATGAGAAGCCTCATCGCGTTCACCGCGTCCGCTCTGCTCCTGCTCGGCGCGTCGTCGCTGTCAGCCGAGCCCCATCACGTGCGGGCCGACCTGGTGGAAGTCGACGGCTCCGGCATCAGCGGATTCGTCAACCTCACGCAGCTGCCCGGCGGTGGCAGCAACCTCCAGGTGGTGGTGCGCGGAGTCCGCTCCGGCACCGCCTACGCCTCGTTCTATTACGAGAGCGCGGATTGCTCGGCTCCCGCCGACGAGTTCCAGGAGTTCCAGGGCGGAGCGGGTGGCACCGCGGAGCTGCACGGGAAGATCGACGAAGATCTCGATGAAGTGGGGTCGGTGTCGGTCCGCCTCGGCCCCGGCTACGGCACGCTGCTCGCGTGCGCGCGCATCCACTGATCGCGCGCCGGGAATCGCGAAACGCCGGGCTCGCATTCGAGCCCGGCGTTGTTCACGCCTTCGCGATCTCGCCGGCCGCGGCGCGTTCCGCCCAGTCGCGCCAGCCGTTCGTGATCGGCATGCGCCGATCCTTGCCGAACGCGCGCGGGGTGATCTTGACCCCGGGCGGCGCCTGGCGGCGCTTGTACTCGCTCGCGTCGACCATCCGCGCGACCCGGGTGACCAGCTCGAGGTCGAATCCGAGCGCCGCGATTTCGGCCGCCGAGCGATCCTCCTCGAGGTAGGCGCGCAGCACCGGATCGAGCGTCTCGTAGGGCGGCAGCGAGTCCTGGTCGGTCTGATCGGGCCGCAGCTCGGCGCTCGGGGGGCGCGTGATCGTGAACTCCGGAATCACCGGCGTCGGTCCGCGCTGGTTGCGCAGGCGCGCGAGCGCGAACACCTGCGTCTTGTAGACGTCCTTGAGCACCGCGTAGCCGCCCGCGGTGTCGCCGTACAGCGTGTTGTAGCCGACCGCGATCTCGCTCTTGTTGCCGGTCGTCAGCACCAGCCAGCCGAACTTGTTCGAGAGCGCCATCAGCAGGTTGCCGCGGATCCGCGCCTGCAGGTTCTCCTCGGTCACGTCCGGCGCCCGGCCTTCGAACGGCGCGGCGAGGATGCGTTCGTACGCCGCCATCGCGTCGGCGATCGGAAGTGCGAAGAACCGCATGCCGAGCGCGCGCGCGAGCGCCTCGGCATCGGCGCGCGAGGCGCCCGACGTGAAGCCGGAGGGCATCGACACCCCGACCACGTTCTCGGCGCCGATCGCGTCGGCGGCGATGCACGCGGCGAGTGCCGAATCGATGCCGCCCGACAGTCCGAGCGCGACCGTCTGGAAGCCGTTCTTGCGGACGTAGTCGCGGGTGGCGAGCACCAGCGCGTCGTAGATCTCGACCTCCGGCGCGCGCACGATGCGCGACGGCCGGGGTGGCAGCGGCGACTTCGCCAGCGGCGCCGCGATCGGTGCCAGCACGACCCGCGGAGTCGCCGGTCCCTCGTCGATCTGGCGGCCCTTGCGCAGGCGCGGGTCGTGGAGCCGCGCGCCGAACACGTCGGACAGATCGAGGTCCACCACCAGGAAGTCCTCGGTGAACCGTTCACACTCGGCCACCACCCGTCCCTGTTCGTCGACGATCAGGCTTGCGCCGTCGAACACGATCTCGTCCTGGCCACCGATCAGGTTGGCGTAGACGACGATCGCCTGGTGATCGGTGCTGCGGGTTGCGAGCATCCGCAGGCGCTCGTCGGCCTTGCCCGCGTGATACGGGGAGGCGGAGAGATTGATCAGCAGCTCGGCGCCGCCCCGCAGGACCTGCTCCTCGACCGGTCCGCCCGGGTACCAGATGTCCTCGCAGATGCTGATGCCGATCACGGTGCCGTCGCGGACGTAGACCGGGTTCTCGCGCGAGGGCATGAAGTAGCGGTTCTCGTCGAACACGCCGTAGTTGGGAAGGAAGCGCTTGCGGTAGGTGGCGACCCAGCGCCCGTCGTGGAGGACCGCGGCGGCGTTGTAGAGATCGACGTCGCGCTCGAGCGTCCCGACCAGCACCGTCATGCCGGCCGACAGCGGCGCGAGCGCATGGGTGACCTCCATCGCGCGCTCGATGAACGAGGGCTTGAGCAGCAGGTCCTCGGGCGGATAGCCCGGGATCACCATCTCCGGCACCACCAGCAGGTCGGCGCCCGCCTTGCGCGCCCGCCGCATGCTCTCGGCGACCAGCGAGGCGTTGCCGTCGAGATCGCCGACCTTGGGATTGAGCTGGGCGAGGGCCAGCCGGAGAGTGCGCATGCGAAAGCGATTGTCTGCGGTCACGATGACACGCGCAAACGCCGTGAGAGGGCGTCCGGGGGGAAAACGAAAACGCCCGGTCCTGGACCGGGCGATCCCGTTTCCAGCGGACGAATGCGTCCGCTGCCCAGCGGGAAGTCAGGACGGCCTGGCTCTTGTCGCCGCGGCCTCGGTCTTCCGTCCCTGAACGTCAGGGGCCACGAGGGCCCGGGTCTTTACTGGACGCTTCAGAGGGGTGCTGGATTCTGCGACCCCGGGGAACGCTCCCTGGAGTCCGCCGTGGAGATCGCAAGAGCCGTTCCCCACGGTTCCTGCGTCCTCTTCCGACGTAAGTGATTGTGAACGCGTCGCCGGGAGGTGCCAAGGGAAATTCTGGACGACACGGAATGGCAAAGGACGGCCGCGCATTCTGCAATTCGCACGACATTCGTCCACACCGGACCTCCTTGCCGCTCAATCCCTTCGGCGGTTCCGGGGGGTCGTCAGGGCCCACCCGGAGGCGGCCACCGCCAGAATCGCCAGGGCCGCGTAGGCGTCCCGCGTCGCAAGCGCCAGAGAGGCCTTCTGGGCGTCCCCCAGGGCGCCCGAGAGGAGCCGGAGGCCGCCCCCATGGGCCGTGAAGCGCGAGGCCACCAGCGCCACGATCAGGGCCGATCCAGCCGCCAGGCCCAGATTCCGGGCGGTGGCCTGAAGGCCCCCGGCCGTTCCCAGCCGTTCGGCCGGGACGCTGCCCATGAGGGAGCTGGAGTTGGCGACCGAGAACACCCCGAGACCGATGCCGACCAGCACCAGCGCGACCGCCAGATGCCCGGGCCCCGGCCGGGTCCCGAGCGTCGCGAGCGCGCCCACGCCGAGCCCCAGGACGAACAGCCCCGACGCCACCAGAGCTCGGCCGCCGACCCGATCGGACCAGCGACCCGCGAGCGGCGCGAGCACCAGCGCGGTCAACGGCAGCACCGCGAGCCAGCGGCCGCTGGTTCCCGGGGCGAACCCGAGGACCTCCTCGAGGTAGAGCGGCATATGGAAGCCGACCGCGATCGACAGGATCTGGCCGATCAGAGTGAGGAGCAGGGCGCGGCCGAGCGCACCGCCGAGCAGATCGAGGGGCAGGAGCGGTGCGGCGGCGCGCCGCTCGCGCAGCGCGAACACCACCGCGAGCACCGCCCCCGCCGCGAGCAGCCCGAGCACGCGGGTGCTGCCCCAGCCATCGACCGGTCCGCGCGAGAGAGCGAGCATCACCGCCACCAGCGCCGTGACCGAGGCGGGCATCGCGACCGGGTCGAGCCGCGGCGCGCGGGGCGGAGCCGCGTCGGCAGGGAGTCGCGAGCGCACCATCGCCAGCGTCGCCAGCCCGAGCGGAAGGTGGAGGGCGAAGATCCAGCGCCACGAAGCGTGCTCCACCACCAGGCCGCCGAGCGGCGGACCGAGTGCGAGGCCGACGCCGACTGCTGCGCCGAACGCGCCGATCGCGCGTCCGCGCTCCGCGTCGGGAAAGCTGGAGGTGAGGAGCGCGAGGCTGGTCGACGACATCATCGCCGCCCCGATGCCCTGCACAACGCGGGCGCCGATCAGCGCGCCGATCCCGGGCGCGGCCGCGCACGCCAGCGACGCGAGCGTGAACAGCGCGAGGCCGGCTCCGTACATGCGCCGGCGCCCGACTGCGTCGGCGACCCGGCCCAGCGCCAGCAGCAGGGCGGTGAGCGTGAGGACGTACGCGACCACCACCCACTCGCTGGTGGTGAGCGGTGCGCGGAACGAACGCGAGATCGTCGGCAGCGCGACGTTGACCACGCTGATGTCGAGCGTGGCCATCACCGAGCCGAGCGCCAGCACCGGGAACACGCGCCAGCGCGGGAACGCGGACCCGGCCGGCGCGGACGCGGGAGAGGTCAGCCCTGCCGGGCCCAGCGCAGGATCTCGGGCAGGGTGGGCGTCTTGCCGTACATCAGGAGCCCGATGCGGAAGATGCGCGATGCGATCATCAACGAGAACCAGGCGGCGAACGCGAGCAAGGCGAGCGACAGACCCACCTGCCAGGCCGGCACCGCCGCACCCGACGCCGCGATGCGCATCATCGTTCCGGTCGCCGCGGTGAGCGGGAACAGCGACAGGAAGGTTGCGAGGCCGCCATTGGGGTCCGAGATCACCTTCCACATCACGATCAGCGGTGCGAAGTTCGCGAACGAGAACCACACCGAGAACTGCTGGGCTTCACGCATGTTGTTCGTGACCGCGCCGATCCCGAGCATCAGGCTGCCGTAGAGCAGGTAGCCGAGCAGGAAGTAGGCGACCGCGACCGGCAGGATGAACGGTGGCAGCTGGATGTGCATCGCCGCCAGCGCCGGCAATCCCACCACCAGTCCCGCGCCGCCCCACACCGTGATCACCAGCAGCCCGACCGCGCCGAGGCCGAACAACTTGCCGGCCATCAGCTCGGTGGGGCGGATCGTGCACAGCAGCGACTCGAGGATGCGCGACTCCTTCTCCTCGACCACCCCCTGGACCAGGTACTGGCCGCCGATCGTGATGCACAGCCCGAGCGCGAACGCGAAGGCGAACGGGATGAACACTCCGCCGAGCTCGTCGTTGTCGCTCTTCGCGACGAACTCTCCGCTCTTGTCGAGCTTGAACGTGGCCTCATCGGCGAGCGGGCGCGCCACCCGCGCGGCCAGCTCGGGCTCGACCTTCCCGCGCACCAGATTCGCCGCCAGCCAGCGGCTCACCGCGCGGTCGGCGGACTCCGAGAACAGGCCGGCCGAGCGCACGTAGCGCCGGACGTGCCCGGTCTGCAGGTAATCGGCCGGGACGATGATCGCCTGCCCGATCTCCTCCTTGCGGATCGCGTTCTGCGCGGCGGCGGCGTCCGGGTAGAAGCGCACCTCGGTGTTGAACACCTGCTCGGTTTCCGCGGCGCCCGGCACCCGGCGCTGGAACGGATTGTCGCCGCTGCGGACGCTCGAGCGCATGGTGTGCTCGGCGTTGGCGAGCAGGCCCGACGAGTCGACCACGCCGAACGCCTTGAACTGCGAGATCGACTTCCTCGCCGCGTTGATCGAGCTGCCGGTGGTGATGGTCATCATGAAGACGAAATAGAAGGGCGTTCCGATCAGCGTGAGCACGAACGCCTTGCGCCGCACGGTGGCGAGGAACTCGCGCCGTGCGACCGTCCACACCCGTCCGGTATCGAGGCTCATCGCACACCTCCCGCCATCGCTTCGTCGACCGTCGGCGGCCCGCTCGCCCCGTGGTCGAGGCCGATTCCCTCGCGCACCACCTTGACGAAGATGTCCTCGAGCGGAAGCGTCGCGAGCGCGAACGACTCGATCCGCACGCCGCGCTCGAGCAGCGCGCGCAGGACGCCGTCGGACGTGGCGCCCGGCTCGAGCGCCAGCTCGACCTGGCCGTCGACCGCCTTCATCGAATGCACGCCCGGCAACCCGTCCATGCTGCCCTCGCCGCGCACGCGCACCGCGTGGTCCGCATAGGTACGGCGGATCTCGCCGACCCGTCCGTACAGCACCATGTGCCCGCGGTTGATCATCAGCGCGCGGTCGCACACCTCCTCGACCTTGTTCATCTGGTGGGTGGAGAGCAGGACGGTCGCCCCGGCGGCGCGCCGCTCGTGGAGAATCTCCTCGAACAGCTGGACGTTGACCGGATCGAGTCCGCTGAACGGCTCGTCGAGGATCAGCAGGCGCGGCGACCCGATCAGTGCGCCGCACAGCTGCACCTTCTGCTGCATGCCCTTCGACAGCGCCTGGATCTGCTTGTCGGCCCACTCGCGCAGCTCGACCCGGTCGAGCAGCTCGAGCGCCGCCGTGCGCGCCGCCGGGCGCGTGAGGCCTTTGAGTTCCCCGTAGTACGACAGCACCTCGAGGACCTTGGCGCGGCGGTAGAGGCCACGTTCCTCGGGCAGGTAGGCGATCGATCCGCGTGGACGCGACCCGACCGGCTCGCCCTCGAGGAGGATGGTGCCGGAGTCGGGCTTGAGGATGTCGGTGATCATCCGGATCAAGGTCGTCTTGCCGGCGCCGTTCGGCCCCAGCAGCGCGAATACCTCGCCGGGCTGGACCTGGAACGACACGCGGTCGACCACCGCCCGGCCATCGTAGGTCTTGACGACGTCGCGGACTTCCAGCATGGAGATGCCTCGTCGGGAAGCAGGGGAGGGGGTGTGCGGACGTCGGCGGAGCCTAGTGGATGGTCAGGGGGGCGACAAGACACCGGGCCGCGTCCGGCAACCTGCAATGACGCGGGCGCCCGACGCCGGGGAATGCATGCGACGCGCGCCGGTTTTCCACGAACCGGTGGCGCTCCGTGCCGTTCATGTCTAGCATGGTTGGCGCATGAGACCTGCACTGCTCCGGCTGTCCGGCCCCCTTCGCGTGCCCGTGGCGGCCGCGTGGCTCGCGCTCGCCCTCCTGGCGGGCTGCGATTCCGACCAGACCACCGCCCCGGTGCCCGGCCCGCCCCTGTCGAAGGTGGTGGTGAGTCCCGACGCCGACACCCTGCAGATCAGCCAGACCCGCCAGTTCATCGCCCAGGCCTACGACACGCTCAACGCGATCGTCAGCGCGCCGTTCACCTGGACGAGCTCGAACACCGCCGTGTTCACGGTCAACGCGTCCGGAATCGTTACCGCGCGCGCGGAGGGTGTCGCCGACCTGGTCGTGAGCTCGAGCGGCAAGAGCGACACCGCGAAGGTGTTCGTCTACCCCGACAGCGGCTGGGTCCTGCAGCCCGCGGGTGGATCGAACCTCAACGGCGTGTTCTTCCTGCCCGACGGGCGGACCGGCTGGGCGGTCGGGAACGGGGGCCGCATCGTGGCGACCACGGATGCCGGCGCCACGTGGAACACTCAGATTGGCTTCACCTCGAACAATCTCAACGCCGTGTGGTTCACCAGCGCTTCCGAGGGCTGGGCGGTCGGTGATGCAAACACGCTGCTCAAGTACTCGAACGGGACATGGGCCCGCGTCACCATCAATATTGGCGTGCCCCTCAACGACATCTGCTTCGCCACGCCCGACACCGGGTGGATCGCGGGCAACAACGGCACGATCGCGCGCACGGTCGACGGCGGCGCTACCTGGATCAAGACCAATCTTCCCTCGTCGTTCGCGTTCCACAGCATCGCGTTCGCCGGGACCCGGGACGGCTGGGCGGTCGGCGACGGCGGCACGGTCGCCGGCACGCATGATCGCGGACTCACCTGGTTCATCACTCCCTCGCTCACCGCGCAGCCGTTGAAGGCGGTGTGGCGCCTCGACGCCGCGACCGCGATCGCGGTCGGCGCGACCGGCACCGTATTGCGCACCGTCACGACGCCCGATTCGGTGGCGTGGCAGCTGGTGGTGCCGAGTGCGGGCGCCGCGAACCAGCTCGAAGGGGTGTGGGGAGTCGGGCCGACGCTGGTGTACGCGGTCGGCTTCAACGCCGGGCTCGGCGGAACCATCCTGCGCAGCGATGACGGCGGCGCGACCTGGGAGACCCAGGCGGCGCGGACCGCGAACCGCCTCAACGACGTGCACTTCGTCGACGCGCTCCGCGGCTGGGTGGTCGGCGACGGCGGCGTGATCGTTCACACCGCGCGTGGCGGACGCCAGTAGGCGTGGCCGAATCGCGCCTCATCATCGTCGACGGCTATAACCTGGTTCTGCGCAGCCCCACGCTGCGTCCGGGCCCGGAGCGCACGCTGCGCCAGTCGCGCGAAAAGCTCGTCAATCTCCTGTCGTGGGCGGTGGGCGCGGGTGATGCCCGCTTCCTCGTGGTGTTCGACGGCGCCGAGGGCGGTGGCGCGGAATCAGGCACCGGCCGGGTCGAGGTGCGTTACTCGCGCCCGCCCGAGAAGGCCGACGATGTGATCCGCCGGGTGGTCGAAGACTCGGTGTCGCCGGGCCGGCGCGTCACGGTGGTCACGTCGGATCTCGAGGTCGCGCGTCACGCGCGCGCGATGGGCGCCGATGTCTCGCTCGCGGATCTGTTCATGGGCAGCGTGCTCGCCTCGCCGGGGGGGCCGACCGAGAGCGGGCCGAGCGAGAAGCCGGCGGGGTTGAGCAAGCGCGAGCTCGAGGACTGGGCGGCGCTGTTCCGCGATCGCAAGCCGGACTCCGAAGACACCGAGGACAGCGAAGACAGCTGACGGTGAGGCCGTACGGTCTCGAAGCTTCCTGAGCGGTCGCCTCGCCCGGCGTACGGTCGGGTCCAGGTTCGATTGGCGGGCACGGCTCGGCGCGCTCCGAGCGCGCCTCGCCTACCAACGGCCGCGCCCGCCATCCATGGCTCAACCGCCGCGGCCGTTGATGCCCGCCAATCGAACCTGGACCCGACCGTACGCCCGCGCGCGCCTGCACCATGACGTGAAAGCAAACGGCCCGCTCTCTCGAGCGGGCCGTTTCGTTTCAAGCGACTCTAGAGCGCGTACTCGCCGGGGTCTCGGT
>Ga0111539_10011886_pt1 | contig 10912 bp, 10 predicted proteins | sample RhiMethybrSRZTD1_FD_79667 | JGI IMG/M metagenome (GOLD analysis project Ga0111539, IMG submission 79667) | Populus rhizosphere microbial communities from Tennessee, USA - Rhizosphere MetaG P. TD hybrid SRZTD1 (version 2) (version 2) | ecosystem: Host-associated > Plants > Roots > Rhizosphere >... | reverse complement strand
GGCGTGCTGACCGTCCGCCCGCCCGAGGAGGCGACGTTCAAGGCCGAGGAGAACGTCGTGATCGGCAACACCGTGCTTTACGGCGCGACGTCCGGCCGCGCGTTCTTCCGCGGCCTCGCGGGCGAGCGCTTCGCCGTCCGCAACTCGGGCGCCATCACGGTCGTCGAGGGGCTCGGCGACCACGGCTGCGAGTACATGACCGGCGGCCGGGTGGTCGTGCTCGGCCCGACCGGCCTCAACTTCGCCGCGGGAATGAGCGGCGGCATCGCCTACGTGTACGACTCCGACGGCGGCTTCCGCGGACGCTGCAACACCGAGCTGGTGGGCTTCGACGCAATCACGCCCGACGAGAGCGATGAGCTGCGCGGCTGGATCGAGGAGCACCGCGAGCGCACCGGCTCGAACGTGGCGGACCGCCTGCTCGACGACTGGCAGGCGACGCTCAACCGGATCGTGAAGGTCATGCCGCACGACTACAAGCGCGCGCTGGCCGAGCAGCTCGCGGCCGAGGGCGAGGCTGAGGTGGCCGCCGCGGCGGCGGGCCCGGCGGCCACTCCCGGATACGCGGCCGGGGGACCGATCTAGGCCGGCATGGGCGAGCTGGGCGCATTCCTCCGCCTCGAGCGGGTCGGCTTCGACAAGCGCGACCCGAACGAGCGCGTGCACGACTACCGGCAGTACTTCGCGCTGCCCGACGACCGCACGCTCCGCGACCAGGGCGCGCGCTGCATGGACTGCGGCGTGCCGTTCTGCCACGAGGGCTGCCCGCTCGGCAACCTGATCCCGGACTGGAACGACCTCGTGTACCGGGATCACTGGCGCGACGCGCTCACGAAGCTCCACGCCACCAACAACTTCCCCGAGTTCACCGGGCTGATCTGCCCCGCGCCGTGCGAGTCCGCCTGCGTGCTCGACATCAACGACGACGCCGTGACGATCGAGCAGATCGAGCTGGCGATCGTGACGCGCGGGTTCGAGGAGGGCTGGATCGAGCCGGAGCCGCCGGAGCTGCGCACCGACCGCACCGTCGCCGTCGTGGGCTCGGGGCCGGCGGGCCTCGCCGTGGCCGCGGAGCTCAACAAGCTCGGCCACACGGTCACCGTCTACGAGCGCGACGAGGCACCGGGCGGCCTGCTCCGCTTCGGCGTGCCCGACGCGAAGCTCGAGAAGTGGATCATCGACCGTCGCGTGAAGCTGCTCGAGGACGAGGGCGTGCGGTTCGAGTGCGACGTGGACGTGGGCGGAAGCCTCGAGGCCGGCGAGCTGCGCGGTAACCACGACGCCGTCGTCTTGGCGATCGGCTCACGGGTGCACCGTGACCTCGAGGTGCCCGGCCGCGACCTCGCGGGTGTGCAGCTCGCGATGGACTACCTGTACCAGCGCAACCGCGCTGTCGCGGCGATGGAGGGGCGCGAACACCGGCAGACGCCGCCCGGCCGCGTGATCAGCGCGGAGGGCAAGCGCGTGGTGGTGGTCGGCGGCGGCGACACCGGGATGGACTGCATCTCGAACGCTCTGCGCGAGGGCGCCGAGGACGTGCTCCTGCTCGACGTCTACCCGCCGCTTCCCGGCGACGGGCGCCCGCCGGGCACGCCCTGGCCGCTGCCGCCCAAGCGCACCGGCACGACCTACGCGCTGGACGAGGGCGGCGAGCGCCGCTTCGGCACCCAGGTCACGGCCCTGCGCGGGCACGACGGCCGCGTCACGGGTGTGAGCGGCCGGCGCGTGGAGGGCACCTCGTCGCGGGACCTGCACGCGGTGCCCGGCAGTGAGTTCGAGGAGCGGGCGGAGCTGGTGCTGATCGCGATCGGCTTCAACCACCCCGAGCACGAGGGCGCCGTCGAGCAGCTCGGGCTCGACCTCGACCGGCGCGGGAACGTGAAGGCACCCGTGTACGGCACCAAGATCGAGGGCGTGTTCGCCTGCGGCGACGCCCGCACCGGCCAGTCGCTCGTGGTCACCGCGATCGCCGAGGGGCGCCGCTGCGCGCGCGTGGTCGACCAGTACCTGGGCGGCTCCGGCGAGGCACGCCGCGTCCGGCCCGAGGCGATGTTCGCCTACGAGGACGGCGACCCGCACTCGCTACGCCACCAGGCGGAGATCGCGCGGACGGTCACCGTCGGCGACGCGTTCTGGACCGGGCCGCGCGACGAGCGCTGAGATGCCCGCCGCGTTCGTGACAGGCGGATCCGGCTTCGTGGGAGGCGCGCTGATCGAGCGGCTCCGGCGCGAGGGCTGGGACGTCCGCGCGCTGGCCCGCTCGGACAACGCCGCCGAGCGCGTGCGCGGGCTGGGCGCCGAGCCGGTGATGGGCGATCTGGACGACCTCCGGATCGAGGACTGCGAGCTGGCGTTCCATGCCGCCGCGAAGGTCGAGGACTTCGGCGATCCCGCCGACTTCGCGCGGGTCAACGTGCAGGGGACGCGAAACGTGGTGGCCGCCTGCAGGGACGGGGGCGTCCGGCGGCTCGTCCACGTGGGCACGGAGGCTGCGCTGATGGCCGGGCAGCCGCTCGTGAACGTGGACGAGAGCGCTCCGCTCCGCCCTGACTCTCCGTCGCTGTACCCGTCGTCGAAGGCGCGTGCCGAGGAGATCGTGCGTGCGGCGAACGGCGACGGACTCGAGACGGTCGTGGTGCGGCCCCGATTCGTGTGGGGCCGCGGAGACACGAGCCTGCTGCCGGCGATCGTGGCGATGGTGAAGTCAGGCCGCTTCCGCTGGGTCGGCGGCGGCCGCCATCTCACCGCCACGACCCACATCGACAACACCGTCGAGGGCCTATGGCTGGCCGGAACGCGCGGGCCCGCGGGCGGGGTGTGGTTCGTCACCGACGGCGAGCCGGTCGAGTTCCGCGAGTTCCTGACGGCCATGGTGGGCACGCAGGGCGTGGAGATCCCCGACAAGTCGGTGCCGCCCGGCGTGGCGAACACCGCCGCGCGCTCAGCGGAGTGGGTGTGGCGCCGCCTGAAGCGCCCGGGCAGCCCGCCGCTCACCCGGTTCGCCGTCTGGGTCAGCTCTCAGGAATGCACGATCGACATCTCACGCGCCGAGCGCGACCTCGGCTACCGGCCCGTCAGGACGCGTGAAGAGGGCCTGCGGGAGATGCGGGAGAGCCCACCAGGCTGACGAAGAAGAGGCTGAAGCGGCCGATCGAGATCTCGTCGCCGTCCTCCAGCTCTCCAAGCTCGACTCGCTCCCCGTTCTTGAACACGCCGTTCAGGCTGCGGTCGTCCAGGATGCGGGCGCCTGCTTCGTCGCGGTAGACCAGCGCATGGCGACGCGACACGGTCGGATCGTCGAAGCGCACGTGCGCCGAGAGGCTCCGCCCCACCCGGGTCCACCCGTCCTGCAGCGGGAACACACGCACTCGGTCGTCGTCCTCGAACGCCAGGTAGTCGCCCTCGCGGACCAGTGCCTCGCGGGCCTCGGCCAGCCAGTCGGGTGCTCCCTCGACCTCGTGGTGCGTCGGCGGGCGGGCCGAGTCGCCGAACAGCGAGGCGCGTCTGAAGCTCTCACCCCCGCACTCGGGGCATTCGGGCACTGGGTCGCGCTCGTGCAACGCCACGGCGAATCCGCAGGAGTCGCATCGGAAGGACCCGGCACCCGCCAGCGTGCCGGCGTTGAAGGCTTCCATTTCGATCTCTCTCCTCAGGGGGGTGGGGGAATGGATGGTAACGGTGGATACGAACTCGCCAAGTGAAAAATGCGGTAATTGCGGGCTTTCTTCAAGAATGCAGGGCTTTTCTCGCCCATCGCGAACCCTCTTTCCATGCCAGACCTGGCTTCAATCCTCGTTCGCAGCAGCATCGGCGCGCTCCTCCCGAGCGGTGCCGAATGCGGGGATTGCAGGCGCACGCCGCTCGCCGGCGAGCGCATGCACGAGGTGCACGGCGGGCGGACGCTCTGCGACCTCTGCTTCGCCAGCCTGCCCGAGGAGAGCCGGGTCGCGGTGCGCACCGAGCGCGTGCACGTGAGCGAGCGCAGGCTCGCGGTCGTGCCCCGCGCCGCCTAGCGGGCGGCATCGCGCAAGCCGAGGGCGGCGCCCTCGGCGCAGCGAGGTTCTCACCGGCCGGTACGATCTCGCCCGCATGCGCGAGGTCTCCGTATCGGCGATCATCTCGGCTCCTCGCGAGGAGGTGTTCGACTTCGTGGCGGACCTCGCCGCGCGCCCCTCGTTCACGGAGCACTTCATGAAGGACTACAGGTTGGCGCGCGTGCAGCCGGTCGGGGTGGGGGCGGCGGCCCGCTTCAAGCTCGACGCTCCGCTCGCCAACGAGTACGCGGAGCTGACCATCACGAAAGCCGACCGGCCGCGGCAGATCGTCGAGGAGATCCGCTACGGCCGGCGGGGACGCAACCGGTCGGTGGCGGTGTACGACTTCTCGCGCGAGTCCGCGAACGTGACACGCGTCGAGCTCACGACGCTCAGCGAGCCGGCCACGATGGTCGACCGCCTCAAGGAGATCGGCGCCGCCGGCTGGATCAAGAGGAAGACGAACAAAGCGCTCGACCGCCTGCGGATGGTGTTCGAGGAGCCGGATCGGGTGGAGCTGAAGCGGGCGACGATCGCCGGCTACGAGCCCGAGAAGGCGGCCCGCTTCGGCGCCTATGCCGGGATGGACCCGGCCCGCCGGTCGAGGCTCTGAGGCCCGGACTAATATGCCCGCCCGCATGCCTCGCCGTCTCCTCATGCTGCTCTGCCTGGCCGCCCTCGCGGCCGGCGCCGCCGGCTGTGGCGAGTCGGACACCAAGCAGGGCGTGGACGAGGCGGCCCGCGAGGGCCTCGCGCTGCCGCTCGACGGCATCGAATACAACGTCTTCATCTCGCGCGAGCTGAACCCGCGCATCACGCCCGACAAGTCCTACGTCGAGGCGGGCACGGCGCAGGACGCGACCCACGTCCTGTTCGGGGTCTTCCTCCAGGCGTGCAACCGCGGCAAGGAATCGGCCCAGACGGCGGACCGGTTCACGATCGTCGACAACCAGGGCAACAAGTTCGAGCCCGAGCCGCTGCCGGAGAGCAACGACTTCGCCTATCACGCGAAGGTGCTCGAGCCGAACGAGTGCATCCCCGAGAGCGGGAGCGTCGCCCAGCTCGGCCCGACGGCCGGCTCCATGGTGCTGTTCAGGCTGCCGCTCGCGAACATGGAGTACCGGCCGCTCGAGCTGGAGATCGAGGGCCCGAGCGGCGGGCACCTCACGTTCAAGCTCGATATCTAACGACCACTGCGGTGTCAGACCCCTCCGGGGTCTGACACTAGGGCGTCGCCGCGTCGAGCACGACGCGCGCGGCTGGGGCGGCTGTGGCGCCGCCGGCGCCCGCTCGCACGAGCATCACCGCCACCACGATCTTCGGGTGGGCGGCGGGCGCGTATGAGGTGAACCACGCGTCCGTGTTCTCCGGGTCCGGCGGGAGCGTCTCGCCGGTCTCCGGGTCGCGGGTGTCCTCGAGCTCCGCGGTGCCGGTCTTGCCGGCCACCTTCGCGTCGGGCAGCGCCGCGGCCACCCCGGTGCCGTACGCCACCACGTCGACCATCATCGACCCGATCGTCCGCGCCACCCGGCGCGACGTGACCCGCTCGCCTCGCGGCCGGCGCGTCGGAGAGAGGGTAGGCGGGAAGCGCACCCCCCGCATCGCGATCGTCTGGGCCACCGACGCCATCTGGAGCGGCGTGGCGAGCGTCTCGAACTGGCCGATCGCGGTCGACGCCACCTCGAGCGGGGTGTCGATGTCGGGGGCGGGCGGCAGCGTGCTCGGCACCTCGCCGGGGATGGTGGCCTTCGCGTTCCAGCCGTAGCGCTCGGCGGCGTCCACGAGCGGGCCGGCCTCGATCTTCAGTCCCAGCGGCGCGAACACCGAGTTGCACGAGTGGGCGAACGAGTTGCGGAAGGTGCCTCCGCAGGACTCGCCGTTGGCGTTCTGGAGCTCGACGCCGTCGACGATCGCCTGGGTCTCCACCGGGAACTCCGTGGAGGGCTTGACGATGCCCTGCTCGAGCGCGGCCGTGGCGGTCACGATCTTGAACGTCGACCCGGGCGGCTGCGGGGCGGAGAACGCGATGCCGGCCAGGGCGCGCACCTCGCCATTCCGTGGGTCGAGCGCCGCCACGCCGCCGAGCCGGCCGGCCAGCCCGATCACCGCCGCCTCCTGGAGGCGCGTGTCGATCGTGGTCTGCACCGGCCGCGCGGCGCGCGGCTTCGCGCGGGCGAGCACGCGCCCGCCGGCCACCAGCTCGCCGCCCGGCCGGCCGCGCAGGCGCTGCTCGAACACCTCCTCCAGCCCGGTCTGCCCCACCGGCCAGTCCGCCGGGAAGCCTCGGGCGTAGAGCGCGAGCCGTTCCTGGGCGGTCTCCTGTGGCTCCATCCGCCCGGCGATCGAGTCGGCCACGCCCGTGAGCGGCGCCGTCCGCGACGGCGCCGGCCCCCGGGCAAGCACCTTGCCGTCGCGGGACCGGATGGTCGCGCGCCTCGGTGGCAGGCTCGCGCGCGTGAGCCGCTCGCCCTGGCCGAGCTCGGGGAACACGAGCCTCGGAGACCAGTCCACCCGCTCGCCGGATACGGGGATCCTGAGGTCGCCGCGCAGGGCGCCGAACACGCGCGTGTCGACCACGACCGGCACGGTCACGGTGTCGCCGTCCACCCCGTCGGGGTCGCCGGGGTCGATTCGCGTGGCGGTGGCCGTCGCCGCGGCGCGCCGGTAGTCCCGGCGGAACTCCGCCAGGGGGTGGAGCACCCGCGACTCCGGGGTGAGAAGCCGGTGCATCGCGCCGTAGTCGCCGCGCTTCCACGCCTCGGTGAAGCTCGTGGCCGTGCGCTCGGCGGTGCTCTCGGTGGCGCCGCCGACCATCATCCCGGCGATCAGTGAGACCGCCGCGAGGCCGCCGAGTGTGGGCAGGGCACGATGAGTGATGCGCTGCCGGCGCGCTGGGGGGATGCTCTTCACCTGGGGGAGGTGGTTCCGCCTGGGGGGACGTGGTTCCGCGTGAGGGAACCGGGCTTCGATGGTAGTCCCGCCTACCCAGACTCGCGCGGGATAGCCTGCGGCCCCCTTGACCGGCCTCGACTGGATCATCGTCGCCTTCACCGTCCTGATGGCGATCTGGGGCTTCAGCCAGGGTCTGATCGCCGGCGGCCTGGCGCTGGTCGGCTTCGCGCTGGGCGCCTTCCTCGGCTCGCGGCTGGGTCCGGTCCTCCTGAGCGACGGGTCGCACTCGCCCTATGCGCCGCTCGTGGCCCTGCTCGTCGCGCTGATGCTCGGCGCGGTGTTCGCCTCCGTGCTCGAGGTCGCCGGCTTCCACCTGAGGGGCAGGCTGCCGGAGGAGCTCGGCGTGGCGGACGGCGTGGGCGGCGCGGTGCTCGTGGGCTGCCTCGGGCTCTTCCTCGTGTGGATCGCGGGCGCGGTCGCGCTCCAGACGCCCGGCGCGCGCGAGCTGCGCGAGCCGATCCAGCGCTCGGAGATCCTCCAGAGGCTGAACGCCGCGCTGCCGCCGTCGGGGCCGATCCTGCGGGCGCTCGCGCGCTTCGACCCGTTCCCGGCGATCCGCGGCCCCGCCGTGAACGTGCCGCCGCCGAACTCGAAGATCGCCCGCGACCCCGACGTGCGGGCGGCGGCGCGGAGCGTGGTGCGCGTGCTCGGCACCGCGTGCGGCCTCGGCGTCCAGGGCAGCGGCTGGGTCGCCCGCCCCGGGATGGTGGTCACGAACGCGCACGTGGTGGCGGGCCAGGACGACACGACCGTCCAGCTCGGCGGCGACGGACCGTCGGTGGACGCCAAGACGGTCTGGTACGACCCGAAGAACGACCTCGCGATCCTGCGCGTGCCCGGGATCGGCGGGGCTCCGCCGCTCGGTCTGAACGCGGAGGCGAAGCCGGGCACCTCGGCCGCCGTCCTCGGCTTCCCGGAGAACGGTCCGTACGACGTTCAGCCGGCGCGGCTCGGACAGACCGGGGTCGTGATCACGCAGGACTCCTACGGCCGCGGGCCGGTGCAGCGCACGATCACCTCGCTGCGCGGCCTCGTGCGCCACGGGAACTCGGGAGGACCGGTGGTGGACGCGTCCGGCCGGGTGGTGGCCACGGTGTTCGCGGCGGCCGCGAGCCGCGGCCGCGCCGGCTACGCCGTGCCGGACTCGATCGTGCGCAGCGCGCTCGGCCGGGTGCGCGGCACCGTCGACACCGGCCCCTGCGCGACCTAGAGCGCCGCTATCGCCCGGTCGAGATCGTCGGAGCGCGCCGCGAGCAGCTCCTCCGCGTGGCCGCGCAGCTTGGAGAGATTTCCCTCACTGGCGTCGTCGAGGTGGTCGCTCGCCAGCGTCAGCTCCACCTGAAAGCGCCAGTAGCGGTCGGCGGCCAGCACTCGCTTCAGCTGGTAGTTGACCGCGTCCGACACCCCGTCGAAGACCACATCGAGGATCGGACGCGCCCAGTTCGCGAGACCCCAGTCCTTGATCTCGTCGTAGTCGCGCCTGTGGGTCCGCTCGCCCGTCCCGAGCGAGACGAGCACGACCTCCTTCGGCGAGACCGTGTTCAGCGCCTCGGCCAGTGCGCACATCGCCGGATTGGTGGCGAACACGCCGCCGTCCACGAGCGCTCGCTCGCCCGACTCGACCGGCTCGAAGTAGGTGGGGGCGGCGGAGGTGGCGCGCGCGACGACGTTCAGCGGGAAGTCGTCGTCGGGCGAGGCCTTCGCGTCCGTCGTCTTGAAGAAGTACGGGCCGGGCTCGTTCGTGTCGTACGACGGCACGATGATGTTCGGGCGCGACTGGGACAGCAGCTTGTCCTGGAGGAACCGCTCGAGGGCGCTGTCGAGCGCCGCGTCGTCGTACTTCTCGTCGAGCAGGCCGTCGGCGCTCCGGATCCGCTGGAAGAGCGAGCGGCTGAAGATGTCCGGCCCCTGGTCCTCATACAGCTTCACGACCTCGGAGGCGGGCAGCGGATCCGGCGCGCACAGCGCGCAGGCGAGGATGCCGCCGGTCGACGTCCCGGCGATCAGGTCGAACATCTCCCACACCCGGCGGCCGGAGCGCCGCTCGAGCTCGGTGAGCACGATTGCAGGAATCAGACCGCGGATTCCGCCCCCGTCGATGGACAACACGCGCATTCCGGGCACCGTAGTCGCTACAACTGTGGCGGTGCGTGCCGCTCTTGTGATTGCGCTGTGTTGCGCCGTTGGGCTTGCCGGAACCGCGCTTGCGCGGCCGTCGCAGGACCCGCAGCCGCCCGCCGAGAACCCCTGCATCGGGCCGAAGGCGCGCCAGCTGCTCTGCCCCGACCTGGTGATGCGGCAGCCGTGGGGCATGTACGTCGAGAGCTCCGGAGGGCACACGCGGCTCCACGCCGGCAACTCGATCGACAGCATCGGGAAGGGCCCGGCGGAGCTGTTCGGCTCGCGCATCGGGCCGACCTTCATGCGCGCCAGGCAGCGGATCTACAAGCGCGGCGGCGGCAAGATCGGGGTGGCCACCGACGGTCGGCTCCAGTTCAAGTTCGCGCACCTGAGCCGGTACTGGTGGAAGTTCTACAACGCTGCCCGATTCGAGCTGTGGCGCGTGGACGCCGACGGCAAGCGCACGAAGCTGGTGCGCACGGGACCGAAGGTGGCGTACTGCCTGCGCGACCTGGTGCACAGCCGCCCGGCGCTGCCGCACTCGCCCCGGTTCGCGCACTACCCGGCCTGCAGCAACAGCTCGCGCGCCCAGCACGTCACGCTCGGCACCTCGGTGGGCTGGTCGGACGTCTACCCGCCCACGTATCCGGAGCAGTGGATCGACGTCACCGGCCTGCGCGGGTGCTTCGCGTACGCGCACATCGCGGATCCGAACAACCGCGTGTACGAGTCCAACGAGGACAACAACGAGGCGCAGCTGATCATCCGCCTCCCGTTCCGCCCGACCGACCGCCGCCAGGGCTGCAAGGGGCCGGATCGCGGCCGGGCGTATCCCGGCTACGGCGGGTACTAGCGCTCAGCGCGCCACGTGGATGCCGAGCGCCCTCGGCACCGCGCACAGCGCGCGTGTGACCGGGCCGGGCCGCTCGCCGCGCTCGTAGGCCTCCTCGCGCCGTAGGAACGCTCGCCTGACGAGGTTCCCGCCCAGCCAGGCGAGCGGCTCGGGAGGCACCCAGGCGCCGGCCTCCGAGCCCACGAGCGGCAGGCTCGACCGGCGGTCGCGCCGGTCGAGCGCGAGCGATGCCAGCGCGCGCCCCACGAGGTGCGTGGGGCCGACGCCGTTGCCGGTGAAGCCGAACGCGAAGTGCACGGGGCCGGACGGCAGCGTGTCGATCTGCGGGATGTGGCTCGGCGAGACGTCGATCGGCCCGCCCCACGCGTGGGTGATCCGGCGGCCCTCGAGCGCGGGGAAGATGCGGACCAGGTGCCGGTGCACGGTGGCGGCCACCTCGCCGTCCACCTCGATCCGGCCGTTCACCCGGCTGCCATAGGCCAGTCGACCGCCGCCCCAGCCGAACGCGATTCGCCCGTCGCGCGTCGTGCGGAAGTAGTGGAGGAGCGTCCGGCCGTCGGTGATGCACTCGCCGCCCGTCCAGCCGATCTGCTCGATCACGTCGGGCACCGGCTCGGTCAGGACGATGTGCGACGACGTCACCGACAGGCGGGAGCGGAGCGGGCGGAAGGAGCGTGCGGACGGCCCGACCGCGAGCACCGCCGCTCCCGCGCGCACCGATCCACGTTGGGTACGCGCCGTGACGGAATCTGCAGCATCGAGGGAGACGACCCGGGAGTTCTCGAAGATCTCGACGCCCCGCTCGAGCAGCCGTGCGCGGAGGCCCATGGCCAGCCGCGCCGGCTGCACGGTCGCGAAGTCCGGCACGTGCACGCCGCCCCTGAACACGGGCGACTCCACCCGCGCGCGGATCTGGTCCGCGGTCAGGGCGCGGACCGCGTCCGGCCTGCCG
>Ga0111539_10011882_pt1 | contig 10914 bp, 9 predicted proteins | sample RhiMethybrSRZTD1_FD_79667 | JGI IMG/M metagenome (GOLD analysis project Ga0111539, IMG submission 79667) | Populus rhizosphere microbial communities from Tennessee, USA - Rhizosphere MetaG P. TD hybrid SRZTD1 (version 2) (version 2) | ecosystem: Host-associated > Plants > Roots > Rhizosphere >... | reverse complement strand
GCGCCTTGCCCGCCTGCATGACCTTCTCCAGGATCGGCAGCAGGTCGTTCAGGTTCGAGATCCGGCCATCGACGATGAGCAGGTACGGGTCGTCGAGGACGGCTTCCATGCGTTCGGTGTCGGTTATGAAGTAGGGCGAAATGTAGCCCTTGTCCACGCGCATGCCCTCGGTGAGTTCGAGTTCGAGGCCGAAGGTGTTGCTCTCCTCGACGGTGATGACGCCTTCCTTGCCGACCTTGTCCATCGCGTCGGCGATCAGCTCACCGACCGTCGCGTCGGCAGCGGAGATCGACGCGGTGGCCGCGATCTGCTCCCGGGTCTCCACGTCCTGCGCCTGATGACCCAGCGCCTCAACCACGGCGGCCACGGCCTGCTCGATACCGCGCTTGAGCGCGATCGGATTCGCCCCCGCGGCGACGTTGCGCAGCCCTGCGCGGACCAGCGCCTGCGCAAGCACGGTCGCCGTCGTGGTGCCGTCGCCGGCCACGTCGTCGGTCTTCTTCGCAACCTCCTTGACCAACTCGGCACCGAGCCGCTCGTACGGATCGTCGAGTTCGATCTCGCGGGCGATGCTCACCCCGTCGTTGGTGATCGTGGGCACGCCCCACTTCGTGTCCAGCACGACGTTTCGGCCCTTCGGGCCGAGCGTCACCTTCACCGTGTCTGCGAGGACATTCATGCCCCGCTCCAGGCCGCGACGGGCCTGTTCGCCGAAAACGATCAACTTGGCCATCCGCGTGATCCTCAACATCGCCGTGCCCACGTGCAGCACCTGCTCGGGCCGACCTGCGATGACCGCTGCTACGGTCCCCTCCCGGGGGTCCCATCCCATTCGGTTGGCACTCACACAGGGAGAGTGCTAACCACAGTGCAACACCCTTTGCCTCCGAGCGCAAGACACCGGGGGCGACCGCCACGGGGCCCCTACCGGACGCTTTGGGGAGTAACGTACGGGTGACTGCGCCGCACCGACGTGCGCAGCCCGTCGAGCCCGCAACGCCCGCAGCAGTTTCGGTTGTTGCCTCCCCGGCCCTGGGTCCAGCCCTCGCCCGCTAACTCCGAAATCCGTGTAAGCAGTTGGGCCGGAGGAACGCGATGTCCATCACGCCCGCGACCGCACTGACGCAGCTCCACCTCGACACCAGCCGGCCCTCACCGTCGACGGTCCTGGTCTCCGTGATCGGCGAGGCCGACCTGGCAACCGCGCCGGCGCTCCGCGACCGGCTGCTCGGCGTGTTGCGGGAGCAGGCTCCGGCCGTCGTCGAAGTAGACCTCGCCGGAGTTGTCTTCCTGGACTGCGCCGCAATCGGCGCCCTCGTCGCCGTCCGCAACGCCGCGATCGAGGCCGGCGGCGAGATGCGGGTCAGCCACCTGCAACCGATCGTGCGCCGGGTCCTGGACGTGACCGGGCTGCTCGACCTGTTCACCGCCACGATCGACCAGGCGCAGATCGACACCCGCCCGTCGCGGCCCGTCCGACTGTGAAGGAGTCGGCAATGGCCGGCACAAGCGGCATGAACGGTAGGAACGTCCTCGTCACGGGCGGCACCGGCGGCATCGGCAAGGCCACAGCGGTGGGCCTGGCCGCGCTGGGCGCCCGGGTCGGCATCACCGGCCGCGAGCGGGGCCGCGCCGAGGCGGCAGCGGCCGATATCCGCGCCGCGTCAGGTAACCCGGCGGTTGACGTGTTCACCGCCGACATGTCCTCGCAGGCCCAGGTGCGCCAGTTGGCGGGCGAGGTACTCGACGCCTACCCGCGGCTGGATGTGCTGATCAACAACGTGGGCGGATTCTGGGCGCACCGGCATGAAACTGTCGACGGCCTGGAGCACACCTTCGCCCTCAATCACCTGGCCCCGTTCCTGCTGACTCACCTGCTGCTGGATCGCCTGACGGCCAGCGCCCCGGCGCGGGTCGTCACCGTGTCCTCCGGCGCGCACGCCACCGGCCGCATCGACTTCGACGACCTGCAAGGCTCCGCCACCTATTCGGGTCAGCGCGCCTACAACGCCTCGAAGCTGGCCAACATCATGTTTACCTACGAACTCGCCCGCCGCCTGGAGGGCAGCGGCGTCACCGCCACCGTGCTGCACCCGGGAGTGGTACGCACCAACTTCGGCGCCGAGGACCAGGCCGGTATCAAGGTGATCCTGCCGTTGGTGCGCCCGTTCCTGAAAACCCCCGCCGGCGGCGCGGCCACATCGATCTACCTTGCATCCTCCGCGCAGGTCGACGGGGTCACCGGCCGGTACTTCGCCAACCGCAAACCCAGAACCTCCAGCAAGCCGTCGTACGACACCGCCGCGGCAGCACGGCTGTGGCAGGTCAGCGCCGACCTGGTTGGCCTACCGCGGTCCTCAGGGCAGTGAGCACCTCACCGGACATCGATCCTGAGCAGTGCGGCGGACAACGATGTACCGCGCTCCGGGTGGCTGACGTCACCGGTTGCTCCAACCGGCCCGACACGCCGCTGAGCAAGGACGCCGGCGAAGACGCTGACAGCGCCGTCGAGGCGGAGCTCTGCCGGCATGCGCCGGTCCGGGCGATGTACGCCGCGTCCAGGCGTGACCCGTTCGTTCCCGGGTAGTGGTGACGCGATGAGTGGGACCGGCCTCGTGCAGCGGGCGGTGGCCGGCTTCGTGCGGGCTCGCCGCCGCTTCGGCTGGGTCGACCACCTGGCCAGAGCCGTGGTGCGCTATGACCATGCCGACGGTGGACGGCTGGCCGCCGCCGTTACCTACTACGCATTCTTCGCTGCGTTCTCCTTGGCGCTGCTGGGCTTCGCGATCATCGGCCACCTGTTGGACGACCCAGCCGTCCTGAGCGCGGTGCAGGGTTACCTGTCACAGAACCTGCCCAGCCTCGACGCGCAGGCGCTGCGCCAGGCCGGCGGCACCGCCGGGCTGGTGGCGTTATTTGTGCTGCCGGTCGCGGGACTGTTCTGGGTCGACTCGATGCGCTCCTCGATCCGCGCGATGTGGCGGCTTCCGCAGTACCCGGGCAACTTCTTCCTCCGGCAAATCATCGACCTCGCTGTGTTGGCCGCCCTGGGGTTGTTGCTCGCCGTGTCGCTGGCCGCGGCGGCAGGCACTGAAACGCTGCTGAACCGACTCCTGTTCGACACGGCCGACGCCGCCGGCCCACTCGGCCGCTGGCTGCTCCGCGCGGCCGGCTACGCCCTCGGCATCGGGGTGAACACGGTGCTGGCCGTCGCCGCACTCACCGCTCTGCCCCGGATCCGGATGCGGGTGCGCCGGGTGCTCGGACCAGCGCTGCTCGTCGCCGCCGGGCTGGAGGTCCTCAAGACGGTCGGCCGCTTCTATGTGCGGCGCACCGAAGCCAACCCGGCCTACCAGGTCGTCACCAGCGCGGTGGCGGTACTGGTCTTCCTCAGCCTGCTCAACCAGTTCGTCCTGTTCGCCGCCGCGCTCACCGCCACCAGCACCCGCGGACCCGTCAACGATCTCGCCACCAGACAACCACCCCCCGCACCGCCCTCCATCCCGACGGCAGGCGCACCCGATCACCAACAGCGTCGGCTGGACGCCGGGCACGGAGGTGCGTGGAGCGGGCGAACAGGGGCAGTGGGGGGTCGACCACGGGCGGACGGGGCCGCGGCAGACGCACATCTGTGCTCAAGATCGGTGCGCATCCGGAACCAGCGTCATCGCCCACGGCGCCAGCGCGAGGCCACGGTACGGCGCCGGGGTCATGGCCAGGCCGACAGCCGACACGGCGAGCAGCGCAGCGTTGGTCAGCGCTAAACCGGCGTCGTCTCGGCTGGCATACCGCACCCGCCGGGGCCGAGGACCGCGTCCAACACGAGGCACGCCGAGCGAGCCGTCAACTCCGTCGGCAGAACGCGACGGCGCCTCGCTGACCGAGAGCAACGCCCGATCGGCGGCAGGGGTCTAGGTTTTGAGTCATGGCGACGATCGTGCTACGCGTCCGGCTCATTGGCGGCGACCGTTTGGACATCACCTACGACGAACCCGACACCGCCGACGAAACAGAGCTCATCGAGCGCGTCATCTCGACGCTCGCCGCGGATTCGGGTGTGCTTCGGAGCAGGCATGGCGACCGCCTCGTGGCGCTGTTCGGCAGGGGCGTCGCTGCCATAGAGGTGGCGCCACGCGGAGCGGTCCTGTGAGTGCGCAAGAACACTCCGACGGGCGGTCACCGAATAAAGGTCCTGTAGCCGGGCATCCTGGATATGCCGCAATCACCGCAACGAGGAGAACGTACGTGACCACGCCTGACCAGAGCACCGACGAACAGCGCATCGCCGAGCGCTATCTGCACGTCCTGGACCACCTGTCCCGCTGCGCCGACGCCGTACGCCATGGCGACTGGGACAAACTCGACACCCTCGCCGGCGGTTTGGCCCGCAGCGCCGACCAGCTCGCCGACGCCGTCCACGAGCAGCTCGACCCGGCCGCCAGCCCACGCGCCGCCGTCGTCGTCAACATCGTGGCCGAGCACAGCGCCGGCAATGAAGCCGCCCGGCTACTGCACCCGCACCGACCCGCCACCACCAGCCGTACCGGGAACACCGCCAGCATCGACCCGTTCACCCAGCCCAGCCGGTAACAACGCCCCCAAGGCCGAACCGCCGCGGCCCCGGGGCATGCCCCGCATCTGTTGCGGCGATGGCGGTGAGCGCCGCCGGCCAACTGTCACGGTGGGAGCGCGCAACCGTCGATGGCTTCGGTACCCAATGGTGCCCCTCCACTGGGACGTCTGGCCGGTCGCAGGACCTGGGCCACCACGAGGCAAATCAGCACGGTCGCGCCCCTCGCCGCAGATTCGGGTTGCCGCCCCTGGCGAAAATCAACCGAACTTCGTCCAGCGTCCCTCAGAGACGACCTCGACGGAGCCGTCGACGACCTTGATGGCCGTCTGTTCGTCGATGGCGTAGGCGGGCACGCCGATCTCGGCGGCCCACCGCTCCGCGTTAGCCAGGGTGTTCGTCGGGAAAGCGTCCAGGTGCGGGAAGATCGAGAAGTCGACGACGCCCAGGGTGCGGTCGTCGGGCGCGGACGGCCACTCGACGAAGAACGCCCCGATCCGGGGCGTCATCACCATGCTCCCGGCACTCACGCCTACCCAGACCATGTTGGGCAGCGACGGCAGCAGATCGGCCAGCCCGGACTCCCGTAGCCAGTGGCACAGGTAGGTCGCGTCGCCGCCGTCGACCAACAGCACGTCGGCCTCCCGGACCCAGGGGACCCATCGCTCCACGCCGATGGTGGGCAGGGCGGTGAGCTCCAGGACGCCGAGCGAAGCCCAGCCCAGCCCGGACAGGTGCTGCCACTTGGGCCCGGCCGCTACGAAGCCCTGTACCGATGTCGGGTCACACATCGGGTGACCCCACTGTGCCGTCGGGACGCAGAGGGCACGGCACGTAGCGATCGGCTTGCCGAGAAGCTGTACGAGCGCCGCGTGGATGCTCGGGTTCGTGACGCCGCCTGACGTAAGCAAGAGCTTCAAGGCTCCTCCAAGTTCGCGCGGACGGTGGATATGCCTGACGACCAGGGACCGAATCCGGACACATCGTACGTCGGGCGTCCGCTCCCGGAGGCCGCGCAAGCCCTACTTCGCCCAGCACGTGCCCCCGACCAACGTACGGACGATGCGCTAGCACGGCGACCGCTCATCGGCACTACCGCGCGCCAAGAACTGACTGATCATTTGCCACGCTGCGTAGCGAGCAGTCGGCGGCAGAACCGTGTGGACACGCGCAGGGCGCCCCGGTTCGGTCAGGTTTCGAGAAGTGCCAAGGTGTCGGTGGGCCTAGTCTTCCCCTCAGATGGCCGGCATCGCGCCGAGCCATAGTCGTCGACAGGAGACGTGGAAATGCCCGCGAAGAGTTCCCGGACCAAGTCCGACGGCTTCAGCGCTGAGGAGCGTGCCGCGATGAAGGAGCGCGCCGCGGAGCTGCGCGCCGAGGGCAAGAAGGGCGCCAAGAAGGCCGACGACCTGCAGTCGGCCCTCGACAGCATCGCGAAGATGGCGCCAGAGGACCGGGCGCTCGCCGAGGGCGTGCACCGGACGGTGACCGCTACCGCCCCGGAGCTGTCGCCAAAGACCTGGTACGGGATGCCCGCCTACGCGAACGCGGACGGCAAGGTCGTCATCTTCTTTCAGGACTCGGGCAAGTTCAAGTACCGGTACTCGACGCTCGGCTTCCAGGATGCGGCCAGCCTCGACGACGGCGACATGTGGCCGGTGTCGTACGCGCTGCAGAAGTGGAGCCCGACGGTAGAAAAGAAGGTCGCCGAGCTGGTGAAGGCCGCGATCTCCTGAACGTTGCCGCAACCGTCCGGCGGGCCGCCATCGGTGTTGCCGGCGAAGAATGGGCCACCGCGTGCGGGCCGAGACCAACGTGTACCGGATCCGCCAGGCGCTCGTCGACGTCGACATGCGGACGGCGCTCGCCGGCCCTGAATACCCCTGACGTTGGACGGGTCAGCGGATGATGGAGGACGTCTATGACATCGACCGAGATCAGCGAGCAGGACATCACCGCGTTGATTGCGCGCTGGTCGGAAGCCGCCCAGCTGATCATGAACGGAGATCTGCGCGCCTACGCTGCCGTCGCCCGACATGCGGAGGACTTCACACTTCTTCCGCCCAACGGCGGTGATGCTCGCTCCGGCTTCGACGGCTCGGATGAAGCCGTTGAGTGGTGGGCGCGGACGTTCCGAGGTGGACAGGCGGAGCTCGAGGTCTTCAAGACGTACAGCTCAGGCGATCTGGCTGTGTTGGTGGCCGTCGAACGGCAAGGCGGAACAGTCGGCGACCTACCGCCGCAGGACTGGTCATTGCGCATCACCCTGGTTTTCCGTCGCGAAGGAACAGAGTGGCGCCTCGTGCATCGACATGCCGACCCGCTTGTGCGACCAGTGAGTCCTGAGCTATTCGCGGCGATAGCGCGAGGTGAGCACTATCTCTGACTGGGAATGCTCGTCATTGCGGGTTGCTACGGCGTGGAACTGCTTGAAGCGGCCGAAGGTACGTCCGACCTGGTTGGGCGTCCACGGCCCGCACCGCCTCGCGCTACTTACCGGCAGATAGTTCCTCCGATGATCACCGGCCCCGCGCGGCAGCGGGCGGCGTCGCGCGGTTGACCCGCGTCCTGGAAGATGGCGGCCGCCTCGGCGAGCAGGTGGGCCGCGCCGGCGGCGTCGCCCTCGGCCCGCACCAGGTGGGCACGGGCCTCCAGGATGGCGCCCTGCCATGCGGTGCCCTGCCACAGTTCGGCGGTGCGTTCGGCCGCCGCCAGGTACGCCCGCGCGTCCTCGATGTCGCCGACGTCCGCGCAGGCGATAGCGGCCGGTACCGTGAACATGATCTCGCAGAAGAAGCACCGGTCGGTGTGACCGATGGTCGCCTCGGCCCGGTCCACGATCGCCCGGGCGGCCCGCGGCCCGTCCGCCGCCGCGATCATCGTGCCGTACACCCGCTGGATCAGGTGCAGGGCCATGTTGGACCAGCGCGCCAACGGCAGCGCCCGGTTGAGCAACCGGGTGGCGCCGGCCGGATCACCGCGGGTCAGCGACAGCTCGGCGAGGCGCTGCAACGACTGCGCCTGACCCGCCGGCGATCCGATCTCCCGGTGCAGGTCCACCGATTCACGCAGTTCCCGCTCGGCAAGCTCCAGGTCGCCGGCGAGCAGCGCCGCCTCACCCATGAGCGCGCTCGCGAAGGCGACCGCGCGCATCGCTCCGGACCGGGCGGCGGTCTCCCGCAGCGTGGTCGCCAGCTCGATCACCTCCGCGTACGGCGTCGGCCCGTAGAGCAGGTACTCCGCGACGCAGAGGTGGGAGTCGAACACCGCCGCCGCCAGCGCCGGATCGTCCTTGGTGCGCCGAAGCTCGGAGCCGAGTTGCTGGTACCACTCGCCGCGGTTGTGCGCGAGCAGCCCTTGCAGCGCGATGAGTTCGAGCACCTGCCAGTCGGCGTCGCCGTCGACAACCAGGCGCCGGGCCCGGTCGGCCACCTCCCGCGCCGCGTCCAGGTCGCCGGTGAAGTAGGAGACGGCCGCCCGGGCCAACATGATCGTCGGATCGGCCGGGCCACCGTCGGGTTCCAGGTCGACCAGTAGCTCGCGCGCCGTCTCGAGGTCGCCGCCATAGGCGGCCATCCGCGCCAACCGCGCCCGCAGCAGGCGCCGCCGCTCGGGGGCGGCCGCCTCGATCGCCTCCCGGTACGCCGAGGCGGCGGCGGCATCGCCCATCGCGGCCAGCAGGTCGGCCCGCAGGGCAAGGGCGCGCGAACGGTCCGCGCCGGCCGCGACGCGGCGGACCGAGCCGACGAGGGCCAACGCGTCCCGGTAGGCGCCGACCGCCGCCTGGGTCTCGGCGGCGAGCAGGACGTACGGGACCGCGGCGGTGGTGTCGCCGGCCGCGAGCAGGTGATGGCCGACCCGCGCCGGGGACGCGCCCAACCCGGCCAGCCGCGCGGCGCAGGCCCGGTGCAGCAGTCGCTGCCGGTGCGGAGGGATGGCCGACAGCAGTGCCTCCCGGATCAGGTCGTGCCGGAACCGGTACCCGTCCGGCGCCCGCTCGACGGCCAGTACGGCCAGCGCGGCGTCCAGGCAGTCGAACGCTTCCGCCTCGGCGATGCCGGACAGCGCCACGAACTCGTCGGTGTCGAACGTGGAACCGGCGACCGCGACGTGTTCGAGCACCGCCCGCACCCGCGGATCGAGCAGGTCGACCACGACGGCGCCGGGCCCGCGATCCCGCTCCCCGTCGGTGCCGGCCAGCCGGGTGACCTCCACGATCGCGAACGGCAGGCCGGCGGAGAACCGCCAGATCTGTTCCACCGTCTCCGCGGGTAGCCCGGGCCGGAGCGCCTCGACCAGCGACGCGGTGTCGTCGCGGGCGAGCAGAGGCAGGGGAACGTCGACCGCCCCGCAGCGCGCGAGCAGGCCGGAGCGCATCTGCTCGAAGGTCTCCGTGACGGGCTGCCGCCGGTGGGCGAGCACGAGGACGAAACGCTCACCCAACCCCGTTCGGGCGAGGTAGTGGACCATACGCAGGCTCGCGTCGTCCGCCTCGTGCAGGTTGTCGATGATCAACATCGTTCCGGTACCGGCCGCGGCCAGCCGGATCAGCTCGGCGACCGCGACGAACAGCCGCTGGTGTCCGCCGTCGCCGCTCCAGTCCAGCACCCGACCGGACAGCGCCCGCTCGATGTCGTGGCGGCACCGGTCGTCCAGGCCGTCGAGCAGCGTCGGGTGGCGCCGGCACAGGTTGGCGACCGCATCGAGGACGGGTGCGTACGGCCAGTCGCCCTCGATCTTCGAGGCCATGCCGGCACCGGTCCGCCAACCGCGGGCGGCGGCATTCTCCCGCAGCCGTTGGGCGAGGAACGACTTGCCGACGCCGCCAGGCCCGGAGAGGAAGACGGTCTGGCCGTGGCCGCGGCCCGCCTGCTCGACGAGTTGCTCCAGCTGACGCATCTGCTGGTGGCGGCCGACGACCGTGGTGCCGGCGGCCGGCGAATCGGCCGGACCGGTCAGCAGCGTGTCGCGGAGGGCCGACGCCTCCGGGCCCGGGGCCAGTCCGAGTTCGCGGTGCAGGGCCCGTTCCAGGCGCTCGTACTGGCGCAGCGCGGCGCGCGGGTCGCCCTGTGCGGCGTAGCGGCGCATCAACTCCAGGTGGGCCTGCTCGTTGGTGGGGTCGAGGTCGGCCAGTTCGGCCCAGCGCCGCGCACGGTGCAACAGCCGCGCGTAGAGCGCTTCGAGCCGGCGGCGGTGCTCCTCGCTCCACGGCTCGTACAGGTCGTCGGGCAGCAGTGTGCCGGTGTAGGTCTCGGCCGCCTGCTCCGCGTCGGCGGCACCGCCCCCGGCGAGCGCACCGGTTGCCCGATCGGCGAAGTCGAGCGCGTCCACGGACACGGTGGCGTCCGGGAGGAGCACGACCGTGTCGCTGCGCAGCACGACGCTGTCGGGGCCGAGCACCCGGCGGGCGAAGTGGGCCGCCTTGTGCAGCCGCGGCCCGGCGTCGGCGGGGGCGTTCACGTCCGGCCAGAGGGCGTCGATGACCTGCTCGCGGTGCAGTTGCCGGCGCGGCGCGAGGGCCAGCAGCTTGACCAGGCTCGCGGCGTTTCGGCGGTTCCACGCCTGCGCGGGTATCTCCGATCCGTCGACGCGGACCGCGAAGCGGCCCAGCATCACCACCTCGACCAGCGACATCCCGCCCAACCCGGTTGCTGATGGTTCGCCCACTGCGCTCCCTCACGACGCTACGCGCAATCCACCACCGGTGGCGATCAGCTCCGCCTCCGCGCTCATCGCCGAACTGAGCTCGATCAGGTGGCGCCGCACCCGGGCGAGGTCCCAGCGGTAGCCGGCGATCTGGTCGACGACCCGGAACAGCGGTTCGACCACCCCGTCGCGCCGCTCGGCGAACCAGCTCAGCGCCGCAGAGACGTCTCCCGTTCCCATGAGTGCCCGCACCAGCAGTTCCGCGTCGCGCAACGCGTCGGTGATGCCGTGGGTGCTCAGCGGGTCGAGGTAGGCGCCGGCATCACCGACCAGCGCCCAGCCCGGACCGTGCGCCTGCCGGATGTAGCTCGGCCGGCCGACCCAGGTGTGCAGCCGGCGCGGCGGGCGGGCATGGGCCAGCCGACCGTCGTCGCCGCCGGTCGCAGCGGTGAGGAGCCGCCGGTACGTGCGGGGCAGGTCCGCGCGATCGTCCGCGGTGACGTGGTTTGCCGCGGTGCCGGCGAACACGCAGACCTCGCCCGCGTTGGTGGGGATGATGCCGGCGCTGTGGCCGGGCCGGTAGAACCACTCGTATCCGGGAGCCGGCAGGTCCGACCAGTATCCGTAGATGATCGCGCTGGCGCCGTCGCCGACGCGCACCGTGGCGGCGCCGGCCTCCCGGGCCACCGCTGACCTGG
>Ga0111539_10011880_pt1 | contig 10915 bp, 7 predicted proteins | sample RhiMethybrSRZTD1_FD_79667 | JGI IMG/M metagenome (GOLD analysis project Ga0111539, IMG submission 79667) | Populus rhizosphere microbial communities from Tennessee, USA - Rhizosphere MetaG P. TD hybrid SRZTD1 (version 2) (version 2) | ecosystem: Host-associated > Plants > Roots > Rhizosphere >... | reverse complement strand
GCGCCTCCCCGCAGCCCGTGCGCCGGTTCAAGAGGGGCGTGGAGTCCGGCCGCATGCAGGCCTGCGACACCTTCGACGGCAAGGAGCTGTAAAGGCCGCGGGCGGTCGCGGGGCGGCGCCTCGTCAAGCGCGCCGGAACGGGAATAGCAGCTGGCCGATCAGGCCTGCGGGCACAGGGCTTGCGGTGCCGAACCGCTCAGGCACGCGGTCGCGCGGCATGTGGTAGGTGCCGAACAGGATATCCCACAAAGGCAGCAACCCCGCGAAATTCTTGTCGCGCGCGTGGCCCTCGTCGGTGTGGTGCCAGCGGTGGAAGCGCGGCGAGACGATGACCGCCCGCAACGGCCCCCAGTCCCAGTCCAGATTGGCGTGCACGAGGATGGCCATCAGGGTCAGGACCGGGACCACGCCGGCGACGGCGACCGGGGCGAAGCCCAGTGCGACGATCGGCAGCGTGCCGGCAATGCGCATCAGCGCATCGTTGACGGGATGCAGCCGCACCGCCGAAAGCCAGTCGAGGTCGACCGAGGAGTGGTGCACCGCATGGAAGCGCCACAGGCGCCGACCGTGGAAGGCGCGATGCATCCAGTAGCCGATGAGGTCGCCGAGAATGAGGATCAGCGCGGCCTGCAGCCATAGGGGCAGCCGCGAGGCCGGTCCGAAGCCGTTGAGCAGCAGCTCCTTGTCGACCTTGCCATAGGCGATCAGGGCCACCGGGACGACGACGGCGATCACCGCGGCGCGCGTGACGGCGCGGGTGACCAGCGGCGTGAAGCCCCAGTACGCCAGATCGGTCCAGAAGCCGCGGCGCATCAGCGGCAGCCGCCGTTGCGCCGGTCGCCGCAGCTGCAGCAGCCGGAACACGACCAGCAGCACGACGAATCCGATCAGCACGCTCTGGATGGTCGGAGCCATGGGGCGCAAATCTACCCGCTCCGGGGCCATGCCGGAAGGCGCGCCGGTGGGAGTTGACGGCCCCGCGTTAACCCCCCAACTGCTCCTTCACCCGCGCAGCGAGCTGCGAGAGCGTGAAGGGCTTGGGCAGGAAGGAGTAGGCCTCGTTGTCGTCGAGGTTCTTCTTGAACGCATCGTCGGGATAGCCCGAGACGAAGATGAACTTGAGCCCAGGGTTGGTCTTGCGCAGCTCCTTCAACAGGGTAGGCCCGTCCATCTCCGGCATGATCACGTCGCTGACGACGATGTCGACCTTGCCCTTCTCGCGCTCCATCACCTCGAGCGCCTCCACGCCGGTGCCGGCCTCCAGCACCTCGTAGCCCTGACGCGCCAGTGCACGCGCCGCGAAGTTGCGCACCACGTCCTCGTCCTCGACCAGCAGCACGCGGCCCGACCCCGTGAGGTCGCGGGTGCCCTCCTTTTTCTTCTCGGCCCGCTGCGCCGCCACCTCCTCCTCGCTGACGATGTGGCGCGGCAGGTAGACGCGGAAGGTGGTGCCCTGGCCGACCTCGCTGTCGGCGAAGATGTAGCCGCCGGTCTGCTTGACGATGCCGTAGACGGTGGAGAGGCCAAGCCCTGTGCCCTTGCCCACGTCCTTGGTGGTGAAGAACGGCTCGAAGATCTTGGCCATCACGTCAGCCTCGATGCCGACGCCGGTATCCTCCACCTCGATCAGGACGTATTCGCCGGCGGCCATGCCGGAGGTTGCGAGTTTGACGCTCTCGCGCTCGGATATGTTGCGCGTGCGTATGGTAAGGCAGCCGCCCTCGGGCATGGCATCCTTGGCGTTGACCGCCAGGTTGATGATCACCTGGGTGAGCTGGGTCTTGTCGGCCTTGATGTACCAGAGGTCGCGGCCGGGCAGGATCTTGAGCTCGATGGTCTCGCCGAGCGAGCGATTGACGAGGGGGGCAAGGTCGGTCAGCGCCTCGCCGAGCTCCAGGACCTCCGGCTGCAGCGTCTGCCGGCGCGAAAAGGCGAGCAGCTGACGCACCAGGCCTGCCGCCCGGTTGGCGCTGCTCTTGATGTTCATGATGTCGCGGTAGGAGGGATCGGTCTGCCGGTGCGTCTGCAGCAGCAGGTCGGAGAAGCCGATGATGGCGGTCAGCACGTTGTTGAAGTCGTGCGCCACGCCGCCCGCGAGCTTGCCGACCGCCTCCATCTTGTGGCTCTGGGCGAACTTGAGCTCCAGGGCCTTCTGCTCGGTAGCATCGATCGCATAGAGCACGGCGCCTTCGCGGCTATGCGGCCCGGCGTGAAGCGCGCTCACGTAGATGCGCCGCGCCAGTTCACGCTGCGCGCCGAAGAATACCTCGATCGGCGCTGCGCCGGTGCGTCCCGAAATCGCGCGCTCGAGCGCTTTGGCAAGCTCGCGCCCTGCCTCCTCCTCGCCGTCCGTGACGAGTGCCGCCACGGTCGCGGGTACGCCGCGTCCCTCCACGGCAAACATGCGCATGAAGGCCGCGTTGGCCGTGACGATGCGGCCGGCGGCGTCGGCGGTAGCGATGCCGAACGGTGCCGATTGGAAGACCCGCGTGAGCCGCATCTCCGTGTGGGCGCGCGCTGCCGCGCGGTTGAGCTCTTCGCCGCGGTCGAGTACGAGCACGGAGATGACGCCGGTCGCTCCGTGGCTGCGGCAGATGAGCTGGGCGGGAAAACCGCGCCCGTCCTCGCGCAACAGGTCGACCTCGAGCCGGGTGACGCGACCCGGCGCGGTGCGGCCGACGGCGCGGATCAGTGCGGCGCCGTCTGCCGGCACGATGTCGATCAGCGCCAGAGTGCGGCCCGACTCCGGCCGCAGCCGCAGCCATTGCGACAGCGTGGCGTTGATGTGAGCGAGGCGACCGTCCGGCGTTACGGCGAACAGCCCCTGTGGCAAGTTGTCGTAAAAGGCGAGCGTCGATTCCAGGCCGCTGACCGTCTCGATCTCGCGGGCGCGCTCGCGCGTCACGTCCGTGACTTGCCAGAGCGTCAGGCGGCCGTTCTGGCCGCCAGGTGCGGGGAAGGGCCGCACCGCAACCCGCAGCCAGCGGTCTGTGCCCGTCTCGGCAAGCCGGTCGCGCATGCGGACCTCTTCTTCGCGAGACTCGCCGCGCTCGGCGGCGCGACTGAGGCGGAAAAAGGCTTGCGCGGAGCCGGGCTCGCCGGCAAGCAGTTCCTCCAGCGTCACGTGCCGGCCGGCGCGCCTCCCGGTGAGGCGCTGCAGGGCGCTGTTGCGATAGAGCACTCTGCCTCGGCCGTCGACGATCTCGAGCCCGGTCTCGAGCCCATCGGCGACCGACTTGACGATCTCCGCCTCCGCCACGCGCTCGCTCACGCGCAGATAGCCCGATAGCAGTCCGAGGATGAGGAAGGCACCCGCCACGGCCAGCAACGCCAGCACGCCGATCATGGCCAGCTCGCCGGCGGCGTTGCCGATCAGCGCGGCGGCCATGCCGCCGGCCGCGACGAGACCCAGGACCAAGCCAAGACCGCCGAGCGCCCGCGATCGCGCAACGGGCCAAGCTGCAACCGGCGCCGTCCCTCGACGTGCTCCCATGTCTGCCATGAGAGGAAGTCTTAGCTGATTCTGGGCCAACACAGCCCGAAGCGCCCTCAGGTTGAGCGCGAATGGAGCCAGCAACGCCTGGATGAGGCCAACATCGGGACGCATGTACAAACCGGATCTTGCCCAACCGATGCGCAGAGCGTGCCTGGGCAGGGCCCGGGCGGGTCTGGCGCCTTCAAGAAAGCAATCATTCAGGTTAAGATGCGATGAAGGGTCCGCCCCGATCCGGCGATGGCGGCTCGATCCGTTGAGCGGGGTGCGCACAGTTTTCTCTGCTCACCTCGATGGTCGAGACGCATCGCCAGCGGGCGCGGCGTGTTGGCGTGCGCGCGAAAACGGCGCACTCTCGGGGCTGCGATTCGAGGAGAACTGACGCCATGTCGTGGCTCTTTTGGCTTTTCGTGGTGGTGCTGCTGGTGGCAGCCGCCGGCTCCGCCTACATGGCCTACCGCACCTACGTCAGCGGCGACAGCAACGTCAATCTGAAGGGGTGGCTGTTCAAGCCGCGGCCCGAGCCGCGCCTTGGGGTGGTCGAGCAGGCAACCATCGACAGCCGCCGCCGCCTGGTATTGATCCGCCGCGACGATGTCGAGCATCTCATCATGACCGGTGGCCCCGTCGATGTGGTGATCGAGGATCGCATCAGGGCGCCCGAGGCCGAGTCCGCCGAGAGGACCGCGGCCGAGCCATCGCCGCCCGTGTTCGCTCGTCAGGCCCGCAGTTTCGGCCAAGCCGTCAACGAATGAAGCAGGGATATCTTCGGCGCCTGCATTGCTGTCTCGCCGCCGCGCTGCTGGCAATGGCGCTGGCGGCGCCTGCGGCTGCGCAAGCGCCGCAGCCGGCCCCGCCGCAACCTGCAGCGCCCGCTCCTCCTGCCGCACCCCCTTCTTCCCAGCCTGCGCCCGACAAGGCGACGCTGCCGGTGCCCATTGCCGACGGCATTGCGCGGCTGACGACGGCCATCGAGGCCGCCGAGAAGACGATACAACACCTGACCGAGCTCGAAGAGGAGCTGAGCCGGCTGCGCGTCGACGTGGAGAGCATCCTGTCCGACTCCACCGACACCGCCGAGACGCTGCGCCCGCAGCTCGCCGCCGTCAGATCGCAGATCGAGAAGCTCGGGCCTCCCCCCGCCAAGGATGCGCCTGCCGAGGCGCCGGCCATCGCGGCGGAGCGCGCCCGCCTCATGGCGCTCGCGGCCGCCCTCGACGGGGCCGTAAAGTCGACCGAGCTTACCTGGGTGCGCGCCCGCCAGCTGATCGAGAAGATCACGGTGCTGCGCCACTCGCTCTTCACCAAGAACCTGGTGGAGCGCCTGCCGAGTCCGCTGCTGCCGGGCCTATGGCGCGACCTGATGAGCGACGCCCCCGCGGTCGGCCACCGCATCACCTACCTCACCGAGGACTGGCTGCAGTGGGCCGTCGCCAAGCGCGTGCCGCTGACCCTGCTGGGGCTGGTGGCCGTGCTCCTGTTCTTCGGCCTCAGATACAGCATCGGCAAGATCACGGACCGGCGGCACTTGCGCACCGAGCCGCCCCCGCCCTCCTTCTTCGAGCGGGCGAAGTCGGCGGCGTGGGTGGCGCCGCTGCGGGCGCTGCCGGCGATTGCCGCGGGCGTGCTGCTCTACGGCGGGTTCGACGCCTTGGATCTGCTGTTCCCGCCCTGGGGGCGCGCAGCCGGCGCCGTGCTGAAGGCCATCATCGTCTTTTCGGCCCTCTCGGCGCTGATCTACGCCGTGCTCGCCCCGCATTCGCCGCAGTGGCGCCTGGTGTCGCTCGCCGATGCGCCGACGCGCCGCGTCGGCGTGCTGCTGTGCGCCATCACCGCCATCTACGCCGTTGACGGGGCGCTGACGGAGATCAGCCGCGTGTTCTTCGTGCCGCTGGCGCTCAGCGTCGTGCAGTCGTTCGCGGCCAGCACCGGTTTTGCGGCGCTGCTGATCGGCCTACTGCTGACGCCCTTCACGCCGCAAGCGGCCGTCGTTCCGGCCGGTCCACCTGACGCGCCGGCCCCCGATGCGACGGCTCCCGATGTGGCGACCGTGCGCAGCCCCGTCTCCCGACACGCCCCGCGCTGGCTGAAGGTGCCGCTGTGGCTGATCGCGCTCAGCATCCTGGCGTGTGCCGTGCTCGGCTACGTTGCGCTCGCGCGTTTCATCTCCCAGCAACTGGTGCTGACGGGCATCGTCGTTGCCGTCGGCTGCCTCCTCTATCTGGCCATCCGGGCCGTGACTCGCGAGCCGCAACAGCGGCGCTTCCCCGTGAGCGACATGCTGGAGGCCCGCTTCGGCCTCGATGCCCCGCGCCGCAACCAGCTGGCGCGGCTCACCGAGATCGCGCTCACCTTCGCGCTCATCATCGCCGCCCTGCCGTTTCTGATGCTGCAGTGGGGGTTCTCCGGCGCCGACATCCGCGACTGGTTCAAGCAGCTGTTCTTCGGCATCGAGGTCGGGCAGTTCCGCATCTCGCTCGCCCGCATCCTGCTGGGCATCGTGCTGTTCATCGCCCTCCTGTTCGCCACGCGGCTGCTGCAGCGCTGGCTGCGCGAGAAGGCGCTGCAGCAGACGCGCATGGACCCCGGCATCGTCAACTCGATCGACACCGTCGTGGGCTACGTCGGCATCGCACTGGCGGCGCTGCTGGCGGTGTCCTATGCCGGGCTCGACATTACCAACCTCGCCATCGTCGCGGGTGCCCTGTCGGTCGGCATCGGCTTCGGCCTGCAGTCGATCGTCAACAACTTCGTATCCGGGCTGATCCTGCTCATCGAGCGGCCGATCAAAGTCGGCGACCGCATCGTCGTCGGCGATCAGCAGGGCCTGGTGCGGCGCATCAGCGTGCGCGCAACCGAGATCGAGACCTTCGACCGGGCGAGCCTGATCGTTCCCAACTCCGAGCTGATCACGGGCCGCGTGCTCAACTGGACGCATCGCGACTCGCTGGTGTCCGTCAACATCAAGGTCGGCGTCGGCTACGGCTCCGATCCCGCGCAAGTGGCCGCCATTCTGAAGAAATGCGCCGACGAACATCCCGAGGTGCTGCGCAATCCGGCGGCCGGGGCAATCTTCGAGAACTTCGGCGATAGTGCATTGATGTTCAGCCTGCGCATCTCGCTACCCGACATCGCCAACTCCTCGCGCGTGCAGTCGGAGCTGCGGATTGCCATGCTCACGGCGCTGCGCTAGGCCAACATCGAGATCCCCTTCAACCAGATCGACGTCAACCTGCGCGATCTCGAGGCCGTCAAGCGTTACCTGGCGCAGTACCTGCAGGAGCGACCCAGGCCGGCCGATGCCGGCGAGCCCAGCGGCGCGGCGGCGGGCAACGGCAAGCGGCCTGCGGGGGAGTAGGCAACGATGTCATCCCGGCGCTTGTCGCCGGGATCCATCTCGCAGCAATTTCCGACAATCTGGCGTTGGAGATCACGAGCCCGTGGTTTGGAGCTTGCGGGCCGGTGGATTGCGGGCACAAGGCCCGCAATGACATCCGGCCTAATCTTCCCGGAACACCTTCTCGCGGCGCTCGTGGCGCTCCTGGGCTTCGAGCGAGAGGGTAGCGATGGGGCGGGCATCGAGCCGCTTCAGGCCGATCGGCTCGCCGGTCTCCTCGCAAAAGCCGTAGCTGCCCTCCTCGATGCGCGCGAGCGCGGCGTCGATCTTGGCGATCAGCTTGCGCTGGCGGTCGCGCGCCCTCAGCTCCAGCGCCCGATCGGTCTCGGAGGTGGCGCGATCGGCGAGGTCGGCATGCTGTGCGGAGTCCTCATGCAGGATGTGCAGCGTCTCGCGGTTCTGGCGCACGATCTCTTCCTTCCAGGCCACCAGCTTGTTGCGGAAGTAGATCTTGTGGCGCTCGCTCATGAAGGGTTCGCCCTCGGAGGGGCGATAGCCCTCGGGCAGGATGATGCTGCTTTGCCGGGGCCCGCTCCTGCGGCTCGCTTTGGCGACAGCCTTCTTGACCTTGACCGCGTTGCGGCCGTGGGCGCTGCCATTGAGCGCCGACTTGACCTTGGCTTTGCCCTTGCGAGGCGCCGCTTTGCTGCTGATTTTACGGTGAGATTTGCCCATGCACGCTTCCCGAACGGCTCGTTATCGGTTGTCTTCGTCGTGCCGCGAGCCGAACGGCGCGAGTTCGCGCCCGTATTTAAGCTGCTGTTTTTCCAAGTCAAGCGGTTGCCGTGCAGTGCAGCACTCATGGTTTCCCCGGACCCCCAATGGCGGGCACCGGCAGAGAGCAAATGCCCAGTATTTCCTGGCGCGATCGATGATCTGCTGGAGTTCTAAAGGGAGTAGTAGCAGGCATTCCTGCACGTCTGCGTTGCACAAGAGCCGAGGTGGCTCAAGGATCCAGACCCTCGGCGCGCCGCGGACGCCGCGATCTCGCTTGCCTCCCGCATGCGTCTGCCTTCGTCGCCCTCAGCATGCTGCGGTCCCCCGGTTCGGCGCAGCTGCCCTGCTTGAGAGCGGCGCCCTCTTGCCCCTGTTGCCAGCAACAAGCTTGTGAGCGGACATTCGCCCCCGTAAGGTCGCGCGTCTTTTTGCCGGCCTCGCAAGGAAGCGCGACCTCATGCAGTTCAAAGGTACGAAAAACTACGTGGCGACCGACGATCTCAAGGTCGCCGTCAATGCCGCCATCACCTTGCAGCGGCCGCTGCTCGTCAAAGGCGAGCCCGGCACCGGCAAGACGGTGCTGGCACTCGAGGTCGCCAAGGCGCTCGGCATCCCGCTCATCGAGTGGCACATCAAGTCGACTACCAAGGCGCTGCAGGGCCTCTACGAATACGACGCCGTGAGCCGCTTGCGCGACAGTCAGCTCGGCGATCAACGCGTCGGCGACATCCGCAACTACATCCGCAAGGGCAAGCTGTGGGAGGCGTTCACGATGGATGAGCGCCCCGTGCTGCTGATCGACGAGATCGACAAGGCCGACATCGAGTTCCCCAACGACCTGTTGCAGGAGCTCGACCGCATGGAGTTCTACGTCTACGAGACGCACGAGACGATCAAGGCCAAGCACCGTCCCGTCGTCATCATCACCTCCAACAACGAGAAGGAGCTGCCCGACGCCTTCCTGCGCCGCTGCTTCTTCCACTACATCAAGTTCCCAGACGCCGAGACCATGCGCGCCATCGTCGAGGTGCACTTTCCCAACTTGAAGGGGCGGCTGATCACCGAGGCGATGAAGGTGTTCTACGACGTGCGCGAGGTGCCGGGCATCAAAAAGAAGCCGTCGACCTCCGAGCTGCTCGACTGGATCAAGCTGCTCTTGAACGAGGACATCTCGCCCGAGACGCTGCGCGAAAGCGACCCCAGGAAACTGATCCCGCCCTTGCATGGCGCCCTCCTCAAGAACGAGCAGGACGTGCACCTCTTCGAGCGCCTGGCCTTCATCGCCCGGCGGCAGGGCGCGCCGAGCTGAGCCATCCCCCGCGCGCGGATGCGCCTGGCGCAGCCTCCCCGAAACAGACGCCTCCGCACGTTTTCCACATCCCCGTCGGGCTCGCATTCATCGCGCCTTGCGGAGCGAGAACAAAACGTGTACATTGTGGTTAAGGCCGAGTCGCGTTTTGCCACCACCTGCAACTCGTGAAATAAGGGATTTTCCGATGCAAAAGCCGCCGCTCCGCGTTGTCGAAGGGGGAAGCATGGACAAGCAGAAGGCGCTCGAAGCCGCCCTCGCCCAGATCGACAAGAACTTCGGCAAGGGCTCGATCATGCGGCTCGGCGCCAACGACCGCATCATGGACGTGGAGGCGATCTCGACGGGCTCGCTGGGCCTCGACATTGCGCTGGGCATCGGCGGGCTGCCGCGCGGGCGCGTCATCGAGATCTACGGACCGGAGTCCTCGGGCAAGACCACCTTGGCGCTCTCGGTCGTATCCGAGGCCCAGAGGAAGGGCGGCATCTGCGCCTTCGTCGACGCGGAGCATGCGCTCGACCCCGTCTATGCCCGCAAGCTCGGCGTCAAGGTCGAGGATCTCTTGATCTCGCAGCCCGACGCCGGCGAGCAGGCGCTCGAGATCGCCGACACGCTGGTGCGCTCCGGCGCCATCGACGTGCTGGTGGTGGACTCGGTGGCGGCGCTCACGCCGCGCGCCGAGCTCGAGGGCGAGATGGGCGACATGCAGCCGGGCATGCAGGCGCGCTTGATGAGCAAGGCGCTGCGCAAGCTCACCGCGTCGATCTCCAAGTCCAAGTGCATGGTGATCTTCATAAACCAGATCCGCATGAAGATCGGCATCATGTTCGGCAACCCCGAGACGACGACCGGTGGCAATGCGCTCAAGTTCTACGCCTCGGTGCGCTTGGACATCCGACGCATCGGCCAGATCAAGGAGCGCGAGGAGGTGGTCGGCAACCAAACCCGCGTCAAGGTCGTCAAGAACAAGGTGGCGCCGCCATTCAAGCAGGTCGAGTTCGACATCATGTACGGGGAGGGCATCTCCAAGACCGGCGAGCTCGTCGACCTCGGCGTCAAGGCCGGCATCATCGAGAAATCCGGCGCCTGGTTCTCCTTCGGCGGCGAGCGCATCGGCCAGGGCCGCGAGAACACCAAGGCCTTCCTCAAGGAGCACGCCAAGGTCGCCGACCAGATCGAGAAGGCGGTCCGGCAGAACGCCGGCCTGATCGTCGACAAGATGCTGCAAGCCGCCCCCGAAGGCGAGGAAGCCGCCGACGCCGAGGAAGGCCCCGACGGTTTCGTTGCGGAGGACGAGCCCGAGGCCGACGCCCGCAAGGGCGCCAAGGCGAAACGTTAGTGGAGGTGTCAGACCCTCCGGGTCCGACACCAGGGCGATAACCTTTAACCGTGGTGCAAGGGTGTCAGACCCTCGGGTCTGACACCCTTTGCCCGTTTGTGGACAGGGCCCGGCCTCGTCGCTAGAAGTTGCGGCTGGCCAGTCCCCCGACAATTTGCGCCGGCACCCCGCGCGCAAGAGTAGAGCAGCATGACCACCGTCAATCAGGTCCGCAGCACATTCCTGGAGTTCTTTCGCAGGAACGGCCACGCGGTCGTGCCGTCCTCGCCGGTGGTGCCGCGCAACGATCCGACCTTGATGTTCACCTCGGCCGGCATGGTGCAGTTCAAGAACGTCTTCACCGGTCAGGAGACGCGCCCCTACACCCGTGCGGTGAGCGCGCAAAAGTGCGTGCGCGCCGGCGGCAAGCACAACGACCTCGACAACGTCGGCTACACCAATCGGCACCACACGTTCTTCGAGATGCTCGGCAACTTCTCGTTCGGCGATTACTTCAAGGAGCTGGCGATCCCGCTGGCCTGGGAGCTCGTCACCAGGGATTTCGGCCTCGAGCCCAAGCGCCTTGTGATCACCATCTACCACGACGACGAGGAAGCCTATCGCACCTGGAGGAAGGTCACGGGCTTCTCCGACGACAAAATCATCCGCATCGCCACGTCG
>Ga0111539_10011878_pt1 | contig 10916 bp, 9 predicted proteins | sample RhiMethybrSRZTD1_FD_79667 | JGI IMG/M metagenome (GOLD analysis project Ga0111539, IMG submission 79667) | Populus rhizosphere microbial communities from Tennessee, USA - Rhizosphere MetaG P. TD hybrid SRZTD1 (version 2) (version 2) | ecosystem: Host-associated > Plants > Roots > Rhizosphere >... | reverse complement strand
TCTCGAGTCGAACTGTGTACCGCAGCGCGCCGGTAATGGATGCGCGCGAGGACCTGCAGTGGAGACGAGAGACACCGGGAATCTGAGCATCGGGCGAGCCGCTGCCGCGCCGAGGAACGCATCTGAGCCGAGAGGCACCGGCGCTCCGTCCAGGCGAACCGGCGAATAGAAACTTCAACTCAAATTGGTCTGCTCGGCTTCCCAACACTCAATCATCATTCGGACTGCTTGAAGAGCAGCCTGCGGACTTCCGCGTAATCCTTGGCGGTCGTTTCGCCGGGCATCGGAATCGTTCCGCCGAATCCTCCGGTGAAGAGGATGAACGGGATGCGATTGGCGGCGGCGGCTTCGCGATCGCTTTCGCGGTCTCCGATCATGACCGCGTCGCGCGTTTGAAAGATCGTCAGGATCTCAGCGATCATCTGTCCTTTGCTGCGAATGCCGGGGCTTTCGGCGCAACGCGCTTCATCGATGAGGGAGTGCAAGCGAAACGCGGAGAGAAACGATTCCAAATAGCGCCGGCTGCAATTCGAAGCCAAGCCGATCCACGTTCCCGCCGCATCCAACTCTTGCAGCAGCGCGCGCGCTCCGGGATAGAACGCACCCTTGCCGGCGGCGAAGGCCGCTTCCTCGAGCTCCTCGCACTCCGCCTCCACTTCGTCACCCAAATGATGCAGATCGGGTGGAAGCACGTGCTCCCAGAATTCTTTCATCGGGCGACCGATGGCTTCCAAGAACAGATGATCTTCGGGAAGGGCGCGCCGGACTTGATGGCGGGAGTAGACTGCGGTCACGCCGCGCCGGCCCACATCGAGCCAAAACGCGTCCGTGGCGAGCAGAGTCCCATCGATGTCGAAGACAACGGCACGGTATTTCGACACGGGCGCGGAGTGTAGGCAAACGGCGCGACGTTGACGAGTTCGATCCCCACCGGTAGCTTCGCGGGCCGGCGGGAAAGCCCGCATCCCTCTCTCTCCCTCTGAAAGCCATGTTTCTCGATCGCGCTGAAATCGAAGTGATCGCAGGTGCAGGCGGCAACGGCTGCGTCAGCTTCCGAAGGGAGAAGTACGTCCCCTTTGGCGGCCCGGACGGTGGGGACGGTGGTAAAGGCGGGGATGTCGTCTTCGTCGTGGATCCTCGCCGGATCACGCTCCAAGACTTTCGCTACCAGCGGACGTTTCGCGCGGAGCGTGGACAGCATGGAAAGGGCTCCGGGAGAACCGGCTACTCCGCGGAGGATCTCCTCATTCCCGTTCCCCCGGGAACGTTGATCCACGATGCCGACACCGGTGAAGTGCTCGAGGATATGACCCGCCCCGGCCAACGCTTCGTCGCCGCGCGAGGCGCGCGCGGGGGGCGCGGCAATCAGCGCTTCGCGACGTCGACGAATCGCGCCCCGCGCCAGTTCGACGAAGGCAAGCCGGGAGAAGAGCGCCGCATTCGGCTCGAGCTCAAGATCATTGCGGACGTGGGGCTCGTCGGTTTTCCGAATGCCGGCAAGTCCACATTCTTGGCGGCGTCCTCGCAAGCTCGCCCGAAAATCGCCGACTATCCGTTCACCACGCTCTCGCCGAATCTGGGCGTCGCGCGTCTCGATGAAGATCGCGAGGTCGTCATCGCCGACATTCCCGGAATCCTGGAGGGCGCCCATGAAGGGAAGGGGCTCGGTCTCGAATTCCTTCGGCACATCGAGCGTACGCGCGTCCTTCTGTTTCTCCTGGATCTCACGTCGCCGGATCCGGAGGCGGATTTCGAAAAGCTTCGCCACGAGCTTCACGAATATGGGAAGGATCTCCTCGATCGCCCGTATCTCATCGTTCTGACCAAAGCGGATCTCTTCGAAACTGCACCGGTGCCGCCCGCGCTGGCCGGGCGCTCTGACGTGCGCGTGATTTCCGCGGTGCGCGGCGATGGAGTGCAGAAGCTCTTGGCCGAAGTCGAAAAGATCAGCCGCGCCTCCGCGGCGAAGCAGGCGTCCTCCGAGAGCGGACTCGAAGGAAGCGCATCGTCATGAGCGACGCGGACCGGCCAGATCGCGCGCCGGGCCGGGAGATCGACACGGCTCGAGCTCTCTTGCAATCTTCCGATCTCACCGAGCGGGCCCGCGCAGTCGATGTGCTCTCCGGCATTCCCGGCGCCGAAGCCACGGATGCGCTCGCCAAGATCCTGCACGAGACAAGCTGGCTTCTGCGCGATCGCGCAGCGCAAGCCTTGGCGCACCGTGAAGGAGGAGTCGGCGCGACGTTGCGCGTCCTGGAGGAAGGTGCGTGGTTCGCGCGCGCCAGCGGCTGTGATGCGCTGGGCCGGGCGGGGGAATCGTGTGCCTTCGCCGCGCTTGTCGCGCAGATTCTCGATCGCAACGTCTCGGTGCAAAAGTCCGCCGCCGATGCGATTCATCGTTTGACCGAGATCCACGGCGTGGATCCTCTCGTGCAGGAGATCGGCCTTCTCCCGCAGCCGGATCGGCGCGCCGCGATCGCGCGTCTCGCGCACCAGCGTCCGGAGCTTGCGCCGGCGCTGATCGCATCCTTGCCGGCCTTTCCGCCGAGCGCGCCGGGCGAAGATTCGGCCGCGGAAGTCGCCTCGTTGAAACGCTTCCGCGCCTGGATTGCTTCCCACGTGGCGAGCGGGGAGGCGCGATGATTTCGTTCGAAGATGCGGTGCGGGTTGCGCTCTCGGCCTCGGACGATTTGGGTCCGAAGGGAATGCGCGCGATGTTCGAAAAGTGGGGTGGGCCCCGACCTTTGGTGCACGCGGCGCGCCGAGGAGATTCCGCAATTCCCGACGCGCTGCGCCCAGTTTTGGCGGGCGCCGAGGAAGCCGGCTGCAAAATCGCCGATCAATGCGAGCACTTGGGCATCGATCTTCTCGTGCGCGGAACGCTGGACTGGCCGGAGTCGCTCGAGTGTTTGGAGGATGCGCCGGAGATCCTGTTCATCCGCGGGAAAGTCTCCATCCTCCAGGAATGCGCGGTGGGAATCGTTGGATCGCGGGAGAGCTCGCCCGCCGGGGAAGAGTTGGCCGCGCGCATGGCCGCGCGTTTGGCCGAGGAAGGATGGGCCACCGTTTCCGGTTTGGCGCGCGGCATCGATGCCGCCGCGCATCGTGGATCCTTGGATGGAGGAGGAGAAACAATCGCGGTCTTGGGTTGCGGGGTCGATGTCCCCTACCCGGACGAGAATCGCGATCTCCACGAGCGCATCGCGCAGAACGGCATTCTCGTTTCCGAGTTCGCGCCGGGAATGCCGCCCGTCGCCGGAAATTTCCCCCGGCGAAATCGAATTCTCTCCGCCCTCTCGAAGGCGATCGTTCTCGTGGAGTGCCGGCGGCGAAGCGGTGCGCTCATCACCTGCCGCCATGCCTTGGATCAGGGGCGTGAGGTGTTCGTCGTTCCCGGCTGGCCCACCTCGCCGTTGTCCTCGGGTCCGCTTCAACTCTTACGCGATGGGGCGAGGGCCATTCGTAACGCCGACGATCTCTTGGAAGATTTGCGCGGCTTCGCAGCGCTATCGTTTCCCGCAAATGAAGCGGAGCCCCAGCCCGGCCTTTCCGATGTGCGCGTGGAGCGGGATGCGCGGGCGCGCCTCGAGCTCCTGTGGCCCGCATCCCGATTTCCCGCGCCCGCGGGATGAGCGCCGTGCGCGAGGCCCGGCTCACGCTCGAATGGATCGCGTTCCTGGGATTGGGGGGATTGGTGCGCGCGCTTCCCCGCGGCGCCGCGCTCTCCTTGGGGACGGCGATGGCGTTCTTCGCCTTCGATGTGTTGCGCATCCGCCGGCGCGTGGCCATCCAGAACATCGAGAAACATTTCTCGCCGCCCGGTGGAAGGGCGGAGGCGGTGCGCATCGCCCGGCGCAGCTATGCGGTCATCGCGCGCACGTTCGTCGACATCTTCCAGGCTCCGAAGGTCACCAACGAAGGAATGTGGAAGCTCATTTCCTACAAGGACGTGGAGAACGTTGCTCAGGTTGTGGCGCAACGAAACGGGGCGATTCTGGTGAGTGCCCACTTCGGGAATTGGGAGCTCTTGATTCATTCCTTCTCGCGGATCTATCCCAAGGTCCGGGTGATCGTGGGCGATCAATCGAATCGCCGTGTGGACGCCGCCATCAAGGAGATTCGCGAGCGGGGCGGTGTTCCCGCGATCTCTTCGCGAAAGGGGATCCGCGAGGCGGTGCGCTTCCTGCGCGAGGGAGGAGCAGTGGGCACGCTCATGGATCAAGATGCGCGCAAGCATGGGATCTTCGTCGACTTCTTGGGTGCGCCCGCATCCACGTACACCGGAATGGTCGCGCTTGCGCTTCGCAGCGGAGTTCCTTTCATTCCCGTGCTGCTCGTCGATCGCGGGAGCTCGTACCGGATCGAGATCGCGACTCCGTGGGAGCCGCGCGAAGGGGCGAGCGAAGAAGAGAACATCCGCGCGGGAGCGATGTACTACAACCGCTTCCTCGAAGAGCAGGTCCGCCGCCATCCGGAGAATTATTTCTGGGCCCATCGGCGATGGAAGACGAGCCCTTCATGACGCGTAGTTCCAAGGACATGCGCGATGCACCTCGAGCATCGAGTGACGCTCAGGCCGCCGGGGTGGTGGCCACGATCGGAACGATCAACTTCGACCGGATCATCGCGGAGAATGGCGAGACGTACGAGAGCTTGGGAGGAATCCTCTACAACGGGCTCGTGCTCGCCGCGATCTTCGAAGGGACGAAACATCGCGTGCGACTTCACGCGCGCCTGGGTCCCGAGCATTTGGAAATCGCCCGCGCCCTGTTCGAGGGTTTTCCTGCGGCGGATCTCGGTGGTCTCATCGCGGATGCCCGCGGCACGAACATCTCGCGACTCGATTATTCTCGCGGGCCGGATCGGGCGGAGGACGTCGAGCTGCGAGTCCCGCCGCTCAGCGAAGAAGATCTGCGTGGCGCCCAGAAGGCGAGCGTGATCTTGGTGAACATGATTTCGGGGCAAGACGTGGATCGAGAAACGTTTGCCCGGCTCCGCTCAGGTTCTTCCGCACGTTTCTTTCTCGACATCCAGGCGCTCGCGCGCACGCTCACCTCGCCGCGCACGTCGCGTTCCATTCCGGAGTGGAGGGAGTGGACCGCGCTGTTTCATACCGTGCGCGGCAACGAAAAGGAGGTGGCTTCCTTCGCGGGATGTCCCGGCAATCCCGAGACCGCGGCCCGTCGCATCCTCGAGGCCGGCGCGGAGGAGGTGCTCGTCACCCGCGGTGCGGAGGGATCCCGCCGCTTCTCGAACGTGACCGGTGCCATCCGCGAAGAAACGATCGATGCGGTTCCGCGCAGCGGACCCTTGGAAACGACGGGGTGCGGCGATGCCTATGACGCCGCGGTGTGCGCGGCGTGGATGTTCGGTTTGAGCGGGGACGACGCAGCTCGCTTCGCATCGTTCGTTGGATCCGAAGTCGCCGGCGTCTTCGGGCTCGAAGGGCTCCGCCAACTTCGCGGAATTCGCGCGCGGGCCGCCCGCTTCGATGCGCGATTCGCGTCGCTGAATCCAATGTGAGGGGCCCCATCGGGAACCGAGAAGAAAGTCGCTTGCGGGTCCATTCGGACCTTTTCCGGCTGCGGCGCTCCTCGCGGCTCCCTCGAAAATTGCATGAGATTTGAATTCGAACTCGTTGCAATGCCGAGAGATCTTGCGAGACTCGAATACCCATCTCGCTCCCTCGAATTCCTTCGAGTCGTGCGGCACGATTCTTCCATTTGGGATTCTGCAAGCCGGGGCCTTGTGCGTCGCAGCTTGATCTTTCCCGTGGCCCCGGTGGGAACTTGAAGTCTCGGGTCGGAGAGCGACCGGCAATGTGAGAGGAGCTTCCGGGGGGGAGCCGTTGCCGGGGCGCATCAACCGATCGAGAAGTTCCGGGGGCCCTCCTTTGGGGGGCCCCTTTTGTTTGCCCTTTCCCGGATCGTCAAAAGTCCGGACTATTGTTGTGCTCCTCAATTTCGTTCGGCACCGCTAGTATGGTGTGCTCGACGTTCGTTTACCGTCCCCGATCCGGAATGATTCTTGGTCGTCGATGATCGTCCCCGCTTCATGGAAATCTGCGCGGAGCTCCGCCGCGTGGGGCGTTTTGCTTGGGATACGGAATTCATCCAAGACCGCACCTACTGGCCGCGCCTTTGCCTCGTGCAGGTCGCGCTGCCCGGTCTCGTCACCGCGCTCGATCCATTCGCGCTCGGGGACCTGAGCCCTCTCTGGGATCTGGTCGTCGATCCGAACGTCGAAGTCGTCGTGCATTCCGGAGAGCAGGACTTTCAGATTGCCTACGACCTCTCCGGCCGCGTCCCGCGCAACGTCTTCGATACGCAGGTGGCGGCCGCGTTCTGCGGCTACGGCGACAGCATCAGCTACGCAAATCTTCTCTCCAGGGAGCTCGGCGTCCGCCATTCGAAAAAGGAAACGATGACCGATTGGGCGAAACGCCCGCTCACCGGGAGCCAAATCGAATACGCCCTGGGGGACGTGCGCGAGCTTCTCTCCGTTGCCGATCGCTTGCGGGAGAAGCTCGTTCAGCGCGGGCGTCTCGATTGGGTGCAGGAAGACTTGCATCCCTATGAGAAGGAAGAATTCTATCGGCGCGAGCCCCGCGAAGCGTGGCGCCGGCTCGCCCGCCGCAAATCGCTCGAGCCTGAGACGATCGCGGTGCTGCGCGAGATCGCGGCCTGGCGGGAAGAAGTCGCCTCGGATCGCGACGTTCCCCGCAGCCGGGTCATGACCGACGACGTTCTATTCGAAATTGCGAAGCGCGGGCCGCGCAAGGTGTCCTCCTTGAGCGCGATTCGCAATCTGCCCCCGAGAACGGTCGAGACGTACGGTGAAGATCTGCTGCGCTGCGTGGAGGTGGCGCTGGCGATTCCGCGCGAAGAATGGCCCATTCCGCCCACGCATCCCTCGGAAGATCCGGCGCGCGCGCGGCTCGTCGATCTCATGGACGTGTATGTGCAAATGCGTGCGCGTGAGGAAGGGATCGGCCGCAACATCTTGGCGACCCGCGCCGATCTCGATCGCGTTATCGAGATCCACTACGGCGAAGGATCTTCTTCTTCTTCTTCTTCTTCGCCGGCCGACCTTCCGATGATTCTCCAGGGATGGCGCTCCGAGATCGTGGGGAATGATCTGCGGACTCTTCTGGATGGGAAGATCTCGCTGCGCGTGAATCCGAAGCGGCGATCGCTCGAGGCGGTTCGCCGAGATTGACGACGCGCGCCAGGTCAGAGAACGGGTTGTCCCGCTCTTCGACCTGCTGCAAAAACACCCACTCCTCTTCGTCGATCGTTCTTCCGGCGAGCGCTTTCCTTCCCAACGCAGCGAAGCGGCGCACGTGAGCGGCGTGCTCGTTCACGCGCTCCGCCGCGTATTCGGAGGCGGATTCCGTGGTCATCAGGAACTGCCAGTCCGAGGCGCACAGAAGAAGGAGCTGGCGCAGCGCCGCCGTCGCCGCGCGGCGCGCTGATGCATTCGTGCTCAGCCGCGCGCGATCCACCAGCGACCACACTTCTTCTTCCGCGGGATGGATCTTTTGCCAAGTCCATTCCACTTGCGGGTTGAGCCACACGTGATGGTGCCCGCCTTGTCCCCAGGATCCTTCCGGCAGCCTTACGACTTGCTCGGCAGGGAAGCGATGCTCGTGGTCGCGCAGCAAAGTGGGATGCGGTCCTCCGCCGAGTGACGCCGGCGTTTCATGCAATCGATCCAGAACCTGCTCGAGCCAATCGATCCCTTCGTGCCACCAATGCCCGAAGAGCTCCGCATCGAAGGGTGCGGCGACAATCGCGCCGTCGGGCGCATCGCGCAGCGCACTCCGCACGAGATTCGCGAAATGCTCGGCGTGCGTGCGTGCCCGTTCGCTCGCCTTCTGCGGATCGTATACGTCCTTGTCGCCCAGATCCGTCTCGGGACCGGTCACGCGCCAGTAGCGATGCCCGCCGCCGTCGGATTTCTTGTGAAACTCGAGATACTCGGGATCGCCGGGGTAGCCGTGATCCTTCGACCAAACTTGCGTCGCGGTCGTCGGATCGCGCACGAAAAACGAAACGCCGGAAGATTCTCCTTCGGAATTCGCCGCGCGATACGAACGGCGCGTGTCCAGCGGCGCTTCGTTCGTGACGCCCACTCTCTTTCGCGCCGGGGCGCGGCTCTTCTTCAGGCGATCTTGGTACGTCTCCACGAGCTTCCCGCCGGCCAGAAGCGACGCGTCGACCAAGAAGTAATGAATGTCTTGTCGGGAAAGAAACTCTTCGATTCCCGGGCGAAGCACGCGCCTTCCGTCGCTCGGGGATTGCCACCAGCCTGCCGGGCGATACGCCGCTTCCGGCAGCCACAGTCCGTGCGGCGGCGCGCCGAAATGCGCCGAATGCGTGTGCCGGGCTAGCGACACTTGCAGATCGATCGATTCGTCTCGCCCCAAAAGCGGAAAGTACCCGTGCGTTGCACCGCACGTCGCGAGCTCGATCGTTTCCGTGGCGGCGAGCGCGCGCAACGCAGCCGGAAGATCTTCGTTCAATTCCTCGAAATAGAATTGCATCGAGCTCTCGTAGTGCTCGCACCAATGGCGCGCCAGGGAAGCGAGCTTGCGTTCCCCGCGACCGTCGAATCGTTTCGCTTCCTCTTGGGATGTGCGAATGCGCTCTTCCAAGTACGCGCGAAACTCGCGCGCGAACACCGGATGGGCAATCTGCTCCGCCAGAATCGGGCTCACCGAAAGCGTGATTCCGCCGCGCAGTCCGCGCTCTTGGAGCCGGCGGCCCAGGCGCACCAGCGGGAGGTAGGTGGCCAGCGAAGCCTCGAGCAGCCATTCGAGACCATGCGGCCAGCGGCCGTGGCCGATCACCCAGGGAAGATGGCCGTGCAGAAAGAAGGCGAAGTTCAGTTGCGGGCGGCGCTCATTCACGAGCCGCGTTCGGCTCCGCGGAGGCGGTGGGGGCGAATCCGATGCGCGGGTCGGCGGCGTTCTTTCCCGGAAGCTTGATGGCTCCGTGACGCTCTTCGAACGATTCGATGTTGCGCTGAAGCAGCTCGTGCAGCGCCTTGGCGTGCTGGGGCGTCATGATGATTCGCGAGTACACGATTCCCTTGCGCGCACCGGGAAGAAGACGCGCGAAGTCGAGCACGAACTCCGAAGGGGAGTGCGTCATGAACATGAGATTCGAGTACTGCCCCTGCGCGACGTCGTCGGGGAGCTCGATCGGAAGCTGCGGTCCCTGAGGGGGAACGGGAGGTCTTTGCGACATGAGACAACAAGATTAGCCTTCGCATGGTCGCGTGGCAAGGTGCAGCTTGAGACTCGTCTTCAGCGCAAGAGAATGATGCGTCCCGTGCGGGCCGGCTGCCCCGGCTCGTCCACGCGATAAAAGTAGATTCCCGCGGGAACGACCTTGCCGGTTTGATCCATCCCATTCCAGAGCGCGATGCGGCGGTCCTGGGTCAAATCGCCGTCATCGAGCACGTGCAGCACTCTTCCGGCGAGATCGTGAATTGAAACGCTCGTGCCTTGCGCCGCTTGCTGATTCAGATTATGCAGCACGATTTCCGCTTGCGAGGTTTGACGTGTGTTCCAGGGATTCGGCCGCGCGAACGGGAATTGCGGCATCGGATCCAGATTCGTGATGGAAACGTTCAGCGTTGCGCTTTCCGGCGAGCCGGAATGCACATCAATCGAGGAGAGCGTGATCCCGCTCGGCGTTCCATTGAAGCGGCGTGAAGAAGGATTGCTCTCTTCGTTGAGCTCGTCCTGAAACCCTGGCCACGGATCGCCGCGGCTGTCCGAGAGGGAGAGACCGATCACTGCATCTTGCGGGACGAGAACGATGAGCCCCCCTCCATCGGGATTGTCCGAGCTGCGATTCGAAAAGCGCGACTCGTCCACGTGATAGACGAGCACTCCGGAATCCGGCAGCCCGCCGTCGAAGCCGATGCGGGAGCGCAGCTCGGCGAGAAAGAACTCTCCGCGGCCGGGCTGGCTCGACGACGCCCAGTCCACTCCGCCGGTATTCTCCAAGAGCTGCAACGGCTGGTTGCCGAGCGCGAGTGAATAGAGAGTCTCCGACGAATTGTGAACTTCGCCGACCTTGGGAGCCAAAACTTCCGGTTCCACCCAATCCAGAAACATTTTTGACCACGCCGAGAACTCGCAGGGGCTCGCTCCCGGAGCAAGCGAGAACGATGAGATGGGATTCCAGCTTCCCGAATCCATGAGGTCCCACACTCCTATGCGCGCGTCGCCCGTTTCGACGTCGTACATGTCCGGAAGCCCCATGATGTGCCCGAATTCGTGGCAATACACGCCGATCGTCGAGATCGAATCGGCCCAACCGGGAGAAATCGTGCTGCGAATGATTTGCAATTCGGGGCACGTGAAGTACTCGCCGACCTTCGCGCCTTGTCCCGAATATGCCTGCTGCTGCACGACCCACTTGTGCGAATTGATGGCGGAGAGATCCGGCTGCGGAGTGTTGTTCGAGCTCGCGCACCATTCCAATCCTTGTCCGGAGTGAATGACGAGGAGCGCGTCGACGAAGTCGTCGCCGTCCGCATCGTAATCGCCCAGCTGCAATCCCTGCGCAATCGCGGCTTGAACCGCATCTTCGGCCATCTTCTGCCCGTTTTGGGGATAGGTACCGATACCCCCCTGATTCGCGGAGTAATACGCCTGGTTTCCCGGCAGATCGACCCAACCATAGATGTCGCCGGTCAATTCAAAATCGCCTTCGCTCGCCGCGTTGTAATAGGACGCCACGCTGTTCGAAGGACCGAAGAGCAACGTTTGGAATCGCGATGCATTGATGCGATGGGGCTTGGCGGCGAATTCGGCCAAGATCACGAGAAGGTGCGCCGATCCCTTCGCCCGCACTGGCCGCAAGGATTGCGGAGCGGCGCCCCCGAGCATCCGGGCGCGA
>Ga0111539_10011877_pt1 | contig 10916 bp, 11 predicted proteins | sample RhiMethybrSRZTD1_FD_79667 | JGI IMG/M metagenome (GOLD analysis project Ga0111539, IMG submission 79667) | Populus rhizosphere microbial communities from Tennessee, USA - Rhizosphere MetaG P. TD hybrid SRZTD1 (version 2) (version 2) | ecosystem: Host-associated > Plants > Roots > Rhizosphere >... | reverse complement strand
AGCCCTGGCCCATGCGCGCGCTCCCTTGATTTTGTGGCGCGACAGTAGGCCGTAGGGCGCAAAAGGCGAAGCCGTATTGCGCCGAGTGTCGGGTAGATCGGTGCAATGCACTTCGCTTTTGCACCCCGTGGGGTTGGCACTTGTCGCCTACGGCCCGCTCCTGCACATTGCGCAAGGGTTGCCAGGGAGGTACCCATGTCCGACCAGCAGACGCTTGCCATGCTCGAGCGGCGGCGCATCGAAGCGTCTATCCTCAAGCACGTTTATGCTACCCTGAAGGCCAGCCACGGCACCGAGACGGCCAAGCGCGCAGTGGCGGATTCCGTGCGCCGCTCTGCCGTCGAGCAGGCGGGACAGTTCGCGGCAGCCGTGGGCGGCAGGACCTCCATGCAGACCTTCATCGACCGGCAGGAGCTGTGGACGCGCGGCGGTGCGCTGGAACGCGAGGTGGTCGAGCAGAGCGACACGAAGTATCGCTTCAACGTCACGCGCTGCAGGTATGCCGAGATGTATCGCGACATGGGGCTCGGCGAGATCGGCCACCTTCTCTCCTGCCAGCGCGACGGCACGTTCTGCGAGGGCTACGACAAGCGGCTGACCCTCAGGCGCACGCAGACCATCATGCAGGGCGCCAGTCACTGCGACTTCGACTACACCTACGACAAGGAAGCCAAAGCGTGACCACCAAGACCTTTGCTCCCGGAGGCTACCGCTTCATTCCCGGCGTGTTCCAGTACTCGGGAGGGGCCGCGGCGGAGCCTGGATACGCCGTCGAGCGGGTGACCTTCGGCAGGCCGGTCCCACTGGCGCAGGGCTTCGAGCGTGTGGCGGCCATCATCAAGGCGCGCGGCCGGCCGCTGACGGCCTTCTGTGCCTGCGAGCTGCGCTCACCGGCGCCCTTCACCGACGCCGGTTTCAAGGGCTTCAACGAACTTTACTGCGAAACGCTGGCGAAGTGGGGCATCTACGACCCTGCCAGCAAGGTCAACCCGGTGGCGCGCAGCAACGTGTGCCCGGAGATCCAGCCCCCGGCCGAGCCGTCCTTCCACGCCTTCAGCTTCACTGTTGCCGCTGAGATCAAGAGGCCGACCTTCGTCGTCGCCGGCAGCGGTGAGGCCAGGGAGGGCGGCGCCGTCTATCGCGAGCGCACGGTCCGATACGGGGAGACAAGCCCGGAGGCGATGCGGGAGAAGGCCATTTTCGTTCTGGGCGAGATGGAGCGGCGGCTCGGCCTGCTCGGTTTCACGTGGAACACGACGACGGCCAGCCAGGTCTATACCGTCCACGATCCCCATTCCTTCCTTGGCGACGAGATCGTCCGGCGCGGTGCCGCCCGCAACGGCCTGACCTGGCATTTCTGCCGGCCGCCGGTGCAGGGCCTCGAATACGAGATGGATTGCCGGGGCGTGGCGGCCGAGCATTTTGCCGAGTGATATCTGCGGCAGTTGACAGACGGCGGATGGTATCCGCACACTCGGACCAATACAGAAACAACAAGTTTGCCAATCCAGGGAGGAAGTACATGCGAGGTTGGAGACTGTGCAGCGCGGCAGGCGCCGCGCTGGCGGTTGTGATTGCTGCGCACGGCGCCGCGGCACAGGATATCAAGATCGGCACCATCTACGACCAGACCGGCCCGTTCGCCGGAGGCGGCTCGAAGCCGGCCGCGATCGGCAACAAGATCGCCATCGACATGATCAACGAGAAAGGCGGTGTCGCGGGTCGCAAGATCGTTGCCGTCGAGGCCGACGCGCAATCCAAGGTCGACGTTGCCATCAACGAGGCCGAGCGGCTGCTGAACGAGGCCAAGGTCGACCTCATCATGGGCGTCTACTCGAGCGCGCAGTGCGTGCCGCTCGCCGCCAAGGTCGATGCGGCCAAGAAGTTCCTGTGGGCCAACGTGTGCGTCGCCTCGGCCGTCTTCAAGGACAAGAACCTGCAATACGTCTTCCGCCCGCAGGTGCATTCCGACCAATTCGGGGAGGCGTCCTGCTCCTTCATCGCCGAGAATGCCAAAGCCAAGCTCGGCAAGGACCCCAAGGACATCAAGGTCGCCATCATCCACGAGGACGGTCCCTATGGCGTCGGCGTGGCCATGGGCAACGAGGCCAAATGCAAGGAACTCGGCATCCAGGTCGTGCACAAGGAGGGCTATGCGGCGACCTCTACGGACCTCTCGGCCCTCGTCACAAAGCTCAGGCGCGCGCAGGCCGACATCATCCTCCACACCGGCTACAACCCCGACATCACCCTGTTCCTGCGCCAGTCCAAGGAGGCGGGCCTGAAGTTCTCGGCCCTGATCGGCCATGGGGCCGGGTACGGCCAGATCGACAAGCTGATCGAGACCTTCAAGGACGACGTCGATCTCTTCTACAACGTCGATCCGGTGGCGGCGCAGCTTCTCGATCCCAAGTCCTTGAAGCCGGGCCTCGGCGAACTGACCGCCGAGATGGTCAAGCGCTACAAGGCTGAGACCGGCGTGGCCGAGGTGCCGCCGCATGCCTCGATGGGTTTCAACCAAGCCTGGATCTTCCTCACCGACGTGCTGCCTCGCGCCATCAAGAACCACGGCGGCATCGATCCGGAGGCGCTGCGCAAGGCCGCGCTCGAGACCGATATTCCCGAGGGCGGCACCGTCCAGGGCTACGGCGTGAAGTTCTTCCCGCCCGGCCACAAGATGGCCGGCCAGAACGAACGCTCCTCGCCGGTGGTGATGCAGTACGTCAAGGGGGTAACCAAGATCGCCTGGCCGGCCTCGATCAAGACCGTCGATCCGGTTCTGCCATTGCCCAAAGGGCACGCCTACGCACGCTGATGCACCCAGCGGGTCAGACCCTCCGGGTCTGACCCGCTGGATCTGTCGCACCATGCTCCGTCACTGCATAGGGCGTCAGACCCGGAGGGTCTGACGCCGTCGCTCCAGCAACCAGCACACTCCGCGTGGCCCTTCTCACCGTCTCCGGCCTTACCAAGATGTTCGACGGCTTCACCGCCGTCTCCAATGTCTCGTTCGATGTCAACGAGGGCGAGATTCTCGGCCTGATCGGGCCCAACGGCTCGGGCAAGAGCACGATCTTCAACTGCGTCGCCGGCATGTACATGCCGACCGCCGGTTCGATCAAGCTCGCCGGCGAGGAAATCGGCGGCCTGCCTGCCAACCGGGTCTGCCACAAGGGGCTTGGGCGCACCTATCAGATCCCCCGCCCCTTCCGGAACCTGACCTTGCTCGAGAATGTCGCCCTGTCGGCCTGGATCGGCCAGGAGGGCACGACGCATCGCGCCGGCTGCTGACGGCAGGCCGAGGAAGCGCTGAGCCTGGTCGGCCTGCCGAGTGACCCCACCACCACGACCGACGGCCTCGGCGCCGCCGCCTTGAAGAAGCTCGAGCTGGCGCGCGCGCTGGCAACGCAGCCCAAGCTGCTGCTCGCCGATGAGAGCCTCAATGGCCTCGACCATTCCGAGATGGAGCAGGCCGCCGACATGCTGCAGATGATCCGCAAGCAGAAGGGCATCACCATCGTCTGGGTCGAGCACATCATGGGCGTGCTCATGCGCGTGGTCGACCGCGTGGTCGTCCTCGATCACGGCGAGAAGATATTCGACGGCGCCCCGGCCGCCGCACAGTCCGATCGCCGCGTCGTCGAGGTCTATCTGGGCGCGGAAGCAGCCTGATGCTGGAGCTCGAGAGCATCGACGCGGGCTACGGTGGCTTTCAGGCGCTGTTCTCCGTCTCCATGAACGTTGACGCCGGCGAGGCGGTGGCCGTGATCGGGGCCAATGGTGCCGGCAAGACCACGCTGCTGCGCGTCATCTCGGGGCTCCTCGCGCCGACCGCGGGCTCCATGCGCATGGAGGGGGCAGACCTCCTCGCGCTGGCACCGCACAAAGTCATCGAGACCGGCATCGCCCACGTGCCCGAGGGCCGCCGGCTTTTCCCGCGCCTCTCGGTGGAGGACAACCTGCGCATGGGCGCCTACATCCCGGCGGCGCGCCAGCGATACGCGGAGCGGCTCGACTACGTCTACAACCTCTTCCCGCGCCTCAAGGAGCGGCGTCGCCAGCTCGCCGGCACCATGTCGGGCGGCGAGCAGCAGATGTGCGCCATCGCCCGCACGCTGATGAGCGGGCCAAAGCTCGTGCTGCTCGACGAGCCGTCGATGGGCCTTGCGCCGGTAATCGTGGCGCAGGTGTTCGATCTCGTGCGGCGCATCCGCTCGGAGGGCTACACGGTGCTGATCGTCGAGCAGAACGTGAGCCAGGTGCTCAAGGTCGTCGACCGCGCCTACCTGCTCGAGGTCGGTCGCATCAAGGCTTCCGGCCCGGCCGCCGATCTCGCTGCGAGCGACGACATCCGCAAGGCGTACATGGGGCTGTGACGGTGGTTAGCGTTAGGCGCGTGTGGCGGGATCCCCCTCCCCTTCAAGGGGAGGGGCTAGGGGTGGGGCGGAATCCCGCGCCGCATCTTTGGCACCCCCACCCCCGACCCCTCCCCGCACGGGGGAGGGGAGTCCCCTCGGAGACTTAGATGGATTGCCAGCTGGACATCTTCTTTCTCGAGGCGCTGATCAACGGCCTGCTGCTGGCGGGACTGCTCGCACTGCTGGCGCTCGGCCTCAACCTCATCTTCGGCGTCATCGACGTGGTGTGGATCTGCTACGCCGAGATCGTCATGATCGGCATGTACGGCATCGACTTCGCCTACAAGGGCGGCATGCCGTTTCTGCTGGCGGCCGCCATCGGCATCATCATCACGGCCGTCGCCGGCGTCATCCTGCACTATCTCGTCATTCGACCCGTGCTCGAGACGCCGCCAATCAACCAGCTACTGGTCACCGGCGGCGTTCTGTTCCTGCTGCAGGCGTCGGCGACCATGTTGTTCGGCATCGAGTTTCGCAACCTCGGCATGCGGCTCGGCTCGACGACGGTCGCCGACATGAGCTTCTCGTGGGCCCGCATCATCACGTTTCTCGTGGCGCTGGGGGGCATGCTGGCGCTGTGGCTGTTCCTCAGGCGCACCTATCTGGGCACCGCCATCCGTGCCATCGCCCAGGACCGGCAGATCATGCCCTTGATGGGCGTCGACAGCCGCAAGCTCTACCTCGTCACCTCTGCGCTCGGCGGCGGATTGGCCGGCGTCGCCGCCACGCTGATGGTCTTGCAGTACGACATCTACCCGCAGATCGGCCTCCAGTTCGGGCCGCTGATCTTCATGATCTGCGTGCTGGGCGGCCTCGGCAACATGATCGGCGGCTTCGTCGCCGCCTTCATCATCAGCCAGTTCATTGCGGTGGGCTCGAGCTGCTTCCACACGGAATGGGGCTACGCGGTGGCGTTCCTGTTCTTCATGGTGGCCATCTTCATCCGGCCGCAGGGGCTGTTCGGGGGCAAGTCATGAGCGCGCTGCGCGTCTCGCCGGCTGCTGTCGTCGGCCTCCTTGCCGTGGCTGCACTGCCCTTGTTCGTGCACATCCTGTTCCCGGCCTCCGAGAAGTACTACCTGCACCTGCTGATCCAGATCCTGCTCTGGTCGTTCATCTATACGGGCTGGTCTCTGATGGGCCGCTTCGGCCTCACCTCGCTCGGGCATGGCGCCTTCACCGGCATTGGCGCCTACGTGACGGTGCTGCTTTGGAACCAGGCCGGGCTCACGCCCTGGCTCGGCATACCCATCTCCGTCGTCATCGCGGCGGTCGTCGGCGTCCTCGTCGGCTATCCCTGCTTTCGACTACGCATCACCGGCCACTACTTTGCCCTGCTGACTCTGGCACTCACCGAGTTCGTGCGCCTGTGCATCGTGGGCCTGCGCGACTACACCGGCGGCTCGCTCGGCACCCAGCCCTCCCGCCACGGCAACGGCATCTCGCTCTTTGCCATACAATTCGAGCCCGATCGCGTACTCGCCTTCTACATCGCTTTCGCGCTTTGGCTGTTCGGCCTCTACGTCTGGCTCAGGGTCGACCGCAGCATGGATCGCTATGCCCTCGATGCCGCGAGCCAGGATGAGGACGCGGCGGCCAGCGTCGGCATCGACGTGACGCGCGAGAAGCTGAAGATCACGGCGCTGTCGTCCGCGCTGTGTGCGCTGGGCGGCGCGATCTACGGACAATACCAGATGTATATCAGCCCCGACACGATCGCGGGCCTCGGTATCTCGCTCAATATGGTGTTCGCCGTGATCGCCGGCGGTATGTGGACGCTGCTCGGGCCGACGGTCGGCGCCGTCTTCACCCAGGTCCTCGCGGAGGGGTTGCGCGTCGCGATCCAGGGCTCGGCGACGCTGAAGAGCATTCTCGGCAGCTCGGCCCTCGCCCTCGACCAGGCCATCTACGGCCTCCTGCTCGTCCTCTTCATCATCTACATGCCGAAAGGGATCCTCGGCACCGGCATCGACTGGTGGCGTCGCTGGCGCCGACGCAAGGCGTAAGCGCCCGGATTTCCGTTGCCCCGGCGCATCGGATGCCCGCGAACGCGTCAGTGCACGCTTGGCAGCGAGCGATGATCATGCGACCGTGCCCGCGGGGTTACACTCTCGGATTCGGGGCGCACCGCTGCGAGGGAAATTGCGATGCCGAGCCTGCCGGAATCTCCGGCCGATGCGTTGATCGAGCACGCCTCGGCCGGCCATGTCAGACGCCTGATTGTTCCGGCCGTCAAAGCCTTGCTGTCGGCCCTGCTGATCGTGACCCTGGCGACGCCGGCCGATGCGCGCAGACGGCCCGTACGCGAGCGCGTGGAAGAGGCCAGCGCGCCGGCCCGCAAGCCCGAGGGTCCGCTGCAGATTGTCGTCTCCCTCGGCAGCCAGCGGCTCTGGGTCTACGACAAGCAGGGCCTGCTCGAGACCTCCATCGTCTCGACCGGCACCGGCGGCTTCCCGACGCCCGCCGGCGTGTTCGCCGTGATCGACAAGGAGAAGACGCACTACTCCAACATCTACCGCGGCGCGCCGATGCCCAACATGCAGCGCCTGACGATGTCGGGCGTCGCCCTGCACTCGGGCGTCACGACGGGCCGGCCAGCGTCGCACGGCTGCATCCGCGTGCCGCACGCCTTCTCCATCAAGCTGTTCAATCTGACGCAGCTCGGCATCCGCGTCATCATCGCGCCCGAGGACACGAAGCCCGAGGAGATTGCGCACGCGCGCCTGTTCGTGCGCAAGCCACCGCCGCCGGTCGAGGAGCTCGATCTGACGGCGGCCAAGGGTGTCGCCGTTGCAAGCGCCACGGCCCTGACCGAGGCGGCAGCCAACGTCAAGGTGGGCAAGATAACGGCATGGCGGGCGGGGGTCCTGCGCGCGCTCCCCATCTCGGTCATGATCAGCAAGGCCGAGGGCAAGGTGCTCATTCGCCACGGTTTCCGCCAGATCTACGAGGCGCCGGTCACCATTCGCGATCCCGAACGCCCGCTCGGCACGCACGTCTACACGGCGACGGAGTTCATCGATGGCGGCGACGCGATGCGCTGGCTTGCGGTCACCGTGCCGGAATCGAAGGACGGTCCCGCCGTCGCTCGCAAGGTATCGCGCGCGGCCCGCAGCGAGCCGGAGCCGATGATCCCGGGCGGCCTCGGGCCGGCGTCGACCGCGGCACAAGCGCTCGACCGCATCGACCTGCCGCAAGAGGCCATCGACCGCATCTCGCAGAGCCTCACGCCCGGCACCTCGCTCATCGTCTCCGACCACGGCAACAACCGCGAGATGCGCGCCTACGGCACCGATTTCATCGTGCTGACCCGCTGACGGGACGGAGCTGCCGCCGCCTGGCTCATCACTCGGACGGTGCCAGCTCCACCAGCAGCTGTCGGTTTGCGACCTGGTCGCCGGCCTTGACTGCCAGCCGCACCACGCGGCCGCTCGCCTGTGCCGTCATTTCGTGCTGCATCTTCATGGCCTCGACCACGACGAGGCGCTGACCCTTTCTCACGGCCTCGCCCTCGACCACCAGCACGGCCGCGACCTTGCCGTTCATGGGTGCACGCAACTCGGCGTCCGATGCCCCGGTGGCTCCGTCGGCGGAAACCGGCGCATACAGCGTCTCGCGGACGGCAAGATCCAGCGCGCCGCATTTGAGATGGAGGGTTTCGCCCGCGAAAATGTGGAATGCCTTTTCCTCACGGCCTTCGATGCTGGCCCGGACACTGCCGCCGCCATCGTCGGCGATCCTGATCTCGAGCGCACCCGCATCGTCGTCGACGCGATAGTGCCCTGGACCGAGCACGGTGACCGACCGTGTCAGTGGCGCGCCTCCGACTTCCAGCTTCAAGGGCCAGGCGAGTGCACCGCTCGACGACCAGCTGCGCGCGGGATCATGGCCATGCTGCCGCGCGCCGGCCTCGAACCAGAGCACCGCGGCCAACGCCAGCACGCCGGAGTCGACCTCCGGTGCCGCCACCTTGCCGAAGTGCTTGGGGATGAACTCGGTCGTCGCCTTGCCCGCCACGAATTCGGGATGGCTCAGCGCATCGATCAGGAATGCCCGGTTGGTCATGGGCCCGAGCGCGATCGTGTTCTCCAGCGCCTGCACGAGGCGTCGCCGCGCCTCCTCGCGCGTGGCGCCGGTGGCAATGATCTTCGCCAGCATCGGATCGTAGAACGGGCTGATCGGCTGGCTCGCGTCGAGGCCGTGATCCACGCGCACGCCCGGCCCGGACGGGGCACGCCAGGCCTCGAGCCGGCCCGCCTGCGGCAGGAAGGCCTCGTGGGGGGCCTCGGCGTAGAGGCGCGCTTCGATGGCGTGGCCGAAGAGCGGCGAGTCGTTCTGCCCGATCGGCAAAGGCTCGCCGGCGGCGATGCGCAGCTGCAGCGCGACGAGATCCAGGCCCGTCACCAACTCCGTGACCGGGTGCTCGACCTGCAGCCGCGTGTTCATCTCCAGGAAGTAGAAGGCGCCGTCCGGGGCCAGCAGGAACTCCACGGTGCCGGCGTTGCTGTAGCCGATGGCACGCGCCGCGGCGACGGCGGCGATGCCCATGCGGGAGCGCAGCTCCGCATCGACCGCCGGCGACGGCGCCTCCTCCAGAACCTTCTGGTGCCGGCGCTGCACGGAGCAGTCGCGCTCGCCCAGGTGAATGCACTGGCCGTGCACGTCGCCGAGGACCTGGATCTCCACGTGCCGGGCATTCGCCACGGCCTTCTCCAGGATCAGCTCGCTGGAGCCGAATGCACCGGCGGCCTCGGCCCGTGCTGTCGCCAGCGCCGCTGCAAGGTCCGTCCTGGCAGCGACGAGCCGCATGCCGCGACCGCCGCCGCCCGCTGCAGCCTTGACCATGACGGGAAACCCGATGCGGTCGGCCTCGCGTGCCAGTGTCGCGTCCGACTGATCCGCTCCGTGGTAGCCCGGCACGCAGGGTACGCCGGCACGCACCATGCGCCGCTTGGCTTCGGCCTTGTTGCCCATAGCGGCAATGGCGTCGGCGCTCGGGCCTATGAAAACGAGGCCCGCCTCCTGGCAGGCTCGGGCAAACCCGGCATCCTCCGACAGGAAGCCGTAGCCGGGATGCACGGCGTCGGCGTCGAGCCGTCGTGCCGCGCCCAGGATTGCCTCCGTGTCGAGATAGCTCGCCTGCGCCTCGGGCGGTCCGATGCATGCGGCGAAATCGGCCGTCCGCACATGCAGCGCCTCCGCGTCGGCTTGCGAGTAGACCGCCGCCGTGCGATAGCCCATCGCCTTTGCCGTGCGCATGATGCGGCAGGCGATCTCGCCGCGGTTGGCGACAAGGATGGTGCGAAACTCAGGCATGATTGTCATCCCGGCCGGAGCGCGTCATGCTGGAAGCATGCCTTCGGCATGACGCGGAGAGCCGGGACCGAGGGCCTCGAATTCCTCGCTCGTCTCGCGACTCTGGGTCCCGGATATTCCGCTGACGCGCAATTCCGGGATGACATCCCCTCATCACAACCTCTCCACCTTCGCGGCCCACGCCGGCTTGCGCTTTTCGACGAAGGCGCGGATGCCCTCCCGCGCCTCGCCGGCGAGCGCCGCGGCAAACGTGTGCGAGGCCGAATCGAGCGTGAGGCCGAGCGGTTCGCGCAGTGAGGACCGCACCAGCTTCTTCGTCGCCGCGACCGCCTCGGGAGCACAGCGCAGCACCTGGTTGACGGCTACCGCACCCTTGGCGCGAAGGTCGTCCTGCCCGTCGGCAAGCTCGTGGACGAGGCCGATGCGCAGGGCTTCCTCCGCATCGAGCCGCAGGCCGAAGCTTGCCATACGTCTCGCATGCGCATATCCGATGCGCGTCGCCACGAACGGGGCGATCTGCGCCGGCACCAGCCCCACGGTCACCTCCGGCGTGCCGATCCTTACCTCCTTGTCGGCGATGGCCCAATCGGAAATGGCGACGAGCCCGACGCCGCCGCCCATCGCCGCGCCCTCGATGAGCGCGATCACCGCCTTGGGCAGCGTATCGGCCAGCTCCAGCAACGCACCAAAGCGGCGGTTGGAGGCCGCCGCGCCCGCGCTGTCCTCGTTCGCAGCCGCCCGTCCCTCCATGCCCTTGAGGTCGCCGCCGGCGCAGAAGGTGCCACCGGCGCCCGCCAGCACCACGGCGCGGACGCTCGCGTCATCGTGCGCCTGGGTGAGCACTTCGCTCAGCTCGCGCACCATGGTCGGCGACAGCGCATTGCGCGCCTCGGGGCGGTTGAGCGTGACCTTCATCACCGGCCCGTCACGAGCCACGATCAGCGTCTCATACGGCAGGGCTTGTGCTCCTTATGTCATCTCGGCCGAGGGCGACAGCCCGAGAGCCGGGACCCGGGGCAACGAATGCCGCCGGTCCTATGGGCCTGGGTCCCGGCTATTCGCTTCACGAATTCCGGGATGACAGAACTCACCGGTTCCGCTTGCCCGGCAATATGCCCATGTGCTTGCAGATGATCGACAGCATGATCTCGTCGGCGCCGCCGCCGATGGAGCCGAGCCGGGT
>Ga0111539_10011873_pt1 | contig 10917 bp, 7 predicted proteins | sample RhiMethybrSRZTD1_FD_79667 | JGI IMG/M metagenome (GOLD analysis project Ga0111539, IMG submission 79667) | Populus rhizosphere microbial communities from Tennessee, USA - Rhizosphere MetaG P. TD hybrid SRZTD1 (version 2) (version 2) | ecosystem: Host-associated > Plants > Roots > Rhizosphere >... | reverse complement strand
CGGCACGCGCCTCTTCGCGGCGAGCGCCGAGGGCACGGGCCTCGGCGAGATGGGCGGGGACGCGGTCGTCCCGCCGGCGCTCCTGCGGCGTCTCGCGGAGGGCGGCACGGTCACGAGCGACGGCGCCGACGTGCCGGCGGCGCTGCACGAGGACCTCGCGTCGATCGACGCGGTGCTCGCGATGCCGCTCGAGCTGCGCGGCGAGCTCACTGGCGTGCTCACGGCGGGTGAGAAGCGATCCGGGCTCCGCTGGAGCGGCGAGGATCTCGAGTTCCTCGGCGCGGTGGCGAATCACGCCGCCATCGCGCTCGAGAACGCGCGCTCCTACGAGGCGCTCGTGGACCTGAACGCGCGCCTCGAGGAGCGCGTGCGCGAGCGGACGGCGCAGCTCGAGGTCATGCACCAGGAGCTGGCGAGCGCGTACGCGGAGCTCAAGTCGGCGGAGACCCAGCTCGTCCACTCGGAGAAGATGGCGTCGCTCGGCCGGCTCGTGGCGGGCGTTGCGCACGAGATCAACAACCCCGTGAGCTTCATCGCGACGAGCGTGGCGCCGCTCCGCCGCCGGCTCGCGGAGGCGGCGGCGGATGCGCCCGCCGACGTCGTGCCGCTCCTCCGCGAAGCGGAGGAGATCGCCGACGTGATGGCGCGCGGCGCCGAGCGGACGGCGGCGATCGTGCGCGACCTGCGCTCGTTCTCGCGTCTCGGCGAGGCGAAGCGGAAGCCGGCCGACCTGCACGACGGCCTCGAGGTGAGCCTCCGGCTGCTCGAGTCGCGCTGGCGCGGGCGCCTCACGATCCACCGCGACTACGGCGCGATGCCGCTCGTCGAATGCGATCCCGGGCAGCTCAATCAGGTCTTCATGAACGTGCTCGCCAACGCCTGCGACGCGACGGCCGCGAACGGCAACATCTGGATCGCCACGCGGCGCGAGGGCGACGAGGCGGTCGTCACCGTGCGCGACGACGGCGTCGGGATGACCCCCGAGGTGCGGGCGCACGTCTTCGACCCCTTCTTCACCACCAAGGACGTCGGCGGCGGCACCGGGCTCGGGCTCGCGATCAGCCACGGCGTCGTCACCGCGCACGGCGGCCGGATCGAGGTCGAGAGCACGCCCGGCGCCGGAGCGACGTTCCGCATCATCCTGCCGGTCGGCGACGCGGCGTCGCTTGACAGGGCGGCGAGCGGCACCCGATAGGGGGCGTCGTGGTCGAGATCGACTACCGGAGCTGGCCGGTCGTCATCGTGGACGACGAGCCGGACATCCTGCGGTCGTTTCGCTTCAACTACGGCGACGAGTTCGACGTCCTCGTGGCCGAGAGCGGGGCGGCCGGCCTCGAGCTGCTCGCGCGCCACGATCCCGCGGTCATCGTCGCCGATCAGCGCATGCCGGTCATGAGCGGCTGCGAGTTCCTCGAGCGCGCGATGTCCGTTCGGCCGGACGCGAACCGCATCATCCTCACCGGCTACACCGATGTCGAGTCGATCGTGCAGGCGATCAACACCGGGCGCGTGTTCCGCTACGTGAACAAGCCCTGGGACAGCGAGGAGCTCCGGCTGACGCTCCGCCGCGCCGTCGAGATGTTCCACCTGACGCGCGAGAACGCGCGCCTCGTGGGTGAGCTCCGCGTCGCCAACGAGCGCCTCGCGACCGAGAACGACTACCTCCGCGGCACGGCGACCGACTACGAGATCGTGGGCGACAGCCCCGGCATCCGGCGCGTGCTCGAGGGCGTGGCGAAGGTGGCGCCGTCGCGGACGCTCGTCCTCGTCGAGGGCGAGACGGGGACGGGAAAGGAGCTCGTGGCGCGCGCCATCCACGCCGCGAGCCCGCGGCGCGAGCGGCTGTTCGTCGCGCTCAACTGCGCGGCGCTGTCGGAGGGCATCCTCGAGAGCGAGCTCTTCGGGCACCGCCGCGGCGCCTTCACGGGCGCGATCGCGGACCGCAAGGGCCTCTTCGAGGTGGCCGACGGCGGCACGCTCTTCCTCGACGAGATCTCGGAGACCACGCCCGAGCTGCAGGCGAAGCTGCTCCGCGTCCTCCAGGACGGCGAGATCAGGCAGGTCGGGGACAATCACCCCCGGAAGGTCGACGTGCGCGTCGTCGCCGCCACGAACCGCCGCCTCGAGGACGAGGTGAAGGCCGGGCGGTTCCGCGAGGACCTCTACTACCGGCTCCGCGTCTTCCCGATCCGCATCCCGCCGCTCCGCGAGCGGCTCGAGGACGTGCCCGCGCTCGCGCGCCATCTCGTGCGGCGCGTGGCCGCGCAGATGGGAAAGCACGTCGAGGATCCGACGCCGGAGGCGCTGGCGCTCCTTGCCCGCTACCCATTTCCCGGCAACGTGCGCGAGCTGGCCAACGAGCTCGAGCGTGCCGTCCTCATGACCGAGCCGGGCGAGCCCGTCGGCGAGGACGCGCTCTCCGAGCACGTCGAGGAGACGGCGCTCGACGGCGCGGCGCCCGGCGCGCTCCGGCGGAAGACCGAGGACGTCGAGCGCGAGGAGATCCAGGCGGCGATCCAGCGGAGCGGCGGTAACAAGACGCACGCGGCCGAGGCGCTCGGGATCACGTACCGCGGGCTCCTCAAGAAGATGAAGCGCCTCGGAATTTGAGGCGCGACCTCGCAGCCGCACTCGCGCTGGCGAGCGGACTCCTCGCGCTCGCCGCCGAGTGGTGGGCACCACAGCCCGTGCTGGCGTGGCTCGCGCCGGTACCGGTCCTCGCCGCGACGCTCCGCCGCCGCGCGGACGATCCCTGGTGGCTCGGCCTGCTGTTCGGGCTGGTCGCGCACGTGCCCGTGCTGCGCTGGGCGTGGCTGAATCCGGGCTGGCCGGTCGGCGCGACGCTCGGAGCCTACGCCGGGCTCGTCGGCCTCAAGGTCGCGCAGCTCGAGGTGCTGGCGAAGACGGCGCGCGGCGCGCCCACGCTCGCCCCGTTCGCGTTCGCGGCGACGGTCGCGCTCTCGGAGTGGCTCCTCGAAGTCGGTCGCCTGGCGCTCTGGTGGACCTGGGGGGCGCCACTCGCGACGCTCGGGTGGCTGCACGACGTGAGCGCCCTCGGCGGCGCGCATCTCGTATCGTTCGTGGCGGCGCTGGGTGCCGCGATGCTGGCGCTGGTGGTCGCGCTGCCGGGCCGTGCGTCGGCCAGGACGGCCGTCGTGACCGTCCTCGCGATCACGGGCGCGGCCGTCGCCGGGCGCTACTTCCACCCTGACGTCACGCGCAGTGTGACGGTCGGCGCCGTCGTGCAGCGTCTGGATCCCGCCATCGCGGAGCGGTGGGATGCGCGGGACGTTCGGCACGACGACACCCTCGTGGTCCTCCAGGGCTACGAGCGTCTCACCCACGAGGCCGCCGAGCGCGGGGCGTCGCTGGTGGTGTGGCCGGAGTATGCCGTGCACGTGGGCGCCAAGGATTTGCGGCTCTGGCGCGACCGCGTGCGCCGGCTCGCCATGGAGACGGCCACGACGGTCGTCGCCGGCTTCATCGACGCGGGGAACGGCGGCAACCGCGCGATGCTCGCGTCACCGGCCGGGCACGTCGCCATGTACACGAAGCAGTTCCTCGCCCCCGGTATCGAGAGCGGCTGGCAGCGGCCTGGGGACCAGCCGTTCGGCGCCCTCCTGATCGGCGACCTCCGCGTCGGCGCGCGCATCTGCTACGACGCGGAATACCCGGCCGGGTTTCGCGCCGCGCGGCACGTAGGCGTGCAGCTGATGGCCATCCCGTCGCGCGACTGGCGCGGCATCGAGGCGGCGCACGCGGCTCCGGTGCCGTATCGGGCGTCGGAGAACGGCTTCGCGGTGGTGCGCGCGACGCGCGGAGGCCGCTCGCTGATCGTGGATCCGAACGGCGGGATCGTGGCGCAGGCGGACGACGACGGCGGCGACGTCGTCCTCGTCGCCGACGTGCCGGTGCCTTCGCAGAGCGGGGCGACGGGGTACGGGAGATTCGGGAACTGGCCGGTGGTGCTGGCCGTGATCGTCCTCACGGCGGTCGCGCTGCGCGCGGTCTTCCGGCCTAGGTCCCGGTCTTCGCGAGCGTGACGCTCTCGGTCGGCAGCGTCACCCGGAACACGCTGCCCTTCCCGAGCTCGCTCTCCACCACGATCTCGCCGCCGTGCTCGACGACCATCTGGTGGGCGAGCGCCAGACCGAGGCCGGTCCCCGTGTCCTTGGTGGTGAAGAAGGGGTGGAAGATGCTCTTCAGCTTGTCGGGCGTGATGCCCGGCCCCTCGTCGCGGACCTCGAGGATGACGCGGTCAGTGCCGGTGCGCGGCGTGCGGAGCCCGAGCATCACGCGGCCGCCGTCGGGGCTCGCGTCGATGGCGTTCAGGACGAGGTTCAGGATGATCTGCTTCATCTGATCGGGGTCGGCGCGCACGGGCGGGACGCCGGCCTGGATGTGCGACACGATCTCCACGCCCCGCTTGCGGGCCGTCGAGTCCATGAGGCGCGCGATCGGCTCGACGATCGGGCCGAGGTCGACGCTCCGGCGCTCCGTCGCGGCCGACTTCCCGAGCGCGAGGAGGTCGGTGATGAGGTCCGTCACGCGGCGCAGCTCGGTCAGGCTGAGGTCGCGGAAGTTCGTCATGAACTCCTTGTCGCCGCTCCGCGACGGCAGGAGGTCGAGGAAGGTCTTCACGGCGACCAGGGGGTTCCGGATCTCGTGCGCGATGCCGGCGGCGAGCATGCCGAGCGACGACAGCCGGTTCGCGCGCTCGAGGACGGTCTCCGAGTTCCGGAGCTGGTGCGAGAGGTGCGCGTTCTCGAGCGCGACGCTGGCGCCGGCGGCGACCGACGCGAGGGTCTGGAGGTCCTCGCCCGAGAAGATGCGGAAGTCGCGCTTGCGGCCGAGGCCGACGAAGCCGGTGAGGCGCTGCTTTATCCGCAGCGGAATGCCGACCTCCCAGTGGCGTGACCGGAAGAGATCCGTCAGGACCTGCGCGTCGAGCTCGCTCATGAGCATCGGCGTGTTGAGGCCGTCGAGCATCGTGGCCGCGACGTCGGGCAGCGCCTCGGAGTCGGCCGTCGCCGGGTAGATGCGGATCAGCCGGAACGACTCCTCGTCGCGCAGCCACACCTCGCAGAGCTCGGCGTTCAGGATGTCGATCAGCGACTCGCCGAGGCGCTGGCCGAGCTCGCGCTCGTTGAGCACGTGGACGAGCGTCGTGCCGAGCTCGCCGAGGCGGCGACGGTAGTCGTACGCCTGGGGGAAGAGCGCCTGCTGCACACGGGTCTCGAGGGCCTCCTGGAGGGTGGGGATGAGCACGACGGCGACGAGCGCGAGCCCGACGGCGGCGCAGCCGATGATGAGCGGTTCGGCGGCGCCGACCGCGCGGGAGAGCTCCGAGATGCCGATGCTCCCCGGAACCAGGATGACGGCGATCGGCAGCGAGAAGCTCACGAGCTTCCGGACGACGTAGTCGACCTCCATCAGCCGGTGGCGGACGATCGCGTAGGCGACGATGCCGGCGAAGAACACGCTGCCCATGTCACCGAGCGGGTAGGTGTGGAAGCCGTAGATGGGGAGCAGGTTCGTGAATGCGAACGGGATCTGGATGAGGCCTGCGAGGAGCCAGAACTTCGCCTGCGTCCGCTGCCGCGGCGACGACGGACGGCGGTAGGCCTTGAAGACGCGCTCCGCCCAGAGGAGGAGGAGGAGGACGAGCAGCGCGGTGAGCCCGCCGTAGAGCGGCCCCGGGACGATGTACCAGCCCCACGACTCGCGGGTGAGCGACTTCACGAGCGAGCCTTGGAGGTTGGCGAGCGCCAGGAGCGCGGCCGTGGCGTACGCGCCCGTCAGTATTCCGCGCCAGACCACGCCGCGGGTCTCGCTCAGGACGAGGGCGAAGTGGAGCGCCGTCACCGGTGCGAAGCAGATGCCGACGCGGAAGACGCGGCTCCACCAGTCGGCGAGGTACGCGTCGTCGAAGTAGTAGAGGCAGAAGATGTCGAGGTTCCACGCGACGATCCCGGCCGCCGCCATCGCGAAGGCGCGGTTGAGGGGCTCGCGGAGCCCCTTCCGCAGGACCAGCAGGCCGATGGCGAGGTTCGCCAGCGCCGCGGTCAGCGGGACTAGGGCGTGATACGGCATGGGATGCCTCGATTCTCCGGTCGCCTGTGCGGACTCTCAAGCCGAGGCGGGGCTGTGAACGCGCGGACCTGGGACACAGCGGGCTGTGAACTGCGGTTCATAGCTGGCCGGCCGGCGCCCTCGCCTCCACAAGGCCCGCGAAGCGCACGGGAAAGGGCACGGCGGTTGCAGTGCGTACCGCTCGGAGGTCACGCACATGCAGCTCGCCACTCACACCCGGACCGATGACATCGACGAAATCCAGGCGACCATCCTCGAGGGGTTCCGTTTCGAGGTCTGCCGGGATCCGTGGCAGGCGGCGCAGGCGATCGAGGTTCGGCGTCAGGTCTACCTCCAGGATGCCGGCTACGAGCTCCCGGTTCCCGACGAGTACGATCGCCGCTCCTGGCTGATCACGGCCCAGGAGATCTCGACGGGCAGGATCGTCGGCTCGATCCGCGTGACCCCGCGCTTCGCGGGCCCGCTCGAGGCGGAAGAGTACTTCGAGCTGCCGGCGCACCTCCGGACGGCGAAGGCGTACGAGATCTCCCGCTTCGCGATCCTGCCGGGATATCGCAAGGGCAAGACCTTCCTCCCCGTCGTCTCGCTCGGCCTCTTCAAGGCGGTGCAGATGCTGCTGAAGCGGGTAGGCGCGCACTACATGGTGATCTGCGCGAAGCCCGAGCGCGTGTGGACGTTCGAGTGGATGCGCTTCGAGCACACCGGGCTCACCGCAAACTACGAGAAGCTCAACAACGCCGAGCATGCGCTCCTCGCGTACGACTTCGTGCGCCAGAACGAGATCCTCGCCGGCCACCCGTTCGAAGCCTTCTGGGTCGACTACGATCATCCGCAGGTCGACATCCCGAAGCGCATCCCGGCGCTCGGCCTCGGCGGCGAGACCTCCAGCCGCTTCACCCGCATCGCGGTCGGGGCGTGACGTGACCCACGCCCAGCTCGTCGACTTCCTGCGCGCCATCCACGCGCGACCGGCGGGAACGGGCGCCATCCTGAACCTGATCCGAGGCGCGAAGGTCCGCGGCGCCGCGGATCTCGACATGCTCACCGACATCGTCGCGGACTCGTCGCTCCGGCTCGAGCTGGCGCGCCACGGCCTCGACGAGGCCCGCCACGCCTACCGCCTCATCCAGCGCATGGACGAGATCGGCTTCACGCCGGTCCGCCTGCCGCCCGCGCTCGATCGCGTGGCTGGACTCTTCGCCCGCTGCCGCGCTCGCGACATCCACGACGTCTACGAGGAGCGGAGCTGGCTCGGCGAGGTCGAGCTGCTCGAGTTCCTGACCGCCGTGCTCCTGCCCGAGCTGGACGCCGTCGCGAAGCTCGCCGCCAACCACGTGGCCCTGGCCGGGGACCCGCGGACGCAGGTGCTGATCGGGCGCATGCTCCGGGACGACCGCCGGCACGTCGCCTATCTCCGGGCCCGCTTGAAGGGGTTCGCCGAGCGCTTCTCCCCTCGGATCGTGGCCCGGACGGAGGAGCGACTCCGGGAAGTCCTGAAAGAGTTGGATGTGGCATACTACGCCGCGCTCGAGGGGTATCTGGCGCGGTCGGCGGGGATCGAGCAGGCGGCCTGACCGTGTCGAACGCCCTCCGAACCTATGCCCGCTTCGTCGTGCGGCACCGCATCGCGGTGCTGCTCGCCGTTCTGGTGGGCACGCTCTTCCTGCTCCGCGCCGCGACGCACCTCCAGATCGAGATCGATCCCGACCGCCAGCTGCCGCAGGACCATCCGTACATCCACACCCTGAACGACGTGCACCGGCTCTTCGGCGACAAGAACCTGGTCGTGATCGGGCTCTTCCCGAACGACGGGCACGTCTTCACGCCGGCGTTTCTGGCGAAGGTCGCCGAGGTGACCGAGCGCATCCGCCGCCTGCCGGGCGCCAACGCCGCGCTCGTGCAGAGCCTCGCGGCGCCGCAGATCAAGGACATCCGCGGCAGCGCCGACGGCATCGAGGTGACGCGGGTCATGGAAGAGCCGCCGCGGGATGCGGCGGGGGCCGAGGCCGTGCGCCGCCGGGCGTTCGGCACCGAGGCGTACATCGGGACCCTCGTGTCCAAGGATGGCTCGGCCGCCGCCGTGCAAGCGAGCTTCGAGCTGACGCCCGAGACGCCGGGCTACCGTCATCTGCACGCGCGCGTGCTCGAGGAGCTGCGCGCCGCGGATGACGGCACCTTCACGTATCACCTCTCCGGCCCGGTCATCTTCTACTCGCAGCTCTCCACCTACGCGGGGCGGATGGTCTACTACTTCCCGCTCGCGCTCCTGGTGATCGGCCTCGTCCACTACGACGCGTTCCGCACGCTCCAGGCGCTCTTCCTGCCGCTCCTCACGGCGCTCCTGTCCGTGGTCTGGGCGATCGGCGCCATGGGCCTCCTCGGCGTGTCCCTCGATCCGTTCAACACGACGACGCCGATCCTCATCCTGGCCGTCGCCGCGGGGCACGCCGTGCAGATCCTGAAGCGCTTCTACGAGGAGTACGACCGCTGCCACGACGTCGAGGGCGCGGTCGTCGAGTCGCTCGCGCACGTCGGCCCGGTGATGATCGCGGCCGGCACCATCGCGGCGCTCTCGTTCTGCTCGCTCGCCACCTTCCAGATGGCGACGATCCGTACCTTCGGGCTCTTCACGGCGCTCGGCATCGTGTCGGCCCTGCTGATCGAGCTGACCATCATCCCTGCCGTCCGGGCGGCGCTTCCCCCCCCTCGCCGCCGGGAACGCGAGCGCGAGTCGGCTGCGCATCCCTGGTTGGATGCGTTCCTTGCCGCCTCCGCCCGGCTGGCCACGGGGACGCGGCGGCGGCGTTTACTATTAGCGGCCACCGTCGCCGTCGCGTCCTCCGTGGCTTTCGCGTACCGGGTCGAGATCGACAACAGCCCGAAGCGCGAGTTCGGCCCGGGCGAGCCCGTGCGGGTGGACGACCTCGCGATCAACGCGCGCTTCGCGGGCACGAACACGCTCTTCCTTCTGGTCGAGGGGCCGGAGGAGGGCGCGCTGGAAGAGCCGAAGATCATGCGCGCGATCGACCGGCTCGAGCGCCGCATGGAGGCGGAGACGGGCGTCGGGAAGGCGATCTCGTACGTCGACTTCGTGAGCCGGATCCACGTGGCGCTGAACGCGGATCGCGTGCAGGCGAACGACCTGCCCGACACGCGCGCGCTGACGGCGCAGTATCTCTTCCTCTACTCGCTCTCGGGCGGGGCGGAGGACTTCGACACGCTGATCGACCCCTCGCACCGCGCCGCCAAGGTGCGGCTCCTCGTACACGAGGACAGCACGCGCTACGGGCAGCAGCTGATCGGCATCGCGGACGACTGGGTGAAGCGGACGTTCCCGCCCGGGTACACCGTCCGCTACACCGGAACGCTCGCGTCGACGGCGGCCGTCACCGAGGTCATGGTGCACGGGAAGCTCCGGAACATCGCCCAGATCGCGGCGATCACCGTGCTGGTGGCGGCGCTCCTCCTCCGCTCGATCGTGGGCGGGCTCCTCGTGGCGCTGCCGCTGGCGATCACCGTCATCGTGAACTTCGGCGTCATGGGGGCGCTCGGCATCCCGCTCGATACGCTCACGTCGGCCATCTCGGCGATGGCCGTCGGCATCGGGGCGGACTACGCGATCTACCTCCTCTTCCGCATCCGCGAGGAGCTGGCCGTCGGGGGCGATCTCGCACTGGCGCTCCGCCGGGCGCTCATGACGTCGGGGAAGGCGATCCTGTTCGTATCGAGCGCCATCGCCTGCGGCTACGCGACGCTCTGCTTCTCGGGCTTCGCCTTCCACCGTCACCTCGGTGCCCTGGTGGCGCTCGCGATGATGGTGTCGTCGGTGAGCGCACTCCTCCTGCTGCCGGCGATCGTCGCCGCCTTCCGGCCGAAGTTCTTGTGGCGAGGCGCTGCCGGCTCGCGCGCCCAGGGGCGGCGTGCAGCCGCCGCGTAGTCTCGCGCCCGTGAGCCAGCCGACCACGGACGATCCCGAAAACCTGTTGGAGTTCTGGTTCGCCGACGCCGCGTTCTCGCCCGGGCGTGCGTCCGCGCGGAGCGACATGTGGTTCGGCACCAGCCCGGTACTCGATCGCGAGTGCCGCACGCGTTACGGCGCGCTGCTCGAGGCGGCCGGGCGGGGCGAGCTCGACGCGTGGCTGGCGAGGGCGCGGCCGGCGCTCGCGCTGGTCGTCCTCCTCGATCAGATTCCGCGAAACGTCTTCCGCGGGACGCAGCGCATGTTCGCGTTCGACGGCCACGCGCTCGTGCGCGCCATCGCCGCGTGCGACGCCGGTTTCGCCGCCCAGCTGCATCCCGTCGAGGCCGCGTTTCTGTATATGCCCTTCGAGCATGCCGAGGACCTGGCGATGCAGGATCGCGGCGTGGAGGGTCTCCAGGCGCTCGCCGCCCGCGCCGCGCCGGGCTTCCACGAGATCCTCTCCGGGTTCGTCGACTACGCGCGGCGTCATCGGGAGGTGATCCGGCGCTTCGGGCGCTTTCCACACCGCAATGCCGTCCTCGGTCGGGCTCCGACGCGGGACGAGCAGGCCTATCTGCGGGGAGGGGGCGAGACCTTCGGGGCATAGACCCATCCGACCATAGGCCAGTCGGGACGCGGGTTTTCCCGAGGGCCCTCTTTTGCCTCTTTCCAAATAGGTCGCGCGACGCCTATAGATGGCGTCGTGCGACTGAGCCGTCTCGCACTCGGGGGACTCGCGATGCTAGCCATCGCGCTAGCTATTCTGGAGGGCATGCTCCAGATGGCCGCGCTGGTTGCGCCCCTGGTCTTCCGCCCCGCCGCGGCGCGTCCCGAGTCCGCTGATGCGGTCAAGATCCTGGTCG
>Ga0111539_10011872_pt1 | contig 10919 bp, 10 predicted proteins | sample RhiMethybrSRZTD1_FD_79667 | JGI IMG/M metagenome (GOLD analysis project Ga0111539, IMG submission 79667) | Populus rhizosphere microbial communities from Tennessee, USA - Rhizosphere MetaG P. TD hybrid SRZTD1 (version 2) (version 2) | ecosystem: Host-associated > Plants > Roots > Rhizosphere >... | reverse complement strand
GTGCACATGTTCGACTCGATCCTCGAGACCATGCGCGCGCTCACCGACCCGCTGGTGCTGTTCGAGGAGGCGGAAGACACGCTCCTCAGCGTGAAGGAAATCTCGCAGATCGACTGGCCCGACGATCGCCGGCCGGAGAACTGATGGCGGGCCCTGCAACGCTGCCTCCGGGGGTGCTGTCGCTGCACGTGCTTCCGGCCGACCACCACGACAAGGACTGGGACGCGATCGTGGTGCCCAACGCGGTCAAGGAGCGGCTGCTTTCGCAGGCGCTGCTCACGCTGAAGCACGGACGCAAGCTCTCGCAGCTCGCGGGGCTGCCGCACGGGCTGATCGTGCTCGCGGGACCGCCCGGCACGGGCAAGACCACCCTCGCGCGCGGGCTCGCCCAGGTGGCGGCGCTCGCGCTTGCCCGCGTCGGCGCGACCACGCTCGTCGAGATCAACCCGCACGCGTTCCCGAGCGACATGCTGGGCGAGAGCCAGCGCAACATCATGCACCTGCTCCAGGACACGATCCCGGAGCTCGCCGCGCGCCGCCCGCACACCGTGGTGCTGATCGACGAGGTCGAAAGCTTCGCGGTGCGGCGCACCAGCGCCTCGTTCGAGACCAACCCGGTCGACGTGCACCGCGCCACCGACGCCGTGATGCTCGGCATCGACGCGATCGCGCGGAGCCTCCCGGCGGTGCTCTTCGTCACCACCACGAATTTCATCGACGCGATCGACGAAGCGTTCCTCTCGCGCGCCGACCTGGTGATGCACTTCGCGCTGCCCGACGCCGACACCATCGCACGGATCTTGCAACACTCGCTCGCCGAGCTCGCCGTGCAGTGGCCCTCCCTTTTGCCCTTACAGGATCAGAAGAGCGAAATTGAGGACTTGGCAAAGCTGTGCCAGGGCTGGAACGGCCGCCAGGTGAGAAAGCTCGTGCTCGCGGCGCTGGCGCAGCGCCTCGAGGTGGCCAAGGACCCGGGCCGGCTCAGCTTCGACGATCTGCGCACGGCGGCGCGCAAGCACGGCGGCGTGGAATGGAGCGGCGGCGCGGCGCCTTCGTCGAAGGAGCTCTTCCCCGACGTGCCGGACGAGCTGAAGCACGACCATGACCACGGTCATGGACACGAGCACCATCATAAGACGAGGAGGATACGTTCATGAACTGGAAACCAGGACTACTGGTATTGGCTCTGCTGCCCCTCTCGGCGTGGGCACAGCCGCAGCCTTATGCGGGCAAGACGGTGACCATCATCGTCGGCTACAAGCCCGGTGGCGGCTACGACGCCATGGCACGGCTGCTGGCGCGCCACCTGCCGAAGCACATTCCCGGCAAGCCGACCGTCATCGTGCAGAACATGCCGGGCGGCAACAGCATCATCGCCGCCAACTACCTCTACAGCTCGGCGAAGCCCGACGGCCTCACGCTCGGCACGTTCAATCGCAACCTGCCGATCGCGCAGCTCACCGCCGTGCAGGGCGTGAAGTTCGACATGCGCAAGTTCGCGTGGATCGGCTCGGCGGCAAATGAGACCACCGTCCTGACCATTCGCAGCGACCTGCCCTACAAGAACTTCGACGAGCTGCGCAAGGCGAAGCAGCCGGTCGTGATCGGCTCCACTGGCCCTGGGGCCAATACCTACGACTTTCCGCTCCTGCTGAAGGATCTGCTCGGCGTGAACCTGAAGATCGTCAGCGGCTATTCGAGCAGCGCCGATATCATGCTCGCCGTCGAGCGCAAAGAAGTCGACGGACGCGCGGGCTCGATCTCTTCGCTGCGCCCCTTCGTCGAGCGCAAGCTGGTGCGGCCGGTCGTCCGCGCGCGTTCGCACGACGTGGACCCGGCGATCAAGGATCTGCCCGTCGACGAGAGCATTGCGCCGAACCCGCGCGCCAAGGCAATCATGGCGCTGCGCTCTGCCCCCGAGCTCATCGCCCGCCCCTATGTCATGCCGCCGAACACGCCGCCCGAGCTGCTGAAGGTCATGCGCGAGGCCTTCGTCGCCGCGATCAAGGATCCGGCAGCGCTCGCCGAGGCGACCAAGGCGAAGCTCGACCTCGAGTACACGCCGGGCGAGGAAGCGATGAAAGTGCTCGATGAGGTCCTGAATCAGCCGAAGGACATCGTCGCAGAGTTCAGCAAGTACGTGAAGTTCGGCGAGTAGCGGCGAAGCCGGCCGTCCACGAGCATGCTTGAGGCGCTGCTTCAGGGACTGCTCGCCGTCCTGCAGGTGAAGGCCTTCTCCTTCATGCTGCTCGGCATCCTGGTGGGCTTCTGGGTTGGGCTGCTGCCCGGCCTCGGCGGCGCGACTACGCTCGCGCTGATGCTGCCCTTCATCTACAACATGCAGCCGGTCGAGGCGTTTGCCTTCCTTCTCGGCATGCATTCCGTGGTGGCGACCACCGGCGACATCACTTCCGTCCTCTTCGGCGTGCCGGGCGAGGCGACGACCGCCGCCATCATCCTCGACGGCTACTCCATGACGAAGAAGGGACAGGCCGGGCGCGCGCTCGGCGCCGCTCTCACGAGCTCCCTCATCGGCGCGCTGATCGGCGCGGCGGCGCTCGCGCTCGCCGTGCCGATCGTGCGGCCGCTCGTTCTGACCTTCGGCTCGCCGGAGCTCTTCATGCTTGCGGTGGTCGGCCTCGCCTTCATCGCCTCGCTCTCGGCGCAGGGCGTGCGCGGCATGGTCCGCGGCTTCATCGCCGGCGGCACCGGCCTCTATCTCGCCATGGTCGGCCAGGACCCGCAGGCGGGGGTCGCGCGCTTCACATTCGACACCCTGTACCTGGCGCAGGGTATCGACCTCGTGCCGGTGCTGGTCGGCCTCTTCGCGATTCCGGAGATCATCGAGCTCGTGGTGCGCGGCTCGTCGATCGCGGGGACGACGAAGCCGGGGCGGATCGAGGGCGCGCTGGAGGGAGTGAAGGACGTGTTCCGCAACGGGTGGCTCACCATCCGCTGCAGCCTGATCGGCACCTTCGTCGGCATCATGCCAGGCATGGGCGGCGCGGTGGCGCAGTGGATGGCCTACGGCCACGCCACGCAGAGCGCTCGCACACCCGAGGAGCGCGAGGGCTTCGGAAACGGCGACGTGCGCGGCGTGCTGGGACCCGGCGCTGCGTGCAATTCGAAGGAAGGCGGCGCGCTGATCCCGACAATCGCCTTCGGCGTGCCCGGGAGCACGTCGATGGCGATCCTCCTCGGCGGCTTCTTCCTGCTCGGCCTGGTGCCCGGGCCGGAAATGCTCACTACGCACCTTTCGGTGACTTTCTCCATGGTGTGGACGATCGTGCTTGCGAACGTGATCACCGTGGCGCTCTGCTTCCTGCTGCTGAACCGCCTCGCGCGCCTCACTACGCTGCCCGGCCACCTCCTGATCCCGGTGATCCTGGTGCTGGTCTTCATCGGCAGCTACACGACGAACTCGAGCTACGCCGACCTGGTCGTAACGCTGATCTCCGGAGCGGTGGGCTACCTCATGGTACGCGCCGGCTACCCGCGTGCGCCGCTCGTCCTCGGGCTCGTGCTCGGCAAAATCGCCGAAAACTACCTGTACATCTCCGTCGCGCGCTACGACGCTGCGTGGCTGCTGCGCCCGTTCGTGCTCGTGCTGCTCGCCGTCGCGCTCGGCGTCGTGCTCTATCCGTTCTTCCAGCTGTGGCGTGCAAGGAACCGGGCCCGTGCATAGCCGCTCGTCGCTCGCGCTGTCGCTCGCCGTGATGGTGGTCTCGGGCGCCGGGACCATCGCCGCGCTCGACTGGCCGCTGAAGGCCAAGCTCTTCCCGATGGTGATCGGCATCCCGCTCTTCTGCCTGGCGGCCGCAGAAGTTGCATGGATCCTCCTTTCGAAAGCGCCCGAGGAAAAAGCGGCGGAAGGCGAAGTGCCGCCACTCGTCGCGCGCCGCCGCAGCCTCCTCGGGGTCGGCTGGATCCTCGGCTTGCTCGCATCGGTGGTGCTCCTCGGATTTCCCATCGCGGTGCCCCTCTTCGTCTTCCTCTACCTGAAGCTGCAGGGGCGCGAAGGCTGGATCTTCAGTGCCGTGTTCACGGCTGCCGTCTGGGGCGCGTTCTACGGCCTGTTCGATTGGCTGCTCCACCTGCCTTTTCCGACGGGATGGCTGGTCGCGTGGCTCGGGTTTTCCTAGCATTCCTATTCCTTTGTGGAACCGCGTGGGGGCAATACCCCTCGCGCGCCATCCGGCTCTACGTTCCCAATCCTCCCGGCGGCGCCACCGACACATTGGCACGGGTGGTCGCGCCCCGGCTTGCCGAAGCGCTCGGCCAGGCCGTGATTGTCGAGAACCGGCCGGGGTCCAACGGCAACCTCGCGATGGAGGCGACCGCACGCGCCGCGCCGGACGGATACACGCTGCTCCTCTGCGCCGATGCGCAGATCGTGATCGGGCCGCACCTCTACGCGCACATGCCGATCGACACGCTGAAGGACCTCGACCCGGTGGCGACGCTGGTGAACACGCAGATGGTGCTCACGGTGAGCCCGGCGCTGCCGGTGAGCAACCTCAAGGAGTTCGTGGAGTACGCCCGCCACGCCAGCCCGCCGCTCGCCTACGCCTCGATCGGCAACGGCAGCCAGCATCATCTGGTGATGGAGCTGCTCAAGGCGCGCGCCGGGATCGACCTGATGCACGTCCCATTCAAGGGCGGCGGCCCGGCGACGGTCGCGCTTCTCGGGGGCGAAGTGCAGGCGATGTTCGGCGGCAACTCCGTCTCCGGTCACATCAAGGCGGGCAGGCTGCGCGCGCTCGCCGTCGCAGGCAAGAAACGCTCGGCCGCTTATCCTGACCTGCCGCGGCTCTCCGAGTTCTATCCCGACCTCGAGGTCACACCCTGGCTCGCGCTCTTCGCGCCCGCCGGAACCGGCGCGCCGGTTCTCGAGCGGCTGCGAAGCGAAACGGCGAAGCTGCTCGCGGAGCCGCAGACAAGAGACAGGATCCGCGGGGTCGGCGGGCTCGAGCCCTACATCACGACACCAGCGGAGTTCGCCGCCCAGCTGCGCTCCGAATACGCCAAGTACGGCGAGATCGTCAAAGCCGTTGGCGCCAAGGTCGACTAGCCCGTTCCGCCGGCCCGTTTCCCGGATCCGCGGCTGAGCAGCGCCAAGCCGAGGATGCCCAACGCCACCAGTGCGACCGAAATGATCTGTGCTTGCGTGAAGGCCACGCCGAAGACGTCGACGCTGGGGTTCACGCGAATAAGCTCGATGAAGAACCGCTCCGCGCCGCTGAGCAAGAGGTAAAGCGAGAACAGCCAGCCGGCTCGACGCGGCTACTTGCGCACGCCCACAGGACGCCGAACGCGGCGAGCGACAACAGCGTCTCGTAGATCGGGTCGGATAGACGCCCGGCGGCGCAATCGCCGCGCCGAAGATGTTGTTAGCGTAGGTCTGGGCCCACAACCAGGCGGGAAGCCAGCCGGGCTTGAGCGCCATGTCTGCCGGAATGCCCCAGTCCCCGTCGCCTGAGATCTGGCAACCTATCCTGCCGACTGCGTATCCGAGCATCAGGGCGGGAGCTACGGCGTCGCACACGGCGAGAACGCGGCTCAGGGGCGATGCGGCCGGCTTCGTGCAGCCGCCGGACCTCGCGCGCGGCGAGCGGCACGGAGACCAGAAACGCTACCGCGACCATGATGGCTCACGCCTCTCCTCCGAACTGCTCCGCCGCCGTCTGCTTGCTCCGCCGCCAGCCGCGCCACGCCGGCAGCAGCAGCGAGAGCGCGAGCAGCGCCCAGAGCACGTTGCCGAGCGTCGAGGAAAAGAGGATCGACGGATCGCCCTCCGAAAGGCGCAGCGCGCGCACCAGGTACTCCTCGAAGAGCGGCCCAAGGATCACGCCGATCAGGATCGCCGTGACGTGGTAGTTGGTCTTCTGCGCGACGTAGCCGATCACGCCGAAGACGAGCGCGAGCGCCATGTCGAAGGCGTACTGGCGTTCGACGAAGGCGGCGACGATCGTTACCAGCACGATCACTGGCGCGAGGTAGCTCGTTTCGATCAGCACGATGCGCGACATGTAGCGCGCAAGCGGCAGGATGGTGAAGATCATGAAGATATAGGCCACCGCCATCGAGACGAACACGCCGTAGGCGACCTCCGGGTTGGTGGCGAAGAGCCGCGGGCCCATGACGAGGCCGTGGTACTGAAGCACGATCATCATCACCGCCGCGGTGCTCCCGCCCGGCACGCCGAGCGCGAGCGTGGGCACCAGCGTGCCCGAGGTGACGCCGTTGTTCGCCGACTCTGGCGCGATGACGCCTTCGGGAATGCCGGTGCCGTAGAGTTCGGGATGCTTGGACCACAGGCGCGACTGCTGGTAGGCGACGAACGAGGCGATGCTCGCGCCCGCGCCGGGCACGATGCCGATGAAGAGGCCCACGAACGCCGTCCAGACGATCTGCCACCAGTGCTTCACCGTGAGGCGCAGGCCGTCGATGATCCCAGCCCACTGCGCGCTCACCGCCTTGGCGCGGCCTTCCTCGGTGACGATCATCTTCTCCTCGATCATCACCAGGGCTTCCGAGATCGCGAACAGGCCGATCAGCGCCGGCACGATCGGCACGCCGTCGTAGAGCTCCAGGAAGCCGAAGGTCGCGCGCGGCGTGTTGTAGATGTGGTCGGTGCCGATCACGCCGAGGAGCAGCCCGAAGAAGCCGGCGATCATGCCCTTCAGGAAATCCTTCGCAGCGATCACCGCGATCAGCGTCAGCCCGAAGAGCATGACCACCACCATCTCGACGGAACGCAGGTAGAGGCCCATCTTGGAAAGCCAGGGCAGCAGCGCGAGCGTCGCGAGCGTGGTGATGAGGCCGCCGAACACCGAGGCGGTGAAGCACAGCACCAGCGCCTGCTGCGCCTGGCCCTTCTTCGTCATCGGGTAGCCGTCGAGGGTCGTGGCCGCGGCGCCGCCGGAGCCGGGGATTCTCACCAGGATCGCGGGGATGCCGCCGGCGAGATGGTTCGCGCAGTAGAGCGCGATCATGAAGGCGAGCGCCTGTTCCACCGGCACCGCGAGCGTGAGCGGCAGCAGCATGATGAGCGTGTTCTGGGGACTGAAGCCGGGCAGGATGCCGACCACGATACCGAGGAGGATCGCGGGCCAGATGACCCACCACAGGCCGAACTGCTGCGCGAACTGCCCCGCCAGGAACTCCCAGGTCATCGGCTGGTGTGGAGGATCTTCGAGAGCACGATTTCGACCGGCCCGTGCGGCATGTCGGTTTCGAGCAGCGCGATGAACAAGCCCCAGGCGAGCGCCGCGACGAGGAAGCTGATGAGCAGGTTCTTCTTCCAGCTCTTGAGGCCCATCGCCCGCAGCGCAGCCGACATCGCCAGGCAGAGCGTGAGGGTGAGCCCGAGCCAGGGCACCGCCACGATGAAGGCGAGCGTGATGCCGACGAGCGCGAGACGCGCGGGCAGCGCCTCGCGCGGCCCGAGCAGCGACTCGAAGCCGAAGCTGCCCTCGCCGCGCGCGAGCTGCAGTCCCAGGCGCGCCACCTGGATGCCGATCAGCACGACGAGGACCGCGCCGATCAGCACGCCGTTCGCCTTCGCCTCCCAGGCGAGGCCGGCGATGTCGACGAAGAAGTAGACGGCGAAGCCGAGCGCCAACGCCGGGATGACCAGGTCGGCGCCGACCGACTTATTACTTTCCTTTGTCACCCTTGGCAGTCAGCAGCGAGCGGTATTCGTTGGCGAGCTCGATCATCGATTTCGCGTACTTGGTGCATAGCGCGCGGTCGCCGTACTGGATGGTCTCGACCGGCGCGCCGGTCTTCTTGTAGGCCTCCTTGTAGGCCGGATCGTCAAACACCTGCCGCGAGGTCTTCTCGAGGAGCGCGAAGCGCTCGGGATACTTCTCGATCGCCTCGCTGTGGATCGCCCAGGAGCGCGACGAGGACAGGTCGGGGAGGTCGGTGCCGAACACCTTGTTCACCGGCGGGCAGTTGTTGGTGTAGCTTCCGAGCTTGAACTCGTCGTTGAACACGCCGAGGACCCGCAGCTGATCGCCGAGGGCGACCACGCCCGCGAGCGGCAGCGCGCCGCAGTCGGCCTCGCCGTTCAGCACCGCGACCTGCGTCGGATTGCCGCCGCCGTAGGGCACCAGGTTGAACTTGCCCTTGATCGCGCCGCCGAGCGCGAGCATGCCGATCGACGCCGGGTGCGGCAGGCGGCTCACCGCCACGTTGACGCTGCGCTTCTTCGCTTCGGCGGCGAGGTCCTCCAGCTTCTGGATCTTCGACTGCTTGCGCACGAAAATCACGCTGTCATCGACGTCGGTGCGGCAGAAGTATTGATAGTCCTCGGGGAAGCGGTACTTGGGCTTCCTCAGCGCGTACATGATCATTTCCGGCCCCATGTTGCCGAAGAGCAGGTTGTAGCCGTCGTGCTCTCGCTTGTGGATCCACAGCTCGTAGCCCACCTGCCCGGCGGCGCCGGCATAGAAGCTGTACTCGAAATGGGTCTTGAGGAGCTTGCCCCAGAAATCGTCGAACGCTCGGGCGAGGCGCTCGGCGCCGCCGCCCTGCCCCGTGGGGATCACCACGCGCATGTTGCGCGACGGGAACCACTGCGCGCTCGCCTTTCCAAAGAGACTCGCCGCCGCGGCCCCCAAAAGCAGCCTGCGGCGCGCAATGCTCGTGCACGCCATTCCATCCTCCTAGGATTTTTTGTGCGGCGATTATTGCACGACGATCTTTACCAGCGAAGCCGGCTCGAGAGCGAAGGCCAGAGACCGAGCACCACGCCGTAGCCGACGCGGCGGCAACGACAGGCCATCCTCGCTTGCTTAGGTGCGCCTACAACGCGGCGCGCTTGGGGGCGTGCGAGCCCTTGATCTGCGTGCGGTGCATGACGCGCCGCGACTTCGGATCGAAGGCATCGCGCCGGTGCATGGTGGTGCGGTTGTCCCAAAGCACGAGGTCGCCGATCGCCCACTTGTGGCGATACACGGCCGACTCGGCGTAGGACCAGATCTCGTCGAGCAGCCGCTCGGATTCCTCGAGCGACAGCCCCACGATGTAGGCATTGCGGCGCCGGCCGAGGTACAGCGCCTGCTCGCCCGACTCGGGATGCTCTATCACGATCGGGTGCGGCGTGCCGGGCGAGCTTCTCGGATCGTTGCTCGCGGCGATGCCCTTGCGCAGGTTGCCGCCGGAGTCGTAGGTGCCGTCGTGCTTGATGTCGAGGTGGCGGACGCGCTCGACGAGCGCTCGCGGCAGCTTCTTCAGCGCCACGCGCATGCTGCAGAACGAGGTGTCGCCGCCGCTCGGCGGGATCTCGAGCGAATAGAGCATCGACGCGTCCGGCGGCCACGCGATGTAGCTCATGTCGGTGTGCCAGGCGGCTTCGCCGTCGCCGAGCGCGCCGATCGGCTCGCCGTAGTCGTCGAGCACGTTCGAGACCACGTAGATGTCCGGGTAGCCCGGCGGGGATTTGCGTCCCGCGCCCTGGTTCGGCGGCGGATCGAGCGTGCCGAAGTGCTTCGAGAAGGCGAGAAGGTGGTCGTCGCTGAGCTTCTGGCCGCGGAACACGAGCACGTCGTGCCGGTACCAGGCCTGCTTCACGTCGGCGATCTCCTTCGCGCCCGCTCGCGCGAGGTCCACCCCGCGGACTTCCGCGCCGACCGTGGCATTGGGTAGAACCTGCATGGCGTCTCTACACTATCATGGAGAAACGCATGCGGCTCGCCCGTCTCGCTCTCGCGCTCGTCCTGACGATGTTTGTCACGTCGGCCGCGGCGCAGCCTTATCCGGCGCGTGGAATACGTCTCATCGTCGACACCTCCCCGGGCGGCCTCACCGACCTGCTTGCCCGTCTGACGGCCGAAGCACTCGCAGTACGGCTGGGGCAATCAGTGGTGGTCGAGAACAAGCCCGGCGCCTCGGGCAACGTCGCGGCCGACCTCGTCATCCGTTCGCCGGCCGACGGCTATACCTTGCTGATTGCCGCCGCCGGAAATCTGGCGGTGAAGCCTTTCCTCGAGCGCTCGGTGCCCTTCGATCCAATGGTCGACATCGTGCCGGTAATCAACGTCGCCGACGCCGCGCACATCCTCGTGGTGCCGGGCAGCATGGAAGCGAAGGACCTCGCGCAGTTCATCGCTTATGCGAAAGCCAACCCGGGGAAGGTCTACTACGGTTCGGCCGGCATCGGCAGCCCGCCGCACCTCTCGCTCGAGCTCTTCAGCCGCCTTGCCGGCGTCAAGCTGACGCACGTCCCCTATAAAGGCGTTGGCGCCGCCCTCCCCGACATGCTTGCGGGCCGCGTGCAGGCGATGTCGATCAGCCTCGGCTCAGCGCTGCCCTATCTGAAAACGGGCCAGATCCGGCCACTCGCCGCAGCCACGAAGGAGCGGCTCGGTGGCTTGCCCGACGTGCCGACTTCGGCGCAGGCGGGGCTGCCCGGCTGGGAGATGAGCGCATGGTTCGCGGTGTTCGCTCCGAAGGGCACGCCGTCCGACGTCAGCCGCTTCCTCAATCGGCACCTGCAGTCGGCCATCGACGATCCCAAGGTCCGCCAGCGCCTCCTCGACCTCGGCACGGAGCCCGGCGGCGGCTCCCCCGAAGCCACCGCCGAGCGGCTGCGCGCCGACCATCGCCTTTGGGGCCAGGTCATCCGCGATGCCGGAATCAAGCTGGAGTAAACCCATGAAGACATCGACGCTCAAGACACGGTTTCTCTCGCACGGCACGCTCGGCTCCAAGGACCTCGAGATCACGCGCCGCTTCTACGAAGAGTTCCTCGGCCTCGAAGTCGTGCGCACGAGCCACGTCTCGCTCATGATCCGCCTCGGCGGCAATCACGTGTACGCGGTCGTCCTCACCAAGAACAAGGAGCCGATGCCGCGCTGCTACCACAACGGACTCGACGTCCACACCGACGCCGAAGTCGACGAGGCCTGGCG
>Ga0111539_10011871_pt1 | contig 10919 bp, 11 predicted proteins | sample RhiMethybrSRZTD1_FD_79667 | JGI IMG/M metagenome (GOLD analysis project Ga0111539, IMG submission 79667) | Populus rhizosphere microbial communities from Tennessee, USA - Rhizosphere MetaG P. TD hybrid SRZTD1 (version 2) (version 2) | ecosystem: Host-associated > Plants > Roots > Rhizosphere >... | reverse complement strand
CGAGGCCAGGCCCGTCGGGCTGCGGCCGCGCAGCGCGCCGAGCAGCACGAAGGCGCCGGTGAAGACCCACACGTGGATGAGCGTGGGCAGCAGGACGCGCAGCAGGTCGTGCACGGCGCTGCGGTCGGCGAAGGTCCAGCCCGCGAGGACGGCCGCCGCCACGATGCCGGCGCGCCAGCGCGGGTCGCGGGTGGCCACGAGCGCGACCGCCAGTCCCAGGCCGGCGGCGTTGAGCACCGGCCCCCACAAGGCCATGTCGATGCCGCCCCAGCGGTCCTTGCCCCAGTGCGCGGCGAGCAGCAGCGCGAGCGGCAGCACGAGCAGCAGCGCGTCGCGCCGGCGCGGCAGGAAGTAGTCGCGCTTGTGCAGCCACGAGATCTCGGTCAGGTAGTGCAGCGGGCCGAGCACGGCGTAGGAGAACAGGAACAGGTCGAAGGGCAGCGCGAAGGCCAGCGCGCACGAGCCGAGCATGAGCCCGATGTTGAGCAGGTCGACGCGGCGGCTGCTCACGACACCCCGGTCACCGCGCGCCGTCCCCGGGCGGGGCCAGGGCCACGAGGTTCACCTTCGTGTTCTCGCTGATGAGCCCGACGCCGCGCGCGTAGTACTTGCGCTCGCTCCACTTCCCGGGCTCGTCGCCCTCCTTGATCACGAGCACGTCGTGGAATTCGCCCGCGGGCACCTCGAGCCGCGCGTCGAGCGCGTCGATCTCGTCGAACTCCTCGGCGTCGGGCGGCGAGTTCTCGGGCTTGAAGCGCAGGCCGACCTTGGGCTCGGCGGGCATGATCAGGCAGGGCTCGTCCGCGTTGCGTCCGACCTCCCAGGCGCCGCCGTGGGCCACGACCTGCCCGTCGTCGTACTCGTCGACGCGCTCGCCGAAGTACCAGACGTTGCCCTTCCCGTCCTGCGCGAAGAAGTTGTAGGAGACCTCGGCGAGCTCGCCGCCGTCGTACTCGTGCTCGGCGAGGACCAGGCACTCGACGTCGCCCACGACCTCGGTCTGCGCGGCGACCGCGCGCACGATGCGCACGTCACCGCCCTTGAGCTCGGCGTAGGGCACGAGCGAGAGCGGCAGGTAGGGGTGCGTGACCGTGGCCGTGAAGGTCGCGCCGTCCGCGATCGGCGTGGGCGCGTCGACGGGCTCGACGAGCAGCGTCGACGGCACGTCCGGGCCGGCGTCGCTGTCGCCGGCGTCGTAGGGCGTCGCGTCGGGGTCACCGGCCTGGCAGGCGGCCAGCAGCACGAGCAGGGCGGACAGGGCGAGCACGCCGGACGATCGGGAGCGCAGCATGGCGCGATCATACGCCCGCCGCCGGGCGGCCGCCGGGCTCAGTACAGGCCGGGGACCAGCCGCCGCGTGCGGCGGCAATAGCCGCGATAGTCCTCGCCCAGCGCCTCGAGCAGCACCGCCTCCTCGACGCGCATCCGGTAGACGAGCGCGAGCGTGACCGGCAGCAGCAGCGCGACCAGGCTCAGGGCGTTGTGCAACGCGAGCGCGCCGCCGAGCAGCGCGAGCAGCACGCCGAGGTAGGAGGGATGGCGGATGTAGCGGTAGAGCCCGGCCTGCACGACGCGGTGCCCGGGCTGCACGGCCACGACCACGCTGAAGAAGCGGCCCAGCGTGAGGACCGCGTGCCAGCGCACGGCCACGCCCGCGAGCAGCAGCAGCAGGGCGGCAACCAGGCTGACCTCCTCGGGCCAGGGCCAGCGGGCCGCGGTCACGCATTGCGCCGCGAAGGCCAGCGCGATCGCCGCCGCGACCGTGCCGATGACGACGAGGTACGAGCCGCGGTCGTGCACGGCGGCGCCCTGCCCGGCGGCGGCGCTGCCGTCCGCTCCGCGCGCCGCGCGTCGCGCGCGACGCCGCCAGTTCAGCACGAGCTCGGACGCCCCCCAGGCGGCGAAGAGCAGCGCGACGAGTGCGCGCAGCGTCATCCTGCCGGCGCCCGCGCGCCCAGCCGCGGCCGCGCGCGCGCGCGCGCCGCGAGCCGCCCCGCCAGGCAGGCGACCCCGGCCGCCGCGACGAGGTGCTTGAGCGTGTGTCCGCTCACGACGCCGCCGAGCGCGAAGACCTGGTGGTCGAGCCGCTCGAGCAGCTTGGCCAGCGCGTAGCAGGCCAGCGCCGCGGCCAGCCAGGAGGTGTCCGCGGCGACGGCGGCCGGCGACGGCGGCCGCGCCAGCGCGAGCAGCACGATCCCGAGCAGCGAGCCGTACTGCACGAGCGCGTAGGGGCGCAGGTCGCCCGCGCCGAGCAACTCGGTGACGCGCCAGTACACGACGCTCGCCACGCCGAGGACGAGCGCCGGCACGAAGCTCCGCCGCGCCCACTCCAGGCTGAGCCGCTCGGCGACGAGCGACGTGAGCAGCGCCATGAAGGCCACCGCCATCGGCAGCCGGTCCCAGACGAGGCGCTCGTTGCTCGGGCCGAGGTGGTACCAGGCCGAGCCGAAGGCGGTCAGCAGCGTGCCGAGGAACAGCGCCATGGCCGGCCGTCGCTCCCAGGGGTCGGCGAAGAGCGCGGCCCCGTCGCCACGCCCGCCCCGCACGACGGCCAGCCCGAGCACCCCCACCACCGCGAAGGGCAGGTTCGAGAGCACGTCGAGCGCGTTGGGGATCCCGAGCAGCGTGCGCCGGTCGGCGAGCCCGTGATAGCCGGGATCCTGTGGAATCCTCCGGGACACCAGCAGGACGACGGCCGACGCGACGAGCACGAGGGACGCCAGCGCTGCGGCCCGCGTGGGCGAGATCGGCATCGGCCGCGATTGTAGCGGCCGGGGGACGGAGACCGGCGCGCGGCCTCAGCTCGCCTTGCGCGTCCCGTCGACGAGACGCCGGCGCAGGGCCCACACGCTCCGCGGGAAGCGTCGGGCGATCGCGCGCCAGTCGGCGAAGAGGCGCTGCGTGTCGCCGGTGCGGAGGAAGCGCGAGGTCGCCTGCCAGTGCATCGACTGCGCCTCGAGCTCCTCGCGCCCCCCGGCGGCCGGGGCGAGGGCCGGCACGGGCTCGGCGGCGGGCGTGGGCGGCTCGGGCCGGGCGTAATCGAAGTCGCTCACGGCCAGGGCCAACCGCAGGCGGAACTCCTCGGACGAGGAGAGCTGCTCGAAGCGGCTGTAGATCGTGCCGACCTCGTCGGTGAGCAGCACGACCGGCGTGCGCGTCACGCCGTAGCGGCGCATCGCCGGCGCGCTCCCGCGCCGCAGCCGCAGCGGCACGACGTGCCCCGCGACGAACGCGGCGACGCGCGGGTCGGCGAGGACGGACGACTCGAAGGCCTCCGTCTCGCGACAGCCCGGCGCCCCGCCGAAATAGACCATCACCGGCCAGCGGCGCTGGGCGGCGAGGCGCTGCGCCACGGCCTCGGAATCGTTCCACGCGATGCGACGCCGCTCGAGCACGATCACGTCGGCCTCCACGCTCGCGGTCCGCGTGTCCACCTCGGCCATCCTCGGCATCATCTCCATGGCGTCCTCCAAGTCACGTCGGCAGCGCACGTTGCAAGCGGCGTGCCGCAGCGCGTTGCCGCGCGCGGATCGGCCCGTCCGCGCGCCTGGCGGCGGCCCAGGGCACCTTTGCAGAAACGTGGGCGTGCGCGCGGCATGGCGTAGGGCGTGCGGCTTCAGGCCGACGCCTGCGCGCACGGACGTGTCGCGCGGCGCGCGAGCAGCGCGGCCGCGAAGCCCAGGCACGCGCCCTCGACCCACGCCGTCAGCGTGAGCCCGGTGGCGTTGAGCAACGGCAGCTCGTGGTGCAGCACGTCGAGCTCGCGGTCGGCCACGCAGCGGCGGCAGACGAGCCGCAGCGTGCCGCGCAGCTTGTCGCTGCTCACGCAGATCTCGATGCGCGAGCGCGCGCTGCGCACGCGCAGGCCATCCGCCGCGGCGCGCTCGGCGCCCCACAGCCCCACCACCCAGCCGTCCTCGGCGAGGCGGCGGATCGGCTGCAGGCCGGGCAGCGAGTCGGCCAGCGCGCGCAGCGTCTCGGCCACGAGCTCGGCGCTGCATTCGGCCGACTCGACGCGACGGAGCAGCTCGGGGGCGGGGAGGAGCTGCTCGGTGCGCCGCGCGGAATGGCCGGCGCGGGCCCGGTGCTTGAGGGAATCGATCTCGCGACGCAGGTCTTGGGCGCTCATCGTCAAGGTCTCCATGACTCCTGTTCGAACGACTTGGGAGACCCCACCGCAAGCGGCGGGCCGCATCGCGGAGTTTTTTTTCAGGCCGACGGGCGGACCCGCTGGCGCAGCACGGCGTCCTTGGTGTCGAAGGCCTGGCGCAGCCAGCCCAGCGCCTGGTGCTCGAGCTGGCGCACGCGCTCACGCGTCAGGCCGACGCGCCGGCCGATCTCCTCGAGCGTCATCGGCGGGCCGCCGGCCAGCCCGAAGCGCAGCGTGAGCACCTCGCGCCGGCGCGCGTCGAGCTTGCCGAGCACCGCGTGCATGCGGGCCAGGTCGTCGCCCTGCTCGAGGGCCGCGCCCGGCGCCGGGCCGGCGCGGTCGGCCAGCAGCTCGCCGCCCATCTCGCCGTCCTCGGACGACGGCCGCGTCGAGAGCGAGGTCACCACGCGCTCGCTCGTCGCGACCGCGTCGCGCAGACGCCGCGCGTTGGACCGGCTCAGCTTCAGGTCGGCGCAGAGCTCGAACTCGGTCGGCGGGCGCGTCAGCGCCACCTCGAGCCGCAGGCGCGCCGCGCGCCGCGCCGAGAGGCGGTCGATGACGTGGCTGGGCAGCCGCACGAGGCGCACCTGGTTGCGCAGCGCGAAGCGCATCGACTGGCAGATCCACCAGGTCGCGTAGGTGGAGAAGCGGCACTCGAACTTCGGGTCGAACTTGTCGACCGCGCGCAGCAGGCCCAGGTTGCCCTCCGCGACGAGGTCGAGCAGGTCGAGGCCGCGGCCCTCGAAGCGGCGCGCCTGGTTGACGACCAGGCGCAGGTTGGCGCACACGAAGCGCTCGCGCGCCTCGACGCTGCCGGCGCGGATGCGGGCGGCCAGCTCGCGCTCCTGCTCGGCCGTCAGCAGGTCGGTCCGGCCGGCCTCCTTGAGGTAGGCCTTGAGCAGCGTGGCGTGCATCGTCGACATCGCGTTCTCCTCCGGGACGGCGGGGTGTCGTCGGAGGAGGACGCGCCATCCGCCGGCGCGGTCCGCAACGCTTCCGGCCGGCAGGGCGCGCGGCCAGGGTGCGCGCGGCCGGCATGCCAACCGCTACCATGGAGGCCGCATGGCCGAGGACACCACGGCGCTGCTGCTGCTGGCCGCGAAGGGCGACAGCCGCGCGGTCGACCGCCTGCTGCCGGTGCTCTACGACGACCTGCACCGCGTCGCGCACCACCTCATGCGCGGCGAGGCGCCGGGGCAGACGCTGCAGACCACGGCGCTGCTCAACGAGGCCTACCTGCGGCTCATCGACCAGCGCCGCGTCGACTGGAAGGGCCGCACGCACTTCCTGGCGATCGGCGCGCAAGCCATGCGCCGCGTGCTCGTCGACCACGCGCGCGCCCGGCAGCGCGACAAGCGCGGCGGAGGGCGGCGGCGCGTCGAGCTGGGCGACGACGTCGTGCTGCAGCCCGGTCGCGACGACGACATCCTCGCCGTGGACGAGGCGCTCGAGAAGCTCGCGCTCATCTCGCCGCGCCAGGCGCGCCTGGTCGAGATGCGCTTCTTCGCGGGCCTCGACATGGCGCAGGCCGCCGAGGCGCTCGGCGTGTCCAAGCGCACCGCCGAGGGCGACTGGACCCACGTGAGCGCCTGGCTGCGCCGCGAGCTCTCGGACGACGCCGGTACGCCTCCCGCCTAGCCGCGCCGCGCCGCGGCTACAGGCTGCTCGTCCGCGTCGCGCGGAGCGGCCGCCAGCTCTCGTCCTCGCGCGCGCAGAGCAGCGCCTCCGCGAACTCCAGGCCGGCGGCCTCGAGCCAGACCTGCAGCGTGCCCTGGGTGTCGTCGAGCGGCTGGCTGTGCCGCAGCACGTCGAGGTCGTGGTCGAGCACGCTGCGGTGGCACACGAAGTCGAGCGCGCCGCCGTCCTCGCTGAGGCTGACGAGGACCTCGAAGCGCGAGAAGCTCACGCGCGGCCGCCAGCCCCCCGGGCGCGGCCGGAGCTTGATGCCCGAGATGCCCACGACCCAGCCGCCGTGCCCGAGCCGGCGGTAGGGAAACAGCCCGTTGAGCTGGTCGGCCAGCTCGCCCAGCGTCAGCTCGATCGAGCGCGCGGCGCCGACGGCGGCCTCCACGCGCGCCAGGATCAGCGGGTCGGGCTGCGCGTGCCGCCGGCCGAGGGCCAGATCGCGGGCGCGGGCCTTGAGGGGTTCGATCGCACGGCGCAGGTCGTGAACGCTCATCGTCGGGCTCCCAAGGGGTGCGGACGCCCGGCTACGCGGCAACGGCGCCCGCGACCCGCAATCCGCGCTTCGCTACCATGCGCGCCGCCGCATCGACCCCTCGACGGGACGCTCCGGGCGTGACGACGGGCCAGGACGACCAGGGTTTCCACGAGCGCGTGCAGGCCCTCTTCCTGCAGGCCGTCGAGCAGCAAGACGAGCGCCGCGCCGCCTGGCTCGAGCAGGCCTGCGCGGGCGACGTCCGGCTGCGCGACGAGGTCGCCTCGCTCCTGCGGCACCACCGGCCGCGCCAGCCGCTCGTCGAGCCCGCCGGCCCGCGCCTGCTCGTCGTGCGCGACGTCTCCACGCCGGCCTGGACCCGGCCGCGGCGCATGCTGCTCGCCGCGATCGCCGTGCTCGCGCTGCTCGGAGTCGGCGGCGCGGTCGTGCAGCTCGAGGTGCGCAAGGCGCTGTTCCACTCGCTGGAGGACCACCTCGTCACCCTGCGGCAGACCGGCGTCGTCGGCCTCGAGGTCTGGATGGGCGGGATCAGGGTCGACGCCGAGGAGATCGCGGCCGACCCCGCGGTCGCGGCCGCGTGCGTCGCGCTGGCCACCGGCGGCGCCGGCGAGCCGGGCGCGGCGCTCGACGCGCTGGCCCCGCGTCTCGACGGGTTCTGCGCGCGGCGCGGCTGGCGCTCGTGGTGCGTCGTGGGGATCGCCGACGGCCGCGTCCTCGCGGCGGGCGGCTCGGACCCCACGGCCGCCGCCACGGTCGGCCGCGCGCTCACGCCCGACGCCCACGCCGAGCTCGCGCGCGTTTCCGAGCAGCGGGGACGCGTGATCCCGCCCCACGCCACCGGCGTCTTCCTCGAGGGCGACTCGGCCGACGGTCCGCCGGTCATCACCGCCGGCGCGAGCGTGAGGCGCGGCAACACGCCCGTGGCGGCCGTCGCCTTCCAGATCCCGCCCGAGGACGCCTTCGCGCGCATCCTCGGCCAGAGCGGCCCCGGCCAGGGCGAGACGATCGCCTTCGACCGGCGCGGCCGGCTGCTCTCGCACAGCGCCTACGAGGAGGCGCTGGCTGCGGCCGGCCAGCTCGGCGGCCCGCGCGCGATGCTGCACGTCGAGCTGCGCGACCCGGGCGTCGACCTGCTCGCGGGCGGCACGCCGGCCGAGTCGCTCGTGGCCGCCCGGCCGCTCACCGAGGCGGCGCGCCACGCGATCGCCGGCCAGACGGGCGCGCAGGTCGAGCCCCCCTACCGCAGCTACACCGGGCAGCTCGTCGTCGGCGCGTGGACCTGGCTGCGCGAGTACGACTTCGGCGTCGCCACCGAGATCCCCGTGGAGCAGGCCTACGCGCCGCTGTACCCCTGGCGTCACGTGCTCATCGGCGTGTGGGCGCTGCTCGGCGTGTTCGCGCTCGCACTCGGCGTGCTGAGCGTCGCGATCCGCCGGCTGCGCGAGCGCGTCGAGGAGCTCGCCGAGCTGGGCCAGTACCAGCTCGACTCGCCGCTCGGCGCCGGCGGCATGGGCACGGTCTACCTCGCGCGACACGCGTTGCTGCGCCGCCCCACCGCCGTCAAGGTGCTGCGTCCCGAGCAGGCCAGCGACGACCTCGTGCGCCGCTTCGAGCAGGAGGTGCAGCAGACCGCGCGGCTCAGCCACCCGAACACGATCGAGATCTACGACTACGGCCGCACGCCCGAGCGGGTCTTCTACTACGCGATGGAGTACGCCGACGGGCTGACGCTCGACCGGCTCGTCGCGCTCGAGGGCCGGCTGCCCGCCGGACGCGCCGCGCACCTGCTGCGCCAGCTCTGCGGCTCGCTGGCCGAGGCCCACGCGCGCGGCCTCGTGCACCGTGACGTCAAGCCGCAGAACGTGCTCGTCTGCGAGCGCGGCGGCCTGTCGGACTTCGTCAAGGTGCTCGACTTCGGCCTGGTCAAGGCGACCGCCGCGCCGGTCGAGGCCGGCGCCGCCGCGGAAGGCGCGCCGCCGCCGCAGACCACGCCCGAGCTCATGCTCGGCACGCTGCTCTACGTGCCGCCCGAGCGCCTGCGCGGCCAGACCGAGGCCAGCCCGCGCGGCGACGTCTACGCGCTCGGCGCCACGGCCTTTCGCATGCTCACCGGGCGTGATGTGTTCAGCGGCGCGACGAGCGCCGAGCTGTGCGCGAACATCCTCTCGCAGCCGCCGCCGCGGCTGACGACGCTCGCGCCCGACGTCCCGCGCGCCCTCGAGGCGCTCGTCCTCGCCTGCCTCTCCAAGGAGCCCGGCCGGCGCCCCGCGAACGCGGGCGAGGTGCTCGCGACGCTCGAGATGGTCGCGCCGCTCGACGAGTGGACGCCGGCCGACGCGCGCGCCTGGTGGGAACGCTACCGCGCCGGGGGTCCTGCGGTCGCCTGAGCAGCGGCGCGGTCGCGCGTGCCGGCGCGCCTGTGCTCCAATGTCGCGCATGACCCGCACGCCCTCGCTCGTCCGCTTCGCCCTCGCCGCCGGCCTGCTCGCGCTGTCCCTGCCCGGCTGCATCAGCTACGCGCTCGACCGCCTGCCGCCCGCCGGCGAGCTGCCCGCGCCGATCGATCCGCCGCACCGGCCCTCGGTCAGCTACACGGTCCGCTCCTCGACCGGCTCGGATTACCAGTTCTCCTTCGGCAACCACTCCGACGGCAACCACTCCGAGTGGGGACTGCGCGACGCCTCGAACGAGTTCGGCAACGCACTCAGCCTCTCGGGGCAGTTCCGCTCGGTCGAGCCGACCACGCCCGAGAGCAAGGCCGACCTGCAGCTCGACGCGGTGCTCGTCGTGGACGCCAACGACGTGATCATGGTCGCCTCGGCCTGCCTGCTCTTCGTGATCCCGACCTGGCGCACCGTGACCTTCGACCTCGTCGTCGAGGCGCGCGCGGCCGACGGACGCTGGAAGCGCTACGAGCTGACCGACCAGGCGCGCGACATCAACTGGCTGCCGCTCATCCTGGGGATGTCCTTCGCGCCCTGGGGCGGCGCCTACGCCGGGGTGCGCGACAACCTCTACTCGACGCTGCTCCAACGGCTGCACGAGGACGGCTTCCTCGCGCCGGTCAGCGCCAGCCCTCCGGCATCCGCCAGCTCTTCAGGCTGAGCATGTAGTTCGCGCGGCCGTAGGCCTCGGGGTCGGGGCAGCTGGCCGCGCTCAAGCTGCCGCGCGCCTGGGCCAGCGAGGCGTACTCGTGCTCCTCGAGCCAGTGGGCCAGCTCCATGCGCAGGCGCGCCAGGTGCTCGGGTCCGCGCATCAGCAGCGCCGAGACGACCTGCACCGCGTGGGCGCCGGCCATCACGGCGCGCACCACGTCGAGCACGTCGTGCACGCCGCCGGTCACGGCCAGCGAGGCCCGCACGCGGCCGGAGAGCAGCCCGACCCAGCGCAGCCGCAGCGGCAGCTCGGAGGGATTGCTGAGCACCAGCGCGGGCCGCACCTCGAGCTCGTCCAGGTCGAACTCGGGCTGGTAGACGCGGTTGAAGAGCACCAGCCCGTCGGCGCCGGCCTCGTCGAGGCGCCGCGCGAAGGCGGCCATCGCGGTGTAGAAGGGCGAGAGCTTGACCGCCAGCGGGATCTCGAGCTCGGACTTGAGCGCGCGGACCATGGCCAGCGTGCGCTCCTCGATCGCGGAGCCGTCCTCGCGCGGGTCGACCGGCACGGCGTAGACGTTGAGCTCGAGCGCGTCGGCGCCGGCCTCCTCGATCTGCTTCGCGCAGGCCAGCCAGCCGCCGTCGCTGCTCCCGTTGAGCGAGGCGATGACCGGCACGCGCACGGCCTGCTTGAGCCGGCGGATGCGGTCGAGGTAGGCCTCGGGACCCAGCGCCGGGATGGCGTGGTCGGGGAAGAAGCTGGCGGCCTCGCCCGAGAGGTGGGCGTTCACGTCCGACTGGCGCCAGGCCGCGGCCTGCTCGCGGACGAGCTGCTCCTCGAACAGCGAGGACATCACGATCGCGGGCGCGCCGGCGTCCTCGAGGCGGCGCACGAGGTCGAGGTCCTCGCTGAGCGGCCCGGCGCCGGGAACCAGCGGATGCGGCAGGCGCAGGCCGAGATACTCGGTCGAGAGGTCCATGGTCAGCCCTCGCCCGCCGGCGCGCCGCTGCCGGGCGACGGGCCCTCGCCCGCCGCCGCGTCGCGCGCCGCCGCCTCCGCGGGGAAGGGCGGCACCTTCATCGCGGAGAGCTGCGCGTAGACCGCGAGGCGGCGCGCGGCGAACTCCTCGGCCGCGGCCGTCAGTCGCGCGAAGCGCTGCGGGTCGCGCCGCTCGACCATCCGGAAGCGCATCTCGTTGCGCATGTACTCCTGAGGCCGCACCCGCGGCGGCCCGCTGTCGATCTCGAGCGGCGGCTCGCCCTTGCGCGTGCGCCGCGGGTCGAAGCGGTACAGCGGCCACATCCCCGACTCGACCACGAGCTTCTGCTGCTCGGCGCCGTGCACGAGGTCGTAGCCGTGCGCGATGCACGGGCTGTAGGCGATGATCAGCGCGGGCCCGGGAAACGCGTCGGCCTCCTGGAAGGCGCGCAGCGTCTGGCTGTCGCGCGCCCCGATGGCGACGCGCGCCACGTAGACGTGGCCGTAGGCCATGGCCAT
>Ga0111539_10011870_pt1 | contig 10920 bp, 14 predicted proteins | sample RhiMethybrSRZTD1_FD_79667 | JGI IMG/M metagenome (GOLD analysis project Ga0111539, IMG submission 79667) | Populus rhizosphere microbial communities from Tennessee, USA - Rhizosphere MetaG P. TD hybrid SRZTD1 (version 2) (version 2) | ecosystem: Host-associated > Plants > Roots > Rhizosphere >... | reverse complement strand
GCTGAATCGCCCCGGTCATCGGATACAGGCTGGTGTGATGTTTCCAGGCGGCGTACCAAACGAGCGATCGACCGTCGAGTCTGAATCCTGGAATCCCATAGCTGAACGCTTCGACGGCGTCAGGAGCTGCCGCGCGAATGACTTCGCGTACTTCCCTGAGGACCCTGCGAGCGTCTGGCGGCAGCGACGACATATACGCTCGCACCTGCGGACCGACCGGCTTGGAGCTCGATGGCATCGCTATCCTCGCTCCGTGTCGCGCACCTTCATGGTAGGTACTTTCGCACGAGATTCATCAATGCGGCGTGAGTCTCAGCATCAGCCGCTGCAACCAGCCCGGTCGCACCACTGCCCCATGCACGACCTCGCAGGTCTGTCACCGTACAGCCTGCCGCAAGGCAGATGGCCAAGCCCGCAGCGAAGTGCACGCTATCACGCGCGTCACCGTCGGTGACATAGGCTGCCCGCTGACCTGTGGCGACCCAGGTGAGCGCCATCGATGTCGAGACCACTCGTGGCCTGAAGCGGTCGGCGAACCCTGAATCGGCCGCAAGCGTGACAGTCCTGAACGCCGGCGCATTGGGAAAGGGTGGATCGAGGTTCAGGTCGACGAGCGTCGAGCTCCCGCTTGGGACGAGGGCCGTATCCAGCCCGTCAACACGCGTGAAAACCGATACGCTGTCGGTCCAGAAGATCTCGTCGTTGAACGGATCTGCCACAGCGGCAGCGACGAAGACTCCTTCAACCCTGAGCGCCACATTCACGGCCGCGACGCGCATCCTCGCCGCGTAGTTCAGCGTGCCGCAGAGCGGATCGATCAACCACGTCCGTACACCGCCGGCTGCCCCGCTTCGGCCGCTCTCTTCTCCCAGAATGGTGTCGTCGGGCCGTTCGCGTCGCAGCACAGCCAGCATCGCGTTCTCCGCCTCGATGTCGGCATTGGTTGCGAAATCGCCCGCTCCCTTCTCCAGCCTCTGCAACGTCGTTCCGAAACGGCGACGAACCACCGCCGCGCCCACGTCGGCAACCGCGATAGCCAGATCAAGGTCGTTCATGCGTGTTCGCGTCAGCCATGTGATTCAGACCTCCGGCATGCCATCGAAGAAATCCACGATCCCGGTCTCCAGCGAGTACTCTGCGCCGACGATAAGCAGTCCCTCCTTCTCGATCAGCTGCTCGAGCACCCCAGACCCGTGTCGCAGATGGTCGGCCGAGGCACGGATGTTCGCCCGAACCGCCTGCCGCACCAGCGCATCAGGGTCGTGCCTGAGTTCCGTCGACAGCAACGCTTCCACAGATGGCCTGACGCGGTCCACGATCGAACGAAGGTTCCTCGACTGGTCAGTCGGTTGCTGTAGCTCTTCCAGCGTTGCCAGAATCGCCCCGCATTGCGAGTGCCCGAGCACCACCACCAGCCGTGTCTCGTAGCGCGCGGCGGCAAACTCGACACTGCCGACCTGCGATGAGGCGACGATGTTGCCGGCGACGCGGATGACGAACAGGTCGCCAAGGCCCTGATCGAAGACGATCTCTGCGGGAACCCGCGAGTCGGAGCAACCCAGAATAATGGCGAACGGCTCCTGACCCGCGGCCACCTCGACCCGCCGCGTCTGGTTGGTCAATCGCTCGCCGCTCCGAACGTCTGAAACGAAGCGACCGTTTCCGAGTCGCAGGCGTTCGAGTGCTTCTCTGGCTGGGATCATCGAAGGGATCTCTTCCATTCCGCGGGTGCGTCCAGTTTGTATCCTTCGAACAACCGACCGCCGCCGGGTTGAAGCAATTCTTCGGCAAGGGCGATGACGGCGGCGACCTCGCCTTTCTTGAACAGCTGCTCGAAGCTTCGACAGTATCTCGCACCAAGGTCGACGTCTGCCCGCGTCAGGGCGCGCGGGATTGACTTGCCCTTGGCTGACCACAGTCCGTTCGATCGGAAGTAATAGTCCGCCAACGCCCCGAACAGCTCAGAGCCGGTTCCAAGAAGTTCACAGAACGACCTCGGCGCACGAAGGTCTTCGATCAGATCCGTGATGCCGTAGCGGGCCCGATCCCGATCCGCGAGCGAGAGCGCGGGTGGCCCGAGCGCGATAACCGATGCCGCGAGTTGCTTCAACGACCGGGAGGTGTCATTCGGTTCAGGAATCTCCACGCCTTCGACGACCATCTGAGGCAGCGATGGGATCCCTGATGGACGGTCGACTTCGAGAAAGAAATAGTGAAGCGTTTCCGGATCATGCACAAACGCCTCAACCGGGAGATCTTGAAAGCGGAATGACTCGCGGTAGGCGCAGGGCAGGCTCTCGAAGACCACGACGAGATCGAGGTCTGAGTAAGCGGTGCCTTCGCCGCGCATGAGCGAGCCCGCTGCGAAGACAATGGTCGCGTCGCGATACCGTTGATCGCGAATGGTCTGCGCTGCGGCGATGAGCTCGTGGAGAAGCGGTGCCGTCTTCATCGCCAGCGTCAGGCCGCGCTGGTTCGAAGCCCGCGCTGAACGATCCAGCCTTGCGCGGCTCCGAAGAGGCTCGACAACGCCCAGTACAAGCCCACACCTGCGGCCATCTTCGCGAGCGCGGCGATCGTCACCGCCGCCGAGATGGCGAGCATCAGTGAACGATTCTGTGAAGGCGCAACCGCACCAGTCGCCGTCGCCAGCAGGGTGAAAATCGTGGCCACGATCGCCATGGGCCAATCAGGCTTCGCGAGGTTGGGAATCCACAAGAAGCGACCACCCACCGCCGCCGCCTGCCGCACGCTCGAGTAGAGCGCCACGAACACGGGAATCTGAGCGAGAGACCCAAGGCAGCCGCCCAGCGAGAATGGCGACACGCCCTCGCGAGCGAACAGGCGGCTCGTCTCATCGGCCAGACGCTTCGCGTCGCTCTTGTGGGCCTTGCGCAGGGCATCGAGAGCCGGCTGCAACCGTGCCATGGCGCGTTGCTGGTCGGCCGCCGCACGTGCCATCCGGATCCCCAACGGCAGGAGCGCGAGCCTGGCCAGGAACGTCACGGCGAGAATGCCGGCCCCGAGATTGCCGTTGCACGCCTGCGCGTACGCGAAGATCGACTCGCGCAAGATCTCAATCGCCTGATCCCAGAGCAGCATTGTCCTCTCCTTCTTGTGCGGATGATTGTACAGAGGATCAGGTGCGGCTTATTCAGCCGCGCGTTTCAAGTCGCTGGCGTATTGCTCGAACACCGGACCGAAGTCGGGCATCGAGCCCTTCACCAGCGGCAGCATCAGGCCGGAGAACCGCTCCTCCATCACGAAATTGGTCGAGCCGTCGCTGCGCGGCTTCAACTCGAACGTCCGCACACCTGTGAACATCGGGGCGAATCCTCCGGTCCACGTCATGCGCTGGTTAGCCACGAAACCCGAGACGGTCGGCGTGAAGGTGCGACTCGTGCCGGGAACGTGAAGCCGGAGCCGGCCGCCCTCCCGGATCTCGCCTTCGATGTTGGTGACTGTGGAGTTCCAGCGCGGGAAGCCCTTGGCATCGGTCAACAGGCTCCAGATGCGCTCGGCCGCGGCCCGGATGTTGACCTCAACGCGGCACGACAGCGAAAAGGTGCTGCGCGCCTGCGTGATCCCGATGCTCATGAATCCATAGTACGCCGGAGGCCGGCGAGCGTGTTGGCCAGCGCCGCCAGGTGGTGACGGTTAACGATCTCAACCACCTCGTCCCATTGCTGATTCACTGTGTCCGGGTACAGGGCGCCCAGAATCCCGCCGGCGATGGACGCGACCGAATCGCTGTCTCCGCCGATGTTCGCCGCCAGAAGGATCGCCGCTTCCGCCGACTGCATCACGGTGGCGAGCCCCAGCGCCAGCGGCACGATCGTCAGCGGCTGGTTCGGGAAGCAGCACGCGGCGATTTCTGTCGGTCGAAGGGCAGTCACGTTCGCCAAGGTATCGTGGACCTCGCGGATGGCGTTCGCCATCGCCGGCGTCGCGGGCCCCGGCCACCGGCGCTCGGCCTCCCGCGCTGCACGTTCGGCGTGCTCGAGGACGAGACCGGGAGCGGCCGCATCAATGGCTGCCGACACCGCCGCGGCAGTGGCCGCCGCGGCAGCGATCGCCAGGGATCCGCCGTGCGTCGAAATCGAGGCCTGGCGAGCGCCGTTCACGACCTCGTCCAACTGCTCCGAACCGTACACAATACCGACCGGCGCGACCCGAATCGCCGCGCCACAGCCGTTATGAGCCGACGCGATCCGCTCAGGATCGGCGGCCTGATGAAATTCCCAGAGCGACCGCAGACCGGGATGCACGCTCTTCGTGCAGAGAAGCATTTCGCGGCCGATCGCCGTGTGCGACACTTTTCGCTCCGCGATGATGGCGCGCGCCACCGCAACCGTCCGTTCGGTGTCATCTGTGGTTTCGCCGATTCGCCACTCGCGTTTCGAATTCCCGACGTACCGGGGAATGATCGCGCCGGCAGGTCCTTCGAAGCCTCGGATGCCCTGCGGATACGATCGCAGGACCTCTTCGCGCGAAAGGTTCTCTGTTTGCTTGCCGATGGCATCGCCGGTCGCGACGCCCTTGAGGCAGCCGGCAATGCGGTCGCCGAAGGCCGGCGTCATCGCGCACCCTCAGGCGACCGATGGGCGCCTGCTACCAATCTTGGTTGCCTGTTCGAACGCATACGCCATCTGGAGCACTGTCATGTCCGCGCGGTGGCGCCCCACGATCTGCAGACCGATCGGCAATCCGTCGGGCGTGAAGCCGGCGGGGACCGAAATGGCTGGCCGGAACGTCACCGTGATCCAATACGCCGACTTCATCCACGCCACGTAGTGCTCCATCTTCACACCGTCGATTGTCTTGGGCCAGTCGAGCGTGGCATCGAACGGCGGCACCTGATTGACCGCGCAGACCATGAGCTCGTACTTCTCCTGAAAGCGTCGCACCCGCTCCAACAACTGGCCGTGCTGGATCATCGCCCGAGACACATCGGCGCTCGTCAGCGCGAGGCCCCTTTCGATCTCGCCGACGGCTTCCGGCTTCAACTGATCGCGGAACTGTGCCAGTAGCGGTCCGTACACGGCGGCGCTGCGAAACCCCCGAATCGTGAGAAAGATCGAGTCAGCCCCGCTGAGATCAGGACAGGCGTCCTCGACCACGCAACCGAGCGCCTCGAACGTCTTTCGCTGCGCGTCGAGCACGGTCCGAACCCTGGAATCCAACGGCAGGCCACCGAGATCCGGACACCAGGCAATCCGCACTCCACGGAAGCTGCGCTCCAACGCGCCGCGAAACACGGAAGGGTCGGATGGCGCGCATCCCGGATCGCGCGGGTCTGGGCCGGCCATGACGCTCAAGAGAAAGGCGGTGTCGGTGACGGTTCGACCCAGTGGACCGTTGACGCTGAAGCCCAGGAGCGGAAGCGGATTCGGCGCCGACGGGACCAATCCCACAGTCGGGCGCATCCCGATGATGTTGTTGAAGTTTCCCGGGTTTCTCAGGGAGCCACCCAGATCGCTGCCATCGGCAATCGGGAGCATCCCGGTGGCGAGTGCGGCTCCAGCGCCGCCGCTCGACCCTCCCGCGCTTTTGCTCTGGTCAAACGGGTTGACCGTTGTTCCATAGACTTTGTTGTAGGTGTGCGACCCCATTCCGAACTCGGGCACGTTCGTCTTGCCGATTGGAATGGCGCCCGCATGCCGCAGCCGCTCGACGAGCACCGAATCCTCCGTCGGCATTGTGTCTTTTTAGATGGTCGAGCCACGTGTGTATGGGAAACCGACGGCCGGTTGAAGATCCTTGAAGGCAATGGGCAGCCCGTGAAGCGGCGGGAGCTCCTCTCCTCTCGCGGTCCGCTGATCGGCAGCGTCGGCCAGAGCAAGACACGCCTGATCATCAAGTTTGGCGACGATGGCGTTGATCTTCGGATTGAGCCGGTTGATCCGATCGAGATGCGCGGCCATCAGCTCGCGCGCCGATACCTTTCGCGCTCGAATGAGTGCGGCGAGCTCTTTCGCGCTCGTGAAGCAGAGATCACCCGAGCCTGCTGCTGCCACCGCCGCACCTCCCTGTTGCGATTCACCAGCGCCTGCGCAGCTCGCTGCGGCGCTGATCGCGACGCCGCCACCAGCCGCTTTGAGGAAATCGCGTCGGTCATACTTCATGTTGCCGCCTCTCGTGGACAGTCTTCGCTGGTTTCGGGACCACTCACTGGTATCACAACGCCACCAAGACCACGAAGGGCGTGTTTAGCGCAGTTTTTGCTTCGGTGTAGCCGCCCGTCCTTGGTTCTTGGGCCTTCGTTCTTCGTCCGTCCTTTGACGTTGGTCGTCCTTCGCCCCTGGTACTTGGCGTTCGCGCCGCCACAAGCTCCAAGCACCGAAGGACACGCGCGCTTCATCGTGTCCTACGCAGAAACGACAAGCGCTCTAGGTCGAAGGATATGGCCGATTCCCGTCGTCAGCAACTATGTGGCCGGCTTGCTGCAGGACGTGAACGGCGCGCTCGAAGTCCCGGTTTCGGATGAGCAGATAGTCGGTGTCGTAGGTCGACACGGCGAAGGTGCTGATCCCGGCATCCGCCAACGGCGTCGCGAGTCCAGCCAGCACCCCCGTGAGGTTGAGATCCAACGGACCTCGCACGGCCAAGACTGTCCATGGTGCGTCCGACGTGACGCCTGCCGGAACCGAAGCGGTCGCACACACCGCGGATAGCTCGGTGGGCGTGCGCGTGACCGAGAACAACTCTCCCTGCATGGCCCACTGCGGCAGCGATTCTCCGCGATCCAGGCGACAGATCGCGTACGAACCAGCGAGTCGATCGAGGTGGCAGATCATGGCGCGAGACGCTTCGACATCGGATGCGACCTCGTGATCCCGAATGCTGGACGCGGATCTCCGTCAGACGAGAACCCACAGCTCGCGTAGAAACGCAGAGCGGTGGCGCTACTTCCCAACCTGATTTCGCGAATCCCTGCGCGCCTGGCCTCTTCCTCTAGGAAAGCAAGAAGCGCCTTGCTGACGCCTTGAAAACGAGATGGCGGAGCCACATACAGGAGCGCAACCAGACCGTCGAGATTCATCAAACCGAAGCCGACCAACCCGCCGGCGGTTTCAGCCACGACGGCGCGGTGCGAGTCGGAACCGATCCAGGCCTCGAAATTGGGCACGGTCTTGTTCGCAAGCCAATGATCGATGGTGGCCTGGTCGCCTTCGTGATCATCTCTGCACAATTCACAGATGGAGCGTCGGACGATCTGGCAGGCCTCAAACGCGTCGGCCACTACAGCGCGCCGAATCAGACAGGACATTCGTGGTCCAGACCGCCGTGGTCGCCCGTCGCATCGACGTACGCCCACGCACGGACGCCCGATTGAAGGACTACGGCCACGCGCTTGACCGCCGACACTTCGTAGTTGTCGGCGTTCTGGATCTCCTCTGGCGTGACGGCAAACACGACTCCCGGTACCACGTCGGAAGCGCGACCGGTGAACCTGGCCATGGTGTGGGACGCCATTCCGCTGATCGCAACCACGTACGGATCGTCGATTTTCAACGAGGCCAGTTCGAACCCTTGCAAGACATCGGGTGTCCCAGCCAACAGTCGACCAAACGTTGCCGTTTGAACAGCCTCGAGTTGGAGTGTGCCATACGAGAAGAGGAACTCGGTATGGCCGCGACCGCTAGCGTCCACGTCGGCTGCCAACAACGGCTCCAATTCCGATCAACGCGGTGCTGAGGACCGGACCAACAGGACTCGATAGGGTATTCACCGCGACGAGAGCTGCGGCACAGAATCCGAGCGCGGCGCCGGCGGCAGTCGGCCAGAATTGTCGAGGGGCAATCCACCCGCGCCACAGAGCAAGCTGAGCGGACATCGGCGCAATCAATATCCCGCCGAGGACACCGCCGACGTAAAGGAAGTTCTGGCCAAATGCGCCGCCGATCACTGAGCCAACGAATCCTCCAAGTCCACCGAGGAGACACGTTGCAATGAAGAATCTGAAGAGCATGCCATTCGCCCTCAAGTGCTACCGCACCTGGCACCAGAGCGAATGTGAAATGTCATGGCATGGCTATCCTACGCTCAGCCACGTGGTTGACAAGCTTTCCGTCTCCAATCTATCGTCCGCGACGACCCGGAGGTTGACATGTCCGAGAGTTGGCGACTCAACGGAACCGTCCTCGTCGCCTGCAATTGCGACTGGGGCTGCCCCTGCAACTTCAACGCGCCGCCGACCACCGGCAAGTGCGAAGGGGGCTGGACGTGGCACGTGGACCAGGGGTCCTCTGGCGATATCAAGCTGGATGGGTTGAGCTTCTCGGTGTATGCCAACTGGCCAGGCGCGATCCACGAAGGCAACGGCGAGGCGCTCATCCTGATTGACGAGCGCGCCGATGCCTCGCAACGGGCGGCGATTGAAGTGCTGCTCGGAGGCAAGGTCGGGGGACCGTGGGGGGTTCTCGGTTGGACCTGGCCGAAAGTACATGGCCCCTACCCCACGTCGTACGATCTCGCGTTCGACGGCGTCAAGACGCGCATGAAGTGCGGTGAGTACGTTGAGGTCGAATGCGGCCCGATTCGGAATCCTGTCAGCGGTGCCGAATCGTTTCCCGGCGTCGTCCTGCCGCAGGGAATCATCTTCAAGCGCGGTGATCTGGGGGCGACGACGCGCTTCCGCGTCTCTCAAGGTGTCGACTACGATCACTCAGGCAAGTACATGGCGATCGGTCAATTCGATTACGCGTGGCCGTGATGGACATTAGTAGCCGAGCAAGTGAGATCATCGCCTTTCCGGCACGATGGTCTCACCCCGCGCCAACATCGCGACCAGCGCCGCGATCTTCTTCGCTCGCCCGGCCGGCGTCTTCATGTTGTTCGTGCGAAACGCCAGCGCGAAGAGGTTCATGCGTCCGAGAGTCCGGAACGTCTTGCGCGCTCGTGGATTGGCCTCGATGGCCGCGCGAAGGTCGTCGGGAATCGTGGCTTCGGTGGTGTTGCGAATCGCGGCATAAGCGGCGTCCCAGCGACCATCCGCCTTCGCGGCGTCAACCTGCCGTTGGCCGTGCGGGGTCATGCGGCCGGCTGCCGTCAGCCGGGCGACGTGGTCCCGGTTGATCTGGCTCCAGACGCTCTTCGCCTTGCGAGGGGTGAACCGCTGCAAAAACGAGCGCTCATCGAAAGCCTTCTTGATTCCGTCGATCCACCCCCAACAGAGCGCCACCTCCAGCGCCTGCGCGTAGGTCACCGATGGCAAACCCGAGTCCTTCTTGTGAATCTTCAGCCACAACTCCGTCTCGCGGGCGTGGTTCGCGGACAGCCAGGCTTCGAAGGCCGTCCCCGTACGGAAGCTCTTGATTTTCCTTGGATCGGGAATGATCGGCGCCATCCACACCATCCTGGCCGGAACGCTAGGTGACCTCGTTGAATTCGTCTCTGTACTTTGCCATGCCTGTCACTCCGGCCATCGCATTCTCATCCAGGACCAAAACCATGAAAGCCGCATCCGGCACGCCAGCCCATTGGCTCACAAGACCGTGCTTCGAGGCCGGCTCGAACCCAAAGCGCGGGTAGTACTCGGGATGCCCGACGACGACAACGAAAGGACAGCCGCGAATCCGGAGCATATCGAGAGCACACGTCACCAGTTGCGAGCCAATACCCTGTCGCTGGTGACCCGGCAGTACGGCCATCGGCCCCAGCCCCATCCCGACAACGCGTTGCGCGACGCTCTCGACCACGACCGGCGTAAAGAGGATGTGGCCAACCACACTGTCACCTTCCGCCACCAACGACAGCGAGTCAGCGCAGGTCTGCCGCAGGGCCTCGACGAGATTGGCCTCAGCCGGCTGCCCGAACGCGAGTTCGTTGAGGTGTCGCACCCCGCGGGCGTCTTCAGGTCGTTCTGAGCGAATGATCGTCACAAGCGCTCTGGAACGATCCGGTCTGACCTGACACGCCAGCGGTCGCCATAGACCGACGAATACGTGATGTCGATGACCGCTTTTTCGAACTTCACGCACACGACCTTTCCGCACACCGCGGTGCACCCACCGACTCTGGCATTGTCGAAGGTTCGAAGCGGTTTGCCTAGAGGCAACTGAAGCTCGCCTGAAGGTCGTCCTTCCTCCGGACTATAATTTCTCCGTGGGCAATTATCGCTTTCACAGTGTTCGAACGATTCAAGCGGCGCTGCTGCTGGCAGTTCTGGCCACTCCAGTGACGATCGCGCAGACGCCGGCTTCGAAACCGTGGATCGCAGCGACAACCCCTGATGGCAAGCCGGATCTGCAGGGCATCTGGACGAATGCGACGCTGACGCCGTTCGAGCGTCCGGCGCGATTTGGGAATCGGGCGGTTTTGACCGACCAGGAAGCCGCCGAGCTCGAGTCGCAGGCGGCGAGGAGTTTCGATCAACAAGCTGCCGACCGTCCTCAATCGGCAGGCGCGCCACGCGCGGGGGCCGCCGTCGGCAGCTACAACCAGGCGGTCTGGGCCGATGCGGGGAAGAAGGTCTCCGCCCGTCAGACCTCTCTCGTCGTCGACCCGCCGGATGGTCGGGTGCCCGTCCGGCCCGAGGCGGAACGCCAGCGCGACGCCCAGGCTGCGCGCGCCACCGACTCGTATGAGTTCATGATCGTCTGGGACCGATGTATCACCCGCGGCGTGCCTGGCGGCTTCTTCCCCGGCGGCTACAACAGCGGATATCAGATTATCCAGACGCCCGGCTACGTCGTCATCGCGTCGGAAATGATTCACGAGGCGCGCATCATCCCGACAAATGGACGTCCGCACCGTCCCGCCCACCAGCGATCGATCACCGGCGACTCCGTCGGGCGGTGGGAAGGGGACACGCTTGTCGTCGACACGACGAACTACAACGACAAAGGCTCTATCGCAACCGGCTCGTCACAAGCTCGAATCCGTGGCATCCCCCAAAGCGAAGCGCTGCACGTCGTC
>Ga0111539_10011869_pt1 | contig 10921 bp, 7 predicted proteins | sample RhiMethybrSRZTD1_FD_79667 | JGI IMG/M metagenome (GOLD analysis project Ga0111539, IMG submission 79667) | Populus rhizosphere microbial communities from Tennessee, USA - Rhizosphere MetaG P. TD hybrid SRZTD1 (version 2) (version 2) | ecosystem: Host-associated > Plants > Roots > Rhizosphere >... | reverse complement strand
GTGCTCGAGCCGCATCCGAGTGCAAAGGCGGCCGCGCAAACCAGAATCGCGAAGCCTTTGACCCCAGCCGCCCGCGATTCGCTCAGCACCTTCGACCTTCTCATTGACCCAATCTCCGTTGGTTGATTCGACAGCTCAAAGCACCGATCTCTATTTAATGTGCCACTGATTAGTGGCGCAATAGAAATGTGAGATTCGCATGTGAAATCAACGGAATAGGGACAGTCCTATCCGCATACCGATTCGCTCGAATGCTGAGCGCAACGGTGATCGCTGGACCGGGGACCGGCCATGACGGAGCGCGCTTTGGCCAGGACGCTCAGCACCCTCGTGGCTCTCGCGCTCGCGGCTTGTTCGTCGAGTCCCGAGCCGAGCTTCACTCCCAACCCGGCTCCGGGCGGAAATGGGGGATCGAGCGCCGGCTCCGGAGGTTCCGGAGGTGTCGGCGGTTTCGGCGGCGGAGGAGCGCCGGTGGGAGGCGCTGCTGGCAGCGGCGGGATCTCGATCGGCATCGACGCCGGTGGTTTGGCGGGAGGAACGAGCACCTGCGGGACCAAGGACGTCACCGCGCTGTTCGTCATCGATCGCAGCGGCAGCATGAAGTGCAACCTGCCGCCTACGACGGCGTCGGCGGACTGCGAGCGCACCCCCGAGCGAGCCGATCCCAACCTGCCCAGCAAGTGGGAAGTCGTGACGGACGTGCTCGCGAAGTCGTTCGAGAGCCTCGTTCCCAAGGTCGAGGGGCTCACCGTGCGCGCCGGCCTTTCGTTCTTCAGCGTCGACGACGAATGCGGCGCGCGCTCGCAGCCGAGCATCCCGATCGCCGCTGTCGACTCGGCGCAGGTCGATCTGCTGCGGCAGAGTCTGTCGATCACGCCCGCGGGTGGCACGCCGATCGTGGGCGCGACGATCCTGGCATACAAGCACATCTACCAGCCGTCGTTCACCGGCGAAGGTCACGTGATCCTGCTCAGCGACGGGGCCGACAGTTGCAAGCCCGCCTATGACCTCAGCGTGGGGCCCGCGGATCACGTCGCGGGGCTGATCGACGTCGAAGCGCCGAAGGCACTGCGTCTCGGCATCAAGACCTGGGTCATCGGTGCGCCGGGCAGCGAGCCCGCGCGTCACATGCTATCGAATCTCGCCCGCGCCGGTGGCACCGCGCGAAAGGACTGCGACCCGGGCAGCGACGACGATCCGTCGAGCGGCAACTGCCACTACGACATGACACAAGGCGATTTCCAGGTTGCGCTCGAAGCCGCGCTCAAGCAGATCGTCTCGGTCGTGACGTGTCAGCCACCGGCGTGAGGTAGAGCTTGTTCACCCGCACACTCGTGTTGTTTTCGTGCATCGCCGGCTGTGCCGGCTGCTCGAACGGCGAGGCGGCAAACACGTCGTCCTACGGTGGCGCCGGCGGCGCGACCTCCGACGTTCCCGACACGGGCGTTTCGGGCTCGGGCTCGGGCTCGGGCGGGGGCGGGGTGGGCGGCGTTTTCGGCAGCGGGGGGACCGGCGCGATCGTTCCCGACGCGGGGCGCCCCTACGATCCGGACGCGGGCTTCGACTGGCCGGAGGCGGTTGACGCGGGCAAGTGCCAGGCCGGAACTTACAACGGGACTTACGATTGCACGGTCGACTACGGCGGGATCATCTTTCCGATCAACGGCCAGGTGTCGTTCGTGCTCACGCCGTCGGCGAACGGCGAGTTCCTCGAAATCAAGGACGGCAAGCTGGTTGCCGACGTGGTCTCGCCCCAGGTGACGCTCAACGGCGATCTCGTGGGCAAGCTCGAGTGCCTGACCAACCGCTTCGATGCCACGATCCAGAACGGAACGTACACTTTCTCCTTCCTCGGACTGCCGGTCCCGAACCCGTTCAACGGCAATCTCTCGGGTGTTCTCGATCGGTTGACCGCCACGATGACGGGCCAGTGGTATCTGGCCAGCGGAGCGCCAACGCTTGGAGGCCCAGCACCGAGCTGCAACGGGCCCTGGCGTGTGACCTTGCAGCCTTAGGAGAAAGCACCCAGAGTCGGGATCTCTTTTTTGCGATGGGTCCGCCCCCGCGTGTCAATACTTGGCCGCCGGCGGATACAACGTGGCTAGCGCTTCAGGAGACTAAGTTCGGCGGATGAAGACGGCTCGCAACATCGTGCTCGTTGCCGCGGCGTGCGGCGCGCTCGCCGCCTGCGGCAGTGAAGGCGCCCCCCCGACGTATGGGTCCGCCAACGGCGGGGCCGGTGGCACGACTTCCGGGGGTGCCGGCGGTCAATCGGGCAGTGGCAGCGGCGGTACGGGTCCGGGCGGAGCTCAAGGCTCTTCTGGTGCCGGAACGGATGGCGCTGCCGGCTCGGGGGGCAGCGTCGTGGATGGCGGATCGGGCACCGGCGGCAGCGGAGGTAGCGGAGGTAGCGGAGCGAACAGCGACGCAGGTGATGCCGGACCGCCGCCGCCGCTCGACGGCGAAGGCGATCCATGGACCAAGCCTGCGCCGCGCGCGACGTGTCGCAGCGGGGACAAGGGCGAGACCGGCCTTCAAGGTCTGGGCACCGACGTACGCTGCAACCTCGACGTCAAAGGCCAGGTGGCGGCCGAGCACTTCCTCTCGCTCGCCTGGTACGGCGAATGCGCTTACGTCAATGGCTCCACCGGAACGACGGTGATCGACGCTTCGAATCCCGCGAGTCCCAAGGTCGTCACGCGGCTCACCACGCCCGGCATGCAGAGCAACTGGGAGTCGATGAAGGTACACGAGGGGCGCGGGCTGCTCGTCGGCTATCAGTCGAACGCGCCGATTCTCGACATCTACGACGTCAAGGCCGACTGCAAAGCACCGGTCCTGGCGCGCTCGTACAACCTCGGCGGTTCCGGGCACTCCGGCAACTTCTCGCCCGACGGCACGATCTACTACGCGTCGAGCCTGTTCACCGCCCAGGTGTTCGCGGTCGAGCTCACCGATCCCAAGAACCCGAGCGTGATCACCTCGAACTTCGAGCGCACGACGCACGATCTGTTCGTGGGCAAGGAGGGGAAGCGTGGCTACTTCGTGTACACGCAGCTCATCAACTTCGGAATGGGGTCGCTCGCGATCGTCGACTTGAGCCAGGTGCAGGCGCGCGCCGCCAACGCGCAGGGCAAGCTGATCAAGGAGATCTCCTGGCCCGACGGCTCGGCCTCGCAGTACCCGATTCCGATCACGTATCGCGGCCGCGACTACCTGGTGATGACGGACGAGCTCGGTTCGGGCTCGAACTGCGCCGACCCCGCCAAGCCGCAGTTCGGCTACGCGCGAATTTTCGACATCCAGGACGAGACCAATCCCGTGTTGGTTTCGAAGATCAAGACCGAGGCGCAGGATCCAGCGCATTGCACCGAGGCGACGGCGCAGGCGGGAACGTTTTTCGGCGTCGGCACGCACTACTGCAACGTGGATCGGCGCGACGACCCGCGGCTGCTTTCGTGCGGCCTCTGGGCGGGTGGCGTGCGCCTCTACGACATCCGAAACCCGTGGCGCCCGAAGGAAGTGGCGTACTTCAACGTCCCGAATACGCAGGTGCCGGGCCTGACGCGGCTCCGGGTCGCCGAGCGCGAGCTCTGGGTCGCGACCAGCACGACCTTCTACGTCCTCGGCTTGCCCGAAGCCGTCATCGGTCCGCTCCTGAGCGATTGACACGCCGTCCGCTCGCAATCACGCTTCGTGGGCGTTGACCGGCCGTTTCAGCGCCGCGCTTCTTTCGTTCGCGGCCGCCGCCTGTGGGGGGGAGCCGACGATCGCCCCCCCTCCGCCCGCTGCGCCGCCCGCTCCTTTCGAAGGCGAAGGCGAGCCGTGGCTCGAAACCGCGCCGCGCGCGACGTGCCGCGCCGGAGACAGCGCCGAGACCGGCATTCAAGGTCTCGGCACCGACGTGCGCTGTAACCTCGACATCAAAGGCCAGGTCCCGGCCGAGGAATTTCTGTCGTTCGCCTGGTACGGGGACTGCGCCTACGTCAACGGCACCACCTCGACCAAGGTGATCGACGTTTCCGACTCCACGCGGCCCAGGGTCGTCACCCAGCTCACGACCCCCGGAATGCAGTTCAACTGGGAGTCGATGAAGGCGCACGAGGGACGCGGTCTTCTGGTCGGCTACAAGGCGCACGAGCTGGTGCTCGACGTCTACGACGTCAGCAAGGACTGCAAGGCGCCGGTGCTCGTGAACTCGAGCATCATCGGCGGCGCGGGTCACGCCGGGAACTTCTCGCCGGACGGCACGATCTACTACGCGTCCAGCGTGCTATCGAGGCAGGTGATCGCGCTCGACATCACCGACCCTCCGAACATGGAAGTCATCACCAGCGACTTCGAGCGGCCGACTCACGATCTGTCCGTCGGCAAGGACGGTACCCGTGGCTACTTCGTCTACCCGCAGTCGCTCGACGTGGTCGGCGGTTCGCTCGGGATCATGGATCTTAGTCAGATCCAGGCGCGCGCGCCGCACGCGAAGGGCACCTTGATCGGTGAGTTGATCTGGCTCGACGGCACGGCGACGCAGTACCCGCTGCCGATCACCTACCGCGGTAAGGACTACGTGGTGGTCACGGACGAGCTCGGTTCGGGATCGGATTGCGCCGACCCCCAAAGGCCGCCGTTCGGCTACGCGAGGATCCTCGACATCAACGACGAGACCCATCCAAAACTGGTCTCGAAGATCAAGACCCAGGCGCAGGACCCGGCATTTTGCGCCGAAGCGACGGCGCAAGCCGGCACGTATTTCGGCGTCAGCACGCACTACTGCAACGTGGATCGGCCGGACGACCCGCGGCTGCTTTCGTGCGGGCTGTGGGCGGGCGGCGTCCGCGTCTACGACATCCGAAACCCGTGGCGCCCGAAGGAACTCGCGTACTTCAACGTCCCGGACACGCAGGTCCCGGGGCTCACGCGAATCCGCGCCGACCGGCGCGAGCTCTGGTTCTCGACGCTGACCACGTTCTACGTGGTCAGCTTGCCGGAAGACGTTTTCGGTCCGATCCTTGGGGGCTAGACGGCGCCGTGTTTCGCTCGCGTCTTTTCGCTTTCGCACTAGCGCTCTCGTGGGCGAGCTCCGCCGCCGCGAACGGCCGCATGCCCGGAGCGACCGAGGTTTCCGCGGCTGCCGCGCCGGAGCATCTGGTCGTGCGCGCCATGTTCGGGCTCGTGCAAACCTTCGACGGCGGCAAAACCTGGCGCTGGATCTGCGAGCAAGCGATCGGCGTCAGCGGTGAAGCCGATCCGCCCCTCACCGTCACCGCGGATGGCGCACTGATCCTGGTCTCGCCCAAGGGCGGAATCCTGCTCAGCCGCGACGATGGCTGTGCGTGGATGCCCGGCCCCGCCCTGCTCGAAGCCAAGAAGACCGTCGATCTGACGCGCGATCCCAGAAGCGGCGCACGCGTGCTGGTGCTCGCCTCCACCGTCGTCAGCATCGACGACCACGGGATCGTCACCTACGAAAACCGCGTCGCCGAGACGCGCGACAGCGCCGCCACCTGGAGCGAGCTCGCGCCGTTGCCCACGGACTTCAGCGCCGAAACGATCGAGGTCGCCCCATCCGACGCCCGGCGCATCTACGTCAGCGGGACCGCGAGCATCGACCCGCTGCTCGGCGTGATCGTGCGCAGCGAGGACGGCGGCGCGACCTGGTTGCGCTCCGAGCTCGCCCTGCCGCAGGGCTCCGGCAGCGTGTTCATCGGCGCGATCGATCCCCAAGACCCCGACCGGCTCTGGATCCGCGTGCCCGCGCGCGGCGACGTTTTCGGCTTTTTTCCCGCCACCCTCCTCGTCAGCGGCGATCGCGCTCGAACCTTCAGCGTCGTCGCCGCGACCACGCGCGCGATGTTCGGCTTCGCACTCTCCCCGGATGGAACCAAGCTCGCCTATGGCGGCCCCTTCGACGGCCTGTTCGTTGGACCGGCAAGCGGCGGCCCGTTCACCAAAGTGAGCGCACTCGGTGTGCGCTGCCTCAAATGGGGCGAACGCGGACTCTACGCGTGCGGCTCGCAGCCTCCCGATCCGTTCACGCTCGGGCTCTCACCGAACGCCGACGGCAAGTTCGAGCCGCTCTACGATGCCCGCACCACTTGCCCGATGAACTGCACGCGGGGGGGCACCTTCGCGGCCGCGTGCCAAGCCCCCTGGACCGCGATCGGCCGCTCCATCGGCGCCCCCGCCTCCTGCGACACGCCCTGGGACGCCGGAACAGACTCCGGCCCCGGCACCGACGGCGGCCCCGACGCCAGCCGATCCGACTCGGGCAACCCACTCGCCGACTCCGGCGACGCCCGCCCCGACGACGCCGCACTCGATACGCCACCGCGCACTAGCGCGCGCGCTCGCGCTCGCGGCGGCTGCGACTGCGATCTCGCAAACGGCGCTAGCCGACTCCGACCCGAGCTCGCTTCGATGTTCATCGTCCTCGCTTTGGCGCTCCGACTCCGACGCCTACGCCGGCGCTAACGCCGACGCCGACGCCGACGCCGACGCCGACGCCGCAGTTGCCCGCCCGCAATCAGCCTTCGCCGCCAGCGCCATTCAATGAAGCATTCGTGAAGCGCTTTTTTTTGGTGGGTGGTGAGCCCTTCCCGGCGCATCGCGTCGGCGGAACGGCATTCACCACCGCCGAGCGACCCGGCCACGCCACACGCCGCCCTGGTCACGTCCCGCCGACGCTCTTCGCCGGCGAAGGCTCACCCCCAAACCCTTCGCCCACCCACTCCGTCGCTGCACGATGCGCCGCGCGCCCAGCTCGCCGCTCCCCAAACCCCGCACGCGCCCAGCTTCCCGCTCCCCAACCCCTCACGCGCCGAGCTCGCCGCTCCCAAACTCCCTCGCGCGCCCAGCCCGCCGCTCCCCAACCCCCTCACGCCCCAGCCGCCGCTCCCCAACTCCCTCACGCGCCTAGCCCGCCGCTCCCTGACGCCCACACAACCGCTTCGTCGCGGGCCGAGAGGTAGCTCTCGGTTCCCCAATTGGTGGCCTTGCAACCGTTGCGTGAGCATCGATTCGTGCTCCAAGCCGTTGAAATTACTGAGGCACCGAATCTGGCTACGGCGTAGCTGCCGAACCGGTTCGATGAAAGCCGCGAAAGCGCTCGAGTTGGAGCACCTGGCAAATGAGGGCCATGCAACGGTTGGCAAGCCACCAATAGGCAAAGTGGACAGGGTCCTTTGGGATTTGAAAAAGTCAGCAACCGGCGGACAGGGAAGTGGCCTGAGCTGGCGGCGGGCGCCGTTGAGAGTGGCGAAGTGGTGTGAGCTGGCGGCGGGCGCCGTTGAGAGTGGCGAAGTGGCGTGAGCTGGCGGCGGGCGCCGTTGAGAGTGGCGAAGTGGTGTGAGCTGGCGGCGGGCGCCGTTGAGGGTGGCGAAGCAGCGTGAGCTGGGCGGCGAGCCGTTGAGGGCGGCGAAGTGTGGGCGTGAGCTGACGCGGGCGCCGTTGAGGGGTGGCGGGGGGTGTGGGGTGGTGGCGCGCGCCGTCGAAGGGTGGCGAAGGGGAGTGGCTCAGGGGTCGAGCGTCGAGTTGTTGACTTCGATCCGCGTGTCGTCGTGCATCGAGATGCCGGGCCGTGCGTACCAGGAGCCGCCCTCGTTGTTGCGCAGGATCGAGTCGTTGATCACGATGTTCCCGCTGTGATCGTTGGTAACGAAGAAGATTGCGGCGCCGTGGGTGTTCACCTGGTTGTGTTCGATCAGGGTGCCGCAGAGGGAGAGCGTCATCGTGTTGCCGTCGTTGTAGATCGCGCCGCCGCTGCCGCCGCCGGGAGTGCCTGATTGGGAGGGGTTTCCGCCGTTGCCGATGGCGCGGTTGTAGCTGAACAGGCTGTTGACGATGGTCCAGGAGACGCCGATGCTGCTGACGCCGCCGCCGTTCGAGCCCACGTTGCCAAATCCGTTCGGGTCGCCGCCGAAGGTGCTGTTCACGACGTAGACGGGTTTGCCCTCTGATTGACTGAAGACGCGAACCGCGGCGCCGCCGATGTCGGGGCCCACGTCGGCACACACGTTGTTGAAGAAGCGGCTGTTGATGATCTTGATTCGTCCGCCGCGCGAGAAGATCGCCCCGCCGCCCTCTTCCTCGTTCTTCGCGTTGCCGTCGGAGAAGGTCAGGTTCTGAATGCTGAGGCGGGGATGGTCCTGGTCCTGGCAGTGCGACGTCGTCCAGTGCTGCGCCTCGTCGCAGGTGTTCATGTAGAGAATCCGGTTTTTGCCGTCGCCGCTGAGCACGACTTTGCCCCCGCCGTCGATAACGATCAGGGGGCCGGTGTCGTTGAAGATCTTGGCGGTCTCGGTGAGCTTGATCACCACGGGGTCCGGCCCGCAATCGAAGGTGATGATGCCGCCCTGGGCGACGGCGCTCACGAACGCCTGGGAGGTGCAGCTCGCCGCAGTGCCGGTGCCGACAACGTGGTCGGGGTTCGACGTGTCCTCGGGCAGCGCGTCGTCCGGCAAGCTGATGCTGCAGTTGCCGTTCGGGTTACCTGCGGGCGGGCCGGACTGGGGGTTGGCGAGCGGGTTGTGGATGTTGTTCGGGTTGTTGGTGCCGCCGGCTCCGCCCGAGCCACTCGAACCGCCGTCGCCCGCGCTGCCGCCGTTGCCTGAGCTGCCGCCGTTGCCCGCGCTGCCGCCGCGACCGGCGCTACCCGAGCTGCCTCCGTTCGCGCCCGATCCGCCGCCCGCGCCTCCCGCAGGGCCGGCGCCGGGGTTGTCGTCCGAGCCGCAACCGAACGTTCCGAGCGCCAGCGCCAGAGTTACGCACCCGAAAGAAGTCTTGGTTTTCACTGAGCACCTCCCGACCCGGATCGAAACCCGTGGACAACGCTTCAGAATCGCATGCGCCGGAATCGGGTGACAAGAGTCAGCGGGCGCAGGTCTCGTTTTCGGGGCTCAGCAGGCAGCGGTAAGCCGTCGGGCAGTCGAGGTCGGGAGGCCGGAGCGAGCGCAGTGTCTCGGGCGTATCCGCGGACCATTCGACGGCAGCGCCGTGCAGTGTGTGCGTGGGTAGGCGCGTGGCGAGGCCGGGCGCGAGATCGCCGCTCGTTTCGAGGTCTCGAAGGACGTCGATTCCCACCGGGCGCATGCGCAGCCGCACCGTTGCGCGGGCTACCAGCACGGTGGGGGCGAGCGGGTACTCCACGCTGATGCTGTGCGCGGTGCCGCGTTCGGCGGCGGCCGGAAGCACGAGGCTACGGTGGCCCTCGGGAAACGCCGCGGACGGGGCGGCTTGCCAGAACTGATGCACTTCGGCGCCGTCCGCGCCATAGATGAAGTCGCGAAACAGCGCGAGCTGCCGGTCGTGGTTCGGATCGGTTGCGGGCTTCTGTTCGAGCTCTCCATCGCGGATGGCGCCGCTCTGGAAGAGCACTGCGCCGTCGGCTGCATAGGCGACGAACTCCACCCAGAGCCGGCGATCCTGTGCGGCGCCGCTCGGCAGATGGTGACCGGCGCTGGTTTCGACACGGACGGTGAAGGTTCCGAACCGATCGCGGGCAACGGAAAGCACGCGTGCGCTCGTGGCGAGCGCGCATTCCACCGCCTTGGCCTGCGCGGCCGTGTCGGGGAAGTCGGACAGCGCGAGATCGACGCCGGGCCACAGGTGCTCGTGCACGGTGCGCGGCGGCGCGCCGTTCGAGGTCGCGGCGCGACCCGTCCGCGCGTCCATGTGGCAGCCCTGGCAAGTTTCGAACCCGGCTCCGGAAGAAAACAGGCTTGTCGTGTACTCCTCGAACGTGCGTTCGAGATGTACGCCGGACGGCGTCACCACGTCGTGGCACGACCCGCAAAACGCCGCGCTCTCGGGGCGATTGCGATCGAAGAGCCGCGAGTATCCGACGCCGTGTACGCCGGGGTTCACGGGATCCGGGATGCTGGCGCGCAGCGTGAGATCGTCGGCGAGCCGGATGCCGTTGTTGAAGTGCTCGGTCGCCTCGATCGCGTTGTGACAGAAGTAGCAGGTCACGCCGCGCAAGTGCTCGGGCACGCTTTCGAGATCGAGGCCGTCCCGGGTGACGCCTTCGCGCAGCGCCATCGGCGCGTGGCAGCGCACGCAAAAGTCTCCCAGCGCGCCTTCGGTTTCGCGCTGGCCGCGCCGGTTCATGGCGTGAAAAACCGGATCTTCGGCGGCGTAGGCGTGCATGCTGCTCGCCCACTCGCGGTAGTGCGAAGGATGGCACCCGGCGCAGGTAGCGGGGTCGAGCAGCTGTTCGCGGGTCAACGCGGTGACAGCGGGAGCGGGGTCGTTCTGAGAGCAAGCCGCGGCGAGAACGACCAGAAGCGATTTTTTCACGCTCACTCCGTCACGCAGACTTCGAACACGGCTTGGTCCGACTCGCCCCCGGTCGTGACCAGATTGACGCGCACTTCCCACGGGCCGCGCATCGAGAAATCGAGGGCGAGCCGGAAGCTCGAAGCGCCGGCCCGTTCCACGGTCGGCGCGGGATCCCCGGGATGGCCGTGAACCGGCATGTAGGTTTCGGCGGACGCCACCTCGGCGCCGTCGACCTCGACGGTCCAGGCGTTGGCGTGCTTGGTCGGCAGGAGCGGCGCGGCTTCGACCACGGTGACCGCCAGGTGCCCGACGCGGCTGGTCTCGGTCAAGGGCAGCGCGAGCGGTGACGGCGTGCAACCTGCGTAGGGTGCCGCGTCGCCGCTCGGAGGCGGGGCGGCGGGTTCCGTGGCGTTAGAACACCCGGTCGCCGCGATCAGCAGCAGACAGTGCGTTCCAATTCGCCTCACGGGCGGAAGAATAGGCGCTCTCGGCGCGACCGGCCACTGACGGTGGCCGACAGGCGTGGCTACGGTGCCGCAGACGGGCGCACGCGAGCGCCCGGAGGAGAGTGTCCGATGGTCAAAGTCGCAATTCTGGCGCGCCTGGTCGCAAAGTCCGGAAAAGAGGAGGAGGTCGCCGCGTTCTT